>Ga0070664_100003925_pt1 | contig 11994 bp, 8 predicted proteins | sample KBSC73metaG_FD_65863 | JGI IMG/M metagenome (GOLD analysis project Ga0070664, IMG submission 65863) | Corn rhizosphere microbial communities from Kellogg Biological Station, Michigan, USA - KBS C7-3 metaG | ecosystem: Host-associated > Plants > Roots > Rhizosphere > Soil ... | reverse complement strand
GACGGCGCGAAGCGGCTTCGACAAGACCTTGCCGCGCTGCTCGATGGCCAGGTCGACGCCCTTTTGCATGCTCGTGCCGAGCAAGGCGTAGGCGCCGCTCAGCGGCACGACGCCGCCGATCACGAACGCCTCGGGCGCCGGCTGGGCGAGCACGGCGCCGTGGCCGAAGAAGATGGCGGCGGCGGCGAAGGCCGACCGAACGATGCTGCGATTCATGACCGTCTCCGGTGCGCCGCGAGGCCGCGGACGAGGATCCAAGAGATCCCGTCCCGACAGGAGCGCACGCGGCGGCCCTCGCGGATCGGGTCAATACTGCAATGACCTTGCATTATGTTCGGCTGAATCGGCGAAACCCTACTGGGGTTTGCACCATCGATCACGGCCGCCGCGACGCTCTCGTTCTTCCCTGCCGGTCGGTCGAGCCCCAGGTGTACCGGCCAGCCGCGTCATAGCTGCCGATCACCGATCCGCTTATGGCCGCAAACGCGCGCAGCGAACGACGCCGCTGCCGGTGATGCCAAACCGCAGTTCGCGCGGTCGTACTTGCAAGATGGCCTCCTGCTGCGGAGCGTAGCGCGTGCACACGGGCCGGACATGGGGCGATTCCTCCCTCAGCCGGCCGGAATCAGCCGCGGGCGGGCGGCGCGCCGAGGCCGGCCGAGATGCGCCGCACGGTCGCGAGCAGCGACTGGCGTGCCGCCGCCACCGACACCGCGATGTCGCGCTGGCGCAGATAAGGCACGGTGAGCGCGGCGACCGCGCCTTCGCTGTGGTCGAAGACCGGCGCGCACAGGTCGGTGACGCCCTTCGCGGTGTCGCTCGGCGCCATGTAGAAGCCCTGGCGCGCGATCCCGGCGAGCTCTGCGTGCACGCGTGCCGCCGAGCGCGCTCGGCTGCCGTTGGCCAGCAACTCCGCGACCAGCTCGCGCTGCATCGGCTCGGGCTGGAACGCGGAGAGCACGCGGGATGAGGCGCGATCGGGCCGAAACGGAAAATGGGCGCCGAGGCGGACGGCGAAGCCCATCGGCTCGGGGCTGTCGACCTGCGCGACGACCAGGATCCGCCGCGCGAAGTGGATGACCAGGTGGTTCGACTGCCGCGTCGTCGCGGCCAGTTCCTGCATCGCCGGCAAGGCGACGTTGAGGAGCCGCTTCAGGGGCGGATGCTGGTGCGCCAGCTCGAACAGACGCAGCGTCAGCCGATAGCCGCCATCCCCCTGACGCGCCACGTAGCCGCGCCGCTCGAGCACCGCGAGCATGCGAAACAGCTCGGTCGCGGAGCGCTCGAGGCACTGCGCGATCGCCGTCTGCGAGAGTCCCTCGCCGGCGCCCGCGAGCAGTTCGAGGATGTCGAGCCCTTTCTCGAGCGCCGGAGCGGTGTAGGCGATCGCCGTGCCGTCTTCGACGACAGCAGGCGCGACCGTAGAGCGGAGCCTGCCGCCGGGATTAGGGGAAACGACAGGCCGCATGGCGCACTTTTACATGCGAAACTGGGTTTTATCAATGAAGGTCGATGCCGTCGGCTCGACCCATCGCCGAACTTCCGCGCCATGCCGCCAACGCTTGCGAGCGCCCGGGTCGACGCCTATCGACAGCAGGGCATCCTCTACCCCCTGCGCGCGCTGCCGTCGGGCGAAGCGGCGGCGCTGCACGCCCGGTACGAGGCGCAGGCCGCCTTCATCAAGGGCCGCAACAACCAGAAGCCGCACCTCCTCTTCACCTGGCTCGATGCGCTGGTGCGAGACCCGCGAATCGTCGATGCCGTGGAATCGCTGCTTGGCCCGAACCTCTTCTGCTGGTCGGCGCAGTTCTTCGCCAAGCCGGCCGGCGACGCGGCCTACGTGAGCTGGCACCAGGACGCCACCTACTGGGGCCTTTCCACTCCCGATGTCGCCACCGCCTGGGTCGCGCTGACACCGAGCACGCGCGAGTCCGGCTGCATGCAGGTGGTGCCGGGCACGCACCGCGCCCAGGTGCCGCACGAAGACCGCTTCGACGACGCCAACCTGCTGTCGCGCGGGCAGGAGGTCGCGGTCGAGGTCGATCCGGCCACGGTCGTCAACGTCGAGCTGCAGCCCGGCGAGATGTCGCTGCACCACGTGCTGCTTTTCCACGGCTCCGAGCCGAACCGCTCCGCCTGGCCGCGCATCGGCTTCGCGATCCGCTACGTGCCGACGCACGTGCGCCAGCTCTCGCCGATCCGCGACAGCGCGCTGCTCGTGCGCGGGCACGACGAGTTCGGGCACTTCGAGCACGAGAAGTCGCCCGAGAGCGACCTGCATCCCGATGCCGTGGCCCGCCACGGCGCCGTCATCGACCGCCAGCTGAGCATCCTCTACGCGGGCGCCCAGGCACGCGGCAAGCTCAACCCGGCGGCACGCCCGGACATCAAGGAGACGACATGAGAGTGATCCGCTTCGGCCTGGCGGCCGTCTGCCTCGCGGCCGCGGCCACGGCGGCCACGGCACAGGAAATCAAGATCCGCTTCGCGCATTCCCTGTCACCGACCGAGCCGGCCCACCTCGCCGCCGAGTACTTCGCCAAGAACGTCGCCGCGCGCACCAAGGGCCACGTCCAGATCACCGTCTTTCCGGCCGAGCAGCTCGGCCCCGGCAAGGACGTGAACGAGATGATCCGCCAGGGCGCGAACGTGATGAACATCACCGACCCCGGCTATCTCTCCGACTTCGTGCCCGACGTCGGCGTGCTCAACGGGCCGTACCTGGTGAAGACGCCGCAGGAATACGAGAAGCTGCTCGCCTCCGACTGGTTCAAGGGCATCGAGAAGAAGCTGGAGGCGGCCGGCTTCAAGCTGATCATGGCGAACGGCTTCTTCGGTCAACGCGAGCTGATTTCCGACAAGCCGGTGCGCAAGCCCGAGGACATGGCCGGCATGACGGTGCGCGTTCCGCCGAACACGATGTGGATCGAGACCTTCAAGGCGATGGGCGCGCGGCCCACGACGGTGCAGTGGGCGGAGGTCTACAACGCGCTGCAGCAGCACGTGGTCGAGGGTGCGGAGGCGCCGCTCGGCTCGCTCTGGGGCTCCAAGCTCCAGGAAACGCGCAAGGTGATCTCGCTCACCGGCCACTTCACCGCGTTCGTGATGTGGCCGATCAACACCGCGTTCTTCAACAAGCTGCCGAAGGACGTGCAGCAGATCCTGCTCGAGGAGGGGCAGAGGGCGGGCGTCGAGATGACCCGGCTCACCCTCGCGAGCCAGGATGAGTACCTCGCCAAGTTCAAGGGCGCCGGCGTCACGATCGTCAGCGACGTCGACATCCCAGCGTTCCAGAAGGCGACGGCGAGCGTCTACAAGGCCTTCCCGAAGTGGACGCCGGGCCTGCGCGAGACGGTGCTCGCGAACCTCAAGTGACCGACGCCGGCGGGCGCCCTGCCGGGCCGCTCGCGTTCGCAGAGGAGGCGATCGCCGGGACGGCGCTCGTGGTCGTCGTCCTCGTCACCTGCTGGGGCGTCGTCACGCGCTATGTCACCGAGCAGCCGGCGACGTGGACGGGCGAGGTCGCCGGCATCGCCTTCGCGTGGCTGGTGTTCCTCGGCGCCGCCGCCGGCTTCAAGTACGGCATGCACGTGGCCATCGACATGCTCGTCGTCGCCTTGCCGGTGCCGCTGCGGCGGGTGCTGATGGCGTTCGTCGACGTGCTCGTGCTCGCCTTCCTCGCGATCCTGTTCGTGCTCGCCGTCCAGTTCTCGATCGACGCCTGGACCGATCCGACCTCGGTGCTGCGCCTGCCGCGCAGCGTCACCTACGTGTCGGTGGTGGTCGGCAGCGCCTGCATGGCGGTGCGTTACGGGCAGGCCGCATGGCGCCGCTGGCATGGCCTGAAGGCGTCCTGGCTGCAGGTGCCGGGCGCCGCCGACGCGGCGCTCTGAGGGTCTGTTGCGCGCGGCATGGCGATGGAGTTCCTGCCGGCGGTGCTGATGTTCGTGCTGTTCGCGATCGATGTGCCGATCGCGATCGCCATCGCCGTCGCGGCGCTCTCGTTCTTCATCTTCGGCGAAGGCCTGCCATTGCGCACCTTCGTGCAGAAGTTCGTCCAGGTCACCGACTCGTTCCCGCTGCTGGCGGTGCCATTCTTCATCTGCGCCGGTTCGATCATGAACCACGCCGGCATCACGCGGCGCCTGCTCAACCTCGCCGACGCGCTGGTCGGCCACTGGGTCGGCGGCCTCGGCCAGGCCAACGTGCTGCTCGCGACCCTGATGGGCGGCCTCTCCGCATCGGCCAACGCCGATGCCGCGATGCAGGCCAAGATGCTCGGGCCGGAGATGGTCAAGCGCGGCTATTCGGCGGGCTTCGCGGCGGCGATCACGGCCTGCGCGGCGGTCATCACGCCGATCATCCCGCCCGGCATCGGCCTCATCATCTACGGCTACCTTGCCGACGTCTCGGTCGGCCGGCTCTTCATCGGCGGCATCGTGCCGGGCATCCTGCTCGCGGCCTCGCTCATGGCGACTGTGCACGTCATCGCCAGGCGGCGGAGCTATCGGCCTTCGCGCGAGCGACGCGTCGGCGCGCCGGAACTCGGCCGTGCCGTCATCGACGGCCTGGGCGCGCTCTCGATCGTCGCCTTCATCCTCGTCGGCATCCGCTACGGCATCTTCACGCCCACCGAAGCCGGCGCGATGACGGTCGTCTACGCCTCGCTGATCGGCGTCTTCTGGCACCGCGAGCTGCGCTGGCGTGCGCTGCCGGCGATCGTCGTCGAGACCGTGCTCGCAACCTCGGCGGTGATGATCATCATCTGCGCCGCGAGCGCGTTCGGCTTCTACATGTCCTGGGAGCGGATCCCCGCGCGCGGCGCGCAGTTCCTGATCGGCCTGACGCAGCAGCCGTGGCTGCTCCTGCTGCTCATCAACCTCGGCCTGATCGTGGTCGGCATGCTGATCGAGGGAACGGCCGCGCTCATCCTGCTGACGCCGATCCTGGTGCCGGCGGTGAGCAAGCTCGGCATCGACCCGCTCCACTTCGGCCTCGTCATCGTCGTCAACCTCACCATCGGCGGCGTCACGCCGCCGGTCGGCACGATGATGTTCACGACTTGCTCCATCATGCGCGTCAAGATCGAGACCTTCGTGCGCGAAGGCTGGCCGTTCATCCTCGCCATGTTCGTCGTGCTCATGCTCATCACCTACGTGCCGGAGCTCGTCGTCTGGCTGCCGACCCGCCTGATGGGTCCCTGAGGTGGAGCGCCCGTTTCGCGCCGCGGTGCTCTCGACGATCGGCGCGCCGCTGACCATCGAGCAGGTGACCTTGGCGCCGCTCGCGCCCGGCGACGTGCTGGTGAGAAACCGCGCCAGCGGCCTCTGTCACACCGACCTCGAGGTGATCGAGGGCAGCCTCGCGTATCCGTTGCCGATCGTGCTCGGCCACGAGGGCGCCGGCATCGTCGAGGCGATCGGCTCGGCGGTGACGCTGGTGCAGCCGGGCGACCACGTCGTCGCCTCCTGGAATCCGCACTGCGGCCACTGTTTCTACTGCGATCGCGACCAGCCGATCCTGTGCGAGCCGTTCACGCGCGAGCAGCCGCGCGGCAACCTCCTCGACGGGACCGCGCGGCTGAGCCTGAACGGCAGCCGCCTCAACCATTTCTCGGTCGTGTCATCGCATGCCGAGTACTTCGTCGTCCCCGAGTCGGGCGCCGTCGCGGTCCCGCGCGAGATCCCGTTCGACCGCGCCTGCCTGCTCGGCTGCGGCGTGATGACCGGCGTCGGCGCCGTCAGCCGGCTCGCGCGCGTCGAAGCCGGTGCGCACGTGGTCGTGATCGGCTGCGGCGCCGTCGGCCTCAACGCGGTGCAGGCGGCGGCTCTCGAGCAGGCGGCGAGCGTGATCGCGATCGATCGCGACCCGGCCAAGCTGGCGCTCGCGACGCGCTTCGGCGCCACCCACGTGCTCGGCGCCGACGATTCGACGATCGATGCGGTCAAGTCGCTCACCGGTGGCCGCGGTGCCGACGCGGTGTTCGAGGCCGCCGGCGCCGAAGCGTCGCTGCGCCTCGCGCTCGAAGTGACGCGGGCTGGCGGCCAGCTGGTGATCCTCGGCAAGACCGCGGTCAATCGCCAGGTCGCGCTGCGCTTCGGCTCGCTCATGGGCGAGAAGCGCATCGTCCGATCGAGCTACGGCGGCGCCCGGCCGCGGCGCGACTTTCCCTGGCTTGCGCGGCTCTATCTCGAAGGCCGGCTCGAGCTGGACGCGCTGATCTCGTCGCACCTGCCGCTCGAGCGCATCAACGAAGGCTTCGACGCGATGCGCGAAGGCCGGGGCGTGCGTCACGTCGTCGTGTTCGACTGACGCCGCGCGAGCAAGCGAGCCATGCGTCACCCGTCGGCCGCGCCCGGCCGGATCGACGGGCCGCACCTGCGCGTCGACATCGGCGACCCCCGCTCGAATCGGGGGCCGTGCTGCACGATGCGTTCGTCACGACCGTTGTGCACGGCGACGAAGCGCGGCTCGGCACGGCCGCGCTCCTCGGCTCACCGCCATCGGCAGCACGCACCATGGGCTCCATTTCCTGATCGGGCCGGACCGGGCTCGACAGCCGCCGGTTCTGCATCGTCGTCATCGACGCGCTTGGAAACGGTCTCTCGACCTCGCCCTCGAACAGCGCGCGCCAGCCGGGCATAACGTTCCCCGCGATCACCATCCGCGACATGGTCGAGTCGCAGCGGCGCGCTCTCGACGCGCTGGGCGTCGGCCGCCTCGCGGCCGTGGTCGGCGCTTCGATAGGCGGCATGCAGGCCCCTGCAGTGGGCGGTGAGCCACCCGGCGCGAATGGATCGCGTGGTCGCGATGACGCCGACGGTGCGCACCTCGCGCTGGTCGCAGCTCGTCAACGAGATGTCGCGCCGCGCGCTCTTGGCCGATGCCGGGTGCTGCGTGCCGCGGTCGCGCGCAACGTCGTGCTCGCATGCCGCCGCCGCCGGACTCGGTGTGGTCGCCTTCACATGGCTCCGCCGGCCGGGCGAAACGCCGGCGTCTCCACCCGTTTGTCGAAGCCGGCAGCGGGTAATGCTCGAAGGCGGCCTGTCGCGAATCGCTGTTACTGGCCGATTTATGACGGTGATCCGGGCGCTATGCGGTAGGCGAGGCTGTCTTGGAGGATCACGTCGGCGTGGTCGTGGTCACCGTCCGTTATTGGATTCAAGGGTAGGGAGCAGTTGAATCGCCCAGGTCGAGGATGGGCTGAGGACTGGACGCCCGACGAGGACCAGTCAACCACGGGAAATGACGCCCGACGTGCTGCGGCTGTCGCCAGCCAACAAGGGGTGCCGACGGAGGTACCTATGGCTGAATTGAAAGCGCGTCCGTCTGCCCTGGGTTTGTCCCATGGACCGGCGGTGGACCGCGCCGCCCAATGCAGCACTACATGCGCATCCCGGAGAGGAGACACCAATGTCCAAGCTGCTCGAGTCCACGACACCATCCTTGGCCGCAACTCGGCGCCGCCGCGTCCCCCGGCTCGCTCCACTTCCTCTCGCGCTTGCCGTCGGGGGCGCTTTGTTGTGCGTCACGAGCGCGCAAGCACGCATCACCAGGATTCAAGTCACGACGTCCGAGTCGCCGACCTTCGGCGGCTACTCGTGGCCCGGCGTCGGCCAGTACGAGAAAATTGCCGGCAAGGCCTACGGCGAGGTCGATCCGCTCGATCCGAAGAACGCCGTGATCGTCGATATCGCGCTGGCGCCGCGTAACGCGCACGGCAAGGTTGAGTACTCGTTCGACTTCTACATCCTGAAGCCGATCGCCCTGAGCAAAGGCGCGCACAAAGTGATGTACGAGCCGCCGAACCGGGGCGGCAAGACGTGGAACTCGATGGGCCGTGTGACGAGCGGTCCCGGTGGCACCAACGACCCCGGCTCAATCGTCGACCCGGCGGTGCTGGCGAACGCGTTCCTGATGCCGCGCGGCTACACGATGGTTTGGAGCGGCTGGGACAAGTCGGCCGGCACGAGCACCGCGAACTTCAACACCACGATCACCGTGCCGACGGCGAAGCAAGCCCCAACCGCGCAGAACCCCAGCGGCACGATCACCGGCCCCGCCTACGAGTACATCGTGACGGGCGGTGCCACCTACACGCTGAGCTATCCGGCAGCGACGACTGACAAGTCGAAGGCCACCCTGACTCATCGCGTCCACCTGGACGACCTGCCCGTGCAGATCCCCGCGACCGGCTGGGACTACACGAACGCGAGCGGAGTGGCAATCCGCTTGGCGAGCGGCAACTTCGTCAACAACGACATCTACGAGTTCTCGTATACGGCCAAGGACCCAACGGTCAACGGACTCGGCTTTGCTGCCGTGCGCGACTGGAACGCCTGGCTGCGCTCGGCAACGAGCGACGATCTCGGAACGCCGAACCCGCTCGCGGGAGACGTCCAGCGGATCTACACCGAGATCTCCTCGCAGCCCGGCCGCTTCCTGAACGACTTCCGTCACCTCGGCTTCAATCAGGCGGAAGACGACAAGAAGGTGTTCGACGGACTGATGCAATGGATCTCCGCCGGAAGCGGGATCAACCTCAACTACCGGTTCTCGCAGCCCAACCGCACCGAACGCAATCGCCAGGACCATCTGCACGTCGAGAACGTCTTTCCGTTCGCCAACGTGCTGACCCAGGATCCGTTCACTGGCAAGGTCGACAGCCGCTACGCGAAATGCGAAGCCACCAACACCTGCCCGGTTGCCGTCGAGATCTACTCGGCCAACGAGTACTGGGTGAAGTCGGCATCGCTGCTGCACACGACGCCCGACGGCCAGTCCGATCTTCCGGATTCGCCGTACACACGCAACTACCTGATCTCGAGCCACCAGCACGGCACCGGCAACGCGACGAGCAAGGGCAATTGTCAGCAGTTCCAGAACCCGCTGAACTCGGCGCCGATCCAGCGCGCGCTGTTCCTCGCGCTTGACGACTGGGTCAACGGCATAGCGCCTCCTCCCAGCCGTGTCCCGCGGCTCGCCGACGGCACGCTTGCGCCGCCCTTGCCGCAGGCAGTGATGGGCTTCCCGAACATCCCGGGGGTGACGTACACCGGGTTGAAGACGACGCGCTACCTGCTCAATTTCGGGCCGAACTTCTACGAGACCGGCATCGCGACGTTCAATCCGCCGCTCTTCAGCGCGCCGTATCAAGACAACCCGGCCAACGGCCCAATCTATCCGAGCTACGTCCCCAAGACCGACAGCGACGGCAACGACATCGCCGGCGTGCGGCTGCCCGACGTGACCGTGCCCCTGGCGACCTACACCGGCTGGGCCCTGCGCTCCGGCGCTTGGGCCAACGACGGATGCGAAAGCTCCGGCCAGTACATACCGTTCGCGAAGACCGCGGCGGAGCGGCAGGGCACGGGAGATCCGCGCCCCTCGGTCGAAGAGCGCTATCCGTCGTTCGGCGAGTACTACGCCAAGGTCAAGAATGCGATCGACGGGCTGGTGAGGGATCGGCTAATGCTCTGCGAGGACGCCGACGACGCGCAGGCGCGCCTGCTCGACGCGGGCTTGGCCGCTGGTGTTCCGGCGCCGAAGGGTAAGCTGCCGCCGCAAACGACGACGCCACAGTGTCATAAGGGCCGCTGAGCGACGGCAGCCGTCAAGCCTCGTCCCATGCACCTGGGACGGGGCTGAGGCCGCCGCGATTGCCCGAGACATCCTGAATAGGAGTGCGGGTTCAAAGAGGACCCGCGCAAGCGAGCGTAATTCGCGCACCCTGTCTTCGTGCGCCAGGCCGGTCGCGCTGCGGCGCAAGGTCGTCGCGGCGGTAGACGACTTTGACCCATCCTTCTGCAGTCTTCCTTGTGGACATCAACGGCTCTGGATTCTGGCTGTACGGACCGGCCGACCGCCCCTGCAGCGCATGCCACGAGGGACCGCGTCAACGATCGTCGACTGCTCGGTGGGGATCTGACGTTGCTGCGTCTCCTGCACCACCTCCCGGCGAACCTGCTGAAAGCGCTACATGTGGGTGGTGCTTCGACGGCCTGCACCGCCGCGTACTGACCTGCTGAGGCTATCCCGATCAACAGCGTACTGAGGCATTCACGCATTCGCAGCTGGATTTCACTGAGCCAAGACAGGCGGGCGTCTCAGCCAGGACTTTTCCAGCAGGTACCCGCCAACCGATGCTCCGAAGCTGCTGAGTTCAAGATTGCAAGCGGCTGCAATCGCCATTGGCTCGAGCCGGAGTTCTAAAGCCACGCCCAAGCTTCGAAATCGGCGTCCTGAAGACGCCACCTGGCGCGGACGGTGACTCCAGACCCAGAAGGTGCGAAGTCATCGTGTCACGCGAAGCTGCCGCCACGACTGGAGTCAACCTGCGCCTCAGAATGATCCCTGGCGGCGTCGGTTGCTCAGACTTCCAGACCCTGCCGATGCGCCGCACGCGCTCTTGCGCCGGCCCACTGTTGCACCTCCTCTTGCCGCCAGGCTACGGCACGCTTCGCCAGCTTCACGGGCGGCTGGAATGCCCGCTCGGAAATCAACCTGTAGAGGGTCGACCACCCGAGTCCGGTCGTTCTGAGAACGGCAGGCAGGCGCAGAAGGTATGGGACGGATCCGAGATTGTCGGCGCTGCCGAGTTGCTTGTCCTTCATGCGTTTCTCCACTGCGATCGCGTCGGCCGCGATCGACTTTTGTAGCTCCGGGAGAGACTCAACTCCGTGTCGGATTTCGGCTGATTTCGTACTCGGTCGGCCAGGGGCGGTCCCAACTCGTCATCGAACTCCCTGCACACGTCAAACTGCCTCGTCGCTTGAAAGGATCGGGTGACGTCTTTCAGCCTCACAAACCGGCCTTGGTGATTGCAGTCCTACATCCTGAGGCCTGAATCAAGCGAAAGCCGCGATGACTTTGCCGAAAGAATCATCGGTCACTTTTCCGCACGCGAGCTTCAGCGGCCCCGCTTCGGGTGTGGCGAGTGTCTGGGTGGCGTCTGGCAGGCCGAGGCACGCGACGCGAAGATCGTGTGCGGAGCGACTGTCAGTTCGTCAGGCAGCTCGGACTTCGGCACTGCCGTTCGAGCGGCGGGAGCCGAACAGCAGAGGCCGCCGTCGGGCGGAGCTGCTTGTGCTCGTCTTTGCCCGCTTGCTCGTGCTTCGTCCCACGCCCCAAGATTGTCACCGCCCAACCGTTCCACCGTGATCACGGGCGCGTGCGCGCTGGCCCTGGTCTCCGGCCGATAATTGCCTTGGATGGAGGAGCTCGGTCACAAGGCGGACGCGGACGTTGATTTCATCGCGTCCCGTTTCAGGTCGCGCCGCCTATTGCAGGTCATCGTCGCGACGATGCTGGGCCTGGCGGTCAGCGGCGCGATCAACCTGATCGAGGGCGACTGGTCAAACCTGAACGTTTATGTGCCCGCGCAGTTTGCGCTGCTCTTTGCGCTCTGGGCGCTGCGCAAAGCCCGATTTGAGCTTGCGAACACCGTGCTGCTGGTCACCGCCACCGTCTCGATCAGCATACTCGTCTGGCAGAACTCAGGTCTGCGCGATCCAGCAATGATCGCCTACCCCGCTATCCTCGCCTTCGCGAGCACGATGGGCGGCCGGCGGTTGTTCTTGTTCTTGCTGGCCATGATCCTGCTGGTCGTCGCGCTGGTGGGTGTTGGCAACCTGCAGGGCTGGCACGTCAACGCAGTGCCCAGGCACACGCTGGGCAGCATGATCAACGTGAGCGTCGTGCTCTCGTTGACTGCGTTCCTTCTTTGGCTAATGGCTGGCGACCTGCGCGCAGCGCTTGCAAAGCTGACGGCTGAGAACGAACGAGTGCGCCGGTCGCAGATGCGCATCGAGTTCCTGGCGACTCACGACGCCTTGACCGGGCTGCCAAACCGAATACTCGCGCGTGACCGGTTCGGCCATGCCATCGCCCTCGCCCGACGCCATCAAGCAATGGCGGCTTTGATCTTCCTCGACCTCGACAACTTCAAGAGCGTCAACGATTCGCTTGGTCACCCGCGGGGCGACGAGTTGCTGC
>Ga0070664_100003920_pt1 | contig 12004 bp, 10 predicted proteins | sample KBSC73metaG_FD_65863 | JGI IMG/M metagenome (GOLD analysis project Ga0070664, IMG submission 65863) | Corn rhizosphere microbial communities from Kellogg Biological Station, Michigan, USA - KBS C7-3 metaG | ecosystem: Host-associated > Plants > Roots > Rhizosphere > Soil ... | reverse complement strand
AACGAGATGAACCGGGTGCGCGAGCGCGAGCTGGACGCGGCGCTGCGGCGGCTCGGCGACCTCACCCCCGAGCAACGCGCTGCAGTCGAACATTTTTCCCAATCGCTCATGAACAAGTTCCTCCACGAGCCGACGGTACGACTGCGTGCGGCTGCCGCGAACGGTCGCGGGCTCGGCGTCGTCGACGCCGCGCGCTATCTGTTCGGTCTCGACGAGCGGCACACGCCGGACGACGACACCGTCACACCTCCCGCGGAGGACCAGCGCTGATGCCGACGACGATCGTCACGGGCGGGGCGGGGTTCATCGGCTCGCACCTCGCCGAGCGCTTTCTGCGCGAAGGCTGGACGGTGCACGTCATCGACAACCTCGTCACGGGGAAGCGGGAGAACCTTCCGGCGAACGCGTCGTTCCACGAGCTCGACATCCGCGACGCCAAGGCGGCGCAGCTGATCGCGTCGACGAAGCCGGACGTGCTCGCTCACCTCGCGGCGCAGATGGACGTGCGCCGCAGCGTCGAAGATCCGATGTACGACGCGAGCGTGAACATTCTCGGCTCACTCAATCTGCTGGAGGCCGTGCGCAAGCACTCGCCGAAGACGCGTGTCGTGTTCGCGTCGACGGGAGGAGCGCTCTACGGCGACAACACCACGCCGCCGAATTTCGAGGATTTCAAGAAAGATCCAGAGTCGCCGTACGCGGTCTCGAAGCTCACGGTCGAGCACTACTTCGGGTACTACGGCCGCGTCCATCGGCTCGACTGCGTCGCGATGCGGTTCGGCAACGTGTACGGGCCACGACAGGATCCGCACGGCGAGGCGGGCGTCGTCGCGATCTTCTGCGGACGCATCCTGCAGGGGAAGCCGTTGACGATCTTCGGCGACGGCCAGCAGACGCGCGATTATGTGTACGTCGGCGACGTGGCCGAAGCGATGTGGTACGGCGCGACGAAGCCACTGCCGCCGATCGGACTGCTCGATGCGCGCGCCTTCAACGTCGGGACGGGGATCGGCACGTCGGTCGTGGACATGGCGAACATCCTACTCGACGAAGCGGGCACCCGCGTTCCGCTCGAGTTCGCGCCGAAGCGCCCGGGCGAAGCGCAGGAGTCATTCGTCGACATCGGCAAAGCCGGTCGGTTGCTCGGATGGAAGCCGCGCGTGACGCTCCGCGAGGGACTCGCTCAGAGCTTCCGATGGGCCGCGGAGCGCAACGCCGCGGCGGCGGGCTCTCGCGCATGACCGCGCTCCTCCAGGCGGCGGGGGCCGTGCCCACGTCGCCCAAGGAGCTGATCCTCAACGCGAGCACCGAGACGCAGGTCGTGCTCGGAATCCTCGTCCTCCTTTCGCTCGTGAGCTGGGCGATCATGCTCGGTGTGGGGCGTCAGCTCACGACGTCGCTGCGCGACGCCGGCGCATTCGCGCGCGAGGTGGAGCGCGCACCGCGCGTGGAGTCCGCGGCGTTGGCCGCAAAGCATTCGCGTCCCAGCGCGGCGCGGCGGCTGCTCGTGCGTGCGTTGCAGTATCTGGGGGAAACGCCGCCGATGCCGCCCTATGGCGACAGCGCGGGCGCGGTGCTTCAGGCGACACACGCGGCCACGCGCGTCGAGACGCTGCGTCTCGTGCTCGACGCCGAGACGCTCTCGGAGCGTGATCGGCTTGGCCGGTTCCTGCCGTGGCTCGCGACCATCGGGTCGGCGAGCCCGCTCATCGGGCTGCTCGGCACCGTGCTCGGCGTGATCAACGCGTTCGTCGGGATCGCCACGCGCGGGTCGGGAAACCTTGCCGCCGTCGCACCCGGCGTGGCGGAGGCACTGGTCGCCACGGCGGCCGCGCTGAGCGTCGCCATTCCGGCGACGTTCGGCTACAACATCCTCGCCAATCGCCTGAACCGGCTCGACAACCTGCTCGAAGGGTTCGGCACGACGCTCATCGCGATGCTCGGCCGCGAGGGTCGTCTGTAAATGTCGAGACGACGGCGCCATGAACTGCCGCTCAACGCCGAGATCAACGTCGTCAGCCTGATCGATGTGATGCTGCTCCTGCTCGTGATCTTCATGATCACTGCGCCGATGATGCAAGGCGGAGTGGACGTCGCGCTGCCGAAGGCCGAGGCGCGGCCGCTCGATCCGAAGAGTGGACTCGTCGTGTCGGTCGACCGCGCCGGATGGGTCTACGTCGACGAAACGCGCATGTCGCTCGCCGAGTTCCGCTCGGCGTTCCGTGCACTCGCGGGCAAGCGCGCGGCCGAAGGTGTCTACCTGCGAGGCGACGCGGGCGTGCCGTACGGCGTCGTGACGCAGGTGATGGCGACGATGCGCGCGGCAGGCGTGAACGACATCGGCCTCGTGACCGATCCGGAATCGGCGAGGTGACGACGCTCGCGCCGCGCGGCGCGCCGACGCTGCGTGCCTCGCTCGTCTGGTCGGCGCTGCTGCATCTCGCCGTTGCTGCGGCCATCGTCTACGGCGGCACGCACACCTCGGTTCCGACTCCGCCGACGTATCGCGTCACGCTGATCGCCGCACCTCCGGGACCGCGACAGGTCGGGGTCGTGCGCGAGACACCGCCCGAGCCGGTGCCGACACCGACTCCGACACCCCCGGCGCCCGCCCCCCCTGCGCGTGAGACGCCGGAGCCCGAACGCATGAAAGCGCCGCCGACGAAATCGCGTCCGGCACAGACGCCGAAGACGGCGACGCCCAACGCCGCTCCCGCCACGAAGAAGCCGGCGGCGGTAGCGACGCCGCGCGCCGGCGGTGGCCCTGCCGGCGGGCGCGGCGCCGACGTGGCGAACGTGCGGACGGAAGGGATCGAGTTCCCGTTCCCCGTGTACCTGCAGAACGTCGTCCGGCAGATCGCCCTTCAGTTCAAGCCACCGGCGAACAGCGCGCTCCGCGCTGAGGTTTCCTTCCTCATCCGTCGTGATGGATCCGTCAGCGGCTTGCGGCTCGTGACGCGCTCCGGGTCGTTCTCGTTCGATCAGGATGCGACGGGGGCCGTCGAGGCGGCATCGCACTCCTTCGGTCCGCTGCCGGAGGGGTTCACGGACGACGTCCTTCCCGTCATCTTCAGCTTCGACCCACGGCTCATCCGTTGATGCTCCTACCCTCCCTCCGCCGCGCGCTGGCGATCCTGCTCGTGGCCGCCCCGCTCGTGGCGCAGGATACCACCTCGCGAGGCGTTCGCATCGGTCTCACCTACGATCCCGGCACGAAGCCCGGGATCGCCGTGCTGCCGGTGACTGGCGCGGCCGGTGACTCGATCCGCGCGATCGTGCAGCGCGATCTCGATTTCGGCGACCGCGTCAACGTCATCGCGCTGGACGGAAGCGCGGCGCAGGACGCCGCGCGCGCCGCGGGACCGAACTGGCCGCTGCTCGCCCGGCTCGGCGCTGCGGCGGCCGTCGCGCTCACGCCGACGCCGGCGGGCATCCACCTCGCGGTTTACAACGTCGCCACGAAGCAGACCGCGCTCGTGAAGGATTTCCCGGCGAGCGCGGCGCCGGACAGTCGCGCGTGGCGTGGCGCGCTGCACCGCATCTCGGACGAGCTCGAGGAAGCGTTCACCGGCGTGCGGGGCATCGCGAGCACGCGAGTCGCGTTCGAGCGCGCACGGCGCATTTGGGTCGTCGACAGCGACGGCGAAGGCGCCACGGCGGTCTCCGAGGCGGGCACGCCGATCTCACCCGCGTGGCACCCGACGGGGCGCATGCTCGCGTTTGCGACGTACGCGCCCGCGGGCATCTCCGTGCTCGATCTCGCGAGCGGTCGTTCGCGCACGCTCGTGAACGGAGCAGGAGTGTTCATCTCACCGATCTTCACCCCCGACGGCGCGAGCGTCGTCTACGCACACGGCGTCGATCAGGGTGTCGATCTCTACACCGCGTCGCTGTCAGCCGGTGGCGGGCGGCGCCTCTCGGTCGGCCGTGGGAGCGACAACGTCTCGCCGAGCTTCAGTCCGGACGGACGGCGCATCGCGTTCATGTCGGGCCGCGCCGGACACCCCGAGATCTATACCATGGACGCGGACGGCACGAACGTGGATCTGCTCACGCCGCTCGCGTTCGGCGAGAATCCCTATCGCGCGAGTCCCGACTGGTCACCGGACGGACGGCTCGTCGCATTCCAGTCGATGATCGCCGGCAACTTCCAGATCCTCACGATCGGCCTGCGTGATCGGAGCCTCAAGCAGCTGACGAGCGATGGCCGCAACGAGGATCCGTCGTGGGCTCCGGATGGCCGGCACCTCACCTTCGTGTCGAACCGCACTGGAACGCGTCAGCTCTGGGTGCTCGACACCGAGTCCGGGCGCACGCGTCAGCTGACGCGCGGCGCCTCCGTTCGTCTTCCCGCCTGGTCGCCGCGCCTCGGCGCCGAGTGACCCACCGAGTCAGCGTCGTGAAACACCCTCCCATTCCCGGAGACCGCATGATTCGTCGCACCGCCATCCTCTCACTCGCGCTGCTGTCCGTCGTCGGTCTCGACGCGTGCCGCCGCCGGGTGGTGCAGACACCCGCTCCCGTCGCCAGCGCGAACGACGCGCAGCGACAGGCCGATTCGCTCGCCGCGCTCCGTGCCAAGCAGCGCGCCGACTCCATCGCGGCGGCCGAGGCAGCGCAGCGCGCAGCGGCCGAGCAGGGGTCGGCGGCCACAGAGCTCGCGGCGGTGCTGACGCAGAAGGTCTACTTCGATTACGACGAGGACGTGCTGCGCGACGATGCACGCGCCGTTCTCGATGCGAAGGTGCCGATCCTCCTCGCCAATCCGGGAGTCAGCGTCGCCATCACCGGGCACACCGACGAGCGCGGCACGGCGGAATACAATCTCGCACTCGGACAGCGGCGTGCGGCGCAGGTCAAGCGCTACCTGACGAGCAAGGGCGTGCCGGACGCGAACCTCAGCACGCAGAGTCTCGGCGACTCGCAGCCGGCGGTCCAGGGGACCGACGAGTCGGCCTACCAACAGAATCGCCGCGCGGAGTTCCAGCCGAGCGGCGGCGGCGCCCTCGTGCGCCCGAGGTCATGATGCGCGGCTCTCGCTTCGCGCCGTTCGCGGCGCTCGTTCTCGCCGGATGCCTGGCGTCCAAGACCGACATCGCCATGCTCCAGACCGATCTGCAGACGATGCGCGCCGAGTCGGCGCGCGGCGACAGCGCGCGTCGCGCGCAGGCGGATCAGCTCCTCGCACAGATCACACGCGCGAACGATTCCGTGCGCGCGATCAGCACGCGGCTCGCCAAGCTGCAGGGCGACGTCGCGAACGATCACTACCAGATGTCGCGCGAGATCATCCAGCTGCAGGAGCTGTCGGGGCAGAGCACGCGCCGGCTCCAGGAGCTGCGCGGCGCCCTCGAAGAGCGAGCACCCGCGGCGACGGGGCCGGCGGCACCGGGCGACAGCACGACGGCCGCCGCCGCGCCGGGACCCGGCCAGCTCTTCCAGAGCTCGCTCGATCAGCTCCGCCGGGGCAGCGTCGGCGTTGCGCGCGGAGGGTTCGAGGAGTTGCTTCGAACCTATCCGACGTACGAGGACGCACCGGAGGCGATGGTGTACATCGCCGAGACATACGCCGCCGAACGGAACCAGGTGGCGGCCGACTCGGTATACGGGCTCGTGGTGCAGCGGTATCCACGGTCGCCGAAGGCCGCCACGGCCCTGTACAAGCGCGCGCAGATGCTCCGATCGGCTGGCCAGGGCGCGGCGGCGCGCGCCGCGCTGGAACGCATCGTCCGGGAATATCCCCGGTCCGATGAGGCGGCGCTCGCGCGCGAGCAGCTGCGCACACTCGGCAGGTAGCACGGAGCAGACGATGGGAAGCTCGGCCGAGATGCCCTTCCTCGATCACCTCGAGGAGCTGCGGTGGCGGATCATCTGGTCGCTCGCCGCCATCATCGTGGGCGTCGGCATCGGCTTCGTGCTCGTCATCAAGTTCAACCTGCTCGTCTGGTTGCAGGGACCCATCACGCCGTACCTGAAAGGGCATCGGCTGATGAACACGCACCCCGGCGGCGGCTTCTCGATCATGTTGTCGACGTCGATCATGATCGGGGTGGTGATGGCCTTGCCCGTCGTGCTCTATCAGGCATGGCTGTTCCTCGCGCCGGCCCTGCATCGGCACGAGAAGAAGGTCGTGCTGCCCGTGATCATCGGCGCGGTGTTCCTGTTCATCTGCGGCGCGGCGCTGGCGTGGTGGTTCGTGTTGCCGATGACGCTTCGGTTCCTCACGTCGATGGGAGACGAGGCGTTCGACCAGATGATCTCGGCCACGGAGTACTTCGGGTTCGCGACGAGCCTCGTGCTCGCCATGGGGGCGGTGTTCGAGCTGCCGATCGTCATCCTCGCCCTGTCGGCGCTCGGGCTCGTGACGCCGAAGCTGCTCTCGCGGTTCCGTCGGCATGCGCTCGTCGGCTCGTACGTCGTGGCCGCGTTCATCACTCCTGGCGACGCGTTCTTCACGTCGGTGATCCTCACGGCCCCGCTCTATCTGCTCTACGAGCTGAGCATCGTGCTCTCGTGGCTCGTGTTCCGCCGCCGTGAGCGCGCCGAGGCCGCGGCGCTGCACGACGAGGGAGTGCCTGCGTGACCCTTCGCGGGTGGCGGGTGCTGTTCGTCCTGTTGCTCTGCGCGCCGGCCGTCGAGGGCCGCGCGCAGAACGTTCCGGGCCAGCCGAGCCGCCAGCCCCCGGTGCGTCCCGGCGTCCGCGACACGACCCTTCGACGCGACACGACTCGCGCGCGCACCGACTCCACCTTGGCGTCGGACACGACGGGCGTCCCGAACTTCCTGCCCCCCGACAGCGTGATGCAGCGACTGCTCGAGCTGCCAGGGTTCAGCGTGACCCGGTACCAAGGCGAGATCATCACCTTCCAGGCCGCGACGCGCGGGGCATCGCTGACGAACCGCGCCATCGTGCAGCGCGACTCGCAGATCGTGAAGGCCGACACGATCGTCTACAGCGGCGAGAATCAGGGCGTGCGGGCGATGGGCAAACGCAACGTGTTCGTCGTACCGGGCCAGGCCGCGCCGATCGTGACGACGGGAACGGCGAACTACGACATGAGCGCTCGGCGCATCGCCGGCACCGGCGTGAAGACGTCGATCGAGGCCGAGGGCCAGACGCTGTTCGTGACGGGCGAGCGCTACGTCGCCGTGCAGCTCGGCGATTCGCTGCGCAGCGCGAACGACATCAACTACTACTTCAAGAACGGCATCGTCACCGCCTGCGACGATTCCATCCCCGACTACTACTTCAAGGCGAAAGAGATCAAGCGGACCGGCAACTTCGTCGTCGGCCGGCCCGCGGTGCTGTACATCGGGGACGTGCCGGTGATGTGGCTGCCGTTCGTGTTCCAGGACGTGCGCGGTGGCCGCCACAGCGGCATTCTGCCGCCGAACGTCGGCGTGAGCGACATCGTTCGCAACAGCCCGTCGTACCGCCGGAACGTGGAAGGGCTGGGATACTACTGGGCCGTCTCGGACTTCGTGGACGCGCAGGCGTTCATCGATTGGCGAAGCTCCGCCGGGCAGACCGAGCTCCGGGATCCGGGCTACTTCCGCTACAACGGCGAGGTGCGCTACCGCTGGCTCGACCGGTACATCGCCGGCAACCTCGCGGCCAGCCAAACCACGCAGGGCAATTCGCGCAACACGGCCGTGACGTGGGGCCACCAGCAGAGCTTCACGAAGAACAGCTCGCTGTCGGCGAACATCAACTACGCGACGAACACGATCCTCCAGCGCGAGACGACGTCCAATCCCTACTCGGCGCTCGCGACCATCAGCTCCACGGCGAACTACCAGCAGAAGATCGGGCCGGCGCAGTTCAGCCTCGGGGGCACGAACCGCCAATATCCGGGCCGCAGTCAGGTCGACCGCAGCTTTCCGACGGTGAGCATGAGTACGAGCCCGATCAGCCTCGGAAGCTGGCTCACGTGGACGCCGAACTTCAGCTACTCCTCGTCGCAGACGCTCAACATCGATCAGCCGTCGGCGCTCGGCCTCTTCGTGCGCCGCGAGGTCGTTGCCGGCGTCGACACGGTGCTCGGTGACACGCTGAAGAAGAACGCGTATACGAGCACGCTGTCCTTCGACACGCCGCTGACGATTTTCGGCTACAGCCTCGGGAACCGTTTCACGATCAACTCGGCGCGCAACGATTTCCCCGAGCGGGCGATCGTCGCCGACGTCGAGACCGGGGTGGAGCAGGAGCGCATCTACGCGCAGACGTATCACACCGACGTCGATTGGTCGCCGTCGTTCACGCTCCCGTCGCTCGGCCGAAACAAGTTCAACCTCACCCCGTCGGTATCGTTGTCGAACGTCGATGGCGGCGCGTTCTGGATCCGGAACGAGCGCACGGGGGGCAGATGGGTACACCAATCGAAGCGCCTGTCGTACGGCGTGGCGGCGTCGCCGACCCTGTACGGACTGTTCGATCGCGGTGGGAAGGGCTTCGGGCCGTTCGCGCGCATCCGGCACGTCATCCAGCCGACGTTCGGCTACAGCTACGCGCCCGCGGCGGAGGTCAGCGACGAATATCTGGCCGCGCTCGGCCGGACGAAGGCCAGCGCGACTGGTGCTTCCACGGGATACCTCCCGTCGCTCGCGCAGAACTCGCTCAACGTCGGGCTCTCGACGAACATCGAAGCGAAGCTTCGCTCGGCCGTGGACTCGAATCCCGACGCCGGCGAGAAGATCAAGCTGCTGTCGGTCAACTTCACCGGAATCCAGTACGATTTCGAGCGCGCTCGTGCCACGGGGTCGCGCATCCGCGGCCTCACGACGCAGAACTTCGGGTACAACGTCAAATCGGATCTGCTGCCCGGCGTCGACGTCGGCGTCGACTACTCGTTGTTCGAAGGCTCCACCCAGAGCGACACCGCGCGGTTCAAGCCGTATCGCGAGCGCATCACGGCGACGATGTCGTTCAGCGACAAGAACAATCCGTTCGCCGTGTTCTCGCGCATCTTCGGCAAGGCCGTGCCGACCACGCCCGGCGCCGATCGGACGCGGCCCTCGCCGGACGACAAATACGCCCGCGAGATCGCCTCGCAGCCGGTCGCAGGGCGAGGCGCTCGGACGGCGGCGTATCTCCCGTCGATCAGCGAGGGATGGCAGGCGTCGTTCAACTTCACATCGTCGCGTCAGCGGCCTCCGGGCGGCAATCCGTCGAACATCGTGGAGTTCGATCCGGCGACGCGCTGCGTTCAGTTCAACACGCCCGCCCTCCGTGTTCTGTACGACGACTGCGTGGCGCGCCAGCTGACGAATCCGTCACCCGAAGTGCCGATCACTTCCGGGCTCGCCGGATCGCCGTACTATCGCACGCCGCCGACGACGTCGCTGAACAGCAGCCTGAGCTTCAAGGTGACGGAGAAGTGGGCTGCGTCGTGGCAGACCAACTACGACTTCGAGCGCAGCAGCTTCGCCAGCCAGATCGTCTCGCTGCAGCGTGATCTGCACGACTGGCGCGCGATCTTCGCGTTCACGCAGTCGCCGAACGGGAGCTTCGCCTTCAACTTCCTCATCTCGCTCAAGGCCGAGCCCGACCTGAAGTTCGACTATCACAAGGCGACCTACCGCAACGAAGGGATCGGGTTGCAGTAGTCGCCGGTCGCAGTCGCGCGACGCCCTTGAATTGTCCCGCCGCGCACTCGACATTGCGCGCATGCCGGCGGCCGTGGTGATCGATGGGCAGTCGCTCTCGCTCGATGACGTCGTCGCGGTGGCCCGCGAGCGCGCGCCGGTGGAGCTCTCGCCGGCGGCCCGGTCGCGCATGGGGCACGCGAACGCCATCGTGACGAAGATCGTCGAGTCCGGCGCCGCGGTGTACGGCGTCACGACCGGATTCGGCAAGCTCTCCGAGATCGCCATCCCGTCCGACCGGTTGGGCGAGCTGCAGGTGAACCTCGTGCGAAGCCACGCGGCCGGTGTCGGCCCGCTGCTTCCCGAGCGTGAGACGCGTGCGATGATGCTCCTGCGCGCGAACGTGATCGCCAAAGGATTCTCCGGCGCACGCGCCGTCCTCGCCGACACGCTCGTCGCGATGCTCAATGCCGGCCTGCATCCGCCGATTCCGGAGCAGGGGAGCGTCGGCGCGAGCGGCGACCTCGCGCCGCTGGCGCATCTCGCGCTCGCCTTGATCGGCGAGGGCACCCTCAGCCGCGACGGCACGTCGGGCGACGCCGCCGCCATGCTCGCTGCTGCGGGGATCGCGCCGGTGACGCTCGGCCCGAAGGAAGGGATCACGCTCATCAACGGCACCCAGGCGCACACCGGGGTCGCGGCGCTCGCCGTCGTCGACGCGCACCGGCTCTGGCAGGTCGCGCACCTGGCGGGCGCGATGTCGCTCGAGGCATTGCTCGGCACTCCTGTCGCATTCGATGCGCGCATTCACGACGCGCGCGGACAGCTCGGCCAGGCCGCGTCGGCAGCGCTCCTGCGCACGCTGCTGCGCGACAGCGAGATCCGTGAGTCGCACCGCGAGGGCGATCCGCGCGTGCAGGACCCGTATGCGCTGCGGTGCATGCCGCAGGTGCACGGTCCCGTGCTCGACGCGATCGACTTCTGCGCCGGCGTCGTGAGCCGTGAGCTCAATGCCGCGACCGACAACCCGCTCGTCTTCGCCGACAGCGGCGAGCTGCTGAGCGGCGGCAACTTTCATGGGCAGTCCGTCGCGATGGCGCTCGACTATCTCGCCATCGCCCTCACCAATCTCGCGACGATCGCCGAGCGGCGGATCGACCGGCTCGTGCATCCTGATCTCAACCAGGGGTTGCCGCCGTTCCTGACGCACGACGCGGGAGTGAACTCGGGCTTCATGATGGCGCAGGTCTCCGCGGCCTCACTGGCCAGCGAGTGCAAGGTGCTGTCGCATCCGGCGAGTGTCGACACGATTCCCACGGACGGCAACAAGGAGGACGTCGTGCCGATGGCGATGGGCGCCGCGTGGAAGCTCCGGCGCGTCGTCGAGAACGTGCGCGCCGTTCTGGCGATCGAGTTGATGTGCGCCGCGCAGGGTCTCGACTCCCGCGCGCCGTTGCGTGCCGGACGGGGCGCGGCGCGCGGGCTCGTGCTCGTCCGCGAGATCGTCGCGCCACTGAAGGCCGACCGCGTCCTCGCCGGCGACATCGCCCGGCTCGCCCACGCGATCGACGCGGGCCACTTCACCGCCGAGATCGGGGGCGCTGCGTGAGCGCGACGATGGCCGGGCCGCGACCCGTCCGTGCCCCGCGCGGCTCGGCGATCAGCTGCAAGGGATGGCAGCAGGAAGCGGCGCTCCGCATGCTCATGAACAACCTCGACCCCGAGGTGGCCGAGCGCCCCGATGATCTCGTGGTGTACGGCGGCACCGGCCGCGCCGCCCGCAGCTGGGAAGCGTTCGATGCGATCGTCAATGCGCTGCGCGAGCTGGCGCACGACGAAACGCTGCTCGTGCAGAGCGGCAAGCCCGTCGCCGTCTTTCGCACGCATCGCTCCGCGCCGCGCGTGCTGATCGCGAACTCGAACCTCGTCGGACGGTGGGCGACGTGGGAGCACTTCCGCGAGCTCGAACGCCGCGGTCTCATGATGTACGGCCAGATGACCGCGGGCTCGTGGATCTACATCGGCTCGCAGGGGATCGTGCAGGGCACCTACGAGACCTTCGGCGCCGTCGCGCGGCGGCACTTCGGCGGCTCGCTCGCCGGCCGGCTCGTCGTCACTGCGGGGCTCGGCGGAATGGGTGGGGCGCAGCCGCTCGCCGCGACCATGCAGGGCGCGGTCATCCTCGCGTTCGACGTCGACGAGTCGCGCATCGACAAGCGGATCGCTACCGGCTACTGCGACGTGAAAGCCGTGTCGCTCGACGAGGGTATCCGGTTGGCCGAGGCCGCGCGGCGCGAGAGACGCGCGCAGTCGATCGCGGTGACGATGAACGCGGCTCCCGCCCTCGAGGCGCTCGTTCAGCGCGGCGTGCGAGTGGACGTGCTCACCGACCAGACGAGCGCGCACGACATGCTGCGCG
>Ga0070664_100003918_pt1 | contig 12012 bp, 15 predicted proteins | sample KBSC73metaG_FD_65863 | JGI IMG/M metagenome (GOLD analysis project Ga0070664, IMG submission 65863) | Corn rhizosphere microbial communities from Kellogg Biological Station, Michigan, USA - KBS C7-3 metaG | ecosystem: Host-associated > Plants > Roots > Rhizosphere > Soil ... | reverse complement strand
TGCGCTCTTACCGCACCGTTTCACCCTTGCCTCGTGGCGCCGTCGCCGGCGTCCCGTGGCGGTCTATTTTCTGTGGCACTGTCCTTCGACTCGCGCCGACTGGCCGTTAGCCAGCACCCTGCCCTGTGGAGCTCGGACTTTCCTCCCGCTGCCCCGTGCTGCGGCAGCCGGCGTTCACCCGGGCCACTCCGGCAGGATGGACTTATCGCGTCGCGGGCAGGCGCGCCACCTGGGGCCCGGACGCCGCGATTCCAGCTCCTAGAGCCGCTCGTCGATGGCGCGGTTGCTCATCTCGTCTGCCTCGGTGTTCTGGGCACGGGGGACGTGCACCAGCTTCACCTTGCGGAACGCCTTGAGCAGGCTGAGCGCCTCGGCGTGCAGCTCGCGGAGCGCCGGGGCCCGGACCTGGTAGGCGCCGGAGAGCTGGCGGATCATCAGCTCGCTGTCGGCCACCACCTCCAGCTCCTCCGCCCCGAGCTCGTGCGCGCGCCGTAGCCCGAGGAGCAGCGCCTGATACTCGGCGACGTTGTTGGTCTGCCGCCCCAGGAACTTGCCCAGCCGTTCCAGCACCTGGCCCTGCTCGTCCCAGAGCACCGCGCCTGCGCCCGCCAGCCCGGGGTTGCCGCGAGCAGCGCCATCGGAGGCCACGCGGAGCTTGCGATGCGGTTGCACCGGATGGACGGGGCCTGGGGGGTGGGTGCGGGGCGGCGGGTGGGTCGGAGCAGGGCGGCCGAGGAGCACGCGCACCAGGTCGGAGCGGGACAGGCCCGGGAATCGAGCCAGGGTGCGATCGAGGCTCTCCTCCTCCGCGATCACCCGGAGGAGCTCGGGAAGAGAGGGGTGCTGCCCGCTCATCCCTTCTTCGCCGGCGGCGGCTCGATGGCCTCCGGCGCGCAGATGATGCGGTGGCACGACGGACAGATGTCCGTCTGCAGCGCGGTCTTCAGCGTATTGAAGAGCTGGGGGGGAAGGCTCATGTTGCAGCCCTGGCAGGTCCCGGCCACCACCGTCACCAGCGCGGGCGAACGGCGCTTCCGCACCGTCTCGTAGCGGGAGAGCAGCGGCGGATGGACACCTCTGGCGACCTCGGCCCGCTTGGTCTCCAGCTCCTTCACCTGCCCCTCGAAGCCAGCCACCTTCGCCCGGAGCTCGTTGAGCTTCCCTCCCACGTCGGCGACCTTGGCGGCGTACTGCTGGTCCTTGCCCTTCACCAGCTCGCGCAGCTGGGCCTGGATCTTCCCCAGCTCGACCAGCTCCTCGGCCATGGTGGCGTTGGCCTTCTTGGCGATGTCGATCTCCCGGGCCAGCGCGGCGTACTCGCGGGTGGAACGCTGCTCGGAGAGCCGCGCTTCCCACTTGCGGACCTTCTCCTTCTCCTCGACGATGTTCTGCTCCAGGGTTCGCCGCTGTCGCTCCACGTCGAGGAGCTTGTTCCGCTCCGCCTCGACCTCGCCCTTCGCCAGGGACAGCTCGCGTTCCAGCTCTCCCATTTGCCGCGGGTAAACCTCGGCCGACTTGCGGAGGGCCAGGATCTCCAGATCCACCTTCTGGAGATCGGCCAGGGCCTTCAATCGTTCCTGCAAAGCTGAGCTGCCTCCTGCCGCTCTCGTACCGGCGCCGCGGCCTTGTAGCAACGAAGCGCTCGCAGTGCCAACGTCGTTGGGAATCATGGGAGGAACGATGCACTTCTGTCCCCGGTGCGCAACACCGCTGGCCTCACAGGAGAAGGGTGGGCGCGAGCGCCTCGCCTGCCCGGGGACGGGCTGCGGGTTCGTCTTCTACGACAACCCGCTCCCGGTGGTGGCCGCGCTGGTGGAGCACGAGGGCGACGTCCTCCTGGTCCAGTCGGTGGGATGGCCGGAGTCCTGGTATGGCCTGGTCACCGGGTTCCTGGAGCGAGACGAGGAGCCCGAGGCAGCCGTGCTGCGGGAACTGCGGGAGGAGCTGGGGCTGGAGGGAAGGGTGGTGGCGCCCATCGGCGTGTACGCCTTTCCCCAGCGCAACGAGCTCATCGTTGCCTACCACGTGGAGGCCCGCGGCGAGGTGCGGCCGGGGACGGAGCTCGCCGGGTACAAGCGCATCCGACCCGAGAAGCTGCGCCCCTGGCCGTTCGGAACGGGGCACGCGGTGCGCGACTGGCTCGCGAAACGGGAGCTCAGTCCTCGTCGTCCGGCGTGACTTCCTCGTCGTCGTCGAAGCTGTCGAGGTCCTCCGTCTCCTCCTCGGCCTCGGCCTCCGGCTCGGGCGGCGCGGGCTCCGGCGGGCGGGGGACCGCGGCCAGCCGGCCCCGGCGAGGCTCGGGGGCGGGGCGGTTGGCGGGGCTGTCCTTCTGGTCCGCACCGCACTTCGGACAGACCGCCTCGGGCTTTCTCATGTCGTAGAACTTCGTCCCGCACTTGAAGCAGACGTGCTTGGTCCCGAGGTCCTTCGCCGTCATCGACTCACCTGTTCCTTCGGAGCAGAGGGGGAAACGAGGCGGCGATGTAGGCGTCCGGTGCCTCCCAAGTCAACGCTGGAACGCCGTACGATGGCCCCCCTCCCGGCCGCCTTGACCTTCTTCTGCGACAGCTGCGGACAGCCCCTCCTGCTCGAGGGCGAGGCCTCCCCCGGACTGCGCGTGGCCTGCCCCACCTGCCAGGCGACGGTGGACGTGCCCATGCCCGCCGGCGACGAGCCGCTGGAGGTCAGCTGGTTCGCGATGGTGCGGGGCTCCCAGGTGGGCCCCATGGCCCTGGAGCCCCTGGGCCAGCTGATCCGGGCCGGCGAGGTGACCGGGAAGACCTTCGTGTGGGCCGAGGGCATGGCCGAGTGGCGGCGGGCGGAGACCCTGCCCGAGCTCTCGCATCCGCTGGCGGCGACCCGCCCCCCGAAGCCGGCCAGCACCGCCGACCTGTCGCAGCTCTTCAGCGACCTCGATCTCACCGTGTCCCGGCCCATGGACGCCCGGGCCGTGGAAGCGATGCTCTCCGGCGCGCTGTCCCCCCGGACCGCGCTCCCCGAGTCCGCCACTTCCCCGGGCCGCACCATCACCCGGAGCACCGCGGTTGCATCGGCGGTCCGGAAGAATCGCCGGGCCGTCGATGACGACGACCTGGAGGCCTCCGGTCTCGCGCGCCGCAACCCTGCCTGGAAGGCGGCGCTGGCGGTGCTGCTGGTGGTGGCGGTCCCGGTCGTCGGCCTCTGGGCGCTCTCCAGCCTGAGCGTGCTCCCGCTCGAGGTGCCGCGGGTCGACCCGGCGACCGGCGCCTCGGTCAGGGAGCCAGTGTTCTCGGCGAGGGGCGTCCGCGGGCTCAAGGACCTCCTCCTCGGGAACACCCCGCGCCCGGTGGCACCTTCCCCTGCCCGGGAAGCCCGCGCCCCCGCCCCGAAGGCTGCGGCGGCCACCACGCCGGCTCCGCCGCCCCCGAAGCCGGAGGCACCGCCGTCCCCGGAGCTCAAGAAGCTCTACGGGGACGCGCGGAAGGCCGACGTGGGACCGACCGCGGTCCCCACCCTGGCGCACGCAGCTGCATCCGCGTCGTCTGGCGCTGGCCCCAACCAGCAGGCCCTGGCCAGGGTGGTCGCCCAGAGCAGCCCGGCGTTCCAGTCCTGCATCGAGCAGCAGCTGAAGCGCACGCCGAACTTCCGCGGCGGAAAGGTGAACCTGGTGGCGACGGTGGGTGCGTCGGGCACGGTGAAACAGGCCCGGCTCGACCGGAAGGAGATCGACGTGTCCGACCTCGGGAGCTGCCTGAAGTCCCGTGCGAGGCGACTGGTGTTCCCCTCCTTCGAGGGGGAGGACGTCGAGGTGGAGATCCCGCTGGTGCTCACCGCGGCGCTCTGATGGCCTCGGCGATGGTGACCGCCTGGGTGGAGGCCGTGCGGGAATGGTCCGGCCACGGGACGCCGCCCGCTGCCTGGAGCGTCGGCCTCCGTCGCGCCGGAGGTCCCGCCCCCCAGCGTCCCTGGGGACCGCAGGCCCCCGCGCTCGTCGGCGCTCCGGAAGCGCTTGCGCCGTACGTCGATCACACGCTCCTCCGACCGGACGCCACCGAACGGGAGATCGAGATCCTGGCCGAGGAGGCGCGCACGCACCGGCTGGGCGGGGCGTGCGTGCACCCGGTCCACGTGGCCGCGCTGGTCCGGGCCCTCGGCGACGCCGAGGTCGAGCCAGTCTCGGTGGTTGGTTTTCCCCACGGCGCGCACCTGACCGAGATCAAGCTCCTCGAGGCACGCCGGGCCGCCGACGAGGGGGCGCGGGCGGTGGACGTCGTCGCCCCGCTCGGTCACCTCCGGGAGCTGGAGGTGGGACCGGTGCTCGCCGAGCTCCGGGCGCTCGTCTCCGCGCTCGCTCCGGTGCCGGTGAGGGTGATTCTGGAAACGGGTCTCCTGCCCCCACGGTCAGCAGTCCTGGGGGCAGGGCTCGCGGTGGCGGCGGGATGCGACGGGGTGAAGACCTCCACCGGGTTCAACGGCCCCGGGGCGCGGGTCGAGGACGTCCTGCTCCTTCGCGCCGTGGTAGGCGAGCAGCTGGGGGTGAAGGCCTCGGGCGGGATTCGAACCGCAGCGCAGGCCCGGGCGCTCATCGCCGCCGGTGCCAGCCGCCTCGGCGCGTCCTCCTCGCTCGCCCTGCTCGACGGCTGAGCCTCGGCAGACCGAGCCGGGTCGCTGGCGCGCCACCGCGCGCGTGAGCCTCAACGCGCGGCGAACGTGCGCCGCACCGCGAGCCTCCCCCTTGCGGGGGGCCCCGCAAGCGTCCCCCTGGTGCGGGGGGCTGAGCCTGGTCGCTCGAGGTGCGGGGCTGAACGGCCGTGCCCCGCCGTCGTCCCGGCGCGGTTGCTGGCATCCCCGATCGAGCACAGCTTTCGGTTGAACTGCGAATCACGGGGTGTTTCATGCTCTTCGCGCTCGGCGGGCTGCTCCTGTTGATCTGGCTGGCGAGCCTCGCCCTCAAGGTCACCTTCGGCGCCATCCATGTCTTGCTGGTGCTCGCGGTCGTGCTGTTCGTCATCGGATTCATTCGCGGACGCACGGGGCGAACCGCTGGATGAACGCACTTCCGCGCTGGACCTCGGCCCCCGGCGCGCTAGAAGCCCGGGCCCGGGAGCTCCATGGGGCTGACGGCCGCTCAGAAGAGGACACTTCGCCGCGCTCTCCACGCGCTGCTCGGCCAGGCGTCCACGAAGGCGACGAGGCGCATCGCCCCGAACCGCACCGACGAGACCCGGGTGGGCGGTGACGAGGACGAGCAACCGCTCAACGAGATGCTCCAGGCCATCGCCTCGGACAGGAATCGCGCGTCAGGTGACGCGCTGGGAAGGGCGCAGCGCGCGCTGGAGAAGCTGGATCAGGCTCCCGACGAGGCCGGCACCTGCGAGGAGTGCGGCGAGGACATCCCGTGGGGCCGGCTGAAGGCCATGCCGTTCGCGGAGCTCTGCGTCAGCTGCCAGGGCAAGCGCGACCGGCCCCCCCAAGGCCCCACCCGCCGGGGGCCGACGGACTTCCGATGACCGACCGGTCCCGGCTCATCCAGCAGGTGGACGCCTGGAGCGCGGCCGACCCCGACGAGGCGAGCCGCGCCGAGCTGCAACGCCTCCTTTCCGCGGAGGACTTCAGCGAGCTCGAGGACCGCTTCGCGGGAACGCTCCAGTTCGGCACCGCGGGGTTGCGGGGCGTCGTGGGAGCAGGGCCCAACCGGATGAACCGCGCGGTCGTGCGTCGCGCGAGCGCGGGCCTCGCTGCATACCTCCTCGCCCACGTGCCGGATGCCGCCCGGCGAGGCGTGGTCGTGGCGCGGGACGGGCGGCGCATGAGCAAGGAGTTCGCCGAGGACACCGCCGCGGTGCTCGCTGCCGCGGGCATCCCGGCGCTGGTGCGCCCCGGGTTCACGCCCACGCCCCTGTGCGCCTTCCTGGTGGAGCGCCTCGGCGCCTCGGCGGGGGTGATGGTCACCGCCAGCCACAACCCGCCGGAGTACAACGGATACAAGGTTTACTGGGGGAACGGCGCGCAGATCATCCCGCCGCACGACCTGGGGATCGCCGCCGCCATCGCCCGGGTGGGCCCGGCGCGGGAGATTCCGCTCGCCGACCTGACCGATGCCCGCGCCCACGGGCTACTCCGGGACATCGGACCCGAGCTGGACCATGCCTATCTCGAGGGCGTGCTCGCACTTCGATTGCATCCGGGCGAGGGCACCGATCTGACCATCGTCTACACGCCCATGCACGGCGTGGGCGGGCCGCTGGCCCTGGAAGCGCTCCGGCGCGCCGGCTTCGGCAGGGTCCACCCGGTGCCCGAGCAGCTGCACCCCGATCCGGCATTTCCCACCGTCCGCTTCCCGAACCCGGAGGAGCCCGGGGCGATGGACCTCTCGCGCGCGCTCGCCGAGCGCACCCGGGCAGACCTGGTCCTGGCCAACGACCCCGACGCCGACCGCCTCGCGGTGCTCACCCGCGAGGCCTCCGGTGAGCTCCGCGCCCTGACCGGGAACGAGGTCGGGGTGTTGCTGGGACACTACCTGCTGGTCCAGGGGCGGCGGCGACAGCGGCCGCTGGTGATGACCACCATCGTCAGCTCGCCGCAGCTCGGAGCCATCGCCCACCGGCTCGGCGCGCTGTACGACGAGACGCTCACCGGCTTCAAGTGGATCGCCAATCGATCCCTGGAGCGCGCGGCGAAGGATGGCGCCGAGCTGGTGTTCGGCTACGAGGAGGCGCTCGGCTACACCGTGGGGACGCTGGTCCGGGACAAGGACGGCATTGGCGCGGCGCTGTCGATGGCCGACCTGGCCGGGTGGACGCGGGCGCGCGGCACGACGGTGGAGGGCTACCTCGAGGAGATCCAGCGCGAGTTCGGGGTGTACGTCTCGAAGCAGCGGAGCTTCACCCTTCCTGGCGCGAGCGGTGCGGAGACCATCGCCCGGGTGATGGAGGCCTTTCGCAAGGAGCCCCCGGAGCGCGTCGGCAGCCGGATGGTGGAGTGGGTGAAGGACTACAAGGCCCGGACGCGGACCTCCCAGGGGCGGAGCGAGTCGCTGACCCTGCCCCCGTCGAACGTGATCGCCTACGGGCTGGAGGGCTCGGCCCGGGTCACGCTGCGCCCGTCGGGGACCGAACCCAAGATCAAGTACTACTTCGAGCTGCCCGAGCGGCTCGCCCCCGGCGAGGACGTGCCCACCACGCGGCGCCGGGGCGAGCAGCGTCTGGCCGAGGTCGAACGCGACTTTCTGACGCTTGCCACTGCACGTGGTCAGCCACAGCTGTGACGGACCGCAGATCTTCAACCGGGAAAGGGACGACGCCGTGCGATCTTCGATGCGGAGTGCAGTCTGTTGGAGCGCAGTGCTCACGATGTTCGTGGGGGGTGTGGCGAGGGCCCAGGACACGCTGGCGCCGCCCGCGCCCTCCTCGCGCTGGAGCGTCGATTCGGCCTACACCGTTGGCGCCGGAGCCAACGTCTTCGCCGGCGCGGTCGGGTTTCCCGGCCTCGACCTCCGGCTCATCCACGGCCTGGACAGCACGACGGACGTGAACGCGAGGGTCGGCATCAACTACGCGTTCGAGGGGCTGACCCAGGGAACTCGCTTCGAGTTCACAGCCCAGGTCGGCATCCGGAAGGAGCTGACCAACTTCGGCAACATGAAGCTGTCCGGAAGGTTCGACCCGGGCATCATCGTGGCGGCATCCCCCGGACAGTTCGGGCTGAAGATCCCGTTCGGGCTGGAGCTGGGGATCCCGCTCAGCCAGCAACTCACCCTGAACGCGTCATTCGACCTGCCGATGTTCTTCACCTTCGGCGACGTCAACGCCTTCTACATCCCGCTGCTGTTCGGGGGCGGCGTCGAGTATCTGATCCAGCCGAACCTCGCCATCACCGGGAAGCTCAAGGTGGGCCCGACCTTCGGAACCGGTGATGCGAGCGGAAGCGCCTTCACGCTCTACGCGCTGGTCGGCGCCGCCTACAAGTTCTGACCCTGGCTCCCGGGGTGAGCGATTCTCGCCGGGTGCACGGCCCGCCGGCTGCAGGCCGGGGGCCTCCCTCGTCTCTTTTCTGTACGCGCACCCCTTCAGCGCCTACCGTCCGTGTGACAACCGACGGGGGTAGTGCCAGTCCGAGGAGGGGACCCGGACTGGCCTGGCGGGCCGCAGGCCCGGGCGGTTGATGACCTGTGACCGTAGGGGAGGACATGTGAGAGCTGCGAAACTCAATGCAGTCGGCTGGACGGCAGTGTTCGCACTGAGCGTGGCTGGCCTGGCCAGCGCCCAGACCTCGACCAACCACTGGACGGTTGACTCCGGAGAGACCGTCGGAAGCGGGGCGAATGTCGTGCGAGGCCAGGTCGGCTTCCCCGGCTTCGTCGGCGATTTCATCCACGGCATCGACCCGACCTTCGATTTCGGCGGGCGCCTGTGGCTGAACTACGCGCCCGAGGGATCCACCCAGGGAACCGCGTTCGAGTTCAAGATCCAGGCGACGCTGCGCAAGCAGTTCCTGGACACCGGGAAGATCAAGCTCGCCGGAACCTTCGACCCCGGCTTCCTGCTCATCTCCAGCGGCGGCACGGTGACCGGCATCACCTTCCCGGTGGGGGTGCAGGTCGGAATCCCGATCGACCCCAAGGTGATCATCAACGGGTCGTTCGACCTGAACATGTACGTGCTGTTCAACGCGGCGACGAACTTCCACCTTCCGCTGCTCTTCGGGGGCGGCGTCGAGTACCTCCTCGAGCCGAACATCGCGCTGACCTTCAAGCTGCGGCTCGGCCCGGACATCGGCTTCGGCACCTTCAGCGGCACCAACTTCGCGTTCAATGCCCTGTTCGGGGTGGCCTACAAGTTCTAGGTCCGCTTGAGCAGAATGCCCGGATGACTCCCTACGAGCTCATCCGGGCCAAGCGCGACGGCGGCCCCGTCCCGCCCGAGGCGCTCCGCGAGTTCGTCGCCGCGTACGGCCGGGGCGAGATCCCCGACTACCAGATGGCCGCGCTGTGCATGGCCATCTTCTTCCGGGGTCTCGAGCCCGCCGAGCTGCGCACCTGGACGGAGGCAATGCTCCGCTCGGGAACGAGGCTCCGGCGCCGGAACCCCGGGCCGCGGAGGGTGGACAAGCACTCCACGGGGGGCGTCGGAGACAAGGTGTCGATCTGTCTCGCCCCGCTCGTTGCGGCATGCGGGCTGACGGTCCCGATGGTCGCCGGGCGCGGCCTCGGACACACCGGCGGCACGCTGGACAAGCTCTCTGCCATCCCGGGCTTCCGCACCGACCTGACGCTCGCCGAGGCGGTCCGGGTGCTGGACCAGCTGGGCGTGTGCATGATCGGGCAGACCGCGGAGATCGCTCCGGCCGACCGTCGGCTCTACGCGCTCCGCGACGTCACCGCCACGGTGGACTCCATCCCCCTCATCGCCTCGAGCATCCTGAGCAAGAAGCTCTCCGAGAATCTGGACGGGCTGGTGCTCGACGTGAAGGTCGGTTCGGGCGCCTTCATGCGTGGCCGCGCCGAGGCCGAGCAGCTCGGCCGCACCCTGGTGGACCTCGCCTGGGCGATGGGGTGCCCTTCGGTCGCCTGGCTCACCGCGATGGATGTCCCGCTGGGACGAACGGTGGGCAATGCTTCCGAGCTGCTGGAGGCCGTGGACGTCCTGCGCTGCGCTGGACCGGAGGACGTCCGCACCCTCACCCTGCGGCTCGGGGGGGAGATGCTGGTGCTGGGGCGGCAGGCGGCGAGCGTGCCCGAGGCGGAGCGCCGGCTGGCCGCGGCCATTGCCGACGGCTCGGGGCTCGAGCGCTTCCGGGCGATGGTCCGCGCGCAGGGCGGAGACCCCGAGGTGCTGGAAGCGCCGGCGGCGCTGCTCGGGCCGCTGGAGACCACCGAGGTCCGCGCGGCGAGAGCAGGCGTCCTCGTCTCGGTGGATACCCTTGCCGTCGGCCTCGCCGCGGTTCTGCTCGGCGCGGGGCGCACCCGGAGCGACGACGCCATCGATCCCGGGGTGGGATTCACCATCCAGCACCGTCCGGGCGACCGCGTGGAGAAGGGCGATCCGCTGGTCAGCGTGCATCACCGGCCCGGACAGGACGTGGGCGAGGTGTGCCACCGCCTCGCCGCCGCCTTCCCGGTTGCGGACCGGCCCGAGCCCACCTTGCCGCTGCTCGTCGCTCGCCTGGAGGTGCGCCGGTCGTGAGCGGCCTTCTGGAACGGCTCGAGGCGTCCGCCGCCGCGATCCGGGCCCAGGTGCCCGATGCCGCGCCGGAGGTGGCGCTGGTGCTGGGAAGCGGCCTCGCCGGCGCGGTGCGCCTCCTGGAGGACCCCCAGGCGCTTCCCCTGGCCGAGGTGCCCCACCTTCGCGCGCCGAGCGTCTCCGGACATCCGGGGCGGCTGGTCTTCGGAACGGTGGGAGCGCTGCGCGTGGGTGTCCTCCAGGGCCGCCTGCACACCTACGAGGGCTGGAGCGCGGCCGAGACCGCCTTCCCGGTCCGGGTGCTGATCACCCTCGGAGCGCGGGTGGTCGTGCTGACCAACGCCTCGGGCGGCGTGCGCGAGGGGCTGGCCGCCGGCGAGTGGATGATGGTCACCGACCACCTCAACCTCTCGGGGAAGAACCCTCTGGAGGGACCGAACGACGCGCGGGTGGGCCCGCGCTTCCCGGACCTCTCGCGGGCCTACGACCCGGGCCTGCGAGCTCTGCTTCGCCGCGCGGCGGACGCCGCCGGGGTCGGGCTCCACGAGGGCGTGTACGCGATGATGTCCGGGCCCTCGTACGAGACGCCGGCGGAGATCAGGATGCTGCGCACGCTCGGTGCCGATGCGGTCGGAATGAGCACCGTGCCCGAGGTCATCGCCGCCGTTCACATGGGCGCGGCCGTCGCCTGTCTCTCCTGCATCACCAACGTCGCGGCGGGGATGGGCGGCGTGCTCTCGCACGCGGAGGTGGAGGCCACCGCTCGGGGGGCGGAGGAGAGCGGGGTTCGCATCCTGCGGGCATTCCTCGGCCTGCTCCCGGGGTCGCCGGGACCGGGGTGAGTGCGCACCCCACGTCGGCGGGGGTCATCGCTGAGGACCTTCCTTGCTCGTCTGCCCCCCATGTAAGCTTTTGGCCTGGATGGAGGCATCCGTGGAACGAACCGGTCTTACCCTCCAGCGGCCCCACGACCGGCGGGACTCGCCGCGCGTGCCCTTTCGCTTTCTCGCCCGCTGTGCCGTCGACGGTGAGGCGTACGAGGAGACCCGCGGCGATCTCAGCATCGGCGGCGTCTTCTGGGGAACGAGCCACGCCCCGCATACGCACGAGGTGGAGGTGCGCGTGGTGATTCCTGGCGAGCACGAGGAGATTCACACCCGCGGTCAGATCGTCGGCCGCCGCGAGGCGGGGCTCCACATCCGCTTCACGGCGCTCCGCCACGAGGACGAGATGGCCATCGCCCGCTACATCGACGAGGTGGGCATCGGCTGGGAGTAGTCGCGCCGGGCGACGGCGGTCTCGGCGTGAACGCCGTGGTTTCGGCGTTAAGGTGGGTGCCGATGGAGCCGGACTGGTCCTCGCTGGAGTCCGTCGCCCGTGCGGCGCTGCCTCGCGCCTACGCGCCCTACTCGCAGTTCCCGGTGGCCGCGGCCATCCAGTTCGATGACGGCACGGTGATCGCCGGGGTGAACGTGGAGAACGCCTCCTACCCGTTGAGCCTCTGCGCGGAGCGCGCCGCGGTGGCGGCGGGCATCGCCGGCGGCCACGGCCCGGTTCGCGCGGTGCTGGTGCTCACCGACGCGGCCGAGCCCACGCCTCCCTGCGGGGGCTGTCGACAGGTGCTCTCCGAGCACGGCTCGGCGGACGTGCCGGTGCGTTCACTGACGCTGCAGGGCCGCGCGGCCGAGCACCGCCTCGGTGCGTTGCTCCCCGATGCTTTCCGCCCGGAATCACTGGGGCGCCGCAATCCCCCCCCTCCTCGGCACGTATGGTAAGCCGCCACCTCACGAGGGTGACCTGACCCATGTGGAAACGCTTCAAGCGAGCAATGCGCGGCTTCTTCGGCTTCTTC
>Ga0070664_100003910_pt1 | contig 12021 bp, 8 predicted proteins | sample KBSC73metaG_FD_65863 | JGI IMG/M metagenome (GOLD analysis project Ga0070664, IMG submission 65863) | Corn rhizosphere microbial communities from Kellogg Biological Station, Michigan, USA - KBS C7-3 metaG | ecosystem: Host-associated > Plants > Roots > Rhizosphere > Soil ... | reverse complement strand
ATCTGATGATGACTGAATGCGACCAGTTGCCTCGTAAGCTCCGCGGCCCGGTCCACTGCGCCATGGATCTGCCGGACCGAATCCACTGTGGACTTTGAATGCTCCGTCCCGTTGGCGATGTGCTCGCTGGCACAGAGAATCACGGTGAGTAGGTTATTGATATCGTGAGCCATGCCTCCCGCCAGCCGGCTCAAGGCATCCATTTTTTCGGCCTTCTGAGCGGCTTCTTCCAGACGTTTGTGAGCGGTGACGTCTGTGATGGTTTCGATCACATGGGTGCGTCCATCATGGGTGGTAGCTTTTGACCACTGGACAAGCAGATGCTGCTTGTTTGGCAGGCACACCTCATTCACCGTCACTTCCCCTGTGCTCAATGCCTGAGGCATCTTGCAGAACGCACAAGGTGTGGGGCAGCCGGCTATGGCTTCATAACAGCTTCGTCCGGAAAGGTTTCCTAGTCGTTGAAGGCCGGTTTCGTTTTGAAATTGAATCGTGTAATTGGCTGGATCGATGACGGCAACCATCACCGGCTGGGCGTTCAAGAGGCTCTGGGGATCATAGGAGGGACGTATTGGAAGCTCGGTACCGGACATGGAACACACGCCTCCGCTCTGATGCCCAAGCATGAAATGTACCCCCCAACTCCATTGGATCGGCGGGTAGGAAGCGACAAACCAAGTGCTCAATTGATCGAGGGATTACCAGTCTCTATTAGGGACGTTGCTGTAGAGGTGACTCACCCCTATGCATCGATAGGAATACTTTGGATGTATTGGAATTGATCCAGTGGATCATGGAGGATACCTCTGTAGTTTTGTGCGGAATCTCCGGTCGACCTTCAATCTCTGATATGATTCCCCCCTCTAACCGCCCACCGCTTTGGGTGATGACCTCGCGCCGAATGTAAGATGAAGCCTATCCCTCCCCATGATCCTCAGCTCGCGAGAACACTCGTTCTGGATGAACTCTTTGATCTCTCTCTCTACCAGGCCCTCAGGCATGTTACCCACCCGGACGTGCATCACACGTTAGATGAACTGATCACCGTCGAAACCGCGCACCTGGCGTTTTGGAAGCGCTTTTTCAGCCTATCACTCGACCAACTGAACCCGGGACGCCGGCTCAAACTGTCGTTCCTGATGTTCGTGTGTAAGCTCTTCGGATCGACTGCCGTCCATCTGGTGCTCGAAGCGATTGAGGTGCACGGCATCCGCAAGTACCTCGCCCTTTGGCGCGAATACCAGGGTCAGCCGCTTGGCGAGGCCTTAAACGGCATTCTCATGGACGAATTCAAGCACGAGGACGTGCTCGTGACGGCGCTGACCGAGCGCAAGATCAACGCGGAGAAAATCCGGAACATTTTTCTTGGATTGAATGACGGGCTCGTGGAAATTCTCGGTGCCGTCAGCGGCTTTTTCGGCGCATTCGGCGAAGCCTCCATGGTACTGGTCGCGGCATCCACGACCGCGGTGGCAGGAGCCCTTTCAATGGGCGCCGGAGCATTCCTCGCGCTGAGCAGCGAGAAGGAGGTGAAAACGACCGAGATCGCCAAGAAAATCTTCTTGGGAGAAGCCTCCGACGTCACGCCGATGGAAGAATCGCCGATCGGGTCGGCGCTGGTCGTCGGCACCGCCTACATTGCCGGCGCAGTTGTCCCCGTATTACCGGTCATCGTTGGTGCCACGAGCGCGCTCTATTCTGTCCTTACGGCAGGCCTCATGGTGATTGTGGTGTCGACCATCCTCTCCTTCTTGTCTGGCATGGACATCATGAGGCGCATCCTGCTCAATCTCATTATCCTTACCATCGCCGTGGGCGTGACCTATGGCATCGGGGTGTTCGCCAAGCACCTCTGGGGTATTGCCGTATAAGCGCGTGCGCTATCCACCGGTACAATACCTCCGCGTAGGTGAAAATCCATGGCGCAGGCACATATCGGCTTGTCGGGCTATTCGTACAAACCATGGCAAGGGCCTGGCAGATTTTATCCGCCGGGACTCAAGCCCGTCGGGTTTCTCGGCTATTACGCCACACGATACGACACCGTGGAATTAGACGGGCTATGGTATCGTCTTCCTTCGGAGACAGCTGTGGCCGATTGGCTGGCCTCGACACCGCCTCACTTTCTCTTTACTCCGAAAGTCCATCGGCAAATTACGCACCGGCTGCGTCTTAAGCCCGAGTGTTACGACTTCATTCGAGTCATGCTGGACCGGCTAAAACCGCTGGCGGCCTCGAATCGGCTCGGTCCGCTGTTGCTCCAACTACCGCCGAACCTGAAACGCGACGACGACAGGCTCACAGCCTTTTTGGATCAACTGCCAACGAGCCAGCGCTGGGCGATCGAGTTTCGTCACGAGTCCTGGCACGACCCGGCCATCGAAACCCTGCTTCAACGATTCAATGTGTCATGGGTCGCGGCTGATACCGACGAGCGGCCGGCGGACTGGCGGGACACCGCGGACTTCTCGTATGTGCGATTACGTCGAAGCGTCTATGACGAAAGGAATCTTGAGGAGTGGGCCGGCAGGTTTCGAAAGAGGGTCGGCTTGGGGAAAAGCTGCTACGTCTACTGCAAGCACGAGGATGAAGGGTCGCCCTGGATATGGGCAGACCGACTGCAGGAACTCTGCCGCATCCCGACTGCTGAAGAGCGGGTAGCTTAGCGACCCAGGGCCTTTTTGACGGCGTTGCCGATTTCAGCAGGGTTCTTCACCACCCGGACACCGGCTGCTTCCAGCGCCTTCATTTTTTCGTTGGCGGTGCCTTTGCCGCCGGAGATGATTGCACCGGCATGACCCATGCGGCGCCCTGGCGGTGCCGTAATGCCGGCGATGAAGCTGATCACCGGTTTCTTCACGTGCTTCTTAATGAACTCCGCGGCCTTTTCCTCCGCATCGCCGCCGATTTCACCAATCATCACGATCGCCTGGGTCTCGGGATCCTTCTCGAACAAGGGCAGTACGTCGACAAAGCCTGTGCCGTTCACCGGATCGCCGCCGATGCCGACGCAGGTCGTTTCCCCTAATCCCAACGTCGACAGTTGATGCACCGCTTCATAGGTGAGGGTGCCGCTGCGTGAGACGACACCCACGATGCCTTTTTTATGGATGAACCCCGGCATGATACCGATCTTGGCCTCATCCACGGTGATGACGCCAGGGCAATTGGGTCCGATCAACCGGACGTCGCGGCCGCGGAGCGCCCGCTTGACCTTGACCATGTCGTTCACGGGGATCCCCTCCGTGATGCAGATGACCAGCTTGATCCCGGCGTCGGCGGCTTCAAGAATCGCGTCGGCGCAAAACGGCGGCGGCACGAAGATCAGGGAGGTGTCGCACTCGGTCTTCTTGACGGCATCGGCGACCGTGTTGAATACGGGAATGCCCTCGACTTCTTGGCCGGCTTTTCCTGGCGTTACCCCGGCGACGACCTTCGTCCCATAGGCTTTGCATTGGGTCGCATGGAACGAGCCTTCCTTGCCAGTAATCCCCTGCACCACCACACGCGTATTCTTATTGACGAGAATGCTCACGATTAACCTCTCTTATTCCTTTTCCTTCCCTCTGTTGACGAGGAAAGCCTGTTAGCCGATGGCGCCTTAGCGTTGACTCTCAGAGAGTTAGTCCGCTCTTTACGCTGCCTTACCCGTCAGCTTCACTATTTTTTGCGCGGCCTCCCACAAGTCGTCGGCCACTTCGAGCTTCAAGCCAGAGTCTGCCAGCAGCTTCCGCCCTTCGGGGGCATTCGTACCCTGCAACCGCACCACCAATGGTACAGTGATTTTGACTTCTTTCGCCGCCTCGATGACGCCGTGCGCAATCCGTTCGCATCGGACGATGCCGCCGAAAATGTTGATGAAGATGCCTTTGACGTTCGGATCCTTGAGGAGGATACGGAATCCCGCTGCGACCGTCTCTTTCGTCGCACCGCCGCCGACATCCAGAAAGTTGGCGGGTTCGCTCCCGGCCAGCTTGATGACGTCCATCGTAGCCATCGCCAGGCCAGCGCCGTTCACCATGCAACCGATGTTCCCGTCCAGTTTCACATAGTTGAGATTGTTCGCCGTCGCTTCGATTTCCAGTGGCTCTTCTTCGTTCAAATCACGCATCTTCTGCACGTCTTCGTGCTTGAACAGGCCGTTATCATCGAAGGAGACCTTGCCGTCCAGTGCCACGAGCGTCTTTTCCTTCGTAATGATAAGCGGGTTGATTTCCACGAGCGCCGCATGCTTGTCCATGAACAAACGGTAGAGATTGCCCAGCATCTGAACGAACGGGTTGATCACGGCCGGCTCGATCTGCTGCAGACCCAGGGCGAAGGCGACATTGCGGCCGTTGTGCGCCTGAAAGCCGACGGCAGGGTCGATCGCTTCCTTGATGATCTTGTCCGGAGTTTTTTCAGCGACCTCTTCGATCTCCATTCCGCCTTCGGTACTTGCGATGAACGTGGGCCAGCCCGTGTCCCGATCGACGAGAATCGAGAGATACAGCTCCTTGGCGATGTTCGCGCCTTCTTCCATCAACAGGCGATGGACTTTGCGGCCTTTGGGACCGGTCTGGTGGGTGACGAGGGTCTTGCCGATCAGTTCCTTCGCGAGCCCGGCGCAGGCTGACTTATCCTTCGTGATCTTGACTCCGCCGGCTTTGCCGCGTCCGCCGGCATGAATCTGCGCTTTGACGACAAATACCGGTGTATTCAATTCGTCGGCCCAGGCCGCTGCCCCTTCGGGCGAGGTAATTTCCTTCCCCCTGGGCACGGGGACGCCGAACTGGGCAAACAACGACTTGGCTTGAAATTCATGTACGTTCATCTGAATCCTTTCAGGATGAGGGTCGAGGCCGGAAGAATCCTCAATTCACCTTTCGGGTGTACGCCGGAAGGATCATCGGAGAAATGACCCCACTGGGATTCCCGTGCTTTCGAGCTTCAGTGCGGAAGCGTTGCAGGTGCTGGAGTGTCAGCTTCCCGTGCTTGATCGACGCCGCGCGGGAGGCTGCCGTCAGGCCGGACCGCTTGCCAAAGACCATGAGATCGAGCAGGGAGTTTCCCATCAACCGGTTGCGGCCATGGAGACCGCCGGAGGCTTCGCCGGCAACAAACAGATTCTTGATATCGGTTTCAGAGTTCGTATCGATTTTCACACCGCCGTTCTGATAGTGCAGCGTCGGGTAAATCAACACCGGATCCTTGCTGATGTCGATCCCGAACCGTTCGAACTGCAGCATCATGGCAGGGAAATGCTTTTCGAGCGTCCCCGGTCCATGCTCGGCATCCAGTAATGGGGTATCCAACCAAACGCCAACCCGCCCCGACATCGTCCGGATGCCTCGTCCTTCCTCGCATTCCCGGATGATCGATGACGAGACGACATCGCGCGTATCGAGCTCATTCACAAACCGCTCGCCCTTGGCGTTCACCAATTGACCGCCCTCGGATCGGATGCCTTCGGTGACCAAGGCGCCGATGAGTTGTTCCGGATAGACCGCCCCCGAAGGGTGGTATTGAAACGTATCGACATGCGCCAGCCGGGCCCCCATGCGGTAGGACAGGCAGAGTCCGTCTCCTGTCGCGCCATAGTGATTGCTGGTGGGGAAGCCCTGAATGTGCAGCCGGCCGATGCCGCCGGTGGCCAAGATCACGCATTTGGCCGACACAAGGACATGGCGCTGATTGTCGAGATCCTTAAAAATCGCACCAGAACAATGGCCCTCGTCGTCGCTCAATAGTTCAACCGCGGCGCAGAATTCCAGCAGGTGAATCTTCTGATTGAGCACTTCGTCCTTCAGCACGCGCATGATCTCAAGGCCGGTATAGTCCGAACAAGTCAGGAGGCGCGGCTTCGAGCTTCCGCCACCCTTTTTGACGTGAAGATTGCCGTCGGCCTGACGGTCGAACAACACACCGAGCTCGAGCAGCCATTTGGCGATTGCCGGTCCATCCTCCACCATGACCTTCAGCAGGGCATGGTCATTCTGCATATGCCCGCCCTTCAAGGTGTCGATGAAGTGGGTCACGGGGGAATCTTCCGGCGCCACCGAGATCTGCATGCCCCCCTGCGCCATCACGCTGTTGGAATCGCCGAGTCGCAGTTTCGTAGCCAGCATGACCTTCGCGCCTGCCCCGTGCGCATGTAAGGCTGCCGCACAGCCCGCACCTCCACCGCCGACCACCAACACATCGGTCGAATAGTGGGGAGACAACTCCAGATCCTCCTGGATCGGGCTGTCGCCTTCGAGCAGCGCCGCCAGCTCGATGACGGTTCGGTCCCCTTTGTTGGGACCGAAGCGAATCGGGCGATAGGCGCTCGCACGGTAGTCCGGATGATACTTGTGGATCAGCTGATCCCGGTCAGCAGGGGAAAATTTCGGAATGGTCTGCTTGCGGCGGCCATCCCTGGTGCTATGGACGATTTGTTGGAGTGCGTGAATGTCCATGAATGTCGTTCCCAGCGATCGGCGGCTGCGTGCCGATGGCCGGCTGCTTCCCGTCTATTTCACCGTCGCACAGTGGTCGGCGAGTTCTTTGTCGTTCATCTTGAGGATTGTATTCCACTCGTCGTTGAACCGGCCGTCCTGGATCTCTTTGATCCGCGCATCCAATCCGACAGGCTTGTCACTAAAGTGCGCTCCCTGGGCGCGGCTGACATACAGCGCCACCAGATTCGGCGCAATGTCGGCGATGCAGACCGGTGTGCACATCCCGCACATCACGCAGTCCATGAACATCTCGGACACGCTTTTGAAATCGCCAAACACCGCCTTCCAGACGCCTTCGCGCACGTCGATCTTCTGCGGGCAGGCTTCCGTGCAGGCGTTACAGTTCCGGCAGAGCGGGGCCTCGGGGTAGAGATTGAAGAGATCCTGCTTGGGGTCCTCCAGCTTTTGAATGTCGTACGTGGCCTTACGTGCAGGAAATGGCGGCATCATCGTAAAGGACATACCGTCCTGCACCGCCATTTGACAGGCCAGACAGGTGCGGACCTTCGGATCGTCCTTCGTGCGGTAGTACGTCGCACAGGCGCCGCAGAAGCCGCCGAGACAGCCGACCCCACGCACGACGTCCTGGCCGGCGTACCACATTGCCTTGATGACGGTGATGCCTTCCGGCACTTCCACCTTCTTGCCGGAAATCTCGATCGTCACCATGCGAGGCTTCAAGACCTCGGGTTGGTCGATGATATTTTGGCTGTCTGTCGTTTCTGTCGCCATGTTTAGTCTCGTGAACCGTGATGAGCGATCAACCACCAGGATCACTCATCACGGATTAGTCCTCACGTCGCTAGGCGATCGCGTCGATGATCTTGTTCAACGTCGCGCTGGGCCGCATTGCCCTCGAAGCCTTCTCGTCGTTCGGATGATAATATCCACCGACATCCTGAGGCTTGCCTTGCGCGGCTAACAACTCCTGATCGATCTTCGCGGCGTTGTCGCCAAGATCCTTTGCGATCTTGGTGAACCTCTCCGCGATCTTCTTGTCAGCTGTCTGCGCCGCCAACGCCTGCGCCCAGTATAGGGCCAGATAGAAATGGCTGCCGCGATTGTCGATTTCGCCGACCTTACGGGCTGGCGACTTGTTGCTTTCGAGGAACTTCGCGTTCGCTTGATCCAGGGTATCGGCCAGGATCTTGGCCACCTGGTTGTTCCCGACCTTGGCCAGGTGCTCGAGCGAGGCCGCAAGCGCGAGAAATTCGCCCAGAGAATCCCAGCGAAGATATCCTTCCTCCTGGAACTGCTGAACGTGTTTCGGCGCCGAACCGCCGGCGCCGGTCTCGAACAAGCCGCCTCCGTTCAACAGCGGAACGATCGACAGCATCTTCGCGCTGGTGCCGATTTCCAAAATCGGGAACAGGTCCGTGAGGTAGTCGCGGAGCACGTTGCCCGTGCAGGAAATCGTGTCCTTGCCTTCCTTCATCCGCTCCAGGGAGAAGCGGCAGGCATCGGCCGGGGACATGATCTTGATCTCGAGGCCATTCGTGTCGTGCTTCGGCAGAAAGGCATTCAATTTTTTGATCAATTCGGCGTCGTGCGCTCGATCCTTGTTCAGCCAGAACACCGCGGGGGCGCCGGTCGCTTTGGCGCGGGTGACGGCCAGCTTGACCCAATCCTGGATCGGCGCATCCTTGACCTGGCAGGCGCGCCAGATGTCGCCTTCTTCCACCTGGTGCTCGAGCAGGGTCTTGCCGGATGCATCGACGATCCGCATGGTGCCGTTGCCTGGCGCCTTAAACGTCTTGTCGTGGGAGCCGTACTCTTCCGCCGCCTGCGCCATCAAGCCGACGTTGGGCACGCTACCCATCGTCTTTGGGTCGAAGGCGCCGTTCTTCTTACAGAACTCGACGACTTCATGGTACACCGGCGCATAGCTGGAGTCGGGAATGACGCACTTCACGTCCTCCAGTTTGCCTTGAGGATTCCACATCTTGCCTGAGTCGCGGATGACCGGCGGCATCGAGGCGTCGATGATGACGTCACTCGGCACATGGAGATTGGTGATGCCCTTATCGGAGTTCACCATGGCCATCGGCGGCCGTTTCTTGTAGACCTCCTGAATATCGTTCTCGATCGCCTTGCGCTGATCCTCGGGCAGTGACTTGATCTTGGCGTACAAGTCGCCGAGACCGTTATCCGGATCGACGCCCAGCTTCTTGAGCGTCTCGCCGTGTTTTTCGAAGACATCCTTATAGAAGACGGTCACGGCGTGGCCGAAGATCTTCGGATCCGAGATCTTCATCATCGTGGCCTTCATGTGCAGCGAGAACAGGACGCCCTTCTTTTGGGCATCTTGGATCTGCTCTTCCAAGAATTTGCGCAACGCCTTGACGCTCATGAAGGTGGCATCCAGAACCTCACCCGCTTGCAGGGCGATCTTCTCCTTTAGCACGGTGGTCTTGCCGTCCGCTCCCACGAACTCGATCTTCGCGGTCGTCGCGGCGGGTATCGTCAGGGATTTTTCATTCGACCGGAAATCGCCGCCCGACATATGCGAGACATGGGTCTTGGAATCGGAGCTCCACGCTCCCATCTTGTGCGGATGTTTGCGGGTATGGGCCTTCACGGAGAGCGGAGCCCGCCGATCAGAGTTCCCTTCCCGCAGCACGGGATTGACGGCGCTGCCCTTCACCTTGTCGTAGCGAGCCTTGATCTCCCGTTCCTTGTCGTCCTTGGGATTTTCCGGGTAGTCCGGCAGCTTATAGCCCTGACTCTGCAATTCCTTGATCGTGGCCACCAACTGCGGAGCCGAGGCACTGATGTTCGGCAGCTTGATGATATTGGCTTCGGGGGTCTTCGCCATTTCCCCCAACTCGGCCAAGGCGTCATGCTGCTTCTGTTCCGGCGTCAGATATTCCGGAAATACCGCGATCACGCGGCCGGCGAGCGAGATGTCTCGCAATTCCACAGTGACACCCGCTGCCTTCGAGAAGGCATTGATGATCGGCAAAAACGAATAGGTCGCCAGCATCGGAGCTTCGTCGGTCTTCGTATAGATGATCTTGTCTGCTTTGCTTGCCATAACGCTCCCTCTTTGAGTTACTGGTTTTAGTTCAATGCGTTCAACGCCGAACCTGCCTTGAACCATGTGATTTGCTGTGCCGTCATGCTGTGATTCGCTTGAATCTTCACATCACCGCTCGGTTTGTGAACCACGACCGTGACCGGCTTCCCGGGCGCCAGGTGTGTCAGATCCACGACACTCAGCCGATCGTTCATCTCGATCTTGTCGTAATCCTTGGCATCAGCGAAGGTCAGCGGCAGGATGCCCTGTTTCTTGAGATTGGTCTCATGGATCCGGGCAAAACTCTTCGTGATGACCGCGCGGACGTTCAAAAAGCGCGGCGACATCGCGGCGTGCTCCCGGCTGCTCCCCTCGCCGTAATTTTCGTCGCCGACCACGATCGACCCGATACCCTTCGCCTTGTATGCGCGGGCGATCTGGGCAATCGTCTGGTTCGCTTCGCCGGTCAGCACGTTCGTGCCCTTTCCAGGCTCCGGGGTGAACGCACTGTTGGCGCCGAGGAACATGTTGTCGCTGATCTTGTCCAAGTGCCCGCGGAACTTCAGCCAGGGACCGGCAGGTGAAATATGGTCGGTCGTCGTCTTGCCCTTGGTCTTGATGAGCAACGGCAACTTGTCGAAATCTTTCCCGTCCCACCGCGGAAACGGCTGCAAGAGCTGCAACCGCTCGCTGGTCGGCGGAATCTCCACCGACAACTGATCTCCGTTCTCGGCCGGTGCAACGAACCCTTCCTCACCCTTGGCAAAACCCTTTGCCGGCAGCTCTTCACCCACCGGAGGCTCAAGCGTGAATTCCTTGCCGTCCGCGCTCTTCAGCTTCTGATTCACCGGGTCAAAACCCAGGTCGCCTGACAGGGCATAGGCCGTCACGACCTCGGGACTCGCCAGGAACGAGAGCGTCTCGTTGATGCCGTCGTTGCGGCCAGGGAAATTGCGGTTGAAGGAGCTGACGATTGAATCCGCCTTGCCTTTGACTCCGTCGGCCCGCTTCCACTGCCCGATGCATGGTCCGCAAGAATTGGAGAGCACCGTACCGCCGAGCTGTTCGAAGGTGTCCAGGAAGCCGTCTCGCTTCATGGTGTGATAGATGCGCTCGGATCCCGGCGACACCAGGAACGACGTCTTCGCCTTCAACCCGGCCTTCAACCCCTGTTGCGCGATGTGCGCAGACCGGCTGATATCCTCATACGAGGAATTGGTGCAGCTGCCGATCAAGGCGGCCTTCAACTGCACCGGATAGCCCTTCTCCTTCGCCTCGGCCGCGAGCTTCGAGATCGGCCGTGCCAAGTCCGGCGTGTGCGGGCCGACCACATGCGGTTCGAGTTTCGACAGATCCACTTCCACGATCTGATCGTAATGCTTTTCCGGCGATTGGTAGACCTCGGGATCGGCCACGAGCAGCGCCTTGTTGGTGACAGCCAGATTGGCGAGATCCGATCGGTCGGTGATGTTCATGTACGCGACCATCTTTTGATCGAACGGGAACACGGATGTCGTCGCTCCGAGTTCAGCGCCCATGTTGCAGATGGTGCCCTTGCCGGTGGCGCTGATCGTCTCGGCGCCGGGACCGAAGTATTCGACGATCTTGTTCGTGCCGCCCTTGACGGTCAGCAGACCGCAGAGATACAGGATCACGTCTTTTGGCGAAGCCCAGCCGCTCAGTTTTCCGGTCAGTTTCACTCCGATCAATTTCGGGTGGAGCACTTCCCAGGGCAACCCGGCCATCACTTCCCCGGCATCGGCTCCGCCAACACCGATGGCCAACCCTCCGAGCCCCCCGCCATTGGGCGTATGTGAGTCGGTCCCGATGATCAGGCAGCCCGGGAACGCATAATTTTCCAGCACCACTTGATGGATGATGCCGGCACCGGGCTTCCAGAATCCAATTCCGTACTTCTTCGCGGCCGACGCAAGGAAATTATAGACTTCTTTGTTTTCGTCCATCGCGCGAAGGAGGTCCTTCTCCGATCCCATCTCGGCGCGAATCAGGTGATCGCAGTGGATCGTGCTCGGCACGGCCACCTTCTTCTTGCCCGCCTGCATGAACTGCAGCATGGCCATCTGTGCCGTCGCATCCTGCATGGCCACGCGGTCAGGCCGCAGGAACAGCATCGCCTTGCCGCGTTCCCAGGTTTGGGTCTCGAAGTTATCGGCGTGAGAGACCAGAATTTTTTCGGCCAGCGTCAGCGCACGGCCAAACTTCGCCCTGGCCTTCGCACAGGCGTCGGGCATCTTGGCGTAGAGTTTTTTGGCAAGTTCCATCGACATGATGACGTCCTCAATCCGGAATTAAGAGTTGAACTACTTACTTCAGCGGCGGCACTTCTCTCCGCTTAGGCGCCGCATAGTTGACCAGATAATCGAACAGCCGGATCAGCCGGCTGTCCTGGCGCTTCTGATCGACCCAATGACCGATAAGTCCGATCGTCCGCGACAGAATGAAGAACCCGTTCAGGCTGTCCACGGGGAAGCCCAGGTCGACGAGAACGGCGGCCATGGTCCCGTC
>Ga0070664_100003908_pt1 | contig 12024 bp, 10 predicted proteins | sample KBSC73metaG_FD_65863 | JGI IMG/M metagenome (GOLD analysis project Ga0070664, IMG submission 65863) | Corn rhizosphere microbial communities from Kellogg Biological Station, Michigan, USA - KBS C7-3 metaG | ecosystem: Host-associated > Plants > Roots > Rhizosphere > Soil ... | reverse complement strand
GCGTTCTGATAAGACTCCATCGAGGGCGTCGCCGAGCCGAGGACGACCAGCGCCGCTTCGCGACTCGCCCGCATGATGGCGACGTCGCGCCCGTGATAGCGCGGCGCCTCTTCCTGCTTATATGAGCCGTCGTGCTCCTCGTCGACGATGACGAGGCCAAGACGGTCGAGGGGCGCGAACACCGCGGAGCGTGTTCCGATGACCAGATCGACGTCGCCACGGCGGATGCGGTGCCACTGATCGTGACGTTCACCGTCCGAGAGCGCGCTGTGCTGAATGGCGACCCGATCGCCGAAGGCGCCCCTGAACAGCGCCGCAACCGAAGGAGTGAGGGCGATCTCCGGCACCAGCATGAGCACCCGTCTGCCCGTCGCACAGACTCGCTGCGCCAGGCGCAGGTAGATCTCGGTCTTGCCGCTGCCGGTGACGCCATGCAGCAGCGCGACGCGGAACTCGCGCAGGTCGGCGAGCGATTCGAGCTGCTGCAGGGCGCCGACCTGCTCCTCCGTCAACTGCCGTAGCGGGTCCCGCGCCACTTCCCGGACGGCTGCGTCGCCGAACGGATCCCGGTCGTGTGCCTCTTCGAGCAGGGCGACCAGTCCACGCGCCGCGAGGCGTCCGACGACGTCGGCAGTGACACCGCGATCCTTCAGTTCCGACAGCGGCACCGGCGCCGTGACTGCCGCGAGCACCGCTAACGCCTCGCGCTGCTTGGCCGTCAGCCGAATGTCGACATCCTCGACCGGCATCGCGGCAGTAGCACGGCCATGGGGCGTCAGCGTCGCCGTGCGGCGCGTCCGAAAGGCGGAAGCCCGGTCACGTGCGCCAGGCGGCAGCGCGACCGCCACCGCATCACCAATCCCCGCCAGGTAGTAATCAGCCACCCACTGACACAACTCGACGACTGCGGGCGGCAGGAACGAGTCCGGGTCGACAACCTCGAGGACGTCTTTCACCGCATCCGGCGCGGCCGCTGCCGCCGGAGCTTCGACGACGCATCCCGTGACCGTGCGCGTCCCGAGGGGCACCCGGACACGCGCGCCGATCGCCGGCATCGCGAACTGTGGTGGAAGGTTGTAAGTGAGGAGATCCAGGAACGGGACCGGAACCGCGACGGAGATCAGCCGCAAGTCACTCGTCCGCGCTCTGCATCAGTATCGCGCGGACTTTCTTCATGTCTTCCCACACGTCCCGCTTCGCCGACGGGTTCCGCAGCAAGTAGGCGGGATGGTAGGTGGGGATCAGCACCGAGTCGCGATAGGTGAACTCGCGGCCACGGATGCGCGTGATCGGCGCGTCGGTCTTGAGCAGGCACTGTGCCGCGAACTTGCCGAGCGCCACGATCACCTTCGGCCGGATGATGTCGACCTGCCGGAACAGGAACGGCTCGCACTGCTCCACTTCGTCGGGCTCCGGGTTCCGGTTGCCCGGCGGCCGGCACTTGATGACGTTTGCGATATAGACATCCTCGCGCCGCAGGTCGATAGCCTCGATGATCTTGGTCAGCAACTGGCCGGCGCGACCGACGAACGGCTCGCCCTTGATGTCTTCATCCGCGCCAGGGGCCTCACCGACGAACATCAGGTCAGCGTTGGGGTTGCCGACACCAAACACGACCTGTGTTCGGCCGAGTGTGTGCAGCTTGCAGCGGCTGCAGTCCGGTCCGATGTCGATGCGGAGCGCATCGAGCGCGTCGACCTGCGTAAGAGCTATGTAGTGTCCGGCTTTAGCCGGACCTTCACCGCCTTTGGCAGGACCTTCACCGGCCTTGGCCGGAGCCGGATCTTGGAGTTCGGGGTCAGGCTGAAGCTGGACACTGCGTTCGGCACGCGAACGCCATTCCGGCTCGAGCCGCATCCCATCGATGCCCAGCTCGCCGAAGAACTCGAGATGGTCTCTGATCGCGTCGCGCGTCACAGGGTCAGCGCCGTACCGGTGCAGCCGGGCGGACACTCAGCAGGGTTTCGACACGGTCCAGAATTCGTGCCGCCACGCGCTCTTTGCTTTGCAGCGGCACGACCTCTTCGTTGTCCCGGGTGATGAGCGTCACCTCATTGGTCGACGCGTCGAAGCCACGATCATCGCCGGAGACATCGTTGGCCACGATCAGGTCCAGATTCTTCCGTGCGCGTTTGGCACGCGCACGCTCCACCACGTCCTCGGTCTCCGCCGCAAATCCAACCAGCACGGGCGCGGACCCACCGAGCGCATCGCGCATCGCACCCAGGTCGGCCAGGATGTCTTTCGTCCGCTCGAGCGTCAGCGTCAGCGGTGCGTCGATCTTGCTGATCTTGCCGGCGGTGTGCTGCGCGGGCGTGTAGTCAGCCACAGCGGCCGCCATGATGACCACGTCGGCGCCCGCCGCCGATCGCATCACCGCCTCGTGCATCTGTGCCGCGCTCCGCACGCGGACGATTTCGTCAACAGCCGGCGCGTCGAGCCGCGTCGGACCGGCCACCAGCGTCACGTGCGCCCCGCGCCGGCGTGCTTCAGCCGCCACGGCGAAGCCCATGCGACCGCTGGATCGGTTGCCGACATACCGGACCGCGTCAATGTCTTCGTAGGTCGGTCCTGCGGTCACCAGTACCTTCTTTCCCGCCAGCTGTTCGCCGGACGTGAGCAGGCGAACCGCCGCCTCGACAACATCAGCGGGTTCGGCGAGACGACCCTTGCCGACCCAGCCGCAGGCCAGGTACCCCTCGCCAGGCTCGACGAACCGCACGCCATGCGCCGCGAGGGTCTCGACGTTTCGCTGCACGGCCGCGTGCGCCAGCATGTTCGTGTTCATCGACGGCGCCAGCAGCACCGGCGCCTTTGTCGCGAGATAGAGCGTGGTGAGAAAGTCGTCGGCGATGCCACTTGCAAACTTGCCGATGACGTTTGCAGTACAAGGCGCCACGAGGAGCAGGGCAATCTGATCGGCGATCGCGATGTGCTCAATGTCGGCGTTCATCCCGGGCCGCCACTGTGACGTAATCACCGGTCGCCGCGTGATCGCCTCGAACGTCACCGGCCCGACGAACCGCGCGGCCGACCGCGTCATGACTGCCACGACGTCGTGACCGCGCTGCTGCAGCCCCCGGCACACCTCGACGGCCTTGTATGCACCGATCCCGCCGCTGACGCCGAGTGCTATCAGTGCCACGATCGTTAGGAGTGTGACTCCTCCTCGACGATCTTCTCGACCTTCCGCCGCAACACTTCACGCTGCGCGATGGAGATCTTCTTGCCACCGGTTTCCCGCGGCTCGGCGCCCGCGAGGAGCTGCCGGGCGCGCTTGCCGGCGATTACCACGAACTCGAATCGGTTTTCCTTCGGTGGTCGTTCCATGAACTTGTCCTTATGATGGCTGTTGAAATGTGGCCGTGATCGTTTCGGCCACGGGCCGCATTAACTTGACCCGCGTTCGTTCGGCCATGACGATGGCCCGCAACCGTTCTACCGCCGCCTCGACCTCGTCGTTGATGATGACGTATTCATACTGCTCGTATTCGGCGACTTCCTTCCGCGCCACGTCGAGGCGACGCCGGATCTGATCTTCGCTGTCCTTGCTGCGGCCCCGCAGCCGCTGCTCGAGCACCGCAGCCGACGGCGGCAGCACGAAGATCCCGACCGTCTCGATGCCGCGGGTGCGTACCTGCCGCGCGCCCTGAACGTCGATCACCAGAACCACGTCTTCCCCGCGCAAGAGGCTCGATTCGGTATCCGCGGCCGAGGTGCCGTAGTAGTTACCAAACACATCCGCCCACTCGAGGAACTCACCGGCGCGGGCCATCTCTTCGAAGCGTTCCCGGCTAATAAAATTATAGTCAATGCCGTGGTGCTCCCCGGCACGGGCGGGGCGCGACGTGTAGGAGCGCGACATTCCCAAATTCGGCACGGCGTGCACGAGCCGCTCGACGAGGGTGGTCTTTCCTGTGCCCGATGCCGCCGACACGATAAACAGCAGGCCCCGCCGTGGCGGCTGAGCGGCGGGATCACTCGACATTCTGCACCTGCTCCCGCATCTTCTCGAGTTCCGCCTTGGCCGTGATGATCAGCTCGGAGACGCTGATGCCGTCGGCCTTGGAACCGACCGTGTTGATCTCGCGGTTCATCTCCTGCAGCAGGAAGTCCAGCTTGCGGCCGCACGGCTCCTGGCCGTCGGCGAGCGCGAGCCAATGGGCGAGGTGCGCCCGGAAGCGCGTTACCTCTTCGGAGATATCCGATCGCGCCGCCGTTCGGACAATCTCCTGCGCCAGCATCGCCTGATCGACCGGCAGCTCGGAACTGATTTCAGCGATCCGTTCGTGCAGGCGCGCTTCGACGGCTGCGCGCCCCTCGTCGGCGGCGACGCGAAGACGCTCGATGAGCGACGCCAGCAGCTGCCGCCGCGTTTCGAGATCGCTCCGGAGATGATCGCCTTCCCGAATGCGCATCGCATCGAGATCCGCGAGCGCCTGCTCCACTGAGGCCTCGACGCTCGATCCCAGCTGCGCTTCAACAGCCGGGTCCGCCTCGGCCGGACGGTCACGAACGGCGATCGCCTGGGGATGACGCAGGAGGTCGCCCGGGGTCATCGTGCCGCTGACCAGCCCGCGTTCCCGTGCGCGCTCGATGACCGCCGCCAGCGCATTCGCGAAATCCTCGTTGAGCTCCACCGTGGGGGTTGTGGGATTCCTCAACTGCACCGAGATGGCGAGTTCCACGCGCCCACGCGCCAGCCGCTTCTGCAGCAGCGCCCGGACGCGAGGCTCGAGGTCCGCCAGCGACGGCGGGACCCGCAGCTGCAGGTCGAGGAAGCGGTGGTTCACCGACCTGACCGTCACACCGAGCGTCGCCCGCTCGTCCTCATGGGTGAGCGAGGCAAACCCCGTCATCGACTTAATCATCGGCATTCATGCGTTTCGCGTTGGCCACGACGAACACGAAGCCTGTAGCCACCCCTTCGAACGCCGTGTGGCTCAGACAGCTTCCGATCCCGAGTCGTCGCGCAACTGCAAGTCATAGAGTTTGGCATACGCGCCGCCGCGGGCGATCAACTCGTCATGTGTTCCGGTCTCGACCACCAAGCCGCGTTCGAGCACGACAATCGCGTCTGCCCGTCGCACCGTCGACAGCCGGTGAGCAATCACGAACGAGGTCCGGTTGAGCATCAGGTTCGCCAGCGCCTCCTGCACCAGCATCTCCGACTCCGCGTCCAGCGAGGAAGTGGCCTCATCGAGAATCAGCAGCGGCGAGTCGCGCAGCAGCGCGCGCGCGATGGCCAGCCGCTGACGCTGGCCTCCGGATATCCGCTGCCCCCGTTCGCCGATCACCGTGTCGTACCCGTTATCCAGCGTGACGATGAATTCGTGAGCGTGTGCCGCTCGTGCGGCGGCCTCAATCTCCGCCGACGATGCCGCGGGACGGCCGAACGCGATATTGGCGGCGATCGTATCGTCGAAGAGCACAGTCTCCTGCGTCACCATGCCCAGCTGTGAGCGCAGCGATTCGAGTGTGAGGTTGCGCACATCGTGGCCGTCGACGACGATGCTGCCGCCGGTGACGTCGTAGAACCTCGGAATCAGGTTCACCAGCGTGCTTTTGCCGGCGCCGCTGCGCCCGACGATCGCCAGGGTCTGGCCCGCGCGGACCGTGAACGTCACGCCGCGCAGCGTCGCCTCCTCTGCACCGTCGTAGGAGAAACAGACGTTGCGGAACTCGACGGATCGCGTGAATTGCGCCAGCGGAACGGCGTCCTCAGCTTCCACCACCTCGCTGTGTGTTTCCAGAATCTCGAAGATCCGCTCGCCGGCTGCTCGCGCCTGCTGCAGATCGGCGTTGACGCGGCTGAGCTTCTTGGCTGGCCCGTACATCGTGAAGAGAGCGGCCACGAACGTCACGAACTGCCCCGTCGAGAGGCGGCCTGACGCGATCGACTCGCTCCCGTACCACAGCGCGGTGGCGAAGGCGATGCCGCCGATGAACTCCATCAACGGCGGCAGCCCGGACAGCACGCCCGTGACCTTCATGGTGGTTCGATAGTAGTAGTCGGACGCCCGTTCGAACTTCGCCGTCTCGCGATCCTCGGCGCCAAACGCCTTGACGATGCGATGTCCGGTGAACGCCTCGGCGCTGACGTGGGATATCTGTTCAAGCGCCTCCTGACTGCGTCGCGTCGTTCGACGGACCCGCTGACCGAGCCTGACGAGCGGATACACCACCAGCGGTGTCCCGGTGAGACAGACGATCGCCAGCCTCGCATCCTGCTGGAACAGCAGCACAGTAAAGAAAATCAGCGAGAGCGACTCTCGCCCGAGATCGCCGAGCGTCTCCGAGACGGCGCGTTGCACCTGAGCCACGTCGCTGGTGATCCGCGACATCAGCCGGCCGCTGGTGTTCATGGAAAAGAACGCCGCCGACTGCCCCAGGATGTGCCGGAACAGGCGGTCGCGGATGTCTCGCACCACCAGTTGACCGACGTCGGTCATCAGATAGCCCGACACATACGCGCCAATTCCCTTTGCGAGGTAGAGCCCGAGGATCGTGGCGATGGTCGTGGCCAGAGCCGTCCGCGAGGGAAGCACCTCGTCCAGGATCGGCCTGAGCAGTCGCAGGAGGCCGTAAGACGCGGCACCGTACAGAGTCATGGCGGCCACGGCGATCACCAGGCGGCCGCGATACGGTCGGCTGAACTCGAGCAGGCGGGAGTAGACGTTCACCGCGTTAGAAGTTACCTGTGGCGATCAGCGTATCCGTGAGGATGGGCCTCGTGCCAGCGCCAGGCGTCGGCCACGATCGTAGTCAGATCGGGCCGCTGTGGTACCCACCCCAGGTCCGCACGGATTCGCTCCGCCGAGGCATACAGGATCGCCGGGTCGCCGGGACGGCGAGCCGCGGACCGCCAGGTCACTTTCCTGCCGGTCGCCTGCTCCACCGCGGCGATCACCTGCCTGACTGACGAAGGGCGCTCAGTCCCGACGTTATAGCTGCCCGATGCGCCGCCACCAGTCAGCCACGCGAGAGCGCGCACGTGGGCGTCCGCCAGATCGGTCACGTGCACGTAGTCTCGCAGACAGGTGCCGTCGGGCGTGGGGTAATCCTCCCCGAACACCTCCAGCGCCGGCCCGCCGAGCGCGGCGTCGAACGTACGCGGAATGACGTGGATCTCCGGGGCGTGATCCTCTCCGAGCTCCCCGTCAGGGTCTGCCCCCGCGGCGTTGAAGTAGCGAAGCCGGATCGAATGGATGCCGTACGCCCGCTCGAAGTGCGGCAGGGCCTGCTCGATCGCCAGCTTCGACTGGCCATAGGCGTTAATCGGGTTGTTCGGGTGTGTTTCGCGGATCGGCGTGTCGACAGGCTCTCCGTACACGGCACACGTCGATGAGAACACGAAGTGTCGGCAGCCCTCCGCTGCCATGGCTTCGAGCGTGCCGAGGGTGCCGATGACGTTGTTGCGGTAGTAGCCGGCGGGGTCTTTCACCGAGTCTGGCACTACCAGCCACGCGGCGAAGTGCATCACCGCCGTCGCGCCCGTCTCACGGAGTGCCCGCCGGACAGCGGCGACGTCGGCAATGTTCCCCTCGATCAGCCGCGCGCCGAGCGCGGCGGCCCGATGTCCAGCGGACAGGTCGTCATAGATGACCACCTCGTGTCCGGCCTGGCGCAGCGCCTTGGCGGCGTGGCTGCCGACGTAGCCGGCGCCGCCGGTGACCAGAACCACGTGGCGCTGACCTTTCGCCTCCGCTCGGGGTGACCCTGAGCGTGCCGACGGGTTAGTGTCGCCCAATGGAGTAGTAGGTAAATCCGTTCTGCTTCATCTGATCCGGCGTGAAGAGGTTGCGTCCGTCGAAGATGATTGGCGCCCGCATCAGTGTCCGCATCCGGCTGAAATCCGGCCGGCGGAACTCGTTCCATTCAGTGACGATCACCAGGGCGTCGGCGCCTTTGAGGGCATCGTAGTTCGTTGCCGCATATGTGATGCGATTGCCGAAGATGCCCTTCGCGACATCGGCCGCCTGAGGATCGTATGCCTGCACTTTCGTACCGGCAGCGACGAAGGCTTCGATCAACGGAATCGACGGCGCCTCCCTCATGTCGTCAGTCCTCGGCTTGAATGCCAGGCCCCAGACAGCAACGGTCTTTCCTTTCAGCGGCCCGAGTTGCTTCTTGGCCTTGGCAAAGAGGCGTGTCTTTTGCGCCTTGTTCACGTCCTCAACCGACTGCAGGATCTTGAATTGATAGCCGCGGTCGGCGGCAAACCGGATCATCGCCTGCACGTCTTTCGGGAAGCAGCTCCCGCCGTACCCACAGCCCGGGAACAGGAATGACGGCCCGATCCGCGTGTCCGAGCCGATCGCTTTACGCACCTGATCGACGTCACCGCCCACGACCTCGCAGAGATTCGCCACCTCGTTCATGAAGGAGATACGCGTCGCCAGCATCGCATTGGCTGCGTACTTCGTGAGCTCGGCGCTGGCGCAGTCCATCACCATGATCGGCGCGCCGGTGCGCGTGAACGGCGTGTATAGCTCCAGCATCAGGTCGGTGGCCCGCTGGTCCTCCGCGCCGATCACGACGCGGTCCGGCTTCATGAAGTCGTCGATCGCGGCCCCCTGCTTCAGAAACTCGGGATTGCTGACCACGCTGAACGGATGCGTCGTTTCGCGCCGAACCACCTCCTGTACCTTGCGTGAGGTGCCGACGGGGACCGTGCTCTTGTCGACGATGACCTTGTAGCCGTTCATCGCCTTGGCGACGTCACGCGCCACGCCGAGCACGTGCTTCAGGTCCGCTGACCCGTCCTCGTCCTGCGGTGTACCGACCGCGATAAAAATAATTTGAGCGTCGCGAACCGCGCGCGGCAGCGCCGTGGAAAACGTCAGGCGCCCTTCCTGACGGTTGCGGCGAACCAATTCCTCGAGGCCTGGCTCGTAGATCGGGATCTTTCCGCGCTGGAGCATCCGAATCTTGGCGTCGTTGTTGTCGACGCAGATGACGTCATTCCCGCTCTCCGCAAAGCACGCACCAGCAACGAGGCCGACGTACCCCGTTCCGACGACTGCAATTTTCAATCGGTTTCCTCAGAGAGAAATTTGAAGTTGTGAAGCTATCATCTCATGGAGCCGTGCAGATTCTCGTCGATTACCGTCCTGCGCTGCGCGCGCGCACCGGCGTCGGCGAGTACATGCACGAAATCATTCGTGCCTACACAGCGACGCACACTGATCGCGTCGTGGCGTTCACCAGTTCCTGGCGCGACCGGGCTGCTCCCGGAACGGGTGAACGGCTCGGCGCCACGGTCGTCGATCGTCGCGTACCGGTGCGCGTGCTGAACTTCCTCTGGCATCGGCTGCAGTGGCCGCCCGTCGAAGCGCTCGCCGGCTCGTTCGACGTCGTCCATGCCGCGCACCCGCTGCTGATCCCCAGCCGCCGCGCTGCGCGCGTGGTCACTGTGCATGATCTCTACTTTCTCGATCATCCAGAGCGCACCAGCAGCGAGATCAGGCGCGACTATCCGGCCTTGACGGCGTTGCACGCACGTGCCGCTGACGCAGTGGTCACGCCGTCGCAGTACACCAGGGAGCTTGTCGTCTCACGTCTCGGCGTTCCGGCAGAACGCGTCTATGCGTGCCCTTTCGGCGCACCAACGTGGCGCACCCTTGGTCGTCAGCCAAACAGGCCGGCCGACGGCTACTTCCTTTTCGTGGGCACGCTGGTCGCCCGCAAGAATCTCTCGACGCTACTCGACGCGTATGAACGGGTGATCGCCAAGAGGCCCGACGCTCCGCGGCTGGTGATTGCGGGCGCGCCAACCGCTGATGCGCTGCCTTGGCTGCAGCGGCTGCAGCAGCCGCCACTGGCCGGTCGGGTCGAGCACGCCGGCTATATCTCGGAGAGCGATCGGGAGCGGCTGTACGCCGGCGCCCTCGCGTTGGTCATGCCATCGCTCGACGAGGGGTTCGGCGTACCTGCGCTCGAGGCCATGGCCGCGGGCGTTCCGGTGATCGCCTCGAACCGCGGCTCCCTGCCGGAAGTGATCGGCGATGCAGGAACGCTGCTGGACGCACAGGACATCGACGGCTTCGCGGCGGCGATGGAGCGCGCGGCGCGCGATCACGAGTGGGCGATCGACCGAGGCGCCGCAGGTCTGGCGCGCGCGGCGTCGTTTACGTGGAGGACGACTGCGATACGGCTGCGGCAGGCCTACCTTGACGCAGTTGGCAGACACCGTGGTGGTGCCCCCGATTCATCGAGCGGGCCACGCTGAGATGCGGATCGCCATTGATGCACGGGAGCTCGCTGGACGGCCCACAGGGGTCGGACGGTATGTGACGGAAATCCTGCGCGCCTGGGGCGATCTTGCCGGCGCGCACACACATGAGTTCGTCCTGTGCTCGACTGGACCAGTGCCGCAGCCCGTATCCCTCCGTGCCGAACAGGTCACTGCCGACGGGACTGGAACGGTATGGGAACAATTCGCGCTCCCGCGCCTCGTCGCCCGCGCCGGTGCGGACGTCCTGTTTGCACCGGGGTACACCGGCCCGCTCCTGAGCCGTGTCCCGATGGTGGCCACGATTCACGACGTGTCCTTTGCGGCGCACCCGGAGTGGTTCTCCTGGCGCGAAGGTCTGCGGCGCCGGGTGCTGACCCGGTGGACCACACGGAAGGCTTCCCGCATCATCACCGTCTCAGATTTTTCGAAGCAGGAAATCGTACGGCACCTGGGTGCCTCAGAGACAAAGATCGAGGTGATCTATTCGGGCGTCACACCCATTGCCCCGCAGGCCCATTCGCACGCCGACGGCGGCGACACCGTCTTATTCGTCGGATCGCTGTTCAACAGGCGGCACATCCCGGAGGTGATCGCAGGGTTCGAGCAGCTCGCCGCCCGGCATCCGTCCACTCAGCTCGTCCTCGTGGGCGACAACCGTACACGGCCGCACATCGACATCGACCGGGTGATTGCGAGGAGCCCCGTGCGTGATCGCATTCATGCGCGCGCCTACGTCTCCGATCATGAACTGGCTACCCTGTATCAGCGGGCGCGCGCGTTTGTCTTCCTCTCCGACTACGAAGGCTTTGCCATGACTCCGCTCGACGCGCTTGGCGCTGGAGTACCGGTTGTGCTCCTGGCCACTGACGTCGCGCGCGAAATCTACGGTCCCGCGGCAACCTACGTCGACCGCCCTGACCCGGCGTCGATCGCGGAAGGGCTTGAACGGGCGTTGTTCGACGACACGGAACGGTCGCGAATACTGACCGCCGCTGCCGCCCAACTTGCGCGCTATTCATGGCGCGAATGCGCCCAGCGCACCCTTCAGGTGCTGCTCGCCTGCGGCAGGCAACGATAATGCCCCGGCTCTCCGTCATCATCGTCACCTTCAACTCACGTGCGGAGATTGACGCCTGCCTGCGATCGCTGACGGAAGGCATCCAGGCCGACCGCGAGATCGTGGTGGTCGACAACGCCTCGACGGACGGCACTGCCGCTCACCTGCGCGAGCGGTGGCCGGGTATCAGGCTCATCGCTCTCGGCGCCAACCTGGGCTTCGCACGGGGAACCAACATTGGCATTCAGCAGACCTTCGGCGAACTTGTACTGCTGTTGAATCCAGATACGGTCGTGCCAGCCGGAGCCATCGACCGCCTCGTCATCGCCCTCGACGGACATCCGCAGGCGGCCGCCGTCGGCCCGCGAATCGTGAACGACGACGGGTATGCAGAGCTGTCGTTTGGCCGCCTGACGGCACCTCCGTTGGAACTGCGGCAGAAGCTCCTCTCGGTGTGGAGCAAGCGCAGGGTGCCGATCGTCCTGCCGATCGTCGAGCGGATGACTCGCCGAACACGATACGTCGGTTGGATCACCGGCGCGTGTCTGCTGGCGCGTCGCGTGGACCTGGACGCGGTCGGAGGGTTGGACGAACGTTTCTTCCTCTACATGGAGGACGTTGACCTCTGCGCGTCGTTTCGCGCCCGCGGCCGCCGTGTACTGTTTGTCGCTGACGTCGAGATCACACACCGGCGCGGCGCCAGCGCTGCGCCGATTGCAAGCGCGACCGC
>Ga0070664_100003894_pt1 | contig 12045 bp, 11 predicted proteins | sample KBSC73metaG_FD_65863 | JGI IMG/M metagenome (GOLD analysis project Ga0070664, IMG submission 65863) | Corn rhizosphere microbial communities from Kellogg Biological Station, Michigan, USA - KBS C7-3 metaG | ecosystem: Host-associated > Plants > Roots > Rhizosphere > Soil ... | reverse complement strand
GCCAGGGCCCCGGAAGGGCTGGGCCTTTTATGGGACGGACTCGGCCGGAGTCAAGGTGAACGCCCTCCGGCGAGCCCCCGCTGGCGGGCGACCTCGTACAGCACCAGCGCCGCCGAGACCGAGGCGTTCAGGGAGGCCACCCGTCCCTCCATCGGGATGCGGAGCCGGAGGTCGCAGTGCTTCAGCACCCCGGGGCGTACCCCCGCCCCCTCCCCCCCGATGACCACGGCCAGCGGGCCGTCGAGCCGGGCGCCCCAGAGCACCTGGTCTCCCGCCGGGTCGGCCGCCGCCGCCCAGAGCCCGGAAGCCTTGAGCTCCTCGAGCGTCCGGGAAAGGTTGGTCACCCGTGCCACCGGGACGTGCTCCACCGCCCCCGCGGAGGCCCGGGCCACCGCCGGGGTCACCCCCACCGAGCGGTCCTTCGGCAGCACCACCCCGTGCGCCCCCAGCGCGTCCGCCGAGCGGATCACCGCCCCCAGATTGTGCGGGTCCTGGAGCCCGTCGAGCACCACCACCAGCGGGGGGCGACCGGAGGCCGTCCCCCTGGCGAGCACCTCCTCCACGGTGGCATAGGCGAACTCGCGGAGCCGGGCCGCCACGCCCTGGTGCACCCCGCCCTCCACCAGCGCCTGCAGACGCTCGCGCGGCACGCGCTCCACCCTGACCTGTGCATCGCGGGCCCGGGAGAGGATCTCCGCGGCGGCGCGCGGCGGCATGCTTCCCTCGAGCACGTACACCCGCTCGACCTCGCCCGGGCGTGCCCGGAGAGCCTCGAGCACCGGGTGGATGCCGTGCAGCGTCCGGCTCTCCCCCGACATCGGCGCCCGCTACTCCACCGTGACCGGGACCGAGAGCGTCTTCTGCTGGCGGAGGCACAGCTGCTCGGTGCAGACGAAGAAGGTCATCTTCGCCTCCACCGTGCCCGGTCCCTTCCCCTGCGCGGCGAGCGGCACCTCGAAGCGGGGATCGGGGTATTTCGTCGACGCCGAGGGCTTCCGGACCGAGTCGCCGTAGACGAGCTGCGTCTTCTCCGGCGTCACCGGACCAGTGCCCGAGAGCTGGATCCGCAGCGGCGCCTCGTCCGACACGTGTGCGCCCTTGAGGCTCTGGATCTCCAGGACCAGCGTTCCCTTCTTACCCGCCGGGACCTTCGAGGTCGTCCCCTCGGTGGTCAGCTTGTACAGCGTGGTCGGATCCACCTCCGCCGCGAAGGCGATCGAGGCGACGAGGACAGCCGGGACGACGAGGGTTCGGGAGAGGCGCATCGGTCGCCACCTATAATTCAAGATGCCCGGGCGCGCTTCAGCGGCCGGGGGGCGGGCCGGACCCTGCCCGATTCCGACCGCCGCGGCGGGGGATCCAGTGCCGGAGGCCGCTCTCGGGCGATCTGCTCGGCCCGGATCACGACGGGCGTCGCCAGGTCCTCGCCCAGCGCCTTCTCCATCTCCGCCAGCCCGGGACTGGAGTGCACCTCGAACACCTTGGGCAGGCCTTTCACGTCCAGCATGTCCACCGCCGCCACCTCGAGGCCGATGAGCCTCGCTGCCTCCGCGGCCGCCCGCTTCTGGGCGTCGGTCAGCGTGATGCGCTCGAAGCGGGCCCCCCGGTTCAGGGTGTTGGACAGACGGTTCATCCGCGGGCGCCGCCGCACCGCCGCGAGGGCCGTGCCGCCGACCACCAGCACCCGGACGTCCCGGCCGGCCTTTCGCACGTACTCCTGGACGAGGAGGTTGTGCCCCAGCCCGAGGATGGCCTCCAGCGCCGCCTCCAGCGAGTTGAGGGTCTCGCAGACCATCACCCCGCGCTCGTCGGCGCCGCCGAGCAGCTTGACCAGGACCGGAACTCCGCCCACCAGCTGCACCATCGCCTTGAGATCTCCGGCGCTCCGGGCCATCACCGTCGCCGGTACCGCGATGCCGTGCGCGGACAGCAGCTGCAGACAGCGCATCTTGTTGCGGGCCTGGGCGATGGCGGCCGCGGTGTTCATCACCGGCACCCCGAGCATCCCGAACTGGTTCGCCACCGCCAGCCCGTAAGGCGTGATGGAGTGGGCGATCCGCGGCAGCACCACGTCGGGGAGCAGGAGCTTGCGGCGGCGGTAGAGGAGCTGACCGCGCGTCCCTTCGAGGTGCATCTCCACCTGCACCGGGTCGAGCACCCGGACCGAGTGCCCGCGGGCGCGGGCCGCCGTCACCAGACGGCCGGTGGAGGGAACGGAGAGCGAGCGCGAGAGGATGGTGAGGCGCACGGGCGCCGGCACCGTAGGACTCGCCGGAGGGGGCGGCAAGTCGGGCGGTGGAGGCGCGCCGCGTCCAGTCTCAGAGGACCTTCAAGATCCGGATCTGAACGTTCACCGGGTCGGCCCCGGTCGAGGTCTTCAGCTGATCGCACAGCGGCTTGCCGTCCACGAAGACCACCGCCGGACCGGGCTTGCTCGAGACCGGAGTCGTCTCGCTCGGCGACACGTACACCCAGGTGTCCGGCCCTGGCTGGTACGCGGTGCCATCCACCAGGACGCTGAGCAGCGACACGTCGGTGGGGACCTCGGTCAGGAAGCGCTCGCAGACCGTGACGTTCGGATCGGTGATGGTCTTGAGGATCGCCCCCAGCTCCGAGGCGTCATTGGCCGAGTAGTACTGCAGGGTGCACAGCCCCGTCGCGAGGTCGCACGGATTGCCCGGTCCACAGGGCTGGTTGGGTGGCGTCCCGGGGCACACCCGCGGAAACCGGACCGCCCCGGCAACCGCGATCCGCTGCAGGGTGTCCCGCGCGGCGGCAGTCCCGGCCTCCGCCCCGAACCCGACCACGTAGGTCTGCACGCCCCGGCCGGTGAGGAACTGCACCGCGGTCACGGAGTTGTCCACGTCCAGGCAGCCCGCGCCTGCGAACGGGGGGATGTTGGGATCGCAGTCGTCCAGCGAGGGTCCGAACGTGCACTGGCAGGCCGTGGTGCCAGCGACGCTGGCCAGGGCCGGGTTGCAGTTGGGGAGCCCGTCGGTGAAGAGGATGACGATCTGGTCGCGCGTGTCGTCATTCACCAGCTCGTTGACCGAGGACAGAAAGGCGAGGCTCGCCGCGGTCGGCGTCCCTCCGCCGGTGCAGGTGGGGCCGGGGGGGCTGCAGCTCGTGACCTCGTCGAGCTTCGCCTTCGTCCCGTCGGCCTGGGCCTGAAGCGTGGCGTCGTCGTCGGAGCTGGTGGTGGGAAGCGCGAATCGCTGCGCCGTGGTCGGGCCGCAGCCTCCGTTGCTCTCCGGCTCGGGGAACAACGAGATCGCATAGCGGCCGATCAGCGGGAACTGGGTGATGTAGCTGTCGAGGGCCTTGCTCAGCTCGCTCCAGCGCGTGGGGCACTGCGTGACGTCGCAGGGGTTCACCTTGCCCGGATCTCCGCACAGGGGCGCGTTGCTGTCCCCGCCCACGTGGCAGGCCAGGTTGCTCGGATTCACCGGCTGGTCCATCGAGCCCGACTTGTCCACGAGCAGCATGAAGTTGGGCTTGTTCGCCACGGCCTCGATGTCGACGCTGGTCTGCGTCTGGCCGATCGACAGCGGCTTGACCGGCTCGAAGTCGTAGGTCTGGCACGCACTGCCGGCCGCCAGGAGCGCGAGGACCACGGCACCACGGAGGACGGACGAGGTGGGCATGCGCGGCCCCGGAGCATATCTGCTCGGAGGGGCGGCAGGCCCGCTTCCCGACCAGGAATCTCACTCCCGGCGACCGGGCCGCACCGGCTCCGTCTCACTCCCCCGCGACAGGGGGAGGCCAGCGAAGCGGCGCAGGCGCGCCGCGACTCCGTCTCACAACACGCGGAGAATCCTCAGGTCGAGCTGGACCGGGTTCTGCGCGGTCGATCTCTCGATTGCCGCGCACAGCGACCCGAAGAAGCGGATCGCCGGCCCGCCCTCTGCCGGCGGGACGTAGCGCCAGGAATCGGGTCCGGGCGGGTACCTCGTCCCGTCGAGCGTCAGGAGGATGAGCTCCTCCGAGGTCGGCGCCGGAGTGATGGCGCGGAGGCACGGTTCCCGGTCGAGGCTCGCGGTGATCTCCGCCAGCGCCGCCCCGAGGTCCCGGCTGTCCTGCGCCTGGTAGTACTGCCGGAGGCACACGCCGCCCTGGCAGGGATTGAGGGGGCCACAGGGCTGGTCGTGCCGGGGACCCGGACACAGCCGGGGATAGTTTCCGGCCAGCGCCATCTCCTGAAGCACGATGGGGGCCTGGAGCCCGCCGTCGAGGCTGGCCCGGGTCTCGTCCCCGAAGCCGATGACCACCACGCGAATGCCGCGGCCGGCGAGGTCCTGGACCGTCTGGACGGTGCGATCCTTGTCCAGGCAGTTGTTGGAGGTGCCCGACGGAGGGCAGCTGTCCCTGGCGGCCGTGCAGACGCAGGCCTCCACCGTGATGTTCGCGTTGCAGTTGGGAAGGCCGTCGGTGAGCAGGAGGACCAGCTCGAGCCGGAGCGGGTCCTGGAGCGGCGCGTAGTCGGAGAGGAACTGCAGGCTCGGACCGGTGGGGGTTGCCCCACCCGTACCGAACGGACCCGCCGGCATCTGGCTCCGGACCGAGGCGAGGGCGTTGCGCGAGGCGCTCGACAGAGACGAGAGCGTCGCCGCCGAGTCGTCCTCGGCGTCGGCCGGGAGGTCCACCCGGGCGGCGGTGGTGGGAACGCAGTTGGGCTCCGCCGCACCCGCCGACCCCGGCTCGGGGAAGAAGGACAGACCGAACCGCACCGTCTGCGCCTGGGACTGGAGAAAGGAGTCGAGCGCCAGATTCAGCTCGCTCCAGCGAGTGGGGCAGACGTTGGTGTTGCAGGGGTTGGCCTTCGCCGAGTCCCCGGTCCCGCACAGACCGAAGGCAGTGGTACAGCCGGGGAGCGTCGCATCGGTGGGCTGGTCCATCGAGCCGGACTTGTCGACCAGCACCATCACGTTCGGCTTGAACTTCTTGATCACGATGGGCGTGCTGCTCTCCTCCTGCGAGATGGAGAGCGGCTCCACGGGAACGAATTCGTAAGACTGGCAGGAGAGCGCGATCACCAGGCACGACGCGGCGAGGCCAATCGAGCGAGAGCACATCGCGGAAGACCGCCGCCAGACTACAGCGCCGACCGGTCAGAAGGTGAGAACGCGCGCGCCCTCGGTGAGGCGCCACAGGGCGGCCAGCCCCATCACCTCGTCCAGCACGCGCTCGGCCTCGACCAGCGAGACACCGGCCAGCTTGAGCATGGTGTCGCAGGCGATGCACCGGGCGCCGAGGCCGCGCGCCTCCGCCAGCAGCTGTGCCGGCGGCGGGACACCCACGCCCTCGGCACGCGCGCCCTCGCCGAGCTCCCGATCCGACTGGGCACGCCCGAAGTCCCCGCGGCAGAGCTGGCGCAGCGCCTCGAAGGCGAAGACGAACACCACCTCGTCTCCCAGGGCAGCCGCGGTGATGCCCATCGAGGCTGCCTGGTACGCGGGCTCGTAGCCGCCCCGCTGCACGATGAAGAGGACCCGTCCGGCCATGTCCCGCCAGGAGGGTACACTCCGCACCCCGCCCATGTCCCGGCTCGGCCCAGCCCTGATGCTCAGCTGTCTCCTCGCCGCGGCCTGCGCGCGCTCGGTGGGGCCGGCACGCACCAGCGAGGAGGCGCGGGTCCGGGTGGGCGCACTCCTCGACGCGCCCGACGCCGGCGCCTCCGAGTTCGCCCTCATCGGGCCGGAGGCGGTCCCGGCACTCCAGGCGGAGCTCCTCGACGGGCAGGCGACCGACGCCCGGCGTCTCACCGCCGCGCGCGCCCTGGCCGGCTTGCCTGGCGGGGCCGGGCTGGGAGTCCTCGGTGATGCCGTCGCCTCGCCGCGGCTCACCCCGGGGCTGCGCGACGCGGTGGCGGAGGAGCTCGGCTCCCACGACCGGGACGAGGCGGTGGCCCGGCTGGGGCCGCTCCTGGGCGCGGCAGATCCGTCGGTGCGCGCCGCGGCGGCGCGGGGCCTGGGGCGAGCCGGCGGGGCTGCGGCTCGCAAGTCGCTCGAGGACCGGTTAGAGCGTGAGGAAGACCCCGGTGTCCGGGAGCGCCTCCAGGCGTCGCTGGCCCAGGCCCAACCCTGAACATGCAACCCACGGTACTCCTCTTCGACGTCGACGGCACCCTCGTCACCACCGGTGGCGTCGGACGCCGCGCGCTGGAGATCACCTTCCAGCGCTCCTTCGGCCGGCGCGACGCCTGCCGCACCTTCCGCCTCGACGGGATGACAGACCGGGCCATCGTCCGCGCCGGGATGCGGGCCATCGGCGTGGAGCCCACCGAGACGCTCATCGATCGGGTGCTAATCGACTACCTCCTGGTCCTGGCCGAGGAGGTTGCCGCCGCGCCCGATACCACGTACCGGGTACACGCCGGGATGGCCGAGACCGTCGACCGGGCACGGGCACATCGCGAGGTCGCGGTGGGGCTCGGGACCGGCAACATCCGCGAGGGCGCGCGCATCAAGCTCGAGCGCGTGGGCATCTACGAGCGCTTCGCCTTCGGGGGGTTCGGTTGCGACGCGGAGGACCGCATCGCGCTCATCCGCCGTGGCGCCGAGCGGGGCGCGGCCCTTCTAGGAGCACCGCTGGCGGAGTGCCGGGTGGTGGTCATCGGCGACACACCGAAGGACGTCTCGGCGGCGCAGGCGATCAACGCCGAATCCATCGGCGTCGCCACCGGCAGCTTCACCGCCGAGCAGCTGGTCGGCGCGGGGGCCACGCGAGCCTTCGCCAATCTCGCCGCCCCCGAGGCGATGGGGGCGGTTCTGGGAGCGCTGCGCTGACCCGAGCGTCGCCGTCCGTCCGGGCAGCCTGGAACCTGCTCGGAGCGCTGGACGGGCTCGCCGACCGCCTCCGCTCGGCTGCAGACGCGCTCGGTGACGCGTCGGATGTCGAGACCGGATGGCTCCGCGGCGCGGCCGAGCTCGTCGAGCGTGCCGCACCCCTGCGTCGCGCGAGCCGGGCCGAGGCGGTGTGGCTCGAGGAGCTCGGCCCCGAGGCACGGGCACGGAAGGCATCGCTCCTGTCGGCGTGGGTCGAGGCTGCCGAGGCCCTGCGCTCGGCGATTCACGCGCACGAGTCGGAGCGGGGTCCGCTGGTCGAGGCGCTCTTCCCGGTCTGGCGGCCGGCGTCGCTTCGCAGGCACGCCGATCAGGCCCTGGCCGCGGAGAAGGAGCTCCAGCGTCGGCTGGGGTCGGTCTACGTGGTGCGGCGGCTGGCCGAGCTCGCGACCCATTCGGCGGTGGGGCCCGCCCTGGAGACCGTCGCGGCCGCGGGCACGGCGTGGGCAGCCGAGCGCGACCGTCTCGCCCTCTCCGGCGGGGAGGCCGACGAGGTCCGGGCGAGGTTGCTCGCGGTGGCCGGAAAGGGCGCGCACCTGCTCGAGCGGGTCCGGTGGGTGTCACGGGCTGCGCTGACGCGGCGGCCGGATCTGCTGGACACGGTCTTCCCGAAACGTGCCCGTGAGGAGCCTCCCGGCGAAAGCGAGGGCACCGAGCACGCCGGGACGTCCTCGGCCGAGTCTGCGGAGGACGCCCCCGCCAAGCCGCGTCCCGCGCACCGTCGAGCCTCCGCCGAGAACGCGCCGGCCGAGGCCCCCGCCACGCTGGACGCCCGCCCCGTCTCGCGGCGGCGTCCCTCCGCTTCACCCGTCGCCTCGAAGCCGGAGCCGCGGGCGCCGGAGCCGCGGGGGCCGGGGGCCCGGGCGCGGCGCAGGTCGCGGCCAGCACGCAAGAGCTGAAGATGGCGCTCTCGCCACTTCCCATCGATCCCCTTCTCCCGTCGGTGGTGCAGGCGGTGACCACGCGGGGCACCCTCGTCCTCCAGGCCGCACCTGGTGCGGGCAAGACCACCCGCGTCCCACGTGCGCTCCTCGATGCCGGCGCCTTCGAAGGGGAGCTGTGGGTCCTCGAGCCACGTCGCCTCGCCACCCGCCTCGCCGCAGCCCGAGTCGCCGAGGAGCTGGGCGAGCCAGTGGGCCAGCACGTCGGCTACCAGATTCGCTTCGAGGAGGTGGCCTCCCCCGCCACCCGGGTGCGCTTCGTCACCGAGGGCGTGCTCACCCGACGCCTGCTCTCCGATCCCGGGCTCCGCGGCGTCGGCGCCGTGGTGCTCGACGAGTTCCACGAGCGCCACCTGCCCACCGACCTCGGGCTGGCCCTCCTCCGGCGCCTCCGTGAGCGGCGCCCCGGCCTGCGTCTGCTGGTGATGTCGGCCACCATCGACCCCGCACCGGTGGCGCGCTTCCTCGGCGAGGCGCCGGCGCTGACCTCGGAGGGTCGGGTCTTCCCCGTGGAGATCGAGCACCTGCCGGCGGCGGACACCCGACCCCTGGAGGCCCAGGTGCTCGCCGGGCTCAAGCGCCTCGCACCGCGGGTCACCGACGGGCACGTGCTGGTCTTCCTTCCCGGGGCCGCGGAGATCCGCCGTGCGCAGGAGGCCTGCGGCGACTACGCCGACCGCCATGGCTTCCGGGTGCTCCCGCTCCACGGAGATCTGGCCGCCGAGGCGCAGGACCGGGCGGTGCGACCCTCGAGGGAGCGGAAGCTCATCCTGTCGACGAACGTGGCCGAGACCTCGGTCACCATCGAGGGCGTCTCCGCGGTGATCGACTCGGGCCTCGCCCGGGTGGCCACCCACTCACCCTGGAGCGGGCTGCCGTCTCTGCGCGTCCAGCCCATCAGCCAGGCCAGTGCGGCGCAGAGAGCCGGCCGTGCGGGCCGCACCCGCGCCGGGGTCTGCCTCCGGCTGTACACCGCGGCGGACCTCGACCGGCGGGCCGAGCGAGATCTCCCGGAGATTGCCCGTGCCGACCTGGCGGAAACCGTGCTCGCGCTTTCCGCTGCCGGCGCGCCAGACCCCCGCGCCTTCGGCTGGTTCGAGGCACCGCCGGCCGCGGCGCTGCAGGCTGCGGAAGATCTCCTGTTCCGCCTCGGTGCTCGTGCGCCGGACGGAGCGCTCACCGAGCTCGGGCGGCGACTGCTCTCCTTCCCCGTGCATCCCCGCCTGGGGAGAATCCTCGTCGAGGGCGAGCGCCGGGGCGTCGCACCCGAGGCGGCCCGCGCGGCCGCGGTCCTCTCCGAGCGGCCCTCGCGTCCCGGCCCCGGCCTCGGCGGGGCACGGCGGCCAGTCGCGACGCTGAGCGCGCGCTCGGACGTGCTGGAGCAGATGGAATCGCTCGGCTCCGGGGAGCGAGCACGCGGCGGCGCCGCCCAGGCGGTGGAGCGCACCGCACGGCAGCTCTCGCGCGCGGTGAACGGCCGGCACCGCGCTCCTCCTGCCGACCGGGAGGACGCCCTGCTCCTCGCGCTCCTCGCCGGTTTCCCCGACCGCGTCGCCCGCCGCCGAAAGCCTCACGCTCCGGAGCTGGTCCTCTCCGGAGGGGGGAGCGCGGTGCTCGATCCAGCGAGCGTGGTCCAGGAGCCGATGCTCCTCCTGGCGCTGGATGCCGAGCAGCGCACCGGTCCGCGCGGCCCCGAGGTGCGCGTCCGCGTGGCCAGCGCGCTCGAGCCCGAATGGCTCCTCGAGCTCTTCCCCGAGCAGCTGACCGACGAGGACCGTCTGGTCTTCTCCGAGGACTCGGGACGGGTCGAGCGACTGACGCGGCTGGCCTATGGCGCGGTGACCCTGGAGGAGCGGCGCATCCCGGCCGAGCCCTCGGAGGCCACCGAGGCGGTGCTGGCCGATGCGCTCAGGTCCCGGGGCCTCGCCGCCGCCATCGACACCGCCAGGCTCGATGCCCTCCGTGCACGGCTCGAGCTGGCGCGCTCACTCTTCCCGGAAGCGCACTGGCCCGAGGTGGACGAGGCCGGGCTCGCGACGGTGCTCGCCCGGGGACGGAGGAGCCTCGCCGAGGTGCGCGAGGCCGACCTGTCCTCCGAGCTGCTCGCCGCGCTCTCCCCCGAGTCGGCGCGCCTCCTGGCCCGCGAGCTGCCCGAGCGCGTGACCCTCCCCGGCGGCCGCTCCATTCCGGTCCACTACCTGTCCGGGCAGCCGCCCTGGATTGCCTCGCGACTCCAGGACTTCTTCGGAATGCGTGAAGGGCCGGCCCTCGCGCGCGGTCGGGTTCCCCTGGTGCTGCACCTGCTCGCCCCCAACCAGCGCGCCGTGCAGGTGACGCAGGATCTCGCCGGCTTCTGGAGCCGGCATTACCCTTCGCTCCGTCGCGAGCTCGGGCGACGCTACCCCCGGCACGCCTGGCCGGAGGACCCCCTCCACGCGCCGCCGCCGCCGCCACGACGCGGATAGGGGCGCGGCCCCGGGAAACCGGACGCTCGTGGAACTGGCGACCTCGGGCGCGGGGTGTTAGTGCCCGCCTTGCACCTGGACCCCCGATGACCCGCCGCGTCCTCCTCGCCTCGCTCAACGCCGGGGGTGGCCACCACGCACTGCGTGACTCCTTCGCCGCCTCGCTGGCCCGCGACCCCGAGCAGCAGCGCCTCGAGCCCGAGGTGTGGAGCTCCGCGGACCGGTTCATCGACTGGTTCTACTCGGTGTGCGTGCGCTTCCTCCCCCGCTTCCAGGGGAAGATCGTGGAGCTGAGCGGCGAGGCCTGGGCGCTGAAGACCGCGATGGCCCTCAGCCCGCAGCTGCGCACCGAGGCCCTTGCGCTGCTCCGGCGCAAGGCGTTCGACCTCCTCGTCACCACCCACCCGGTGCAGTCGCTGACCTTCGCCCAGGTGCGGCGGGAGCTCGGCCTCGTCACTCCTCTGGTTCTCGCGGTGCCGGATTACGGCGTGCCCGCCACCGGCTACTATCCGCCCTTGCCCACGCTCCGCTCCGACGCGCTCATCGTCATGGAGGAGAGCACCCTGGAGCACTACCGCTCGCTCGGAGTACCGGAGGAGCGGCTGCACCTCTCGGGGTTCCTGACCCGCGAGCCGTTCGTCCGGGTCGGCGCGCGCGTCCGCGCCGAGGGACGGGACACGGTCCGGTCCGCGCTGAAGGCCGAGGTGGTCGCCGCGCTCCCGGAGTTTGCCCGGTTCGACCTCTCTCGACCGACGCTGCTCTTCCTCGGAGGCTCGGCCTGGACTTCGAAGACCGAACCCCTGCTGGCGGAGGTGCTCGCCGATCCGGCGGTCCACGAGGCGGCCAACGTGGTGGTCGTCGCCGGCCGGGATCGGGCCTTCGAGGCCGGCCTGCGTGCGCGAGCTGGCGAAGGCGTGCATGTCTTCGGTTTCGTCGCGCCCGAGTTGCTGGCGGCGCTGATGGGGCTGGCCGACGTTCCGGTGCTGGGAAGCCTCGCTCCGGCCACCCTTCAAGAATTGCTCGAGGTGGGCCTGGGGCCGCTGCTGCTCTTCCACTTCATCCCCGGAAGCGAGCGGGCGCACGTCGGCTACATCGAGAGTCAGCGGCTGGGGCTCTACGTTCCGGCAGCGCCGGAGATGCTGTGCCGGATCCGCGAGATGCTGGGCCTCGCGCCGTCCTCCGAGCAGCTCGCCCGCGCCCGCGACGGCTTCCGCGAGCGCGCCCGGCTCCTCCGCTCCAGGAGCGTCGAGCGGGCGCTGCAGCTTCCTCGCTTCCTGGAGCGAATGCTGGAGAGCCCCGAGGTCAGCCGCGGGGGAGCGCGCGCCGTCGGCTGACCGGCGACCGCGAACCCGTTCCCGCTTCCCTGAGGACGGCCTGTGCTCGGCGAGCGGCAGCGCGTCCGGGCCCACGCGCGCGTGGCGCGCAAGCGATGAGGCTCAGAGTCGCTTGTGCGCCTCGACATGCTCGATGCCGGCTTCCATGAAGACCGCACCGACCGTCCGATAGCCGTGCCGCTCGTAGAAGCCGAGCGCGTAAAGCTGCGAGTGGACCAGGACCCCGGTGAGTCCCCGGCGCTTCGCCTCGCCCTCCAGCTCGCGCAGGAGAAGCGTTCCCACGCCGAGCTTGCGGTGCGACTGGAGCACCGCCATCCGTCCGATCTGTCCCCAGGTGCCCTTCTCCCCCTTGGGAGCCGAGGGAAGGACCACCAGCCGCCCGGTGCCGATGGCGTGCCCCTCGGCGAAGGCGAGCAGGTGGTGCGCGCGCGCATCCTCGGCATCGCGCTCGATCGTCTCCGGA
>Ga0070664_100003892_pt1 | contig 12051 bp, 7 predicted proteins | sample KBSC73metaG_FD_65863 | JGI IMG/M metagenome (GOLD analysis project Ga0070664, IMG submission 65863) | Corn rhizosphere microbial communities from Kellogg Biological Station, Michigan, USA - KBS C7-3 metaG | ecosystem: Host-associated > Plants > Roots > Rhizosphere > Soil ... | reverse complement strand
CTTTGTTGGCCGCTGCTTTGTCGGCCGCTGCTTTGTCGGCCGCTGCTTTGTCGGCCGCTGCTTTGTCGGCTGCTGCTCTGTCGGCTGCTGCTCTGTCGGCTGCTGCTCTGTCGGCCGCTGCTTTGTCCGCCGCTGCTTTGTCGGCCGCGGCCTGTCGCTCGATCGCTGACTGCGCGCTCTTGATCGCACGGAGGCGGGCCAGCTCCCGGCTTTGCGCGCTGAACGTATCAGCGTCAAACCGCCGCTGCGCGTCGGCCAACAAACGATCGGCCCGATCGAGATCGTCCTTCGCCATTGCACCATCGATAACCGTTCTGGTCGCCGCAATCTCAGCCTGCCGCTGCACCTGAGGATTGACGTCGTCTGGCCGCGGCTGTGGCACTGGCGTTGGATTGTCTCGCGGAGCCACGGGGTCCAGGGATTTTTCGTCCCGGCTTTTTTGATCCCCTGTCGGTCCCGACTGGCCACTTTGTGGCGCCTGCTCAGGCTCCTGCCTACCACGTTGGTCCACGTGCGTCACATACAGTGCGACTCCCGCGCCGATGAGCACGACCACGAGGGTAGCGGCCGCAACGAGCATCTTGCTTTTCGGTGCGGGCGTCGGCGGCACGATCTGCCCAGGCGCCTTCGCAGGCACGGTGGCCGCTTCCTTTGCCGGCCGCACAATCGTTGCCTGCTGGTCCTCCTCTCGCTCGCGCGCCTCTCGCTGCCGCGCCTTGCGCCCGCGCAGCTGCTGCTCCTCGATGGCGCGTTGCCGGTCCCGTTCGCGCGCTTCGTCCTCCAGCCGTTGACGTTCGGCAGCAATACGTTTCTGCTCGCGTTCGCGCGCCTCGTCTTCCTGGCGTTTCCGTTCGGCCGCCAACCGCTGCCGCTCGTGAAGGCGCTCGGCCTCTGCCCGCGCTGCTGCACGACGCGCCTCTTCGGCTTGCCGCTCGCGCTCTCTGCGGGTGCGCTCTTCGATCTCAGCCAGCTTCTCCCGCAATTCGGCGAGAGTCGCCGCGACGCGAGGATGGGTGGTGACATCACTGCGCTCGAGGAATGCGACGGCCTCCTGCGGGTTACGGTCGAAACGCTGTAGCGCCTGCTCGACGACCTCCGCCACCTGTCGGTTGAGCGCCTCCTTTCGGCGTTGGTCCTCGACTCGCGCGACCAACTCTTCCAGCCGTTGAGCGACGACATCGACTCGAGCGTCGTCGAGGTCGAGTTGCACGGCTTCCGCCAGGCGACCACGGGCCTGCGCCACATCGCGCGCATCGATGAACGCTTCGGCGGAGGCGAGCAACTCCTCCAGTCGTTGACGCTGGCGCTGAAGCTCACGCTGACCGGCGAGCGATTCGAGCGCGTCGGCTCGGATCTGGCGAGCTTCCCCTATGAGCTCAGCGCCCGGAATGGCGTCGATGATAGAGACCGCGTGTGTGAAATGCCCTTCGGCCGCAGCCTCGCGCGCCTCGCCGACTGCCGCATCAACCTGTGCACGTCGTTGCAGTTGCTCGACCTGCGCTCTCGCTTCGTCGACCGCCGCTCGCACGGAGTCCGATGGCGGAATGATTGCCGCCAGCGCCTCTGCCGCCTCGTCGAGACGTCCTTCGTCTGCGAGGGAACGAGCGGCGAGGATGCGATCGTGCGCATCGCGTCTGGCTTGCTCGTGTTCTCGTTTTTCCAGCAGCTTGACCTTCGCCTGCTGCTCGAGCTCGCGCGCCTGCCGGCGATCGGGATCGAGCGCGAGGACTTCGTACGCGGCGCGCAACGAAGTGTCATACTCGCCACGCTCGAAAGAGAGACGGCCGCGTTCGAGGGACGAATTGATGCGATCCTCGCGTTCGCGCGCGCTGACGATCTGATCGAGCACGGCCTGGACTTCGTGTCGCAGCTCTGCGGCTTCGATCAGATCGGGAACGCCAGCCCGCGCTTCTTCCGCGCGCGTCAGCGCGTGTTGAATATGACCAGTGGAAAGGAGCCGCCTGGCTTCGTCGAGCAGCGGCAAGATCGACTTCGCATCGATCGCGACTCGCGATTTGTTGATGAGCTCATTGGCCGCGCCGTTGTCCGGATCGACGAATGCCGCCCGTTCACCGTACTGCAGCGCGATGTCGTAATCGCCGCGCGCGAATGCCTCGTGACCTAATCGTAGTTGCTCGGTGACAAGGCCGTGCTTCGCCTCGCTGTCCCGCTGCCGCCGCCCGCTTGACCCTCGCGGCGCCAGGACGGTTTCGTGTGCTACGGCGGCGCTGGCATCAGCGAGCCGCTGTCGCGCGCGCGCCAGCTCCTGCCGCATGTCATTCGCGCTCTGATACCGATCTTGCGGATCGCGTTCGAGCGCACGCATCACAATCCGCACCAGCGTCGGATCCACGCCGGGGACGCGTTCCTCCAACGGTACAGGGCCGGCCGTCAGCACGCGGTGATACACGGCCCCGAACGCACCAGGAAAGGCCTGTTCCCGGGCAATGACCTGGTAGAGCACCGCGCCAACGGCGAAGATGTCGCTTCGCTTATCGACCATCTCACCGAGCAACTGCTCTGGTGACATGTAGTTGTAAGTGCCCATGATCATGCCGGGCTGCGTCATCTGATGCGTCGACTCGGCATGCGCGTTGCGCGCGATCCCGAAGTCGAGCAGCTTCACGACGCCCTGCCGATCGACCATGATGTTGTCGGGCTTGATATCGCGGTGAACGATCCCGGCATCGTGCGCGTTGGCGAGTCCGGCGCACAGATCCTCCACGAGCGCCAGCCCCAGCGCGATCTTCAACGGAGGCGTGCGCGCCAGCCGTTGTCGCAGCGTCTCGCCGTCGATGTACTCCATCGCCATGAACGGGCGACCATCGTGTTCCCCGAAGTCGTAGACGACGACGATGTTCGGGTGACGAAGGCGGGCCAGGGCGCGCGCTTCGCGGGCGAAGCGCTCGCGGAACTCCTGGTCATCGAGGTAGTCGTCTTTGAGGAGTTTGATGGCGACAAGGCGATCCAGGCCGGGATCCCGCGCGAGATACAGAGATCCCATCCCACCTTTGCCCAGGCGGTGCTGTATCTCGTACCGACCGATTTGCCGGATTTCCATGCGGAATGCGGTCTGCCGCCCCGGTGATCCTAGCTCAAGAGAGCAACCTCGATGCCGCCACGGAACGCGCCTTCGAGGCCGATTTCCGCCGACTTCGACCCTTGACATCTTGTGACACGTGGAAGAATCTCATCCGTCCCCATCCGTTTGGAGCCCCGCTCATGACCAACCGCCTCGCCCGTCGCGTGCACTGCGTTTCCCTGCTGTGCCTTTCTGTGCTGTTTGCCTTCGCAAGCCACGTCAACGGCCAGACATCAGCAGGCGTCGCTCCGACTCTCATTCCAATCAGCGGAACGTCGGTGACGGCCGACGGACTGCCCCGTGCCGGCAGCGTGTTGTTAGTCGTTTCCCTCTACGACACCAGGGAAGACACAGCGCCTAGATGGATCGAGCAGCAGGCGGTTACAGCGGATGCGGCGGGCCATTACACGGTCCAGTTCGGTTCCACTCGGCCGGAAGGGCTACCCACCGACCTGTTCACCGGAGGTGGCGTTCCTCAATGGATTGGTATCACGGTCGAAAGCCAGCCCGAGCAGCCACGGGTGATGCTCGTCACGGTTCCATATGCGGTCAAGGCAGTGTCGGCGGATACGCTCGCAGGAAAGCCGGCGACCGACTTCGTCCTGTCGTCCTCGCTCAGGACCGACCTTCGAGCGGTCCTGAAGGAAGAGGGTATCCGATCTCGTGCTGACAGCCCAGTGACGAACGACGTCACGCTCAACGTCCTGCAGAAGGGTGATGGCGTAGGCGGAACAACCGACGCGTTGAACGTCGTCGAGACCGGCGGAAATCTGGGAGTAGGAACCGCAACGCCCGCCGATCGTTTACACGTGCTGGGTCGAATGCGCGTCAACACCTCGCCATCGGGTGGATCCCTAATCGCAACCGAGTACGGAGGAGTCGCGCGCATCACGGCTGCGGCGTCCGGCGGGGGTGGCACCGTTGCTATTGGCCGGGAGCCCGTCTTGGTGCACGGCCAAACAGTCGGCAACTACTCAGTCGAGCTCTGGAGCGGAGGGAACGGCTCGACACCGACGCTGAGTGCGTGGTTTGGTAACGTTGGCGTCGGCACGCTGACCCCTCAAAACAAACTGGATGTCCGCGGCGGGCGGCTGCGACTGAACACCGATGGCGGGGCCGGTGGTGTGATCGTGTCCGAATACGCCGGCACGACTCGAATTACGTCGGCCGCGGGTGCCGGAGGCGGCACGATCGCCATCGGCCGGGAACCAGTGTTAGTCCACGGCCAGCCTGCCGGCAACTACTCCGTGGAAATCTGGAGCGGCAACAACGGCAGCGTTCCGACTGTCGTCGCTTCTGCCGGGAACGTGTACATGCCCGGTTCGCTCCAGGTGGACGGCAATATCGCTGCGAAGTATCAGGATGTCGCGGAGTGGGTCGATGCCACCGAACCGCTCGAACAGGGAACCGTTGTCACGATCGACCCGCACGGCACGAATCGCGTGAGTGCCTCCGCACGGTCCTATGACACTGGCATCGCCGGCGCCGTCTCCGCTAAACCCGGTCTGATTCTCGGCGAACCCGGAGCTGGCAGAGCGCTCGTGGCGCAGAGCGGACGAGTGCGTATCAAGGCTGACGCGGCGTTTGGCGCCATTCGCCCCGGAGATCTTCTCGTGACCAGCCCCACCAAGGGGCATGCAATGCGTCCGAAAGGAAGCAAAGTGCGTCCCGGCGCTGTCATTGGCAAAGCGCTCGAAGCGTTGCCATCCGGCCGCGGCGAGATTCTGGCGCTCCTCACCCTGCAGTGACGAATTGTCGCGGTAGGCCGCACGTCGGTGGGGCACGGCAAATGATGTAATGTGGCTGCGTGTCTACCGACAAGCTGTTCATGCCGCCGGGCCACTACTACAGCCCGCTGCCGGGTGATCAGGATTTCGCGCGCTGGAGGCGCTGGCGAGCGCAGCCGCTGCCCGACGACCTTCCCGGAATTCCCATCGATCGCGAGCGCTTGCGGTCTACTCTCGAGGCGATCGTCGACGAATATCACCGTCTTCCCCTATTTCCCGCCGAGCGAGGCTCCGGCCACCGTTTTTTCTACAACAATCCTGAAATAGCGTACCAAGACGCCGTAACGCTCCGCCATTTCCTCCTTGCGAGCAAGCCAAGACGAGTCATCGAAGTCGGATGCGGTCATTCGTCGTGCTGCATGCTCGACGTCGCGGATACCTTCAATCTCGGTGTGAATTTCACCTTTATCGACCCAAACCCCGAACGGCTGCTCGAACACATCTGGCAGGACGATCAACGACGCTGCCGGATCATCACCAGTCCATTGCAGGATGTCAGTGTCAACGAGTTCACCGCGCTGGAAGCCGGCGACATCCTCTACCTCGATTCTACTCACGTCACGAAACTTCAAAGCGACGTCAATTGGTACTTGTTCGAAATCCTTCCGAGGCTGAAAACCGGAGTCATCGTTCACATCCACGACATCAACTATCCGTTCGAGTGGTCAGAGAACATGATCGAGCGAGGATGGAACGAGCCGTACATCCTGCGTGCGTTCCTGATGTTTAATCCGCATTACAAGATCATCGGTTGGAATCCATACTTCTCGTTGAAGATGACGGATTTAGTGCTGCGCATGCCGCTGTGCGTCGAGTTCCCCGGCGGCGCGTTCTGGATGATGCGGGTGTGACGTTCGCGTCACTCCAGCGCGACCACAGCGTTTCTAAGTTCATTGAAATGGACGGCCTTAACGGCTACACCGGCGAGGTTGGTGTCGGTGTACGTCGGCGGGGACACGCCACAGGCGGTGTACGCGGAGCTGAGGGCGGTCCTCAGTTCGGCAATATGCACCGCCTTGATGACAGTGAAAGCGGCTGCAAGCGACGGATCGGTCCAGTCGAAGGGCGTCAAATGACAACGCACCCGTTGCGCGTCAACTCGTGCTCTGAGCTCTCGAAGGTGGATCTCTCTGGCGACCGTCGAGCCCGCCGACAATACAGGATCGGTAAAAGGCGGATGCACTCGCCCGATCACGCCGAGCGCATCCATGATGCCGGACCCGGAGTCTCTATCCACGCCGGGGGCTTCGATGTCGAGCGATCGCGCATCGATCGCCGCGCGAATTTGCGCACGCGTCAGCGACGAAGGACCTCCTGCGGCTTGAAGCATGAGGGCCGCGACCGCGGCTGCGTGTGGTGCCGCCGCTGATGTGCCACAGAAGGGACTGAAGCCAGGCGTCGCCGTGGTCACGCAATCAGCCGCCGCCACATCCGGCTTCTGGAGCAGCTGGCCGCCCGTCGCCGAAAAATTACCTGGCGTAATCGGCGCTCCGCCCGCCCCATAGAAGATGCGGCGAGGCCCGTCAGAACTGAAAAACTCGACGGGGTTCGTGGCCCCGCCGGTGAAGGCGCCACCGCCCGCCGTCCCGACATTGATCGCAGCCACTGCAAACGCATTCGCCGCCGCCGCGTGACCCGAGATCTGACCACTTGTCGCGATCGCCAGCCGCCCGCGATGTGTATTCAGATGGAGATATCGTGACGAGCCGTTGGCGAGGACCACGACGAGCCGATTGGTGGCATCGTTGAAGAAGGTCGAGTCGATGAACTCGACGGGGTCGTCGTCGCCATCCTGGACGTCATTGGAAACATCGTAGATGACGTCGAGGGTGGAGTTGAACAAATACAAATCGTAGTCGTTCGCAGACCCACCGAGTTTATCCGACCATTGCAGCGTGATACCAAACGGAGGGTCCGTCGTCAGTTGATTCGAGCTCGAGCCGCCACTAAACGCGTGCGTTGTACCAATCACACCAGGAGGGCTCGAAGCCGCCGCCGCGAAGTCGCCTTCCCACACCCCCGATGTACCGTCGTCCAGATTTCCCGAGTTTCCCGCCGACGAGAAGTACACGCATCCGCTGCCGACGGCAGCGTTGACTCCCTGCGCGACGATGCCATCCTGAAACACCGCCTCACCAGGGTAGAAGATGTCGTCCACAATAACCTTGGCACCGGCGGCACAAAGCTGCTGAACGTTGGTGGCAAATTGCGCTTGACCGCCGAGCGCCGAAGCGAACATGAGCGGCGAGCTAGGCGCCAGGTCGTAAACAATCTCGAGCATCGCGGTCCCCTCGTCGCCCGATCCAGCCTGACCTGGAAGCACCGTCACCGAAGGGAGATCGCCCGTTGCCTGCCGGGCGGCGAGTGAACTCACACCGTCCGAGATGACACCAATAGCGACCCCGGAACCCGTTACTCCGTACAACGAGCGCGCCAGTGCGGCCCGATGTGCGACATCGCCTTCCGTGCTGTTGTCCTTATTCGTCACGGGCTGATCGAGTACGCGTGCCGCCGCTCTCTGATTCGTCATCATCCGATCGGCGGGCCTGATCGACGAGACATCTGGCAGCGACGCGATGGTTTCAATCTGTGTCAGCGGAATCGACGCGCGAATCGTTCGATAGGCCGGCTGCGAGTTGACGACCGCGCCTCCCACAGCAACGATAGCCGCAAGCACCTCGGGCGTGACGTCAGCGCGGAGATCGACTTCAGTGCGCCCCTCGCGATCAAGGACCACGTTCGCGCGCACCGAACCCACGACAGGCTCACCGCGCCGGATCGTCGCGGCATGGATCAGGCGTGACGAAATTTTTCTCTGGGCCGGCGTGCGACGCGCCTTCGCGGACTCGAATGCCGCGATCTGCTGAATCGCACCGGCCGAGAGGTCCACTCTCGCTGGCTGAGGCTGTTGCGAGTTGACGATCGTGGCCGGCAACCACACCATCGTTATGACCAGCAATGTGGCCGGCAGCATTTTCCAGCCGACTTGAACCATGGTCAGGGCTTAGGTGCCTCGGAAGGAGTAGGGTTGTTTATTGGCTGTTCGGCCGCGCGTATGAACTTGACGTCGGCACGCTCAGCCAGCGCTTCAAGTTTCAATAACGGCAGACGTGCTCGCAGCGACCGGTACTCGGGAAATTTCGTGATGACGACGCCGCCGACACCCGAAATCGCGGCGACGAGTTCGGGTGTCACTGCGGCCTGGATATCGACGAGAACCTTTCCGTCGCGATCGATATCGACCGCGCCACTCCGGCGTTGAGGGCCAGCGCTACTGGTGCCGCCCTCGCGCTCGAGGGCGGCGCGCAAGCGGGAATCGAGCTTCGCCTGCGGCGCCGTCTGTGGTTTCGCGGCCTGTGAAACGGGCACGCTACGCGAGGCTGCTGCCTCAGGCAGTTGTAAGAGGCCGGTCGCGATCGCGACACACACGCCGACTATCGTCTTCCGCATTGGCAACCATAATCGTATCGCGTCCTTCATCACGGCCGTCATACGTCTGTACACTTCAAGGAATTAAGAAGTGCCCTAGCGAACGGCAAACAAGCCGTGCGCGGGCTGAAATGAGACAGACGCGCTCGAGCCAGCAAAAGGACACCGAGAACGATGCCCAATGATCTGTCCGTCCCACCGGGAGACTATTACAGCCCGATTCCAGTGGACGACCAGATCCAGAGATATTGGAAGTATCGGGAACAGCCTCTGCCGCAGAAGATCGCCAGTATCGATTTCAATGCGCGGCGCGAGCAGGACGAGAACCTGTCCGGAATGATCGGCGAATATTGAACGCTTTCCCTCATTTCCCGCGAACAGTGGCAAGGACGGCCGCGGTACTACGATCTGAACCCGGAGTTGGCCTACCGGGATGCAGTGGCACTTCGGTACTTCCTGCGCAAGTAACCATTGGAAGCCAACTAGGGCGGCGCACGTCAGACGTTCGCGTATTTGCTGTTTCGAATCATCGCGTAACCCCTGATCAGTTCGCGGATACCATCGTCGAGGGAGAATCCTGCCCGGAAGCCTGTGCGCTCGATCTTGTCGTTCGACACGATGTAGTCCCGCTGATCGGGGTCTTTTCCCACCTGCGACTCCATGAAGACGAACTTGGGCAGTTGCTTCTGGATCCGTTCGCACAGCTCCCACTTCGACAGATTCGCGTCTGACAGCCCGACGTTGTACGGCTCCCCCTTCAACGATTCGAAGTTGTCGATGGCGTGCAGGAACGCCGCGGCAGCGTCGCGTACGTGCAGGTAATTCCGCTTGAAATGCGCCTCGAACAGCACGATGAAGCGATCTCGATGCGCCCGATAGGTGAAGTCGTTGACCAGCAGATCGAGCCGCATGCGGGGGGACATCCCGAACACCGTTGCCAGCCGCAGGCTGATCGAGTTCGGGTGGCCATCGAGCACCGCCTTCTCGACTTCGACCTTGTCACGGCCGTAGAGCGAGACCGGCCGCATCGGTGTCTCCTCGGTGCAGAACTTTCCAGACTCTCCCACGCCATATCCGCTGTTCGAGATCGGGATGACGATGCGCTGATCACGCGAGATTTCCTGTGTCATCCAGACGATGGCGTCTTTGTTGGTCGACGTGGCCGCGAGCGGATCCCGATCGCAGAGCGGCGCGCCAACGAGTGCCGCCAGTGGCACGATGATGTCGGCGTGCTTGAAGAGGGGACGCATCATGTCGTAATCGCGCACGTCGCCTCGCACGAGCTCGAAGCAGGGGTGATAACAGACTGCCGACAGGCTGTCCTGGCCGAACATGAAGCTGTCGACAACGGTCACGTGGAAACCACGATCGAGCAGCTTCGGCACGAGAATCGAACCAATGTATCCGGCACCGCCGGTCACGAGCACACGTTGCACGGTTGTGAAGTCCTTTCGCAGCGTTACGTAGTGTCCGGCTTTAGCCGGACCGGGGTGGTCTGTGGATCGTCTATGCCGGCACCACGACTCGGCTGGGCGCAACCGCCGTCCAATCGAGCACCTGTCGCAACCGTTCGATCTGCGGTCGCAGCTCGCGTGGATGGTTGCCGACAAAGAAGCCGCGATCGTGAGCGATGTTCGCGTTCACGATCTCACCGACCGTGTCGTATTCGAAGTACTTGATCACGTCGTGGCGCAGGAAGCAGCCGCCGGTGATGATGCGGAACCCGATCCCCGCCTCCTTGAGCGCCGTCATCACCCGCTGGCGATCGATATCGAGCTTGGGATTGAGGATGACGGTGAACGAAAACCAGGAGCTGCGTGCCCCCGGCAGCTCGCGCTGGATGATGAAACGCTCATCCCCCTCGAAGAGCGATTGAAACAGCGCGGCATTATCGCGACGGATCGCAATCATCCCGTCGAGCTTTTTCAACTGTTCAACACCGACCGCGCCTGCCAATTCGAGAGGACGCGCGTTATAACCCGGAAGAATGAAGCGATAGGCCTCGAAGAAGTCGTCGGCGCGACGTTCGTAGATCGTGGTGTCTTCCGGGAGGTCACGGGTCCAGCCATGCGCCCGCATCGAACGCGCCAGGTGGTAGAGCTCGGTGTCGTCCGTGGCCAGGACGCCGCCTTCCATCGTGGAGATGTGGTGCGAGAAAAACGAGCTGAAAGTGTTGACGTGACCGAAGCTGCCGCACGGCTTGCCGTCGAGCGTGGCCCCCATCGACTCGCAGTTGTCTTCGAACAGATACAGGCCGTGACGATCGCAAAACGCCCTGAGCTCGTCGAGGGCGCACGGGTTGCCCAGAATGCTCACGGCCACGACCATCCGCGTGCGCGGCGTCAGCGCCCGCTCGAGCTGCGACACATCGATGTTCAATGTGAATAGATCGACATCGACGAACCGCAGACGCAGCCCGTACTGTTGGAGCGGATAGTAGGTCGTCGCCCAGGAGATCGATGGGACGATGACTTCGTCGCCGCGGTGAAGCGGGCGATCGCGCTTGTGGAAGAGCGCGGCAACACCTACGAGGTTTGCCGCCGACCCCGAGCTGACCATGAGCGCATGCTTGAGGCCGAATTTCGCTGCGAAGGCTTCCTCGAACTGCCTCACGCACGGCCCCATCGTGAGCTGCCCGCTCGCGATCACGCGCTGAAGCGCGTCCAGCTCCTCTTGTCCCCACGAGCTGCTGGCGAGGTCGTAGAACAGTGGAGACGTCATGGGACCGATACCGTCGACCGCGCCCGGACGAGATCGCGAATCGCTCCGGAGATTCGCTCCACGTCCGGATAGTAGAACTGCTCGAGCGTGAAACCTGCAGGAGTCGGAACATCGGGTAAACCGATGCGACGCACCGGCGCCTTGAGATAGTCGAGCCAGCGCTCCGCAGCGAGACAGCCGACTTCGGCGCAGACACCGCCCATGGCCCAGCCCGTGTCCACGACCAGAAGCCTCCCAGTCTTTCGCAGCGACTCCTCGATGATGTCGACGTCCATTGGTTTCAGCGTGCGGAGATCGATGACATCTGCCTCGATCCCCTCGGCGGCGAGCTTGTTGGCGGCGGTCAGACCGAGCTCGATGGCATGCGAGGCTCCGACGATCGTCAGATCGCCGCCGCGTCGTCGATAGATGCCCTTGCCGATCGGCACCTTGTAGATGCCTTCAGGCACCAGTCCGTCCTTCTTCATCAACCAGCGATGCTCGAAGATCAGAACGGGATTGTTATCGGAGATGGCCGAAAGCATGAGGCCTTTGGCATCGAACGGCGTGCTTGGCATCACGATCTTCACGCCGGGCACGCCCAGCAGAATTCCTTGTATCGCCTGGGAATGCTGCGCTCCTGAACCCCACCCTCTGCCAATGGCCGCCCAGACGACCATCGGCACAGTCGTCTGCCCGTTGTCCATGAAGTGAAACTTCGCGGCGTGCGTGACCAGCTGATTCATCGCCAGCAGGATGAAATCGGGCCGGTTGTGCATGAAGACAGGCCGCATGCCATTCATTGCCGCGCCAGCCGAGGCGCCCATCATGGTCTCCTCGGACAATGGCGTGTCGAACACGCGCTCACGCCCGTATTTCTCGTGCAGGCCCTTCGTCGTTCCGAACATGCTGCCGGGATCGTCAACACCCTGACCGAGGACAAACACGGCCGGGTCAGATTCAAGGGCCAGATCGAGCGCCTCTCGAAGGGCGGCGGCATAGCTCAACACCCGCCCTTCGTTCGGGTCCGGCGCGTCGTAGACCAGCGAGTTG
>Ga0070664_100003889_pt1 | contig 12052 bp, 12 predicted proteins | sample KBSC73metaG_FD_65863 | JGI IMG/M metagenome (GOLD analysis project Ga0070664, IMG submission 65863) | Corn rhizosphere microbial communities from Kellogg Biological Station, Michigan, USA - KBS C7-3 metaG | ecosystem: Host-associated > Plants > Roots > Rhizosphere > Soil ... | reverse complement strand
ATACTTTGATCGCAACCGTCCGCCGCGGGGCGTCCTGCTGTGCCGCGTAGACGACACCCATTCCGCCAGAGCCGATGGCCTGCAACACGAGGAAGCCGCCAAGCACCGTTCCCGGCTGCAGCGGACCGTCGACCGCGGCCATGTCCAGGGCGGGCACGCGCGCCGGATCGAGGAAACCTTCATCGGCGCTATCGAGCGCCGCGAGCAGCGCGTCCACCTCGGATCGCAGTTGCCGATCGTGTCCGCAGCGTTCGTCCAGAAACGCCACGCGCTCGTCAGCCGAGAGGTCGGCCAGCGCGAGAAAGATTGCCTCTGCGGAACTGACACTCATTCCGAGCCATCACCGTGTGGAGCGCCCAGCGCGCGAAAAAGCCATGCGCGCGCGAACGTCCATTCGTTCTTCACCGTTGCCGGCGACAGATCGAGAGCCGATGCTGTCTCCTCGATACTGAGGCCGGCAAAATAGCGAAGCGTCACAATCCTGGCCTTACGCGGATCTGTCTGCTCCAGGCGGGACAACGCTTCATCGATGGCAATGACGTTAGTGAGATCTGGATCGGCTCCGAGCAGCGCCTCGTCGATCTCGACGTGCTCACCGCCCGCGCCATGCTTGATCCGCTGGTAGTGACGCGCCCGTTCGACCAGAATGCGCCGCATCGCCAGAGCCGCCGCGGCAAAGAAATGGCCGCGCCGATCCCACGTTCGAGGCTTGTCGGCGACACGGAGGTAGGCCTCGTGCACCAGTGCGGTCGGCTGGAGCGTCTGATTCGGCTGCCGCTCGCGCGCGAGCCTGGCTTTCGCGAGCTTGCGGAGTTCGTCATACACTTCCGGCAACAGCTCGCCGGAACTGCCAGGCTGGTCTCGAGGAGCAGATGTCACGAAGCGGCGCCATTATGACACCTGAACGTATGGCGCGCCTCAGGCGCAGCTTCGAGGAAGTGTCCGCACAGCCACGCACGCTCGCATCACTGTTCTACAAGGAGCTGTTCTCCCTCGCGCCCGGCTTGCGACCGCTCTTTCCTGCCAACATGACGTCGCTGCAGGGACACTTCGAGGCTGCGCTGGCACTGGTCATCCGGAACCTCGAAGATCTGTCCGTGCTGCAGGAATCGCTGCGTGAGCTGGGCGTCGCTCATGTGCACTGGGGCGCCAAGCCCGAGGATTACGCGCTCGTGCGCGAATCGCTGATTCGCGCGCTTCACGCATCCTCTTCCTGCTGGACGGATGAGCTCGAACACGATTGGCGCCGCGCGATCACGGCCATCGCAGTGCCGATGCTCCAGGGCGCCGCCGTGCACACGGCGGTCGTCGCCGAACAGATGGCGGACGGCCTCGTGGACGAGAAGTGACCACTCATCGATGAACGATCACGACCTCACGCGCAGGCCGGGGGCACTCGATGCCATCCTGGACGACACCAACGCGCTCGGCTTCACCATGACCTCCGAGCCAAAGGTCGGAGCTTTCCTCGCGGCCGTCGCCGCGTCGAAACCTGGCGGACGATTTCTCGAGCTCGGTACCGGTACTGGTCATGGCACCGCCTGGCTTCTGTCGGGGATGGATTCGGCCTCGAGCCTGCAGACTGTCGACACTGACCCGATGGTGGTCACGATCGCCCAACATCACCTCGGGAACGATCCTCGGGTCACGTTCCACATCATGGACGGCGAAGTGTTCCTGCACCACGCGCCGCGCGGTGAGTTCGATTTCATCTACGCCGATGCGTGGCCTGGGAAGTTCAGCCACCTCGACGAAGCACTCGCACTCCTGCGGGCTGGCGGGATTTATCTCATCGACGATCTCCTTCCACAACCAAACTGGCCAGAAGGGCATGCACCCAAGGTGCCGGCGCTGATCCACCGCCTCGAACAGCGCCCCGAGTTCACGACCGTGAAGCTGGCGTGGGCGTCCGGCTTGATGATGGTCGTGCGCAGTGCTGGCATACCCAATGAGCGGTGACTACTTCATCGGGGTCAACGCGGCAGAGATCGATCGACTGCGTACACAACACGAAGCATGGCGACCCGAAACGGAATCGCTGTGGGCGGATGCGGGGTTTTCGTCCATGAGATCGGTGATGGACCTCGGATGCGGACCCGGGTTCACGAGCCTGGACCTCGCGCGCGTCGTCGGAGTCTCGGGCAGCGTTCGCGCCGTTGACAAGGCAGCCAGCTACCTGACGTATCTTGCGGACCATGCTCGTGCAGCAGGACTCGCCAACGTCACCACGATGAATGCGGATCTGACGACGAGCGCGTCGATCGACGGAAGGTTCGACGGGGCCTTCTGTCGTTGGTTTCTCGCATTCCTCAGGGACGATTTGGGCGTTGTTCTCGACAACGTCCGGCAGTCGCTGCACCCGGGTGGCATCTTTGCGGCGATGGAGTATCTGACGCTCCGAAGCGTCACCTGCTCTCCGCCCAGCGCCGCGTTCGACGCGAACACACGCGCGTGGATCGAGTTCTACGCCCAACACGGTGGCGACACGTCCATCGGTGCGTCGCTGCCATACCAACTGACACGATCAGGTTTCAAGGTTCGATCGCTCAGGTGCGTCGGCGGCATGGCCAACCCACAACATCGATGGTGGGCATGGTGGGGCCGATTGATTGACGATTTCGCCCCGAAATTCGTCGACGAGGGCTTGATTCAGCGGGTCGAATGGGAAACGCTCCAGCGTGATTGGGCCACGTTGTCAGCACAGCCGCACGCATTCATCTACACACCGATTCTCGTGCAGGTTGTGGCAGAGCGCGCTTAGAGACCGAGAGCAACGGAATCGCTCTACGGACCTGGCCGGTCACGCGTGGATTCCAGGGCGAGAATCCGCAGCTGTACGGCCGCGACAAGCGAAGCGTGTTCGGGTCCGGCGTGCCTCAAGAATGCGTGATAGTGGTCGAACGCCAGCGCCAGTGAGTCGTGCTCGTCGTAGAGCACGGCAAGGTTGTAGTGAGCGACCGCGTGTTCGGGCGAGGCGGCGATGGCCTTGACCAGGAGTTCGATCGCGCGTTCGAGGTGCTGATCGCGGCGCTCCACCAGCGCCATGTTCACGAGCACGTCAACGTCGCGCGGCGCAACGTCGAGCGCGGCCCGCAACTCCGCGCGTGCCTCTGGCAAACGACCAGCGGCCATGAGCGCGACAGCCAGGTTGCCTCGGGCTTTGACGTATCTCGGGTTGACGGCGATGGCGTGACGGAACTCCGTGATGGCCTCATCTGTCATGCCTCGGCCCTGGTACAGCAGGCCAAGGTTGTTGCGCGCCTCGACGTTGAGTTCGTCTTCGGCGAGGACGGCCAGATAGTGTTCGCGAGCGCGAGCAAAGTCGCCGAGGTTCTGATAGCGAAGTGCGAGATTGAAGTGATCCGGGCGCGACACTTGACCAGGCGTACGGGATCCGGTGTTGGAGGTTCTGAGCTCGACGTTCGGACTCGTCAACTCGACGTTCGAGGTTGGAGGTTGGGCCCGGTCATCGGATCCGGCGGTCGCGGGCGCGGCGCTCGCATCCCTGCCGCCAGTCGCCGGCGCCTGGGCGACCTGTGATTCATCCGCGACAGGCTGTGACATCGGAACCTGCCGCGTCACGACGGCGGATGGCGGGTTTACTTCGCGTCGAGACGCGGGCCGAAGCGTTAGCCAGGTGCCAGACAGCAGAACGATTGCCACGATGCCGATGACGCGAATCCAAGGTTGGCTTCGTCGTGACACAGACGAAGCGCGCGTCAAGCCCAACCCGGCCGGGACCGGACGGACTGACGCCTGCGATGATCCGTCATCAGGCAGCGTGCCTTTCTCATAACGTCGTCGAAGCGCGTCGAGAATCACGCTCACCGAGGGTGTGCTCCTGTCACGAACGTTGCCTGCCGAGGAACCGATCGAAGATCGATCGCTGAGATCGGACCAGCGGTTTCAAGTCGAGGCCTTCAGCCGCCTTGGCCGTCAGTTCTTCATCGATGCGCGTCGTCTGCGCCATGTAACCTGCGAGCAGCGCGCGGTCGCAGAGCATGTTGATCAGTCGCGGAAGGCCTGCCGTGTAGCCGTACACGACGCGCAGCGCGGTCGGCGTAAAAACGACGTTGCGCGCGCCGTTGGCGATGGCGAGGCGATGCGAGATGTAGCCACCCATTTCACTTTCGCTCAGTGGTTTGACCTGGTAGCGGATCGAGACCCGCTGATCCAGCTGCCGCAGCTCTGGCGATCGGAGCAGCGGAAGCAGATTGAGCTGCCCGACGAGAAAGATCTGCAGGAGCTTTTCCTTGTCGGTCTCGAAGTTCGACAGGATCCGAATCTGCTCGAGGATCGGCAGCGGCAGGTTCTGCGCCTCATCGATGATGAGGACTGCGCGGGCGCCAAGCGGGACGAGAGACAGCAGGAAATCGTGAAGCGTGCTGACCAACTCCTGCTTGCTCGGCTGGCGAGCGGCTTGTCGTTCCTCGCCGCGCGACAACACACCGAGGTCCTGCAGGATAGCTCGCAATAAGTCTTCTTCAGACTGGAACGGATTGAGAATCAGCGCCGCGAACGTCTTGTGGTCGGTCTTCTCGAGCAACGCGCGGCACAGCGTTGTCTTTCCGGTGCCGATGTCGCCCGTGATCAACACGAAGCCTTCACGCCGCTCGATCGCGTACTGCAGGAGTTCCAGTGCGTTGGCGTGCGACTCACTCCGATAGAAGTACTTCGTGTCGGGAGTGAGGCTGAAGGGTTTCTCCGAAAAACCGTAGTACTGCTCGTACATCAGCGCGCCATGAGGGTGGGTGTGAGCAGGATGACGAGGTCGGTTTTCCTGCGTTTGACTGAACCGATCGGCTCGCGAGCCTGCAACAGCCCGATCACGATCGTCTCACCGTGCCGCACGCGTGCGACTGTATCAGCCTCGCGCACGGTGATGACAGGCACGGCCACGCGTGAAGGCGACGTGGCTACGCCGGTGTCGTGCGTGACATTCGGGTTGACGCTCGAGTGAACGACGCCGTCGACGGTTATCTGTGGGGTCACGGTCAGGGTAAATCCGCCAGTCACCGTGCGAGAGGCCGTCTCCGCTTGGCTCATATGCCTTTGTGGATCGGCCTGCGATCGCCATTAATGTTGAGCTTATCGCGTTGCCCTCAAACTGGACCATTGACAAATTGGATTTCAAAATGATATCACTTAGACATCACACAGGGCCGAGCTGCCCCTCTGCTGGAGGTCAACAATGGTCCGCGAACGTTCGAAAAATGGCGCCCCTGGTATTCCCCTTGTGGCCCTCGCGATCCTCTGGGCCGGCGCGCTCGTGTGGGTCTTCTACCTTGGAGCTCAGGCCGCGCAGCGCCGGGAGGAGCCGATCGCAACGATCCTCTTGTGGACCTCGGTTGCGATGCTCATTGTTGAAATCTTCTGCATCCGAGGGTTCTTCGTCGTGGCTCCGAACGAAGCGAAGGTGCTTCAGTTATTCGGCGACTACGCCGGCAGCGCCAAAATCGCGGGGTTGCGGTGGGCCAACCCGTTTTTCACCCGAAGAAAGATCTCCCTCCGCGTCCGCAACTTCGAGAGCTCGCATCTCAAGGTCAACGACGCCGACGGCAACCCGATCGAGATCGCCGCAGTGGTGGTATGGCGCGTGATTGAGACGGCAGAGGCCATCTTCGAGGTCGACGACTACGAAAATTACGTGCGGGTGCAGAGCGAAGCCGCCCTTCGTAACGCCGCTACCAGCTACCCCTACGACTCACACGAGGAACACGTGGTCTCCCTCCGCGGGTCCACCGGAGTGGTCGCCGACCATCTGAAACAGGAAGTGCAACAGCGCTTGCTGAAAGCCGGGGTCGAAGTCCTCGAGGCACGCATCAGCCACCTGGCCTACGCACCCGAAATCGCGGCAGCCATGCTCCAGCGACAGCAGGCGGGCGCCATCATCGCGGCGCGTCAGCGGATCGTCGAAGGCGCAGTCGGGATGGTTGAAATGGCGTTGGCAATGCTCTCCACGAAGAACATCGTGCACCTTGACGATGAGCGGAAGGCGGCGATGGTCAGTAACCTCCTCGTCGTGCTGTGCGGGGAACGAGCCGCGCAGCCGATCGTGAACACCGGGACGATCCACCAATAAGAGACCCTTTGTGGCGGAACGCAGGTCCTTTCTCCTTCGTATCGACGCGGGCGTGCTCGAGGGCGTTCAGCGCTGGGCCGACGACGATCTGCGGAGCCTGAACGCCCAGATCGAGTACCTGCTGCGGGAGGCCTTGCGACGGTCCGGCAGAGCTTCGCGGGCCCCTGCATCGGAAGAAACCTCTACAGATCGGGATCCTTCGACCGATACTTGAGGGCGTGCAGATGCGTGCATCGACCTCAGCCACCCGGCCACTCCTGAAGTGGGCGGGCGGCAAGCGCCAGCTTCTTCCGGTGCTGGTGAGCTATTACCCCCAGAAGTTCTCACGCTATATCGAGCCGTTCATGGGCAGCGCGGCCGTGTTTTTCGACCTGCTGAACAGCGGCCGACTGGCCCGACGAACGAGCATCCTCGCCGACGTCAACCCCGATCTGATCGGCTGTTACCGGACGCTTCGCGATCGTCCAGGGGCGGTGATTCGCTCGCTCACACTCCTCGCGGCGCAATATCGCGAGGGAGGCACGGCCTGTTACTACGACGTGCGCGACCTGCGCTTCAATCCGCTGCGCGCAGCACTGCAGGCGCGCGCAACCGATCCAGCGGATGTCGCCGACATGTACACACCCGAACTGGCGGCGATGCTGATCTTCCTGAACCGGACCGGCTTCAACGGGCTCTTCCGCCTCAATCGCCGCGGAGGTTTCAACGTTCCGGTCGGTCGCTACACGAATCCGAAGATCTGCGATGAGGCACACCTGCGGGCGGTGGCGTCGGCGCTGGCGAGCCCGAGTGTCACTCTCACACTGCGCCCGTTCGACCGCACCTTGGCGGAAGCGGGTGAAGGTGATTTCGTCTACTGCGATCCGCCGTACGCGCCACTGAGCCCCACGTCGAGCTTCGCCAACTACACGGCCGACGGCTTCACCTCGTTCGATCAGCGCAGGCTGCAACAGGCGGTCGTTGCTGCGTGCGGCCGGGGGGCGCACGTCATCGTTTCGAACTCGAGCGCAACTGAGGTCCTCCAGGCCTACACAACCCCGGAAGCGAGGAAGGCGAAGCTTCAGGTCAGGCCGGTGCCCGCGAGACGGGCGATTAACTCGATCGCCTCGTCCAGAGGTCCGGTGAACGAGTTGATCATCAGCAACGTGCGGGCGGCCAGCCTCGCGAACGTTCGGCCAAAGATGCTTCGCGCCGGAACCAGGCCGCGGCGTAAGAGTGCGTGACGTGGTAGGCTGAAAAGACGCGAAAGTGGCGGAACTGGCAGACGCGCCAGACTTAGGATCTGGTACCCGAAAGGGTATGGGGGTTCGAGTCCCTCCTTTCGCATTCCGCGCACGCTGAAGCATGCGCGCTACCGTACCCGTAGAGCGGCGGCTTCAGCCGCCGCGTTCACCCGATGAAAACCGAATTCACCGACGTCAGCGAAACTCAGAAGACCGTCACGATCGAGATCGACAGCTCTGTCGTGGACGCCGAGATCGATCGCATCGCGCAAGGCTACAAGAAGGTCAAAGTCCCTGGCTTTCGCCCTGGCAAAGTGCCGGCGACGATCATCAAGCGACGGTTCCGCAATGAAATCCTGCACGAGGTGATGCACGGGCTGATCCCGCGGGCCGTCGAAGAAGCACTGCAGGAACGAGGGATCGAGCCAATCGACACGCCAAATGTACGCGACGTCGCACTCGAAGAGGGACAGCCGCTGCGTTTCACCGCGGCGATTGAAACCGTGCCGCCGTTCGATCCCGGCGATCTGTCGACGCTGACCGCCATCCGCACGCCGGTAGCCATCACCGAAGACGCGATCGAACAAACGCTGCAACGGCTGCGCGAGCGCGCCGCCAAGTCCGAGCCGGTCGAGGGCAGACCGTCAACCGAGGGCGATACCGCCGTCGTCGATCTCGTACGTCAGGACCCGTCCGGTCCGGACCGGCATGACGGCGTGAGCATCGAGATCGGCTCGAAGGCCAATCCTCCAGGATTCGATGCGAATCTCATTGGCCTGTCGCCCGGCGACCAGAAGACGTTCACGATCCATTTCCCGGAGGACTACACGGTCGCGGAGATGGCAGGAACCGACGTCGAGTACTCAGTTACCGTGAAGGAACTGCGTCGGAGAGTCCTCCCCGAACTCGATGACGAGTTCGCCAAGGACCTTGGAGAGTTCGACTCGTTTGCGGCGCTGCGCGATCGCGTGCGAACCGATCTGCAGGCCGAGGCCGAAGAGAACGCCACGCGACAGCTTCGCGGTGAGGTGCTGAAGCAACTCTCCGAGCGCATCACGTTCGAGCTGCCCACCTCGCTCGTCGAGCGCGAAATCGACCGGCGCCTCGAGGAGTTCGCGCGGCAGCTTATGCAACAGAACGTCGACCCGCGGCAGGCGGGCATCGACTGGGCGCAGTTCCGGGAAGCGCAGCGCGAGCCGGCACGCGCCTCGGTGGCGAGTGCCCTCGTGCTCGACGCGATCGCACGCCGCGAAGGGCTGTCGGTCTCCGAGCAGGAGATCGACCAGGAAATCGAGCGCTTCGCCGCCAGGGCCGGACGCACACCGGCGGCGTTGCGTGCACAGTTCGAGAAGGAAGCCGGAATAGGCCGCCTCGCGGCCGGGCTGCGGCGGGAGAAGGCGGTTGACTTGGCCCTGTCGCATGCTAGGATTTCCTAGGATGAAATCCTCACCGGCCGGGCGTTCACCCGAATGCTCTTCATCCGGCGATCGCATACCGCAAATCAAAAATTACAAATGAGCCGTGCACAGTTAGTACCGATGGTGGTCGAACAGACCAACCGCGGTGAACGCGCTTACGACATCTTTTCGCGGCTGCTCAAAGACAGCATCATCTTCATTGGGACGCCGATCGACGACACGATCGCCAATCTCGCTATCGCGCAGATGCTCTTCCTCGAGGCGGAAGATCCCGACAAGGACATCCAGCTCTATATCAACAGCCCCGGTGGCTCGATTACGGCGGGGCTGGCGATTTATGACACGATGCAGTTCATCAAGCCCGATGTGCAGACAATCTGCATCGGCCAGGCCGCCTCAATGGCGGCTGTGCTGCTTGGCGGAGGGGCCAAAGGGAAGCGCTACTCCCTACCGAACGCCCGGATTGTGATTCACCAGCCGCTCATGCAGGGGCTGGCCGGGCAGGCGACGGATATCGACATCCATGCACGTGAAATCCTGCGCATGCGGGAGCGCCTCAACGAGATCCTGGTGCACCATACCGGGCAGACCACCAAGCGCATCCAGGACGATACTGAGCGGGACTACATCATGTCGGCGGACCAGGGGAAGGATTACGGGATAATCGATGACGTCATCCGAAAACGGGTGTAACATCGAAATAGGCTCGGCTTTGGGCGTCAAATCTGGTCGCCCGGGGGGCCTCCTCTAGCCTCCAGCCGGATTGAGGCCGAAATACCAGTCAGACCGGACATCGGACCCGAGATCGTCAGACGCCACGAGCCCTGAGCCAACACACACCATGGTCAAGAAGAACGGCGAGACTGAGATTCTTCGTTGCTCGTTCTGTAACAAGGATCAGAACGACGTTCGCAAGCTCATTGCGGGTCCGACCGTCTTCATCTGTGACGAGTGCGTGGAGGTGTGCAACGACATCATCGCCGACGACAACCGGTTCGAGAACCGTGGCGTCCGCTCGTCGCTCCCCTCTCCGCCGGAGATCAAGAAGTTCCTCGATGAGTACGTGATCGGGCAGGAGCGAACGAAGCGGAAGCTGGCTGTCGCCGTCTACAACCATTACAAGCGCATCGAGATCCAGAAGCAGCCGCGCAGCCGGAACGACGTCGAACTGAACAAGTCGAACATCCTGCTGATTGGACCCACCGGCACCGGCAAGACGCTGCTCGCCCAGACCCTGGCCAAACTGCTGTCCGTCCCCTTCACCATCGTCGATGCGACGACGCTGACCGAGGCGGGCTACGTCGGCGAGGATGTTGAGAACATCATCCTGAAGCTGCTGCAGGCCGCCGGTGGCGACATCGAGAAGTGCCAGCAGGGGATCATCTACATCGACGAAGTCGACAAGATTTGCCGGAAGGACGAGAACCCCTCGATCACGCGTGACGTGTCGGGCGAGGGTGTCCAGCAAGCGCTCTTGAAGATCCTGGAAGGCACCGTTGCCAACGTGCCACCGCAGGGGGGCCGCAAACACCCCCACCAGGAGTTCTTCCAGATCGACACGACCAATATCCTCTTCATTTGCGGCGGCGCGTTCGTCGGTCTCGACAAGGTGATCGACCGTCGAGTTGGAAAGAAGACGTTGGGCTTCAAGGCCGACGTGAAGTCAGTTCAGAAGCGCGAGATCGGCACCACTCTCGAGGCCGTGGAGCCGGAGGACTTGATCAAGTACGGACTCATTCCCGAGTTCGTCGGTCGTCTCCCCGTGGTTGGCACCCTGCACGAGCTCGACAAGCCGGCGCTCGTCCAGATCCTGACGCAACCTCGGAACGCAATCACGCGTCAGTACCAGAAACTGTTTGAGTACGAAAACGTCAAGCTCCGGTTTACGGATGACGCACTCGAGGCGATTGCCGAGTCAGCGCTGTCGCGCAAGATCGGCGCGCGCGGACTGCGTATGATCATCGAAGACCTGATGCTCGACCTGATGTACTCGGTCCCCGGTCAGAAGAAGCTGCGCGAAGTCGTCGTCACACGCGAGGTCGTCGAAGCGAAGGACAAGTCAATTACCCTTATTGAAAAAGCTGGGTAACCCATCCCGGGATTCGGGACTCGGGACTCGGGATTCGGGCGACCGGATCGCGGCTCCCAGATCCCGAGGCCCGGCACAGGATCTGAATGGAAGTCTACGAGACACTCCCCATCGTTCCCCTCAGGGACGTGGTTGTTTTTCCCCACATGATGATGCCGTTCGTAATCGGGCGGCCGTCCTCCACGCGCGCGCTCGATCACGCGCTCATGAAGGACAAGCGCATTTTCCTGGCAGCGCAGCACGACGCCTCGATTGACGATCCGCGCCCGGATGACATCTACACCATGGGCTGCGTCGCCAACGTCGTGCAGAATCTCAAGCTGCCCGACGGCAACATCAAGGTGCTCGTCGAAGGCGTGGATCGCGCCCGCGCCGTCGAGTGGAAGGAAGACAAGGGCTTCTATCGCGTCGTCGTGAAGGTCCTCCCCAAGCAGAAGGAGACCTCCGGCGAAATCGAAGCCACGATGGGTCGAGTCGTGTCGCTGTTCGAGCAGTATGTGAAGCTCTCGAACAACCTGCAGTACGACGCCATGATTGCCGCGGTCCGTGTGGATGATCCCGGCAAGCTCGCCGACACGATCGCCGCGCACCTGCTCGTGGGCGTCGATGAGAAGCAGAACCTGCTCGAGATCATCTCGCCCGTCGAGCGTCTCAATCGTATCGCCGGCATCCTCGAAATCGAGGTCGATAAGCTCCAGGTCGATCGCCGTATCCAGTCTCGCGTGAAGAAGCAGATGGAGAAGGCGCAGAAGGAGTATTACCTCAACGAGAAGATGAAGGCGATTCAGAAGGAACTGGGCCGCAAGGACGAGAAAGGCAGCGAGGTCGACGAGCTCAAGAAGAAGATCGAGCAGTCGAAAATGCCGAAGGACGTGGAGGAGAAAGCCGTCCAGGAGCTCAAGCGCCTCGAAGCGATGCCACCGATGTCGGCCGAGGCCACCGTCTCGCGCAACTATCTCGACTGGCTGATCGCCGTTCCCTGGCACAAGAAGACGCGTGAGAACCGCGATCTCAAGCACGCCGAGGTGGTCCTGAACGAAGACCATTACGGTCTCGAGAAAATCAAGGACCGCATACTCGAGTTCCTCGCGGTGCGCTCGCTCGTCAAGAAGCCCAAAGCCACGATCCTGACGTTCTCTGGCCCTCCTGGAGTCGGCAAGACATCTCTCGCCAAGTCGATCGCCCGCGCAATGAACCGCAAGTTCGTGCGCCTCTCGCTCGGCGGCGTGCGCGACGAAGC
>Ga0070664_100003887_pt1 | contig 12055 bp, 11 predicted proteins | sample KBSC73metaG_FD_65863 | JGI IMG/M metagenome (GOLD analysis project Ga0070664, IMG submission 65863) | Corn rhizosphere microbial communities from Kellogg Biological Station, Michigan, USA - KBS C7-3 metaG | ecosystem: Host-associated > Plants > Roots > Rhizosphere > Soil ... | reverse complement strand
GGCTTGTGTTATCGGCGAGCGGTGCCTAGATGCCAGCCCTCGGTCGGGGCGTAGCGCAGCCTGGTAGCGCATCACACTGGGGGTGTGGGGGTCGCTGGTTCGAATCCAGTCGCCCCGACCATTGATTGGAGCAGTTGTTGCGCCAATCTTGAGTGCCGTGATAGTCGCCCCGCCGACTTCCGATTAGGAATTTCCCCTTTTGCCGATGACCTACTTCCTTCAGACCAGCGCCGCAGCCGCGGCTCAGCCGTCCGGAACCGCCGCCTTCATTGTGCAGATGGCTCCGTTGCTGCTGATCTTCGTGATCTTCTACATCCTGCTTATCCGCCCGCAGCAGAAGCGTGCGAGGGAGCATCAGGAGGCGATCACCGCGATCAAGAAGGGCGATGAGGTGGTCACCGGCGGCGGCATCCGCGGCAAGGTGACGAAGGTCAGCGATGACGAGGCAGAAGTAGAGATCGCCCAAGGCGTTCGAGTCCGCGTGGTCAAGGGCACGCTCAGCCAGGTGCTCACCAAGAACGCCAAGCCGGCAAACGACTAGGCCCGACGACCCATGCTCGATTTATCCCGCTGGAAGATCTGGTCGATCTCGCTGATCATCCTGGTCGGAATCCTTTTCTCGATTCCTAGCCTGATCGCGGGAACGACGCTGTCGGATCGTTATCCGTCCTTCCTGCCGAGCGCGAAGATTAACCTCGGCCTGGACCTCGCCGGCGGGAGTCACCTGCTCCTCGAAGCCGATACCGCGGACGCTGCAAAGCAACGGCTGCAGTCGATGGAAGATCAGGTCACGACCGAGCTAAGACGGAACCCGCGGGTCGAGATTGGCGACATTTCCACGTCAGGCGGACGCCTGACCTTCCTTGTTCGGGATCCGACACAGGTCGACACGGCGGTCGAGCGCCTTCGCCAGATTACGCAGCCGGTCGGCCTGACCGGTTCGCGCGACTGGGACGTGCAGGTGATGGACTCGACCCGGATCGTCATGACGCCGACGCAAGGTGGCGCACAGCGTGCCCTCAAGGACGCAATGACCGTCGCCCGCGACGTCGTCCGGAGGCGAATCGACCCGCAGGGCACCAAGGAAATCACGGTCATCAACCAGGGAAGCAACCGCATCCTGGTGCAGGTGCCCGGCGTCGAGGATCCCGAGGCGCTGAAGCGGCTGATCGGCCAAACGGCGCGCCTCGAATTCAAGCTGGTCGATCTGACCGCTGATCAGGCCCAGGTGCAGCAGGGCCGTGCTCCGGCCGGAAGCCAGGTCCTGCCGATGGCAGAGGGTGGCGGTGCAATCGCCGTCAAGCGCCGTGTCATGGTCTCCGGCGACCAGCTTGTCGACGCGAAGCAGGGCTTCGACCAGGACGGCCGGGCCGTCGTCAACATCCGCTTCAACGCGGCCGGTGCCCGCCGCTTCGGCCGAGTCACCCAGGAGAACGTCAACAAGCCGTTCGCGATCATCCTCGACGACAAGGTTCTGTCCGCCCCGAACATCAACGAGCCGATTCTCGGCGGTCAGGCGCAGATCAGCGGAAGCTTCACCGTCGAGACGGCGAACCAGCTAGCGGTCAGCCTGGCTTCGGGAAAACTTCCGGTGAAGCTCAACGTCATCGAGGAACGCACGGTTGGCCCCGACCTCGGCAAGGATTCGATTCGGAAGGGAGCGATCGCCAGCATCGTCGCGACGGGCGCGGTGATCCTGTTCATGCTCGTCACCTATGGACGCTTCGGGATCTATGCGACTGCGGCGCTGATCGTGAATGCACTGCTGATCCTCGGAATCATGGCCGTGTTCAATGCCACGCTCACGCTGCCAGGCATCGCAGGCTTCGTCCTGACCATCGGCGCCGCAGTGGATGCGAACGTGCTCATCAACGAGCGAATTCGCGAGGAGCAGAGGCGCGGGCGCAAGATTCTCGACGCCATCGAGACGGGTTACAAGGAAGCCTCGACAGCCATCTTCGACGCCAACATCACGAACGTCATCGCCGCCGTGCTGATGTGGTATTTCGGCTCGGGACCGATCCGCGGCTTCGCCGTCGTTCTCATGATCGGCATCGTCACGTCCGTCTTCACGGCCGTCAATTTCACCCGGGTGCTCGTCGCCATCTGGGTGAAGCGCAAGCGCCCGCGCGTACTGCATATCTGAGGACCACATGAAGCTCCTGAAGCTCGTTCCCGACAATACGAACCTCGACTTCATGCGCTGGCGCAACGTCGCGCTGGTCATCTCGATCGTCGTCACCGTCGCCAGCCTGGCGATCGTCGGCATTCGCGGCCTGAACCTCGGGGTCGATTTCGTCGGCGGGCAGATGATCCGCACGACCTTTCCGCAGGCGATCAGCGTCGAGAAGCTGCGCAGCGACGTCGATGGTCTGCATCTTGGCGAATCGAGCATCCAGGAGTTCGGGGGTCCGAAGAGCTATCAGATCCGCCTGCCGAAGCCTGAGGGCGGCGAAGCTGCTGCGAACCGCGCCGCGATTCAGGTGCGGCAGATGATTCAGCAGAATTATCCGGGCGCCCGGGTCGACGCGGTCGAAACCGTGTCGGGCAAGGTCAGCGAAGAGCTGGCAAGGGATGGCGCTCTAGCCATCGCGCTCGCGATGCTCGGAATTGCCGTCTACATCTGGTTCCGCTTCGAATGGCAGTTCGGCGTTGGAGCGCTCGTCACCCTTTTCCACGACGTGTCGATGACGCTCGGCTTCTTCTCGGTCACCCGATTGCAGGTCGACCTCAACGTCGTTGCGGCGATCCTGACCATCGTCGGCTATTCGCTCAACGACACGGTCGTGATCTACGACCGAATCCGCGAGAATTTGCGGAAGTATCGCAAGATGGCGATCGTTCCGCTGCTCAACTTATCGCTCAACGAGACTCTGTCCCGCACAATGGTCACGTCGCTGTCGATCCTGTTGGCTCTAGGTGTGCTTCTGCTTCTTGGTCCCGAGGTCATCTTCGGACTGACGATTGCCATCTTCATCGGCATCTTCGTCGGTACCTATTCGTCGATCTACATCTCCTCGCCGGTGCTGGTCTGGCTTGGAGTGAAGCCCGACAGCTTTGTCCGATCGGATGAAGAGCAGGCAGCCGGACCGGCTGCCGTCTGAAGCTGTTCATCGCGCGCCAAGGAAAGTGGGGCCACTGTCCGCTTGGCCTGCCCAAGCCCCCACGCTAATGAGGTTTTCATGCCATCGAAGCTGACCCGTTCCGCCATCCTCCTGCTCGCCTGCGCTGCCATCGTTCCGGCGGCAGGCTGCGCTGGCAAAAAGGCCAAGACGGACACTGCCTACATCGCCCGCGACGTGAACACTTTGTACGCGCTTGCGAAGGAAACCCTGGACAAGCGCCAATATGAGGATGCGGCGAAGCTGTTCGACGAAGTCGAGCGGCAGCATCCCTACTCTACGTGGGCCCGTCGAGCACAGCTCATGAGCGCGTTCAGCTATTACCTGGCTGAGAAGTATCCGGAGGCCGTGAGCTCGGCCCAGCGCTTCCTGACGATCCATCCGGGCAACAAGGATGCGCCCTACGCCCACTATCTCATCGCGATGAGCTACTATCAGCAGATTTCCGACGTTACTCGCGACCAGTCGGTGACGGCCCAGGCGCAGCAGGCCTTCGGAGAGCTGATCCGCCGCTATCCGGACAGCCGATATGCGTCCGATGCTCGGCTTAAGCAGGACCTGATCAACGACCATCTTGCGGGCAAGCAGATGGAGATCGGGCGTTACTATCAGCGTTCGGGCAAGTGGCTTGCAGCCTCACTGAGGTTCCGCGAGGTCGTTGAGAATTTCCAGACGACCAATCACACGCCCGAGGCGCTCGAGCGGCTCGTGGAATGCTATCTGGCACTCGGCGTTCCGCAGGAGGCTCAGAAGGCCGCTGCGGTCCTCGGCCGCAACTATCCGGGCAGCGAGTGGTACCATCGGGCCTATGCGCTGATTTCCAAGCATATGCCGCGAGCGGCGACCCAGGGTTGATGCGCCAGCGGGCATGCTGAGGCAGCTCGCAATCCGCAATGTCGTGCTCGTCGAGAGCCTCGACCTGGAGTTTGACTCCGGGCTGGGTGTCCTCACGGGCGAAACGGGCGCGGGCAAGTCCATCCTGCTCGATGCGCTGGGACTGGCGCTTGGCGCGCGCGCCGATGCCGGGTTGGTGCGGACCGGTACGGATGCAGCCTCGGTATCGGCGGAGATCGCGCTTCCGGGCGGTCATCCGGTTCACGATCTTCTTTCAGAGCAGGGCATCGAAGCGGACGGCGGAGAGCCGCTGATCGTTCGCCGGACCCTGAAGGCGGACGGCGGCAGCCGCGCTTTCGTGGGTTCCACTCCGGCACCTGCGGGCGTTTTGCGCGACATCGGAGCGTTGGCCATCGAGGTGCATGGACAGCAGGACGATCGCGGCTTGCTGAACCCGCGGGGCCATCGCGCCTTGCTGGATTCATTCGGACGCCTTGAGGTTTCTGGCGTCGCAGAGGCTTGGACCCATGTGACGCGGATTGAAGGCGAACTCGTTCAAGCGCGGGCCGAGCTCGTTACCGCCGAGCGGGATCGCGACTATCTCACGCATTCGCTTGCAGAGCTCGATGCGCTGGCTCCGGAAGCGGGGGAGGAGACACGGCTCGCCGAGGAGCGGGCAGCGATGCAGGCAGGTCTGAGAGCCGGAGAATCCCTCAGCGGCCTCGACGAGCTTCTTGGCGGATCGGACGGCGCCCTCGCGCATCTGCGGCTGGCGGCCCGCCGCATTGAGCGAGGTGCTGCCGATCACGCGCTATTGGCCGAGGCGCTGGCATCCCTCGACCGGGCAGTAATCGAGGCGAGCGAGGCTGAAGACAAAATTTCGCGGGCCGCCGATGCCTTGGCCTTCGATCCGGCCCGCCTGGATGCTGCGGAAGCCCGGCTGTTCGATATTCGCGGCCTGGCGCGCAAGCATCGGGTCGAACCGGACGCTTTGGCAGCCGTCGCCGAGGATATGCGCCGCCAGCTCTCGCAAATCGAAGCGGGGAGCGAGCGCATTGACGAGTTGGACCGCGAGCTTGCCGAGGCGCGGAAGCTCTACTCGGATCTCGCCCGCGAGCTGAGCGGAAAGAGGCGCGAAGCGGCACAGCGCCTTGATGCGGCCGTTGCTACCGAGCTTGCTCCGCTTAAGCTGGACGCTGCCCGATTTCGCACGGCCATTGCCCCATCTGAGCCCGGACCCGGCGGAACGGACCGGGTCGAATTCGAAGTGTCCACTAATCCCGGAGCGCCCTTTGGGCCGCTGACTAAGATCGCAAGCGGCGGCGAGCTTTCGCGGTTCATTCTGGCGCTCAAAGTCGCCCTGGCCGAAGCAGGCACCGCCGGAACCATGATCTTCGACGAGATCGACCGGGGCGTCGGCGGGGCGGTTGCCAGCGCCATCGGTGAGCGGCTGGCAAGGCTCGCCAAGCAGAGCCAGGTGCTGGTCGTCACCCATTCGCCCCAAGTTGCCGCGCGGGCGGCCAATCACTTCCGCATCGAAAAATCGCATGGACCGGAAGGCACTCGAACGACGGTTCGCCGGCTCGACCCGGACGAACGGCGCGAAGAGATCGCCCGCATGCTGTCCGGCGCCGACGTCACCGACGAGGCACGGGCGCAGGCGGCGCGCCTGCTCGAAGCAGCATGACGGTCTTCATCGGGTTGCTCCGGGCGGTGAATGTGGGCGGGCGCAAGCTGGCGATGGCCGATCTCAGGTCGATTGCGGAACAACTCGGTTTCGAGAAACCGCGGACGTTCATCGCGTCGGGCAATTTGCTGTTCGCAAGCAGCAAGAAGGAGTCCGACGTTAGCCGCCTTCTCGAGGATCGCCTCCGCGAGCATATGGGCGCGGAGGTTCCTGTCATGGTCCGGACCGCCAGCGAAATAGCGGACGTATCGAAGGCCAACCCCTTCGCCGACAAACCACCGTCGAAAGTTGCAGCGATCTTCTTCGAAAAGGCTCCGCCGAAGGACATCGTCGAGCAGGCGCGGGGGATCGACGATGAAGAGTTGGCGCTCGGGACGCGTGAGATTTATGTGCACTACCCGAGCGGAATGGGCAGATCGAAGCTGCGGCTTCCGAAGCCCTTCGGAACGGCTCGCAACATGAATACCGTGGCCAAGCTCGCGCAGTTGGCGAAGGAGATCGAATGAGCAAGCAGACACCGGTTCCTCTCGATTTCGAGGGTGAGGAGCTAGAGGGCGTATTCGTCGGCCGCCGCGACGGCCAAGCAAGGCCAACGGTGATCCTCATTCCAACGGTGATGGGCGTCTCCGATCTGGAGATCGGCTTCGGCAAGCAACTGGTGGAACTCGGATACAACGCCTTCGTCGCGGACCTGTTTGGCAAGGAGTTCCACGGTAAGCCACGCGATGTCATGTTCGAGCAGATGAACCGGCTCGGCAGCGACCGCGTCAGCTTGAGGCGACGGTTGCTCGCGATCGTCGAGCAGGTGCGCGGGTTGCGGGAAGTCGAACAAGGCGCCGTCGTCGTCGCCGGCTATTGCTTCGGGGGGAAGTGCGCGCTCGATGTCGCTCGCACGGGTACCGATGTCCGGGCAGCGGTCGCTTTCCATGGCCTGCTCGATCCACCGAACTGGAAGACGGAAAGGATCGCCGCCAAGGTCGTCGTGTTCCACGGATGGGACGATCCAATGGCGCCGCCGGACCATGTGGTGGCGCTTGGCAAGGAGCTGACCGACGCGGGCGCCGACTGGCAAATCCACGCGTACGGTAACGTCCGCCACGGCTTCACCAATCCGAATGCCACGAAGCTGGGGCTCGACGCAGTGCGCTACGATTCCCTTGCGGCAGAGCGGTCGTGGACCAGCTTCATCAATCTGCTCGAGGAACTTTTCGCCGAGAATGGCTGACACGATCGGCGAGGCGGACGCCGCCAATCGGCTGATGCGGCTCGCGAAGGAGATCGCGCGCCACGACCGCCTCTATCACGACCAGGATTCTCCAGAGATCAGCGATGCGGAATATGACGCGCTGGTCCGGGAGAACCGAGAGCTTGAGGAGCGTTTCCCGCAGCTCGTGCGCGTCGATTCGCCCTCGAAACGTCTAGGCGCAGCGCCGACTACGGCGCTCGCCAAGGTCACCCATGCGCGGCCGATGCTCAGCTTGGAGAACGGCTTCTCTCAGGAGGAGGTGGCGGATTTTGTCGGACGGATTCGACGCTTCCTGAACGTGCCTTCGGACGCGTTCATCGCGATGACGGCCGAGCCGAAGATCGATGGCCTGAGCTGTTCGCTTCGTTACGAACATGGTGCTTTGGTGCTCGCGGCAACGCGTGGCGATGGAGCCGTCGGCGAGGACGTGACCGCGAACGTGCGCACCATCGGCGACATTCCGCAGTGCATCGATGGGGCGCCGGACGTGCTGGAAGTGCGCGGCGAGGTCTATATGTCCAAGGCGGACTTCGAGGCGCTGAACGAGCGACAGGAAGCGGCGGGCGGCAAGATCTTCGCCAATCCGCGCAATGCGGCGGCCGGCTCACTTCGTCAGAAGGATCCGAGCATTACGGCGGCTCGACCGCTTCGCTTTCTTGCGCACGGCTGGGGAGAGATTTCGGAGCCTCTCGCCGAGACGCAGTTCGAAGCGATGAATCGGATCGGGGCCTTCGGAATTCCCGTATCTGAACTGCTTGTCCGCTGCGACGACCTCAAGGCGATGCTAGCCCACTATCGCGCGATCGAGCATGCCCGCGCCGACCTTCCGTTCGATATCGATGGCGTTGTCTACAAGGTGGATCGGCTCGACCTGCAAGAGAGGCTCGGTTTCGTTGCCCGGGCGCCTCGCTGGGGACTTGCGCACAAGTTTCCTGCCGAGAAGGCTGAAACGACGCTGGAAGCGATCGACATTCAGGTCGGACGCACGGGCAAGCTGACGCCCGTCGGTCGGCTCACTCCGGTCGGCGTCGGCGGGGTGATCGTCGCGAACGCTACGCTTCACAATCGCGACGAGATTCAGCGCCTCGCCCTGCGTATCGGCGACAGGGTGCGAATCCAGCGCGCCGGCGACGTCATCCCGCAAGTGATTGAGAACCTAACCCGCGACGTGCCGCGCAAGCCGTATGTCTTCCCAGACCATTGCCCGGAATGCCAAAGCGAGGCGGTCTCCGAGGAAGGCGAGGTGGACGTACGCTGCACGGGCGGCCTCATCTGCCCGGCGCAACGCTTCGAGCGGCTGCGACATTTCGTGTCGCGCGGCGCGCTCGACATCGAGGGTCTCGGCGAGAAGAGCATCGCGGAGTTCATCGATCTTGGATGGCTTCACTCGCCCGCCGACATCTTCCGTCTTCACAAGTTTCGCGGGCAATTGCTCGGCCGCGAGGGTTGGAAGGAGAAGTCGGTCGACAATTTGCTTGGCTCGATCGAGGCCAAACGCGAGCCGGACGGACCGCGTTTCCTCTTCGGGCTCGGCATCCGTCACGTCGGAATCGTAACTGCCAAGGATCTGCTGAAATGCTTCGGCACGATCGAGGAGCTTCGGCGGGTTGCTCTCGCGGAAGGCGGGGAGGCGGAGCTGTCGTCGGTTCAGGGGGTAGGGCCAGTCGTTGCAGAGGCGCTCGTCGACTTCTTCCACGAGGAGCATAACCGGCAGGCGCTCGACGATCTCCTTGCCGAAGTTCGGCCGAAGCCGTTCGTCAGCGACGCGAAGCAGACGGAATGGACCGGCAAGACGATCGTCTTCACCGGTAGCCTTGAAACCATGAGCCGTGACGAGGCGAAGGCGCAGGCGGAGCGCTTGGGGGCGCGTGCTGCCGGCTCAGTCAGCGCAAAAACGGATTTAGTCGTCGCGGGGCCGGGCGCAGGCGCGAAGCTCAAGAAAGCCGAAGAATTGGGCATTCGCGTTATCGGAGAGGCCGACTGGGCGAAGATCGTTGCCGAGTCCTAGGAGAAGAAGATGATCGATCCGGTACGACCGATTACGCTCGACGATATTGAGCAAGCCCGCGAGCGCGTAGCCGGGACGGTCCTGCGGACTCCTCTGATGAAGGTTGAGCTCGGAGTGGGCGCTCCCGACGTTCGCCTCAAGCTTGAGAATCTGCAGCCGACCAATGCCTACAAGATCCGCGGCGCGACCAATGCCGTAGCCAAACTATCCGATGCTGACCGCGCTAAGGGCGTGTGGACGATCAGCGCAGGCAATGCAGGCCAGGGCGTCGCGTTTGCCGCGCGGAGGTTTGGCATTCCTTGCACGGTTGTCGCAATCGAGACCGCGCCGCAGACCAAGCTCGATCGCATGCGAGCGCTCGGTGCCACCATCGTTCCGGTGTCCTACGATCGCGCCTGGGTCGCGGCGGAGACGCACGAGTTCGAAGGTCTCGACGGCACTTTCGTTCATCCGTTCGACAATCACGATTTCATCGCCGGGCATGGAACGATGGGCCTCGAAATCCTGGAGGATTGCCCGAACGTCGGAACTGTAATCTGCGCGATCGGTGGCGGTGGCCTGATCACTGGGGTCGGAAGCGCGATCAAGGGCAAGCGTCCGGACGTTCGGGTGCTAGGCGCAGAGCCCGAAACTGCTGCGCCCTACGCCTTGTCGCTGCGCGAAGGTGGACCCCGCAAGTTCGAGACCTGGCAGGCAAGCTTCGTTGACGGAGCGGGAGGCAAGAGCGTCACGGAGCGCATGTGGCAGCGAATGCGCCCCGTGACCGACGGCGCGATCACCGTAACGCTCGACCAAACTGCGGGGGCGATGCGCATCATTGCCGAAAAAACGCGGACGATTGCGGAAGGAGCAGGTGCTTTGGCTCTCGCCGCTGCTCTCGCCGGTGAGGCTGGAGAAGGGCCGATCGTCTGCGTGGTTTCAGGCGGTAACATCGATCTCGGGAAATTCACCGAGCTCGTAGCGTAACTAACGCGCTTTTCCCTCAGTTTCGGGCGGGGTTTCTCCCGATGGCGCCGACCCGCCGGGGCTTGCAGATGCGGTTTTGCCGGTCACTCGGAAGGAGCGGGATATGGAGTATGGCATCATCGGCTGGATTGTCGTTGGTTTGATCGCAGGCATTCTCGCAAAATGGATCATGCCTGGGGACGATCCCGGCGGCATCATCGTCACGATCCTGATCGGTATTGCGGGCGGACTCCTTGGCGGATTCCTCGCGAGCAAAATGGGCATTGGCGGCGGCAATATCGTCAACATCCTGATCGCCACCGCAGGCGCCATACTGCTGTTGATCATCTACCGGGTCGTTTTCAGGGCACGTCGAGTCTAGGCTTTCTAGCGGGCGCCTGCCGTCCTTCGGATAAATTCTGCGACGTTGTCGTGAATGGCAACGAGCGAGGGGTGGTGCGCGTACACCATGTGTCCCGACTCGTAATAATGATACTCGATGTTGGCTGACAGGCTGGCCGGGACGGGCAGGTGCCGGAGCTCGAACTTGCCTGCGAAGTAGGGCGTCGAGACGTCGTAATAGCCGCCGTTGACCATCACCTTCATGTTCGGGTTCTGCTTCATCGCGACGGCTAGGTCGGGAAGCACATTCGGCAGCGCGATCAACGGCTTGTCGGCGCCGGGAGGCTGGTGCTTGTAGTCCCAGTCACCGTAGATATCGATGCCTGACTTGAACTCGACGCCATCGCCGTAGCGAAGCTTGTCGCGGACATAGCCGTTGAACGCGCCGACATAGGCGGCGCTAATCGCAGCGCTCTGCGGGTCATAAGTGGCGGTCTTGCTCAACGGATCGATCGTCGCGCCGACGAAGCGCGTATCGAGCGTGCCGACGGTCGTGTCCTGCCCGGCAAGCAGCTCCTTCTGGAACGCGCCATATTCGACGCGAAGGTTGGACTTCAGCAGGTAAGGCACCGAGAGGCCGGTAAAAGCGGCCAGCTGTTGAGCAACGCGCTGGCGTTCGTTGTCGCCCAGCGAATTACCCTTGGTCAGCGCTTGGAGATACTCGCCGGTCGCGAAGCTTTCGACTTGCGCAAGGAAAGACTGGAGGTCGGCAGGCCGGTTCGCGACACGGTTGTGGTACCAAGCCGTCGCCGCATAGGTCGGAAGCGACACGACATAGGGCAGGTCGATGCCGGGATTGATCTGCGGATCGTCCGGAATGAGGTCCCAATTGAGGATGTCGGAGAGCATGATGAGGCCGTTGAGGTCAACGTCGCTCTTTTGGAGCGCCAGAGCGAGGCCCGCACTGCGCATCGTCCCGTAGCTTTCGCCGAACACATATTTGGGTGAGTTCCAGCGGCCGTATTTCGACAGGAACTGCGCAATGAACTTGGCGAATGCGTCGATGTCCTGGTCGACGCCGTAGAAGGCCTTTTCCTTCTGCTTTCCGGCGATGCGGCTGAAGCCGGTTCCGGGTGCGTCGATGAATACCAGGTCACTGACGTCGAGCAGGCTCTGGTCGTTGTTGACCAGGCTATACGGTGCAGGAGTATGGCGCTCGTCGAAGGTCTGGACGCGCTGCGGCCCGAACGCACCCATGTGCAGCCAGACGGTGGAGGACCCGGGCCCGCCGTTGAACAGGAAAGTGATCGGCCGGCTCTCCGAAGGCCCGCCCGTCCGGAAATAGGCTGTGTAGAACATGGACGCTTCGGCCTTGGGCTTGTCATCCTTGTCCTCATCGTCCTTGCCGGGATTGGCGGCCGCCTCCAGCGGTTCCGTGTCGTCCCAGCCCTTCGAGTGCACAACCAAGGTCCCGGCCACGGCATTGTAGGCGATGCGCTGACCGGCGACAGTCACTGAGCCGGTGGAGCGGACTTCGGTGGGCTGAAAGATGGGCTTCGTCGGCTCCTTCTTCGCTTCGGGCTTGGCAGGCGCAGCGGCCGCTGCCTGCGCCTCCGCTCTCGGCAGCTGGACCGCCGGAGGCGCGGACTCTGTAGCCTGCGTGACGAGGAACGCGGCGAGCAGGAAATTCATTCGGTCGGCCCTTTCAACACGAGGACCGGCCATTCGCCGGTGCCGTTGTCCGTGAGTTTAAATCCAAGCACTTCGTATGCCCGCGACACTGCTTTCGCCTGGCTGTCGAGCAACCCCGCGAGGATGACGTTCCCGCCGGAAAGGAGCGCTCTTGCAAACGCGGGCGCCAGCTCGATTAG
>Ga0070664_100003884_pt1 | contig 12060 bp, 9 predicted proteins | sample KBSC73metaG_FD_65863 | JGI IMG/M metagenome (GOLD analysis project Ga0070664, IMG submission 65863) | Corn rhizosphere microbial communities from Kellogg Biological Station, Michigan, USA - KBS C7-3 metaG | ecosystem: Host-associated > Plants > Roots > Rhizosphere > Soil ... | reverse complement strand
CGTGGGTTTGCGGCGGCGTCGGCTGATTCTCGCGGCGCCGATATCTGAACACGACGTAGATGAGCACGCCTTCGACGAGAATGAAAGCAATGGTGCCGAGCAGAAGCAGCCGGTCCCAGAGGAAATCGATCTCGCGTCCGAAATCGGAATGTGGCGTGAGGGTGCTGTTGGGATGCGCTTCGTTGCAGGAGACCGCCGCTACTACGAGCGCGACAACCAGTGCGTAGGATGCAAGCCGCCGCAGGCGGTCAGAACCTTTCATGCGCAGGGAATCCTGTTCTCGTCGTGTTGGGAACATCGCACCGGAACGGGCGCGATGCTTACAGAGGTGCTCAGGATGACGCACGTACAAACTAACCTTAGCGGGATTGGAGTGGGAGGGCAGTGCGCTTACTCCTTCACGCGATGTCCGGGATGCTACGGAGGCTAGTCCGCCTTGCGCGGTGATGTCATTGCTTCCGGATTGAGAAGGCGGTCCAGCTGATCGCGCGTCATCAGGCCGCGCTCGCAAACCAGATCGTAGACATCGCGGCCGGTTTCCAGCGCTTCCTTGGCCAGCTCTGTCGTCGTCTCGTAACCGAGCGCCGGCACCAGCGCTGTGATCACTCCGACGGACTCCTCGACGAATCTCTGCATCCGCTCGCGGTTGGCGGTGATGCCTTCGACGCAGCGCTCCTGGAGGATCTTGCAGGCGCGGGTGAGATTGGTCATTCCGCCCAGGAGCCGGAACGCGATGATCGGCTCGAACACGTTGAGCTGCAGCTGGCCGGCTTCGGCGGCCATGGTGACGGTGACGTCACCACCGATGATGTCGAAGCAAACCTGATTCACCACTTCGGGGATCACCGGGTTCACCTTGCCGGGCATGATCGACGAGCCGGGCTGCATCGCCGGCAAGTTGATCTCACCGAGTCCCGCGCGCGGTCCCGAGCTTAGCAAGCGGAGATCGTTGCAGATCTTCGACAGCTTGACCGCGCAGCGCTTGAGAACACCCGACAGCTGCACGAACGCGCCGGTGTCCGCGGTTGCTTCGACGAGATCCGGCGCGGTGATGAACGGCAATCCGGTGATGTGCTCGAGGTGCCGGCGAACACTTTCGGCGTAGCCGGGTGGGGCATTGATGCCCGTTCCGATCGCGGTCGCGCCCATGTTGATCTCGCGGATCAATGCCTGCGCCTCGCCGAGCCGGTCGACGTCCTCGAGGATGGTGTGCGCGAAAGCATTGAACTCCTGGCCGAGGGTCATCGGCACCGCGTCCTGGAGCTGCGTGCGCCCCATCTTGATGAAGGACGCGAACTCTTCGCCTTTGTGGAGGAACGCGGCGGCGAGTGCGATCATCCCCAGCTGAAGATCGGAGATACTGGTATGCAAGGCCAGCTTCACCGCCGTTGGATATACGTCGTTGGTGGACTGACTGAGATTCAGGTGGTTGTTGGGATGCACGAACTCGTATTCACCACGCTCGTGTCCGAGTATTTCCAGAGCGCGGTTCGCCATGACTTCGTTAGCGTTCATGTTGGTGGAGGTCCCGGCTCCGCCCTGAATCATGTCGACTCGGAAATGCTCGTGGTGCAATCCCTCGCGGAGCTCGCCGGCGGCCTGGGAGATTGCGTCGACGATTTCGCGGTCGATCAGCTTCATCTCCAGGTTGGCGAGCGCGGCTGCCTCTTTCACCGTCGCCAGGGCGGCGATCAGCGTCGGAAACTCGCGCAGCTCGATGCCGCTGATGCAGAAATTCTCGATCGCGCGGAGGGTCTGAATCCCGTAAAGCGCGGACGCCGGCACATCGCGGTCGCCGAGCAGATCGTGCTCGCGCCGGGTCGGTCCGGCGAGATCGACGCGTGGCGCATCCGCTGCCTCGAGACGCAGCTTCCTCAGTCGGGAAGGGTGAGAGGATTTCATGCGTAGCGGGAAGGTATATAGGACCAATACCTTATTGAAGTCACGCGCGTCTCCCTCCTGTTCGCGTCTCCAACTACAGGCAGTATTTGCGCCCGTATGGGACGATGCACGAACGGGGAACTGCAAATGAAGACTACCAGCTGGGCGCTGTGAGCGGAGCAGCGCGCGGCTCCGAGCTGGGGTTGGATGAAGGCGGCGTGTCGGCAGGAATGCAGTTCATAAAATCCGTGCTCGGAGCCGCGCGCCGCTCCGCCCACAGCTATTAGCTGGTAGTCTTCATTTGCAGTTCTATCTGATCGAACGCCACTAACCGGAGCAGTAATGGCCATCTCGAGACGAGCATTTGTTGGCGCAGCGGCGGCAGCGGCAATCGGGCTGGATCGCGAGGCGAGAGCGGAGGCGCTCACGGCGGCGGCGCCGCGCCGAACAGACTTCGCCGGCCGTCCGGTCATAGTCTCCTCCGCCAACGGAATTCGCGGCGTCGCGCGCGCGTACGACATGATCGCCCACCAGAATGCGGACACCCTCGATGCCATCATCGCGGGTGTCAGTATCCAGGAGCTCGATCCCGAGGACCAATCGGTCGGACTCGGCGGACTGCCCAACGAAGACGGCATCGTCCAGCTCGACGCCTCCTGCATGCACGGGCCGACAAAACGCGCTGGCGCCGTCGGCGCGCTCGAGGACATCGCCACGCCGTCGCTGGTCGCCAAAGCGGTGATGGATTACACAGATCACATCATGCTGGTCGGTGCCGGCGCCAAAAAATTCGCGCTCGAGATGGGATTCAAGGAACAGAACCTTCTCACCGACAAGAGTCGCCGCGACTGGCTGCGCTGGAAGGCGTGCCTGAATCCCAATGACAATCGGCTCGACTCGCGCAGTGACAGTCTGGCTTCACCCAACACGCCGCCCCGCACTGCGGGCCTCGGCTTCGACGACCCGCTGCATGTGAAATTCACCACTGGCACCATCAACATGAACGCGGTGAATGCCGCCGGCGACATCTCCTCGGTCACCACTACCAGCGGGTTGTCGTGGAAGGTGCCGGGACGGGTCGGGGATTCGCCGATCATCGGGGCGGGGCAGTATTGTGACAACACCGTCGGAGCGGCGGGGTCCACCGGCCGGGGCGAGGCGAACATCAAAGTCTGCGGCGCGTTCCTGACCGTCGAATTCATGCGGCAGGGAGCTTCGCCCGAAGAAGCGTGCATGCGCACCATCGACCGTGTGATCGCCATGACCGAGCGCCGACTGCTCGATCCCAAAGGCCGGCCGCTCTTCGATCTCCAGTTTTACGCGGTGTCGAAAGACGGCAGGTTCGGCTCGGCCAGCGCCTACGACGGGTACCGCTATGCGGTCGCCGACGCCAGTGGTGCGCGGCTGTTGCCGATGCCCTACAAATTCCCGCGGTCGGAGCGACCGGCGATGCCCGAGGTCAGCTGTCGCCCAGCTTGAACGTGCGCACGACCTCGGAGAGGCGCTTCGCTTCGTCGGACAGCTCGGTGGCGGTCGATGCGATCTCGGCGACGTTCTTGTGGTGTGCTTCGTTCGCTTCCGCGACGCCCTGAATCGCGCGCGAGAACGAGCCGCTGCCCTGTGAGAGCTCGGCGAGTCGCTGAGTCATCTCGGAGATCAGCTCGTTGGACTCGCGCACCGCTCGCTCGATGCGACCGCTGAGATCCTCGCCCTCGACGGTGCCCTCTTCGACCTTGCCGAGTGACTGACGGCCGGCGCGGGTTGCCTCGAGAACCTGCTCCACGGTTGCCAGAGTCCGCGCGGTTGATTCGCGCGAGTGACTGACGCTGTCGAGCATCTCCTGAACGAGAGAGGTCGTCCGCTGCGCCGCTTCGGCAGAGCTCGTCGCAAGCCGGCGAACTTCGCTGGCGACCACCGCGAAGCCGTGACCGTGCTCGCCCGCGCGCGCCGCTTCCATCGCCGCGTTCAGTGCGAGGAGCTTCGATTGGCGCGCGATCTTCTGCACCAGCACGAGAAACGCACTGATCTCGTCGACCGCCCTGGACATCGCATCGATGCCTTCGGCGCTTTCCAGCGCGTCTGAGGCAAGGGACTGCAGGGAGCTGCTCGTTCTCTCGAGACGAACCCGATTGTCACGCGCGAGCTGACGGAGAGCCTTGTCGCGGCGGAGGCCTTCTTGAGCGGCTTCGCGCAGGTTACCCGAAAGCTCCATCAGCTTGGACGACTCCTGAGTGACTTCCTTGATGGCTCGCTCGCGACCGATCGCGTCATCGGTCAGTGATGTTGTCGTGACCGCCGCTTCACGCGCCGACACCGCAGCGCTGATCGACGTCCTGGCAACTGCGGCTGCGAGCCCATCGTTGGCCTCCGCCGACGCTTTCATGCGGCCTGCCACTGATCGGAGCTCGCTCAGCATCGAGGCAGTCGACCGGCTGAGACGATCGACTGCCTGGTTCGACGCAGCGGGATTGTAGGTGCTCGATAGGTCACCGCGCGCAATCGCTTCGTGTGTGCGCGCGAGCTCGGCGGCCGGCCCCGTCACGTGCTGACGCACGAAAATCAGCGCGGCGACAATCGTGGTGGCGAGCGCCACCGCAATCCAGAGGACCGCGATTCCGAATGCCATCACGACCCCATCTACCGCCAGCACGGACTGCAGCGCGGCGGCGGGAATCAAGTGGTAGATCTGCCAGAGAATGGCGCCAAGTCCGATGAGGAACACCGAGCCGAAGACGATGCTGGTCCTGAGCGCGCGGCGCTGCAAAGCGGTGAAGACCGGCTTGAGGAAGCCGGAGGCGGAGCGCGGCGCGACAGAAATCGGTGTTGCTGTCATCTCGGGGAGCAATTGTGGACCGATCGGGCGAGCGTTCGCAGATGAAACTGCGTCGCTCAACAGCTAGTTTGTACAGATGGACAACTCTGCAACACAGGACGATCCGCTCACTCCATCCGTGGTCGCGCACGATCCAATCGCGATCCAGCGAAAGTGGCAGCGCATCTGGCAGGAGCGTGGGACGAACCACACCGACCTGCAGCGTGCGCAACGGCCGTTCTATGCCCTGATGATGTTCCCCTACCCATCCGCCGAAGGACTCCACGTCGGGAATCTTTTTGCGTTCACGGGGAACGACATTTATGGACGATTCCAGCGTCTCATGGGACACAACGTGTTCGAGCCGCTCGGATATGATGCGTTCGGGATTCATTCGGAGAACTACGCGCTCAAAGTCGGGCAGCATCCGATGGACCTGATCCCGAAGAACGTCGAGAATTTCCAGCGTCAGCTGGAGAGCGCGGGGCTGATGGTGGATTGGCGCTACCGCGTGAACACCACCGATCCGAATTACTACAAGTGGACGCAGTGGCTCTTCCTCCAGCTGTTCAAGCGCGGCCTGGCCTACAAGAAGCAGGCGGCGGTCAACTGGTGTCCGAGCTGCAAGACGGTGCTCGCCAACGAGCAGGTCGTCTCCGGCGGCGTCTGCGAGCGGTGCGGCACGCCTGTGGAGCAGCGCCTGCTCGAGCAGTGGTTCTTCCGCATCAGCGACTACGCGCCGCGGCTGCTCGAGAATCTGGATCACATCGACTGGTCGGAAACGACCAAGACTGCCCAGCGGAACTGGATCGGCAAGTCAGACGGCGCCGAGATCACTTTCGAGACGAAGACGGTCGGCGGGGGAGATTGTGAGATCCGGGTTTTCACGACGCGGCCAGACACTATCTACGGTGCGACCTATCTGGTGCTCGCACCCGAACATCCGCTCGTCGACTCGCTGACCCAGCCGGGCGAGAAGAAGCGCGTCGACGCATACCGCGAGAAGACCAAGAAGCAGGATCTGGTGGCCAGAAAAACGAGCACCGAGAAAACCGGAGTTTTCACCGGCTCGTACGCAATCAATCCGGCGTCCGACAAGGAGATTCCGATCTGGATCTCTGACTACGTGCTGATGGAGTACGGTACCGGCGCGATCATGGGCGTGCCCGGCCATGACCAGCGTGACTTCGAGTTCGCGACGAAGTTCGAGCTGCCGATCGTGCGGGTGGTATGCGGCGAGCGGGAGGACGCAAACACTCCGCTCCATGAAGCGTTTACCGAGTGCGAGTCGGGTACGCTGGTCAACTCGGGTGGGTTCGACGGATTCACGGTCGATTCGGGTAAGAAGGCAATCGTGGAGTTCCTGTCGAAGTCGGGGTCTGCCAAGCCGGTGGTTCACTACCGGCTGCACGACTGGTGCATCTCGCGCCAGCGTTACTGGGGCCCGCCGATCCCGATCATCTACTGCGAGAAGTGCGGCACGGTTCCGGTCCCTGAAAAAGATCTGCCGGTGGTGCTGCCGTTCATCGAGGATTTCAAGCCCGATGACTCGGGAGTGTCGCCGCTGGCGCGCCACAAGGAGTGGTACGAGGTCGATTGCCCGAAGTGTGGCGCGACGGGACGTCGCGAGACCGACGTGTCGGACACCTTCCTCGACAGCGCCTGGTACTTTCTGCGCTACCCGAGCGTCGGCCGCGACGATGTGCCATTCGATCCCGCGATCACGAAGAAGTGGCTGCCGGTGAACTCGTACATCGGTGGCAACGAGCACGCGGTCCTGCATCTGCTGTACTCGCGCTTCATCACGATGGTGTTATACGACGCGGGGCACCTCGATTTCGAGGAGCCGTTCACGAAGTTCCGCGCCCACGGTCACATCATTCGCGAGGGCGCGAAGATGTCGAAGACCCAGGGCAACATCGTGAACCCCGACGAGTACATCGAGACATCGGGCGCCGACGCGTTCCGCACCTACCTTATGTTCCTCGGGCCCTACGAGCAGGGCGGTGACTTTCGCGACGCGAGCATCTCGGGGACGCGCCGTTTCCTCGACCGCCTGTTCGCGTCGGTGCAGGGTATGTCGTCAGAGGGAACGGCGGACTCGGCGGTGATGCGCAAGCTGCACCAGACCATCCGAAAGGTCAGCGAGGACATCCCGCGTCTCAGCTACAACACCGCGATCGCGGCGATGATGGAGTACATGAACACGCTGCGAAAGGGCGAGCGCACTCCCCACCGCGACGAAGTGCTGCCGCTGATTCCCCTGGTGTCGCCGTTCGCCCCGCACCTCGCCGAGGAGCTGTGGGAGCAGACGGGCGGCAGTGGCAGCGTGTTCGACTCGGCCTGGCCGAGCTACGATCCGCGGCTAGCCGCGGACGATACGATCGAGCTGGCGGTGCAGGTGAACGGCAAGCTGCGCGGGCGGCTGATGGTGGCGCCGAACATCGAGGAGAAGGACGCGCTCGCTGCTGCTCTCGCGGATCCGACGGTGGCCAAGTTTGTCAGTGGCCAGGTGAAGAAGGTGATCTTCAGAGCGGGGCGGCTGATAAACATCGTCGCGTAAAGAATCAGGAAAAAACTGGGCTGGGATCAATGCGCGGCTGTGGATAACGCGTTGCGGGTTGCCGGTAGCACCGTGCCCGGTTGCCGGTAAACTGCGTTCGCGACGTGTCGGGGCGCGACTATCGTAAAAGCAACGCTTTCCCCTCAGCACACCTGACACGTCGGCAGCGTGGTTCACCGGCAGCCGGCCACCCTGCTACCGGCAACCCGCAACGCGTTATCCCAGAATGCCAGTAGACTCCGGCGCGCACGGCCAGTCCTACTGGTACAAGTCGCTCCGATCTGCGGCCGCCAGCTCCACCAAAAACCCGCCGATCCTCTCCGTCACGGCAGCAAGGAATTTCTCTCCCTTCTCGCGCGTCGCCGCAAAGGGATTGCCGGTGCCGGTGTCGTCAGTGACCTTGGTCCACTGGCGGGGCGCCCACGCCCAACCGTCGCGGAGTCCGGCAACCCGGAATTTTCTGGCGTTGCCGGCGCCCGCCTCCGACAGCGGCCTGATCAGATCGGGCTGCATCACCATCATCAGGCTCGTCTCCAGCTCGCCGGCGTGGTCGCCGGGCTCGTCGAAGAAATCGGCCGACTTCACGCAGCTCCACCAGTTGATGGAGCAGATGAACAGGTCGAGCTTCGGCTGAAGCTCGCGAATCATCTGCTTGAAATCGTTCCCGCCGTGGCTGTTCAGGATGAGCAGCTTTCTGATTCCGTAGCCGGTGAGCGCCGAAGCCAGATCGCTGAGCACCGCGAACTGCGTCGACGGATTCATGTTGAGGGTGAGCCGCAGATCCAGCTGGCCGGTATTCACACCGAACGGAACGGTCGGCAGCACGATTACCTTCGCTCCCTTCTTCCACGCGAGCTCGGCGGCGCGCTCGGCGACTGCGGCGCTCTCGTAATTGTCGGTCGCGTAAGGGAGATGAAAATTGTGCGGCTCGGTGGCTCCCCAGGGGAGGATCGCCACCTCGAAGGCGGTTTCCTTCACCGACTTCCAGTTGGTTTCGGCGAGAATGTATGGACGTGAAGGCATCAATGATGGTAGCAACGTTCGGTGGCTCCGCACCAGAGTGCGTCACGTAGTCAGGGCGTCGGGAAAATCCTGCTTGCGTGATCGCCCGTCGACGCGAACATTGCCGCATCGCGCACAATTTCGTGGCCCGCCGGAGGACCGCCAATGTCTCGCATCCGTCCCTCGCTGTCGATAGCCGCCGCACTGTTTGCCCTCGCATCGATCACGGCTTGCTTCGGCGGGGAGGGCCGGATGATGCGGAACGGTGACGATGTCGTAATGGCGGGTGGCTCGCCCTTCATTCGGGCTTTGGACAGCGTCCCGGGTGACGCGATCCTCTTTGGGGGCGATGCAACCTTCGAGGGAACCGCGGGCGGCGACTACCTCGGCGCAGGTGGAAACCAGAAGATCGGCGGCCACATTCACGGATCGGTGCGCTCCGCCGGCGGAGAGATTCACGTCATGGGCGCGGTCGACCGCAACGCGACGATCGCCGGCGGCAATGTCAGTCTGGATTCGGCTGGAATAATCGGTGGAAACGCGTACATCACCGGCGGAAATGTCACCGTCGCCGGGTCAGTGCGCGGAAGCCTGCTGGCGTCCGGTGGCAACGTCACCATCAACGGGCCGGTTGGGCGCGACGTCGAGGTCGCTGCCGGCGGGCTCACTCTCGGTCCGCGCGCCCAGATTGCCGGCAGTCTTCGCTATCGCGTCGACAAGAGCAAAGTGAGGATCGACCCGGCCGCCAAGGTGACCGGGTCGATCACCGCCCTGCCGCCGAGAGAGACGGGCGGACTGCGCGGAGTGCTGTGGGTGCTGGGCTTTGTGATCGCGGGCATCATCGTCGTCGCGATCTTCCCCCGGTTCATGATGGAATCGGCCGAAACACTCTACCAGCGGCCGGTGCGCACGGGGCTGGCTGGCCTGGCGTGGGCGTGCCTCATTCCGCCGTTCGCAGTGTTGGCCGCAGTCACCTTCATCGGACTCCCACTCGCGATCGTCGCGATGGCGGCATGGTTCGCCATCGTCTTCATGGGCGACTTGCCCGTGGCTCTCTGGCTGGGAAAGAAGATCCTCGGCGCGCGCGCGAGACCTGGTCGCAGTGGCGCGATCTACAGTGCGCTGGTCGGAGGAGCGATAATCGCGATCGTCGGACTGATTCCCGTGCTAGGTCCGATCATCACCATCATTGTCGCGATCTTCGGTGCCGGTGCGATGGTGCTGCGTTTGAGATCGGCTCCGCCGAGGGCAGTGGCGGAGTACGCGATCTAGATGAGCTTTCCGATCCAGCCGCCGACGAAGTAACCGACCGCAGCGACCCCGACTCCGACGACGAACATGTCGAGCCCGGAGCGGAATGCACTTCGCCCCGTGAACACCGAGCGCGCGGCGCCGACGAGGAAGTGCGAGAGCATCGAGATCGTGAACGAGATCACGATGGCGGTCATTCCGTACCAGATCAGGAACGGAAACACCGGGATCGCGGCGCCGAACGCGGTCGCCAATCCCGTCAGCCATCCCTCGCGCAGCGGGGACATGTTGAGCTCGCCGATCTTGAGCTCTTCCTGAACCTGTTCCTTCAGCATCAGCTTGGGATCTGCCATGATCTGAGTCGCGAGTGAATGCGCTGATTCGCGATCCATTCCCTTCGCCTCGTAGATCACCGCCAGCTCGTCGCGCTCGATCTCCGGCATCAGCTCGACTTCGGTTTTCTCCATCGAGATCTCGTAGTCGTAGACCTCGCGCTCGCTCTTGCTGGCGAGATATCCGCTCGAGCCCATCGACAACGCATCGGCGATCAATCCGGCGACGCCGGCAACGAGCACGGCCTGGTGTGGATTCACTGCCGACGCGCCGATCACCCCTGCCACCAGACCGAAATTGGCGGTGAGGCCATCGTTGAATCCGTATACGACGTTGCGCAGGAATCCGCCGGACTCCGTCTTGTGCCACGGCTCGGCGCCCTTGCCGGCGAGCTCGCCGAGGGTAGTGGCGTGATCGGCGGACTCGCGCGCGAGCAGTAGCGCCTCGGCGCCGCCCGGCGCGCCGCGCGGAGTCCCACGGTGCATGTCGAGGTACGCCTTGACTTCGCGACCCTCTTCCTCGAGCAGCATCGGTAGGAGAAAGCCCGGACCGAACCAGCGACCCAGCGCAGCGAGCAACCGCGCGCGTCCGCTGGGCCGGAATTTCGGCGGCGGATGACCGTGCTGATTGAGGAGTTCTGCCCAGACGACTACGTGACGATCTTCGACGTCGGCGAGCCGCGAATACACGTCCTTCTTCTTTGGATCGGGCTCGGCGGCGGCTAGCAGACGGTACAGGTACGCGGCGTCCGCTTCGTCCTGCCAGTGGTGCTCGAAGGAGTGCACATCGATCGTGCCGTTGCCTGGCGGCGCCTCGCGGGGCTCGAGCGTCGTGGACATCACTCAATATCGCTGCGCCGGGCTGCTTTTGCACCCGTTGGGCAACCCTGCAACGGCCATCGATGTCCTACCTCACAGAACCACGATAGGGAGATCAGATGAAAGCACTACTGCTTGTTTCGGGAGCGGCGGCCGTCGCCGCGACGGGGCTGGGCGCACAGGTCGCGCCCGCCAAACCAGATTCCGCGTGCACCACTTATCCGGGTGGTCGGGTGGAGTGCCGGGTCTACCGCGGGCCGGGAGATTCGACGCGAGTTCGCCGCCTGATTTACACCGTCGACTCCGCGATGTCGAAGCGCGCGGCGCTCGGCATCGAGGTTCGTTCCACAGGCAGCAAACGTGACACCCTCGGGGTCTTCGTCGACGCCGTCACGCCGAAGGGACCCGCCGAGACCGCGGGCGTCATCGAGGGTGACCGGATAGTGTCGATCAACGGAGTCGACCTAAAGACTTCCGCCGCCGATACCGAGGATTCCTATACGAGCGGGCTGGCAGCGCACCGGCTGACGCGCGAGGTCCAGAAGCTGACGCCGGGCACCAGAGTAAATCTCCGGGTGTGGTCAAACGGCAGGATCCGCGACGTTCAGGTAACCCTCGGCAGAGCCAGCGATGTGATGCGACTTGGGAATCGTATGATGATGCCGGGCATGGGCGGAATGATGCAGTTCGAAGGTCCCCAAGGTGGCGCGATGATGTTCGGGCCGGAGATGCCGATGCTTCGCGAGCGGATGGAGCCGCTGATGCGGGACATGGAGCCGATGCTCCGCGAGCGGCTGAGAGATCTGCCAAGCAGGATTCAGATGGCGAGGCCGCTGCGCTTCAAGACGCTGTCGCCGACCAGGGTGCGCTCGCCGTTGATCTACAAGGTCGAGGCGGAGAATCTCGAGACGGGGCAGCGCTGATGGCTTGTCGCGGATTTTCGTGCTCTGGCGCTTCGTGAGCATCTAACAGTACTGAAGCGCGGAGCCCTTAGCGTGAGAGCAGTTACGCCGAGAGCGAGCTGGTGTCGCATCGTTGCGCCGACCCCAAACGACAGACCCAAGACGATGAGACCCCCAACGACGAGACGCTAAACGACGAGACGCGAGGCGTCCCGAAAGCTCTCGGCGTAGCTGCTGTCTCGCTAACGCCTCCCCGCTTCAGTTCATGTGGTGGCCAGCCGAAGCGCCGAGTTCCCGGACGCCGAGATGTGAAATCAGGGCCCCCGCGGTCCCAACAATTCGGTCCGCTCGAGTCGCACCAGCGCGGCTTTCTGGGGCTGGAAGTGTTTGGCGAGCTCTTCGGTTCGAGAATGCCAGCGCGTCTCCAGCGAGCTCGCGACGGCCTGCACTCGTGAGCTCGCAATGTCCTGAGCGCGCGGTTCCATCGCGGTCGGCGGG
>Ga0070664_100003880_pt1 | contig 12066 bp, 10 predicted proteins | sample KBSC73metaG_FD_65863 | JGI IMG/M metagenome (GOLD analysis project Ga0070664, IMG submission 65863) | Corn rhizosphere microbial communities from Kellogg Biological Station, Michigan, USA - KBS C7-3 metaG | ecosystem: Host-associated > Plants > Roots > Rhizosphere > Soil ... | reverse complement strand
CGTCGGCGTACGCGGCGGCGGTTGAACCGATATCTCCACGCTTGACGTCGAGGATCACGACCGTGCCCGACTGTCGCAACTGTCGGATAATTGACTCAAGAACGGCGACGCCACTCGACGCATGACGCTCGAAAAAAGCCGACTGGGGCTTGACAGCCGCCACCCTACCGGCTAGCGCCTCGATCACCCGTTCTCCGAACCGCTTCAGGCCGCCCGCGTCGTCGGGCAGACCCCACGCCGCGAGCAGCCCGGGATGCGGGTCGATGCCCACGCACAGCGGCCCGTGCTCGTCCATGGCGGCCCGCAGCCGCGCCCCGAACCGGCGGTCCATCAGCCCTCCCGCAATTCCTGGACGGTGGCCCGCACGAGCGCCGGCCCCCGGTAGACGAACCCGGTGTACAGCTGGACGAGGCTGGCCCCGGCGTCGACCATGCGCCGGGCCGCCTCGGGCGAGTCAATCCCGCCGACCCCGACCACCGGCAGGTCGCTCTCAGAAGTGACGAACTTCACTACTTCGATCACCCGCTGGTGCAGCGGCGGCCCGGACAGGCCGCCTGCCTCCCGTCCGGCCACCGCGGCGTCCGGCGCGGCGACCCCGGCCCGCGACACCGTCGTGTTCGTCGCGATGATCCCGGCGATGCGATGCTCCGCGGCGACCTCGAGCACCTCGCCCAGCGCGGCCTCGGTGAGATCCGGCGCCACCTTGACCAGCAGCGGCCTGTCCGTCTCGGCGGCGAGCGCCGCCAGCAGCTCCGAGAGGAACGCCCGGTCCTGCAGCGCGCGCAGGCCGGGCGTGTTCGGGGAGCTGACGTTCACGGCGAAGTAGTCGCCGTGCCCGCGCAGGGCCCGCAGGGACGCCACGTAGTCGTCCAGGGCGGCCTCGTTGGGCACGACCCGGGACTTGCCCAGGCTGATGCCCAACGGCACCCTCAGCGGGCCGAGACGGGCCAGCCGGGCCGCGAGGGCCTCGGCCCCGGCGTTGTTGAAGCCCATCCGGTTGACGATCGCCGCGCTCGCCCTGAGCCGGAACAGCCGGGGCCGCGGGTTGCCCGGCTGCGGCTGCCGGGTGACGGTGCCGACCTCCACGAACCCGAAGCCGAGGGCCGGCCAGGCGCGCAGCGCCCGGCCGTCCTTGTCCATGCCCGCGGCGAGGCCGACCGGGTTCGGAAAGGTAATACCGAAGACCTTTTTGGGCGACGCGGGAAGCCGGCGGATCCTCGCCAGCACCGGTGCCACGGCGCCGAGGCCAAGCAGGGCGGCGTGGTGCGCCCGCTCCGCGTCCAGCCGGAACAGGACCGGCCGCGCCAGCGCCCTATACACCGCGACCCACCGCCCATGATCGCGTTGATCTTGCAGTTGTGGTGCCTCCCAAACCGGTGCAAAAAGGCCCAATTTCTGGCACCACAACTGCAAGATCAACGCGGGAGGGGGTCACGGGGCCCCCTCTCGGAGGGCCGCGTGCAGCTCCTGCAAGGGGCGGACCGTCATCTCGCCCCGGATCAGCGCCTCGATCCCCATGACCGCCGCCGCCGCTCCGGGGATCGTCGTCACGCACGGGATGTCGGCCATGACGGCCGCGGAGCGGATCTCGTAGCCGTCCTGCCGGGAGCCGGCGCCCTGCGGTGTGTTCACGACAAGCGCGATCTCCCCGGCCGCGATCAGCCCGACGGCGTTGCGCTGCGACCCGTGCTCGTAGTGCTTCGGCACGATCTCGCACTCGACGCCGTAGCGGCGCAGCACCTCGCCGGTGCCGGCGGTGGCAACGATCGTGAACCCGAGGTCGGACAGCCGCTTGACCGGGAAGATCATCCCGCGCTTGTCGCGGTTGGCGACGGTCACCAGGATCTTCCCGCTGGTCGGCAGCGACCCGTACGCGGCCGCCTGGCTCTTGGCGAACGCGTGCCCGAACGCGGTGTCGATGCCCATCACCTCGCCGGTGGACTTCATCTCCGGACCCAGCAGGCTGTCCACGCCGTGCCCGGCCGGCGTCCGGAACCGCTTGAACGGCAGCACCGCCTCCTTGACGGCGAGCGGCGCGTGCGCCCCCGGGGTGCCGCCGTCGCCCGTGGCCGGCAGCATGCCGTCGGCCCGCAGGTCGGCGATCGTGGCGCCGAGCATGATGCGCGCGGCGGCCTTGGCCAGCGGCACGGCCGTCGCCTTGGACACGAACGGCACGGTGCGCGACGCCCGCGGGTTGGCCTCCAGGACGTAGAGCGTGTCGTCCTTGAGCGCGTACTGGACGTTGAGCAGCCCGCGCACCCCGATCCCGCGCGCGATCGCCTCGGTGTAGCGGCGCACCTCGGCGATGTGCACCGCCGGCAGCGTGATCGGCGGCAGCGCGCACGCCGAGTCGCCGGAGTGCACGCCGGCCTCCTCGATGTGCTCCATGACGCCGCCCAGGTACACCTCGCCGGTGCCGTCGGCCAGCGCGTCGACGTCGATCTCGATCGCGTCGTCGAGGAACCGGTCGACGAGAACGGGGTGCTCCGGCGAGATGTCGGTGGCCCGCCCGATGTACTCGCGCAGGATCCGGTCGTCGTAGACGATCTCCATGCCGCGCCCGCCCAGCACGTAGGACGGCCGCACCAGCACCGGGTAGCCGATCTCGTCGGCGATCGCCTTGGCCTCGGGGTAGCTGGTCGCGGTGCCGTGCGCGGGCGCGTTCAACCCGGCCTCGGCGAGCAGCTTGCCGAAGACGCCGCGGTCCTCGGCCGAGTGGATCGAATCCGGGGACGTCCCCACGATCGGCAACCCGGCGTTCGCCAGGCGCCGGGCCAGACCCAGCGGCGTCTGGCCGCCGAGTTGCACGATGACGCCGACGACGCCGGGGCCGCCGCCGGCGACGCCCGAGCGGTGCTCGGCGAGGTAGACCTCGTACACGTCCTCGAACGTGAGCGGTTCGAAGTACAGCCGGTCGGCGGTGTCGTAGTCGGTCGACACCGTCTCGGGGTTGCAGTTGACCATGACGGTCTCGTAGCCGGCGGCCCGAAGGGCCTGCACCGCGTGCACGCACGAGTAGTCGAACTCGATGCCCTGCCCGATCCGGTTCGGCCCGGAGCCGAGGATCAGCACCTTGGGCCGGTCGGACGGGGCGACCTCGGTCTCCTCGTCGTAGGACGAGTAGTGGTACGGCGTCTTCGCAGCGAACTCGGCGGCGCAGGTGTCGACCGTCTTGAACACCGGGTGCAGGCCCATCCGGTGCCGCAGGATGCGCACGCCGTCCTCGCCGGCGAGCTCCGGGCGAAGGGCCGCCACCTGCCGGTCGGACAGCCCGGCCCGCTTGGCCCGCCGCAGCACCGGCTTGTCGAGCACCGGTGCGTCGAGCACCTCGGAGCGCAGCTCGACGAGCGCGGCGATCTGGTCGACGAACCACGGGTCGTACCCGGACGCCTCGGCCACGGAAGCCGTCGTGGCGCCGGCGCGCAGCGCCCGTTCGACCGTGTAGAGCCGACCGTCGTGCGGCGTGCGCAACGCGGAAAGCAGGCTCCCCGCGTCGCCGAACGCCTGATCCGCGACGGTCCAGAAGCCGGCCGCGGACGTCTCCATCGACCGCATCGCCTTGCCCAGCGCCTCGGTGAAGTTGCGGCCCAGGGCCATCGCCTCGCCCACCGACTTCATCGTGGTGGTCAGTTCCGGGTCGGCCGCCGGGAACTTCTCGAACGCGAAGCGCGGGATCTTGACGACGACGTAGTCCAGCGCCGGCTCGAAGGCCGCCGGTGTGCTCAGCGTGATGTCGTTGGGGATCTCGTCGAGGGTGTAGCCGATCGCCAGCTTGGCCGCGATCTTCGCGATCGGGAAGCCGGTGGCCTTGGACGCCAGCGCGCTCGAGCGCGAGACCCGGGGATTCATCTCGATCACCACAAGGCGGCCGGAAGCAGGGTCCACCGCGAACTGGATGTTGCAGCCGCCGGTGTCGACGCCGACCTCGCGCAGCACCGCGATGCCGAGGTCGCGCATCGCCTGGTACTCGCGGTCGGTCAGCGTCATCGCGGGGGCGACGGTCACCGAGTCGCCGGTGTGCACCCCCATCGCGTCGACGTTCTCGATCGAGCACACGACCACGACGTTGTCGTGGCGGTCGCGCATCAGCTCGAGCTCGTACTCCTTCCAGCCGAGCACGCTCTCCTCGATCAGCACCTCGGTCACCGGGCTCGCGGTGAGGCCGGCGCCGGCGATGCGCTCGAGGTCCTCGTCGGTGTGCGCCATGCCGGAGCCGAGGCCGCCCATCGTGAAGCTGGGCCGGATCACCACGGGCAGGCCGAGGTCGGCGACGGTGTCGCGGACCTCGTCCATCGAGTGGCAGACGCGGCTTCGCGGGACCTCACCCCCGGCCCGCCCGACGATCTCCTTGAACAGCTGCCGGTCCTCGCCCCGGCGGATCGCGTCGATGTCCGCGCCGATCAGCTCGACGCCGTGCTTGTCCAGCACGCCGGCCTCGTGCAGCGCGACGGCCGTGTTCAGCGCGGTCTGGCCGCCGAGGGTGGCGAGCAGCGCGTCGGGCCGCTCGCGGGCGATGACCTGCTCGACGAACTCGGGCGTGATCGGCTCGACGTACGTGGCGTCGGCGAACTCGGGGTCGGTCATGATCGTCGCCGGGTTGGAGTTGACGAGCGAGACCCTGATGCCCTCGGCACGCAGGACGCGGCAGGCCTGGGTGCCGGAGTAGTCGAACTCGCAGGCCTGGCCGATGACGATCGGTCCCGAGCCGATGACAAGCACATGCCTGATATCGGTCCGCTTAGGCACCGATCACCTCCAGGAACCTGTCGAAGAGATAGTCGGCGTCGTGCGGGCCGGCCGCCGCCTCCGGGTGGTACTGCACCGAGAACGCGCGGGCGTCCCGGCAGCGCAGGCCCTCCACCACGTCGTCGTTCAGGCAGACGTGGCTGACCTCGACGGCGCCGAAGTCGGTCTCCGCTCGCGTGCCGACGTCGCGCGGCGCGTCGACGGCGAATCCGTGGTTGTGCGCGGTCACCTCGACCCGGCCGGTCGCCCTGTCGAGCACCGGCAGGTTGACGCCGTGGTGGCCGTACTTGAGCTTGTACGTGCCGAAGCCCAGCGCCCGGCCCAGCACCTGGTTGCCGAAGCAGATGCCGAACAGCGGGATGCCGCGTTCCAGCACCGCCCGCGTCAGCGCGACCGCGTGGTCGGCGGTCGCCGGGTCGCCGGGGCCGTTGGAGAGGAACACCGCGTCGGCGTCGATGTCGTCGACGCTGGCGGTCGCCGGCAGGACCGTCGTCGTGACACCGCGCGCGGCGAGCCGCCGGGGCGTGTTGCGCTTGATCCCGAGGTCGATGGCGGCGACGGTGAACCGGTTCTCCCCGATCGCCTGGACGGTGTACGGCTTTCGTGTGGTGACGTCGCCGACCAGATCGGCGCCGGCCATTTCCGGCTGCTCCAATACCTTTTGCAGCAGCCGCTCGGGTGCGGTGCCGGCGCTGGACACGCCCACCCGCATGGCGCCACGGTCGCGCAGGTGGCGGGTCAGCGCGCGGGTGTCGATCCCGGCGATCCCGACGACGCCCTCGGCCCGCAGCCGGTCCTCGAGCGCCCCCGTGGCCCGCCAGTTCGACGGGACGCGGGCCGGGTCGCGCACCACGTACCCGGCTACCCAGATCCGGTCGGACTCGTCGTCTTCGCCGTTCACCCCGGTGTTGCCGACGTGCGGCGCGGTCATCACCACCACCTGCCGGTGGTACGACGGGTCGGTGAGGACCTCCTGGTAGCCGGTCATGCCCGTGTTGAACACGGCCTCGCCGAACGTCTCGCCGACGGCGCCGTAGGCCTCCCCGTGGAAGGTCCGCCCGTCCTCGAGGACCAAGATGGCTTCCGTCACTTGGTGGCCTTTCCATCCAGGACGGTCGGCTCACCGTTGAGGAACGTCGCGACGATCTTCCCGGGCAGGGTCATGCCCGCGTACGGGGTGTTGCGGCTGCGGCTCGCCAGCGAGCCGGGGTCGATCCGACGGCGGCCGGCCGGATCCACGAGCGTCAGGTTCGCCGGGACGCCGGGCGCGGGGTCGCGCCCGTGGTCGGCGAGCCCGGCGACGCGGGCCGGCGTGCGCGACATCCGCTCGGCGATGGCGTCCCAGGTCAGGGCGCCGGTGTGCAGCACCACCGACAGCGCCGTCTCCAGCCCGAGCATGCCCGGCCGGGCGTACGCCCACTCGCACTCCTTGTCCTCGGTGGCGTGCGGGGCGTGGTCGGTGGCGACGGCGTCGATCGTGCCGTCGGCCAGTGCCTGCCGCAGCGCCGCGACGTCGTCGTCGGTGCGCAGCGGCGGGTTGACCTTGAACACCGGGTCGTACGACTCGGCCCGGACGTCGGTGAGCAGCAGGTGGTGCGGGGTCACCTCGGCGGTGATCCGCACGCCGCGCTGTTTTGCCCACCGGATGATGTCGACGCTGCCCGCCGTCGAGACGTGGCAGATGTGCAGCCGGGCGCCGACGTGGCCGGCGAGCAGCGCGTCGCGGGCGATGATCGCCTCCTCGGCGACCGCCGGCCACCCGGTGAGCCCGAGCCGGGCCGACGCCTCGCCCTCGTGCAACTGCGCCCCGACAGTGAGCCGCGGCTCCTCGGCGTGCTGCGCGATCACCCCGTCGAAGGCCTTGACGTACTCCAACGCCCGGCGCATGAGGCGCGGGTCGGCCACGCAGTGCCCGTCGTCGGAGAAGATGCGCACCCGGGCGGCCGAGTCGGCCATCGCGCCGAGTTCGGCCAGGCGCTCCCCCTGCAGCCCGACGGTGACGGCACCGATCGGCTGGACGTCGACGAGGCCGGCCTCGCGGCCGAGCCGGTATACCTGCTCCACCACGCCGGCGGTGTCGGCGACCGGGTCGGTGTTGGCCATCGCGCACACGGCGGTGTAGCCGCCCAGGGCCGCCGCGCGGGACCCGGTGGCCACCGTCTCGGCGTCCTCCCGGCCCGGCTCGCGCAGGTGGGTATGCAGGTCGACGAGGCCGGGCAGCGCGATCAGACCGTCGCCATCGATCCGTTCGGCGTTCGCGGCGCCCCGTGCGTCGCCGCCTGTCGCGGCGACGACGCCCGCACGGATCAGCAGGTCGGTCGGCGGACCGTCGACGATCTTCACCCCGGTGATCAGGAATGCGCTCACTTCGCTCCTCCGAGCAGGTGGTAGAGGGCGGCCATCCGCACGGCGACGCCGTTGGCGACCTGCTCGACGATCGTCGACCGGGCCGAGTCGGCGACCTCCGGAGTGATCTCCATGCCGCGGTTCATCGGGCCGGGGTGCATCACGATCGCGTGCTCGGGCAGCCGGCGCATGCGCACGCCGTCCAGGCCGTACCGGCGGCTGTATTCCCGGGCCGAGGGGAAGTACGCCTCGCCCATCCGTTCCCGTTGGACCCGCAGCATCATCACCGCGTCGGCCGTCGGCAGCACGCAGTCCAGGTCGTAGCTGACGTCCGCCGGCCAGCTCGCGACGCCGACGGGCACCAGCGTCGGCGGCGCGACCAGGGTCACCTTGGCGCCGAGCGTGTGCAGCAGCAGCACGTTCGACCGGGCCACCCGGCTGTGCAGCACGTCCCCGACGATCGCGACCCGCCGGCCGGCGATGTCGCCGAGCCGCGAGCGCAGCGTGTACGCGTCGAGCAGCGCCTGCGTGGGGTGCTCGTGGGTGCCGTCACCGGCGTTGATCACCGACCCGTTGACCCAGTTCGCGAGCCGGTGCGGGGCGCCGGACGCCGAGTGCCGGATCACCACCGCGTCGGCGCCCATCGCCTGCAGCGTGAGCGCGGTGTCCTTGAGGCTCTCCCCCTTCGAGACGCTGGAGCCCTTGGCCGAGAAGTTGATGACGTCGGCCGACAACCGCTTGGCGGCCGCCTCGAACGAGATGCGGGTGCGGGTGGAGTCCTCGTAGAAGAGGTTCACCACCGTGCGCCCGCGCAGCGTCGGCAGCTTCTTGACGTCGCGGTCGGCCATCGCGGCCATCTCGACGGCGGTGTCGAGGATCAAGGTGGCGGCGGCGGCGTCCAGGTCGGCCGCCGAAAGCAGGTGCTGGATCAACTGTCACTCCCTCGCAGCAGGACCTCGTCACGCCCGTCGGTCTCGGTCAGCAGCACGCGCACCGACTCGGTCTGCGCGGTCGGAATGTTCTTGCCGACGTAGTCGGCGCGGATCGGCAGTTCCCGGTGGCCGCGATCGACGAGCACGGCGAGCTGGACGGCCCGCGGCCGGCCCAGGTCCTTGAGGGCGTCGAGGGCCGCCCGCACCGTGCGCCCCGAATAGAGGACGTCGTCGACGAGGATGACCCGGCGGCCGTCGACGCCCCCCTTCGGCAACTCTGTGTGACCGATCGCTCGCGCTCCGCGCAACCGAAGGTCATCGCGATACAGAGTGATGTCGAGCACACCGACAGGAACGTCGAGGCTCTCGAAGGTCGCGATCCGCTGCGCCAACCGGTGGGCCAGCGGAACTCCGCGGGTGGGGATGCCGACTATCGCCACATCGGCCGCGCCCGAGGTCTTCTCGAGGATCTGATGTGCGATTCTGTCGATGATTCGACCGATATCGGCCGATTCGAGAATCGTCTTACCCTGCGTGGCGGCGTTTGCCGCCGGCACAGGCGACGCTGGGTATACCAACTTTCCGGACCTCCTTCCCCGCCTCACGGGACGGGTCGTTAAAGGACGCCAAACGGCTGCCAGCCTAGCAACCGGGCCGGCGCGTGGACGTGGTACGACGCGCCACTCACCGATCGGATTGCGCTGACCTCTTGACCGCATGTCGTAACCCGGTTACGGTCACGCTCCGTAGCGATCGCGGGGAACCACCCTCGGACCAGTCACTGGGAGTGTCCGTATGCCGTCTGAGTACGCCAAGTCCCTCGGAGCCCGGCTCCGTTCCATCCGCCAGCAGCAGGGTTTGTCGCTGCAGGGCGTCGAGGAGAAGTCGGCCGGCCGGTGGAAGGCCGTCGTCGTCGGCTCCTACGAGCGCGGGGATCGGGCCGTCACCGTGTCCCGGCTCGCCGAGCTGGCGGAGTTCTACCGGGTGCCGGTGGCCGAACTGCTGCCCGAGGGCAGCGGGGTGCGCCACGAGTCGGCCGGCAAGATCGTTCTCGACCTCGAGAAGCTGTACGACGCCGCGACCGACACCCTCGAGTACGTCGCCCGGTACGCCCGGGCCATCCAGCAGCAGCGTGGCGACTACAACGGCCGCGTGCTGTCGATCCGCGCCGACGACCTGCGTTCGCTGGCCATCGTGTACGACGAGTCGACCTCCAGCCTCGTCGAGCGGCTCAACGAGCACGGCGTGCTGGTCACCGACCCGAGGTCGCTCTTCGCCTCCTGAGTCACACCGCTGCGCGCAAAGGGCTGTCCCCGGCCGGGGGGCGGCCCTTTTCGCCGCCTCCCTCAGGTCGCGTACTCGGCGATCCGGCCGAGGATGCCGTTGAGGAACCGCGGCGAGTCGTCGGTCGACAGCGATCGGGCCAGCTCGACCGCCTCGGTGATCGCCACCGGCGGGTCGATGTCGTCGGCGTACAGCAGCTCGAACACCGCGATGCGGGCCAGGTTGCGGTCGACCACGGGCATCCGGTCCAGCGTCCAACCCTCCGCGTACGAGGAGATCACCTCGTCGATGCGGTCCAGGTGGCCGGCGACGCCCTCGACCAGGCGCACCGTGTACGCCAGGTGCTCCGGGCGCGGCTCGGGCAGCAGCCCGAGGTAGCCCTCGAGCGTGCCGCGGATCGAGTCGTCGCGCAGGTCGGCCTGGTACAGCACGTCGAGGGCGCGTTTGCGCGCCTTGCGCCGGGCCGACACGTTGCCGGCCGGCATGCTGGCGTCGGAGGTCGACCAGGGCTCGTCGGGAGCAGGCTCACGATTCATGGCCGGCTCCCACCGACCTGTCCGGCCCGCCCAGCTTCGTCCTGCGGCCCGGACAGGTCGTCATCACGCCCGCCCGAGATAACGGCCGTCCCGCGTGTCGACCTTGATCTTCTCGCCGTTGGAGATGAACAGCGGCACCGACACGGTGGCGCCGGTCTCGACGGTGGCCGGCTTCGTGCCGCCCGTCGAACGGTCGCCCTGCAGGCCCGGCTCGGTGTAGGTGATCTCCAGGACGACGCTGGTGGGCAGCTCGATGTACAGCGGGACGCCCTCGTGCGTCGCCACCATCGCCTCGGCCTCCGGGAGCAGGTACTTCGCCGCGTCACCGACAGTGTTGGCGTTCACCGGGATCTGGTCGTAGCTCTCCAGGTCCATGAACACGAAGTCGTCGCCGTCGGCGTACAGGTACTGCATCGTCCGCTTGTCGACGGTGGCCGTGTCGACCTTGGTGCCGGCGTTGAACGTCTTGTCCACGACCTTGCCGGAGAGCACGTTCTTCAGCGTGGTGCGCACGAACGCGCCGCCCTTACCGGGCTTGACGTGCTGGAACTCCACGACGGTCCAGAGCTCCCCGTCGAGGTTGAGCACGAGTCCGTTCTTCAGGTCATTGGTGGTGGCCATGCGGGTGACAGTCTCTTTCCCGGTTTGCGAATCTTCAAAGGACGCGGCGTTTCAAGCCCGCGCAAGTGTACCGGCGCCGTCGGGCGACCGCTCGTCGGCGTTGGCTCAGTCGCTCTGTTCCAGCGCCTCCCGGCGCGCCTCGTCGGTCTCGACCGGGTCGGTGGTCGCCTGCGCGGCCAGGTAACGCAGCGCGAGGTGGTAGCCGTCGACACCCAACCCGCAGATCACTCCGGTGGCCACCGCCGAGACCACCGAGTGGTGCCGGAACTCCTCGCGCGCGTGGATGTTCGAGATGTGCACCTCGACGAGCGGCCAGCGCAGCAGCGCGCACGCGTCGCGCAGCGCGTACGAGTAGTGCGACCAGGCACCCGGGTTCAGCACGACGGCGGCGCCCTCGTCGGCCGCGGCGTGCAGCCAGCCGAGCATCTCCGGTTCGGCGTCGGTCTGGCGCACCTCGACGTCGAGCCCGAGGCTCTTGCCCAGTTCGACGCAGCCCGCGGCGAGGTCGTCGTGGGTCGTCACCCCGTACACGTCGACCTGGCGGGTGCCGAGCCGTCCGAGGTTGGGGCCGTTGAGCACGTACACCTTCACGCTGAGATCTCCTCGTACGCGGCCAGCAGGTCGGCGTCCGCCGGACCGTCCATGATGGACGGTCGCCCCGGACCGTCGAGAACGACGAAGCGCAACCGCGCCCCGCGGGCCTTCTTGTCCACGCGCATCGCGTCGAGCAGGTCCGGCCACGCGTCGCGGCGGTAGCGCACCGGCAGGCCCACCCGCTCGAGGACGGCGCGGTGCCGCGCCGCGGTGTCCGCGTCCAGCCGGCCGGCGCGCCGCGCGAGCGCGGCGACGAACATCAGGCCGACGGCGACGGCGTCGCCGTGGCGCCAGCGGTAGCCCTCGACCCGCTCGATCGCGTGGCCGAGCGTGTGCCCGTAGTTGAGGATCTCGCGCAGGCCGGACTCGCGCAGGTCCTGCCCGACCACGTCCGCCTTGACCCGCACGGCGCGCTCGACCAGCTCGGGCAGGTTCGCGTCGGCGCCGGCCTCGACCAGGTCGAGGATCACCGGGTCGGCGATGAAGCCGCACTTGATCACCTCGGCCAGGCCGGCGGTGAGGTCCGCCGGCGGCAAGGTGTCCAATGTGGACAGATCGCAGAGCACGCCGGCGGGCGGGTGGAACGCCCCGACGAGGTTCTTGCCGGCGGCCGTGTTGACGCCCGTCTTGCCGCCGACCGCGGCGTCGACCATGCCGAGCAGGCTGGTCGGCACGTGCACCACCGCGACGCCGCGCAGCCAGCACGCCGCCACGAACCCGGCGAGGTCGGTGACCGCGCCACCGCCGACGCCGACCACCGCGTCGGTGCGGGTGAACCGGGCGCCGCCCAGGGCGTCCCAGCAGCGGGCCGCCACCTCGATGGTCTTGCCGGCCTCGGCGTCGGGGATCTCGATCGGGAGGACGGCTTTGGCCTTGATCGCGTCGACCACGCGCTCGGCGTGCGCCCGCAGCGGCGCGGCGAACAGCACGGCGACCTGATTCGCCCGGTGGAGCAGCGGCGGCAGCTCGGCCAGCAGGTCACGGCCGACGAACACCGGGTACGGGCG
>Ga0070664_100003877_pt1 | contig 12071 bp, 13 predicted proteins | sample KBSC73metaG_FD_65863 | JGI IMG/M metagenome (GOLD analysis project Ga0070664, IMG submission 65863) | Corn rhizosphere microbial communities from Kellogg Biological Station, Michigan, USA - KBS C7-3 metaG | ecosystem: Host-associated > Plants > Roots > Rhizosphere > Soil ... | reverse complement strand
CTGAACCGCCAAGGCAACGATGTCGGCACTCAATACCGGTCGGCAATCTATTACCACAGTCCCGATCAGAAACGGGTTGCTGAAGAAGCCATCGCTGCACTCACGCGTGAGCACGTGTATCCCAATCCGATTGTGACGGAGGTTGCCGCGGCCACGGTCTGGCATGAAGCGGAGCCCTACCATCAGGAATATTTCGTGCGGAATCCGTTCCAGGGCTACTGCACGGCCGTGGTCGGACCGAAGGTCGCAAAATTTCGCAAGCAGTTTTTGGGCAAGTTGAAAAGCTAAGGTCTGTCCTGGTCCAGCCAGTCGTCTTCGTCCCCGTGAGCGGATTCTTCCAGCCGCAGCGAGCGAAAATCAAAGAGCCGTCCGTCAAGCAGCAGAGCGGGGGCGACGTTGGAGACCGCCGCGAACATGCTGTCGGTACAGCCCGGCGCACGGCGTTCCCACTCTTGGAGGAATGCCTTGGCCTCTTTTCGCTTCAGATCCTCTTGTGACCCGCACAAATCACAAGGAATGATCGGGAACTTCCGCCGCTCCGCATACAGAGCCAATTCGGCTTCGCGCACCGTGGCAAGCGGGCGAATGACAAGATGGCGTCCGTCTTTGGAGCGCAGTTTAGGCGGCATCGTTTTCAGCTTTCCGGTAAACAACAGATTCAGGAGCAGCGTTTCAAGAATGTCGTCGCGATGATGCCCCAAGGCAATCTTCGTGGCTCCCATCTCAGCGGCGACGCGATACAGATGGCCGCGGCGCAGCCGTGAACACAATGAACAGGTCGTCTCCCCTTCAGGAATCAACCGTTTGACAATCGAGTAGGTGTCGCGGGTTTCAATGTGAAACGGCACGCCGATGGATGTGAGATATTCCGGCAAGACGTGCGCCGGAAATCCCGGCTGCTTCTGGTCCAGATTGACGGCGACAAGATCAAAGCGCACGGGGGCTCGTCGCTGCAGGATGAGCAGAAGATCCAAGAGGGCATAACTGTCTTTCCCTCCCGAAAGGCAGACCATGACCTTATCGCCGGCTTCGATTAAGCCATAGTCGCTGATCGTCTGCCCGACTTGACGGAGCAGTCGGGTTTGCAACTGTTCGGTGGCGTCGTCCAGCTTCTGAAGGAATGGACGCTGAGGAGTGGTCGGCAGCATGCAAACCTATTCTACGCGTTCGCTCGATCCGCTGTCGAATTCCACCACAGATTGGGTGTTCGAAGCGTAGACAATTGCATCCCGTGCATTCCTGGCCAGAAGCAACAATTTTGCACTGATCAGGTGGCCGTTGGCTCGTATGCAGGCCGCCTAATTTCCCGACCTGCTATATTTCCAGTAGATGTATAATGGTACAGGGAAGCGATGCTGCCAACGCCTTCTCAAAAACGGAAACTCCCCGAGCCGACTCAGCGCGAGCCTGCGTGGGTCTCCTGGTCCGATGACAAACTGCTCGATCTCCCCATGTGTCGGCTCAACGTCACGATCGAGAGTCCGTTCTTGTCCCGGCATATCCGTCAGCTTCAAGAGGAGCTAGAGGCGAAGCAACTCTGCTTCCGTCCCCATTTTTGGATCTCGAACGAATGGTTCACGCCCGACGGTGTGCCGGGCATCGCCATCCCGTTTTATCTCGCCCACCCGCGGTTGGAGAAACTGGAATTGGCTCAGATGCTGGAAGTCGAGGGAGGCACTGCAGAGTGGTGCATGCGCATCCTCCGACATGAGGCCGGACATGCCATCGAGAACGCCTATCGTATCCGCCGCCTGCGCAGTCGGCAACGCATCTTCGGCCGCTCGTCGGAGCCCTATCCCAAGTATTACAGCCCCCGTCCGTACAGCCGCAGCTTCGTGCGACATCTAGATGTGTGGTATGCGCAGAGCCATCCAGACGAAGATTTTGCAGAGACGTTCGCCGTCTGGTTGACGCCGAATTCCTTGTGGTCCGATCGGTACAAGGGATGGCCCGTGATGCGGAAACTCGAATATATGGAAGGTCTCATGCAGGGTTTCGCCGGCGTGGCGCCGGCGGTGACGACGACTGAGCAGGTGGATCCGCTGCCCACCCTTAAGCGCACGTTGCGTGAGCACTATGCGCACAAGCGGGGCCACTACGGAGTCGCCCGGTCATCGTCGTACGATCCGGATCTGAAACGGTTGTTTTCGGATGCTCCTGCCCACGCCAATAAGATGAGCGCCGCGGCTTTCTTGAATCGGTTCCGACGAGAAGTCCGTCGAAAAGTGGCGAGCTGGACGGGTGAGTACCAATACACGATCGATCAGGTGCTTGAAGACATGATCGCACGATGTCGAGAACTGCGCTTGTCCCTGCCCATCGACCAGGAACAGGCAAAACTGGACTTTACGATTCTACTGACGGTCCACACGATGAACTATCTGCGGAGTGGCCGTCACAGGGTGGCGGTATGAGACGATTGCGCGTTCTCGTTCTCATGCATGAAGATCTGGTGCCTCCGGAGCCGCTGAACGGTCACGATCCGTCGCAAGCAGAATGGAAAACGGAATACGACGTCGTGACCACGCTGCGAAAAATGGGACATGAGGTGAGGCCGCTGGGAGTCAAAAGCGATCTCGGGGTGATCCGTACGGCCGTGACGGAGTGGCGGCCACACATCGCGTTCAACTTGCTCGAGGAGTTCGACGGTCTCGCCGTGTACGACCAGAACGTCGTTTCATACCTGGAGTTGCTGCGCGTCCCCTATACAGGCTGCAACCCCCGAGGGTTGATGTTGGCGCGCGACAAGGTGTTGGCGAAAAAATTATTCTCGTTTCACCGAATCCCGTTTCCGGATTTCGTCGTGGCCCCCCAAGGGCGCATGGTGAGGCGCCCGACCTGGCTGTCTTTTCCTCTGATCGTCAAATCCGTCACCGAAGAAGCTTCGTTGGGCATTTCCCAGGCGTCTATCGTCGAAGACGACGGGAAACTGAAAGAGCGTGTGGCGTTCATTCACGAAAGCGTCGGGACCGGAGCGCTCATTGAACGGTATATCGAGGGGCGGGAGCTCTATATTGGCGTGATCGGCAATGGCCAGCTCCGAGCGCTTCCGGTGTGGGAATTAAAGATGGACAAACTGCCCGGGGATGCCAGGAGAATTGCGACGGAGCGGGTGAAATGGAGTCGGAAATACCAAGACAAGTACGGCATAACCTCGGAGAAGGCCAAGAATCTTCCCGCGGGCAAGCCGGAGCAGATTCAGCACCTTGCGAAGCGCGTCTACCGTGCACTCGGGTTGAGCGGCTACGCCCGCATCGACTTGAGGATGGACGAACAGGGAGGCCTCTACGTGCTGGAAGCCAATCCGAATCCGCAGATCGCCCGTAATGAAGATTTTGCCGACTCGGCGGAAAGTGCCGACTGTCGCTATGAGGACCTCCTCCGAGAGTTGTTGAACGCTGGTCTCCGCTGGCGGCCGGCCAGAGCCGCCTGACCAGCCGCCCGAAAGCTCCTCACATCTTGAGATGCTTCTTCAGAATCTCCGACTGCTGAATCGCCACGTTGTCCTTGCCAAGGCTCTGCGCGCGCTGAAAATGCTCGGCCGCGCCCTTATGGTCTCCGGACTTGTCGAGCGCCAGCGCGAGATCATAGTGCGCCTCGGCGGACTGGGGATCGGCCTTTTCCGCTTCTGAAAAGTGCTTCTTGGCCACATCCCAATGCCCCTTGCCGTAATGCTCAATGCCGGCCGCAATGTGCGTTTCCGCCTTGGAGCCGGCGGCCGCCTGCAGGGGCATGGCATCCTTCCCCATGTCCGCCAGGGCGGGCGTGGCTACACAGAGTGCGCTGAACGCGAGCGAGCAGAATACGAGTTTCATAGGAACCTCCATCGGTGAAGGGTGAACTGTCTTCCTCTACGGAGCGGCCGATCAACCGGATCTACAGAATGGGGTTGGCGGCGGTACAGAACAACTGGGAACTCCACGAGAGCTCGGTGAGAAGGGGGGCAGGACTGATGAAGTTGCACCGGTGAGGAAGCTCGTTCGGGTGAAGGAGACGCTGGGGCACCTCAGAGGGGCGGAGAGAGGACTACGCAGGCCATTAGAGGTAGCGGTGACCGGTGACTTGACCGGCCGAGTCGAGCTCATAGAGCAAGGGAGCGCCGGTGGGGATATTAAGCTCCAAGACCTGTTCCCTCGACAGGTGCTCCAGTTCCATCACGAGCGCACGAAGACTGTTTCCGTGCGCGGCGATCAAGATGGTTTCACCCGATAGCAGATGAGGCCTGATGCTCTTGTCAAAGTAAGGCAACACCCGTTCGGCCGTATCCTTCAGACTTTCTCCTCCGGGGGGCCGGACGTCGTAACTTCGACGCCAGATCTTGACCTGATCCTCGCCGTACTTTTTCGCCGTTTCAGCCTTGTTGAGGCCTTGCAACTCCCCATACATGCGCTCGTTCAATGCCTTGTCCCGTTCCGTCGGAATCTCGGTCTGCCCGATGACCTCGAGCGCCAGCCGAAGCGTCTCATTGGCGCGCTGCAGGACGGAGGTAAAGGCCCGATCGAATCGGTAGGGACGGAGTTTCTCCCCGGCGTTCTTTGCTTCTTGCATGCCTCGCGGGGAGAGCGGCACATCCACCCATCCGGTGAACCGGTTTTCGAGATTCCACTGCGATTCGCCGTGACGGAGCAAGACCAGATGTCCCATTGCGTGTCCCTCCAAGTGAGCCGCCGCCCAGAATACTGAATCACCACTCCAAGTCAAGCGTTGCTTTCGGCCTACTCCGGCAGTACCATGCCGCACAATTTTAGCGGGATGCGTTCATCCATGACTACTGGTCCGTCCTCCGACAGCCGCTGGCGCGCCGTGGAAAGCTGGTGGATCAGCATGGGCGAGCGGTTGCACGTGGCTGATCGGGCGGAAAACTTTTTCAAAGCTTCAACACCCGGCGGTCTGCTCGATCGCATCGGGCAGGTCGGGGGACAGGTCGATTACATCCTGTTCGTCCTGATGCGCTATTGGGTGCCGACAGTGCTCCCTCCTGCCGGCCGCGAGCGATTGACCAAGAACGATGCCGATTACTGGCTCGAATCCGAACAACTTCTCAAGGCTGCGGCGACCAGGCTGCGACAACTCAAACCCTTGATCGAATTGCTCACCATGCCCAATCCCATGTCCGATAGTTCCGCCGGGCAGAGTATGAGCGCTTCGCCTGTGGCGGAGTTGGAATTGTCGAGCATCGTCGAAGGGATTGCCGAGGCGGCCGGCAGCTACGGCGGGCCGGACTATACTTCGATCGTCAAAGCCTTTGATCCTGTTCCACTGCGTCAGACGCAGCCCTTCAAGCACAACAAGAAGCACAGCGCCGAGCTCTGGGTCGTCTTCTTATTGCGGGAGCACTTTCGAAGCCTCGGCCTCGGCAAAGACCGGTACTGGCCGTTGATTGCGCCACTCTGTACGGCGGCGGGCATCCTGGCACCGAACGGACAGGTCTATGGCGCCGATGAACTCAAGAGCTGGTGGCAGAAAAACTGGCCGCGCACCTACACCCAATTGGAACAAAAACAAGAAGCGGTTGATTCGGGGGGAGCGGCGTACGAGCAGGACTGGAGCTGGTTTCAGGCCTGGATGACGTGGCAAAGGCAGCGTTAATACCAGCGACATGGCCGGCCGGCGCAGCCGATTTCTTTGGGGCCCTCTCCGTGTCCATCGTGCCTTCTTGAAGCATCTTAAACATCGCAAGCGAGAAGAGTAGATAGAAGACGACTCCGACCCAGATCACGTAGGGTTGGACGCCGCCCTCTTCCTTGATTGTGGCATGCTGTTGGGAAGGATCATTCCAGGCCTGTTGTTTGATAGCCGCAATGTGCTCCCGACAATGCCAGTAATACACATAGTTGGCGGTTGCGCCGGCCACCACGCTCCAGACCATCCCGCTGGTCATGTCTCCCGTCAGGTACGTCGACACCATCGGTCCGATCGCATAGACCGCCGCATAGAGATACATCTTCCTGTACAAAAACCAGAGGAACGAAACATACAGAAATGCCGGCCAATTCCAGGTCAGCGCAAATCGTGGAGCCTGTGCAGTGCCGAATTTCTTGAACTGCTCGAGATACTGCTCGGCGTTCGGACCGATGAAGTCACGCCAAAGGTCGCTCTCGGTGTGACCGGAGTACGCAGTCGGCGCGGCGGATGGTGCCGACGAGGATGCCAAGTCATTCCCGCACTGATAGCAAAACATTGCGTCGTCCTGGTTCTGCTGCTGGCATTGCCCACAGGATTTCATCGGTCAAAGAGTACCACAACGTCAGGTCACCGAGCGCTTGAAGACTCATGCATTGATTCATTTGCTTTCACCTCCATTCTTGTGCTAGCTTCCCTTACTTTACAACGGGATACGTCTGCCATGCCGACCGAAGAGCTCAAGCAAGGCGCCGAACAATATTTGATGGGGACCTACGCGCGCCAGCCGGTCTCTATTGTGCGAGGTCGCGGGACCAAGGTCTACGACCTTGAGGGACGTGAATACGTGGATTTTGTCGGTGGCATCGCAGTCAACGTTCTGGGTCACGGTCATCCGGATTTGGTGCTGGCCATCCAGAAACAGGCCGCGCAGCTGATTCACACGTCGAATTTGTATTACACCGAGCCGCAAGTGAAGCTGGCCCAAATGCTGGTCGATCATTCGTTTGCTGATCAGGTCTTTTTCTGCAACAGCGGGGCGGAGGCCAATGAAGCGGCGATCAAGCTCGCCAGGCGCTATTCGCACGACAAATACGGAGCCGGCCGATTCGAAATCATCACGATGAAGCAGTCGTTCCATGGCCGAACGATGGCGACGCTGACCGCGACCGGCCAAGACAAAGTGCAGAAGGGATATGAGCCGCTCGTTCCCGGGTTCACGTATGTGACCTTTAATCATCTGGCGGAGTTGGAACAGGCTGTGAACGCCACGACCGCCGCAATCATGCTGGAACCGATACAGGGTGAAGGCGGTGTACACGTCGCCGCTCCCGAGTACCTGAAGGCGGTCCGCGATCTGTGCACCCGACAAGATATTTTGCTGGTCTTCGATGAAGTCCAGACGGGTATGGGCCGAACCGGGACGCTGTTCGCTTACGAACAGTTGGGTGTGGCGCCGGATATCATGACCCTGGCCAAAGGACTGGGCGGCGGTGTTCCGATCGGAGCCTGCTTGGCCACGGCGCCCGTCGCCAAAGCGTTCGGACCCGGTTCGCACGCATCGACGTTCGGCGGGAACCCGCTGGCCTGTGCCGCTTCGCTGGCGGTGCTGCGTGTATTGCTCGAGGGACGTGTGCTCGATCAAGCCCGTCGGATGGGCGAATACCTGAGTAAAGGGTTATCGGAGTGCAAGGATCGCCACCATAACGTGAGAGACGTGCGAGGCCTGGGCCTGCTGCAAGGGATGGAAGTCGAGATGGATGCGAAAACCGTCGTCGGCGACTGTCTGAAGCGAGGACTCCTCATCAATGCGGTGGGAGAGCACGTGCTCCGCTTTGTTCCGCCGTTGATCATCACTCAAGCGGAAATCGACCGACTGTTGGACGTCCTGTCCCGGATTTTTGATCGGCACGCCGCCCAGGCGGCACACTAAGAAGGCCGGCATCCCATGAAATCACGGTTGCAGCGTGCCCCCAGGCTCGCCAAAGATCTGCTGGATGTTGCGGCCGTCCCCACCGCCGCGGTCGAACGCCTCCTTGCCGTTGCCGGGGATCTGAAAAACAAGCAGCGCCGCGGCACCCCGCATCCGTTGTTGAAAGGCAAAACGCTCGGTCTTCTGTTTCAAAAGCCGTCGACGCGGACGAGAGTATCGTTTGAGGCCGGCATGCATCAGTTGGGCGGCCATGCCCTGGTCCTCCCGATGGCCGACATCCAGTTGTCGCGCGGCGAAAGTGTGGCGGACACGGCGCGCGTATTGTCTCGTTATCTCGATGCGATCGTGCTTCGCACCTATGACCATGCTACGGTCGAGGAGTGGGCCCGCGAAGCCACCATGCCGGTCATCAACGGGCTCACCGATCTCAGCCATCCGTGCCAGGCCTTATCAGACCTGCTTACGATCAAGGAGAAAAAAGGGAGGCTCAAGGGGATCAAGATCGCCTATGTCGGGGACGGCAACAATGTGGCGAATTCCCTCATAGAGGCCGCAGCCAAAATGGGCATGACGATCGCCCTCGGTTGTCCTTCAGGCTATCAGCCGGACCAGCATGTGGTCGACCTCGCACGGCTGGAGGCTGCCAAGACCGGCGCCGTGATTGAACTGGGCCAAGACCCCCACGTGGCCGTGAAGGAAGCGGACGTCGTCTATGCCGATGTCTGGATCAGTATGGGCCGGGAGCGAGAACAGGCCAGACGGCTACGGGTGTTCGCCCCGTATCAGGTCAACAGCCGTCTCGTCGCCAGAGCCAAGCCCGATGCGATCGTGATGCATTGTCTGCCCGCACACCGCGGGGAGGAAATTACTGCCGACGTGCTGGACGGTCCCCAGTCCGTCGTCATCGACCAGGCGGAAAACCGGCTGCACATGCAGAAGGCCATCTTAACGCAACTGTTGGGGAAAGGGAGACAAGGGCGACGATGAATCGTGGTATCAAAAAAATCGTACTGGCCTATTCTGGAGGGCTTGATACCTCCGTCATTCTGAAGTGGTTACAGGAAACCTATGAGGCGGAAGTCATCGCGTTCTGCGCCGATTTGGGGCAGGGCGAGGATCTGCAAGCCATCAAGGGTAAGGCGCAGAAGTTGGGTGTCAAAAAGGTCTACGTCGAGGACCTGCGTGAGACGTTCGTCAAAGAATATGTGTTCCCGATGCTGCGCGGTAACGCCATGTATGAGGGGTCCTATTTGCTGGGCACCTCGATCGCTCGTCCATTGATCGCCCGCCGGCAGGCGGAGATCGCGCTCAAGGAAGGCGCCGAAGCCGTCTCGCACGGCGCGACGGGGAAGGGAAACGATCAGGTCCGCTTTGAGTTGACGTATATGGCACTGGCACCGGGGTTGAAGATTATTGCACCCTGGCGCGAGTGGACGATGCGGTCGCGCCGCGAGCTGATTGAATATGCGGATCGGCATGGCATTCCCGTCACGGCGACCAAGGCAAAGCCGTACAGCATGGACCTCAACCTGTTCCATGTGAGCTATGAAGGCGGCATTCTGGAAGACCCGTGGGAATCGCCGCCGGACGAGATCTTTCAGATGACGGTGGCGCCGGAAAGGGCCCCCAACAAGCCCCTGGAAGTGGAGATCGATTATGAGGCCGGCAACCCTGTGGCGGTGGACGGGAAGAAAATGAGTCCCGCCGCGCTGCTCACCCATCTGAACAAGTTGGGCGGCGCGCACGGTATCGGGCGGGTCGATCTGGTCGAAAATCGCTATGTCGGCATGAAGTCCCGCGGTGTCTATGAAACGCCGGGCGGTACAATCTTGCATGTGGCTCACCGTGGCTTGGAATCGTTGGCGATGGACCGCGAGGTCTTGCATTTGAGAGACAGTCTGATCTCCCGCTACGCGGGCTTGATCTACAACGGGTATTGGTTCAGTCCCGAGCGTGAGATGCTCCAAGTCGCGATCGACGAGGCGCAGCGGGACGTCAGCGGCACAGCGCGCGTAAAACTCTACAAGGGCAGCTGCACCCTGGCGGGGCGGAAATCGAAGCGCTCCCTCTACCGCCTCGACATTGCGACCTTCGAAGAGGACGACGTGTACAACCAGAAAGACGCGGAGGGCTTCATCCGCCTGAACGCCTTGCGCTTGAAGATCCGCGCGCAACGCAAGAAAGCATCGTCCTGATGACGAAGGGCCGGACAGACAACGGATTTGGCGACGGGAAGGCCTGGAGCGGCCGGTTTCGTGAGCCCACGCACCGGCTGGTCGAAGCGTTTACCGCCTCGGTGACCGTGGATCGGCGGCTCTACGCGCAGGACATCCAGGGCAGCGTCGCCCACTGTAAAACCTTGGAGAAGGCGCGCGTGCTGACCGCGGGTGAGACACGGACGATTGTGCGGGCACTCGAGGCAGTCAAAACCGAGTTGGACCGTGGCCGTTTCAAATTTGCTCCGCAGGACGAAGACATTCACATGGCGATTGAGCGGCGGCTCACAGAGTTGATCGGTCCGTTGGGGGGCAAGCTGCATACCGGCCGAAGCCGCAACGATCAGGTCGCGCTGGATATCCGGCTCTATCTCCGCCGCCAACTCGAGGAGTTTGCCAAACGGCTTCAGGACTGTCAGCGCGTGCTCGTGGCGAAGGCGAAGGCACACCGTTCCGTCGCGATGCCGGGCTATACCCACCTCCAGCGGGCGCAGCCCGTGTTGTTTGCACACCATCTTCTGGCCTACGTCGATATGCTCGAGCGGGACAAAGGCCGCATCCAGGATGCGCATAAACGATTGAACGTCATGCCTCTGGGGTCCGGGGCTCTAGCGGGCACCAATTATCCGGTGGATCGGCGCTATACGGCCGGGCTGCTGGGGTTTCCCCAAGTCACCACGAACAGCCTCGACGCGGTGTCCGACCGCGATTTCATGATTGAAATTGCCGCGGCACTATCGATTACGATGATGCACTTGTCTCGGTTGAGCGAGGAGCTCATCGTGTGGTCATCCCAAGAATTCGGGTTTGTCAATCTCCCGGAGGGATTTTGCACGGGCAGCAGCATGATGCCCCAAAAGAAGAATCCCGACGTGCCGGAGTTGATCCGGGGCAAAACAGGCCGGGTCTATGGCCAGCTGATTAATCTTTTGACCACGATGAAGGCACTCCCCTTGAGTTATAATCGGGACTTGCAGGAGGACAAGCCGGCACTGTTCGATGCTCTGGACACGGTGACGGCGTCGCTTCAAGTCTTGACGGAATTGATGCGTCGGCTCAAAGTAAACCGGGAGAGTTTGAAACAGGCCGTTCAGGGCGGAGGACTGCTGGCGACTGAACTGGCCGATTACCTGGTCGGTAAGGGCATGCCGTTTCGCGAAGCCCACGGCGTGACAGGCCGAGTGGTACGGTCGGCGCTGGAACGCGGACGTGAGTTCACGTCCTTCACCCTCGAGGAACTGCGGCAGTTCTCGGACCGTTTCGACAAGGGCGTCTTTGCACGGCTGACCGTGCAGTCGGCGATCGATCGCAAGGCCCAGATCGGCGGTACGGCCAGAGGTCAAGTCGAGCAGCGGATCAAACAACTGGAACGGCTGTTATCGTGAAGGGAAGCATCGTTATTGTCACGGCATTGATGTCTGCGGCCTGCGGTGTTGTCGGAGCGCCGATCCCGCCCGAGGACGTGGGAGTCGCACCGACCATTCAGCGGCAAAAACAGCTCGATGCGTTAGAAGCGGCCAAAAAGAAGGAAGCGGAAGAAGCTCCGGTCGTACTGGAGCCGCAGGGGCAGGACGTCGATTTGCCGCCGCTCCACCCTGTCGGAACGCGGTAAGGGCGTAAACTACGAACCGAACGGTCTGAGCCTTATGGCAAAGTGGAGGAACGACTGATGACACTGATCCAACCGACGCGACAGGGACAGCCGCTGAAATCTCCGATGAATAAGCGGCTCTTGCTCGTCGACCCCTATCCTCGGGACAACCAGTATCATCTTACGGCCTCGGAGAGACGGGCCGTCTGGTTCCCGAAACTCAGTTTGCCGACCATTGCGGCCTATACCCCCGAGCACTGGGAGGTCGATCTGGTCGATGAAGCGGTGGAGGACATCGACTTCGATCATCCGTGCGACATGGTCGGCCTCTCCATCATGACGTGCTATGCCCCGCGGGCCTATGAGATTGCGAAGGAATTTAGAAAACGGGGCAGGACGGTGGTCATGGGCGGCGTGCATCCGACCTATTGTCCGGACGAAGCGCTCCAGCATGCAGACGCCATTGTCTGCGGCGAGGCCGAAGATCTCTGGCCTCGATTGGTCGAAGATTATGAAGCCGGCAATATGCAGCGTATGTACAAGATGACTGCGTTTCCCTCCTTGGAGCGATACAAGCCTCCCCGTGTCGAATTGTTGAGCCCGGACTCCTACATGACCCGGCAGTGCAGCTTTACGACGAGAGGCTGTCACTTCGACTGCGAGTTTTGTAGCGTTTCGCCGTTCAATGGCAAGACCACGAGGCGCCGGC
>Ga0070664_100003868_pt1 | contig 12091 bp, 6 predicted proteins | sample KBSC73metaG_FD_65863 | JGI IMG/M metagenome (GOLD analysis project Ga0070664, IMG submission 65863) | Corn rhizosphere microbial communities from Kellogg Biological Station, Michigan, USA - KBS C7-3 metaG | ecosystem: Host-associated > Plants > Roots > Rhizosphere > Soil ... | reverse complement strand
GGTTCATGCGCAGCTACGCGCGCATGGCGCGACTTCCCGCGCCTGTGCTCGCGCCCGTCGACGTGCGTCCGTGGGTGGAGCGCGTCGTGCTGCTCGAGAAGCGGCTTCCGATCCAGATCCGGCCCGGTCCCGCGATCACGCTCTCCGCCGACGGCGACCAGCTCGACCAGCTGCTGATCAATCTCGTCAGTAATGCCGTGGATGCGTCGAGCGAGACGGGAGGAAGCGTCGAGATCTGGTGGTCCCAACAGCAGGGCGCGCTCGACCTGCGTGTCGTCGACGAGGGTCCTGGTCTGCCGGCGACGGCGAATCTGTTCACGCCGTTCTTCACTACGAAGCGCACGGGCACGGGCATCGGCCTCGTGCTCTCGCGCCAGATCGCCGAGGCGCACGGCGGCACGCTCACGCTCGAGAACCGCAGCGACGGGCGTGGCTGCGTCGCGCGGCTGCGACTGCCGATCCAGCGCGACGAAGGCCAGGCCGGGATGTGGGTGACCGGCGAGACGCCGGCACGCGCGGCGATCTCGTCGTAGCGAGTGTCCGATTCCGGGACGGCGAATCCCATTTCCGAACGCCGTTTCGGCGCGCGCCGGACGACACCGCGCACTAACTCGTTCCGTACGAGCCAGTTGGCGATCGCGCCGTCGAGGCACGGTCGTCGCCTTAGGCGATAGTGCAGTCTCGCCGTACGATCGTGGCTCATCAGTACTCCCGGATCATGGACATCGCGCGCACGCCGAAGAAGAAGCGCGGGAAATACATCGCCATCGGCGCAGGAGTGGTGGCCTTCGTCCTCCTCACACTGGTACTCGGCAGCCTTCCCACCGCCGCGCCATCGGTGGAGCGCTCGATGCTGCTCATCGACTCCGTGCAGCGCGGCACGATGGTGCGCGCCGTGCGCGCGCCGGGCACACTCGTGCCCGAGCAGGTGCGCTTCGTCTCGGCACTGACGGCCGGCCGCATCGAGCGGCTGCCCGTGCGGCCCGGTGCGACGGTCACCGGCGGCTCGGCGCTGCTCGACATGTCCAACCCGGACGTGCAGCTCGAAGCGCTCGAGGCGGGACGTCAGGTCACGACCGCCGAAGCGGCGCTCGTGAATCTCGAGACGCAGCTCCAGACCCAGCGCCTCACGCAGGAAGCGGCGATCGCGTCGGCGGAAGCGGCGGCGAGCGAGGCGAAGCGGCAGGCCGCACAGATGGCGGTGCTCGGCAAGCAGCAGCTCGCGAGCGCCAACGACATGGCGCTCGCCAACGAGCGCGCCACCGAACAGAGCGCACGACTGAACGCGGAGAAGTCGCGCCTGCGCGTGATGGATGGTGCGATGGCGCGACAGATCGCGCTTCAGCGAACCGAGGTCCAGCGCGCACGGTCGATCGCCGAGTTCCAGCAGGCACGCGTGAAGTCGATGCACGTCGTCGCGCCCGAGAACGGCGTGCTCCAGACCCTGCCGCTCGAGCTGGGACAATGGGTCGTCTCGGGCCAGGTGCTCGCGACCGTCGCGCAGCCGGGCCGACTCAAGGCGCTGCTGCGCGTACCCGAGACCCAGGCGCGCGACGTCGTTATCGGACAGCCGGTGGAGATCGACACGCGCAACGGCATCGCGAAGGGGCACGTCGTGCGCACCGATCCGTCGGTGCAGAACGCGACGGTGGCGGTGGAGGTCGCGCTCGACGGTGCGCTCCCGCGTGGCGCGCGCCCCGATCTCTCGGTGGACGGCACGATCGAGATCGAGCGGCTGCCCGACGTGCTGCACGTCGCTCGGCCGGCGTACGGTCAGGGCGAGAGCACGGTCGGGCTGTTCAAGCTCGACCGCGACGGAAAATACGCTACACGGGTGCCCGTGAAGCTCGGCCGCACCTCGGTGAACGCCATCCAGATCCTGCAGGGCCTCGCCGTCGGCGATCGCGTCATCATCTCGGACATGACCCAGTGGGACAACGTGGACCGCGTGAAGCTCCGGTAATCAGCCAACCTTCGAGCCCGAACCATCCAATGAATCAGCCATCGGACGCGGCCACGCCGTCGTTCTCCCTGAATCCGGACGCGCTCATCAGCATGCGCGGCATCAAGAAGGTGTTCGTCACCGACGAGGTGGAGACGCACGCGCTCGTCGAGGTGCATCTCGACATACAACAGGGGGAATACGTCGCGATCTCCGGCCCGTCAGGCTGCGGCAAGACGACGCTGCTCTCCATCCTCGGCCTGCTCGACGCGACGACGGAGGGTGAGTATCTGCTCGCCGGCGAACCGGTGGCAGGGCTGTCGGCCGCCGAACGGGCCCGCGTCCGCAACCGGCAGATCGGGTTCATCTTCCAGGCGTTCAATCTGATCGGCGACCTCACCGTGTTCGAGAACGTCGAGCTGCCGCTCACCTATCGCACGGGCGACGCGGCGCTCGATCCGGCGGAGCGGAAGCGCCGCGTCGTCGAGGCGCTCGAGAAGGTCGGGATGGCGCACCGCACCAAGCACTATCCGGCGCAGCTCTCCGGCGGCCAGCAGCAGCGCGTCGCCGTGGCGCGCGCCGTCGCGGGCGAGCCGGCCATCCTCCTTGCCGACGAGCCGACCGGAAATCTCGACTCGCAGAACGGCGAGGCGGTGATGGGGCTGCTCCAGGAGCTGCACCGCGGCGGCGCGACGATCTGCATGGTCACGCACGACCCGCGCTATGCGGAGCACGCCGACCGATCGGTGCACCTGTTCGACGGTCGCGTCGTCGAGGACACGGCGCACGTCGGCGCACGGTCCGCCACGGCGACGCCCTAGCGCACGACGACCCGGAGCTCGAGCATGCTCTCCGACCTCCGCTACGCGATTCGCTCGCTGCGGCGCAGTCCTGGGTTCACCATCGTCGCCATACTGACGCTTGGTCTGGGCATCGGCGCAAACACCACGGTGTTCTCGTGGATGGAAGGGCTCGTGCTGCAGCCGCTCCCACTCGTGCGTGATCCATCGCGGCTGGTGAGCGTGAGCTTCGTGTCGCACGGCGAGCCGAACGGGATGATGTCGTATCCCGCGTTTTCGGCTCTCGCCGAGCGGACCCGAACCGTGGATGGGTTCGCGGCATTCGCGGTGCGGCTCTTCGGCGTGCAGGACCGCAACGCCGTCGACGTCGCCGCGCCGGTCGGCGGCGCATACACCTCCGTGAACTACTTCCGGACGCTGGGCGTCGGACCGGTGCTCGGTCGCACGTTCGAGCCCGCCGACACGCTCGCGAGCGCAGAACCGGTCGTCGTGCTCGGCCACGCTCTCTGGCGCCAGCGCTTCGGCCAGGACGCAGGCGTGATCGGCCGGACGGTGCGCGTCAACGGGCTGAGCGCGACGATCATCGGCGTCGCACCTCCGGGGTTCCTCGGCGCCGAGGCGGGCTACGATCTCCAGCTCTGGGCTCCGCTCGCATCCTACGACCGGCTGGGCGAGCGTGACGGAGAGCTGCGCACCGTCTTCTCGCGCTGGCTCACCGTGTTCGGCCGCTTGCACGCCGGCGCGTCGCTCCAGCAGGCGGGCGCGGAGCTCGACGCTGCCGGGCGCCAGCTCGTGCGCGAGCGACCCGACCTCGAGCTGGGCGCGACGAGCGCAGCGGCGCTGCCGTTCAGCGGAGGCGATGCCCCCCGCATCCTCCGTCCACTGTTCACCGCGCTGCTCGGCGTGACGGCGGTGCTCCTGCTCATCGTTTGCGCGAACGTCGCCAACCTGATGCTGGCCCGGAGCGCATCGCGGCGGCGCGAGCTCGGCGTGCGCGCCGCGCTCGGAGCGAGCCGCGGCCGTCTCGCGCGCCACCTGCTCGCCGAGTGCATCGCGCTCGCAATCCCGGGTGCGCTGCTCGGTGTCGCGTTCGCATCGTGGGGACGCGACGCGCTGCACGCACTGGTGCCGCAGAGCGGGACGCCGCTGGCCGTCGATACGCCGCTCGATCTCCAGGTGCTCGGGTTCGCGATGGCGCTGACGGTCGTCGCGATCATCAGCGTCGGCCTGGCGCCAGCACTTCGTGCATCGCGCTCCGATTTCGGCGTCGTGCTCAAGGGCGGCACTCCGGGCTCGGGAGTGAGCCGCTCGCGCCTCCGCAGCGCGCTCGTCGTCGCGCAGGTCGCGCTGTCGTTGACGGCGGTGGTCTCCGCCGCGCTGTTCGTCCGCACGCTGCGGGCGCTCGAGCTGATCGATCCCGGATTCCGCGATCCGTCGCACGTGCTCCTCGTGAGCACCGACCTCGGATTCACCGGTGTCCGCGACACGGCCGTCATCCGCACCACGGTGGAACGTCTCATCGAGCGCACCGGCGCGATCCCGGGCGTCGCGTCGGCCGGGGTGGCGACGCACGTGCCGATGGGACTGTTCGGCGGCAATAACGTGAGCTTCTCGGTGCCGGGCTACGTGGCCGGACGGGACGAACATCCGTCGGCCTGGGTGAACTACGTCTCTCCGAACTACTTCGACGTGATGCGCATCCCGGTCGTCCGCGGTCGCACCCTCTCGGCGACGGATCCGGCCGCCGGCGCACAGCGAGCGATCGTCATCAACGAGACGTTCGCCGATCGCTATCTCGCCGGTCGTGACCCGATCGGTGCACCGATCGCGCTTGGCATCGGCGACACTCCGAATGCCATCGTCGTCGGCGTCGCGCGCAACGTCGTGCGCGGATTCGACGGCATCCGCACGCTCACCGGTCCCGCGACGCCGGCATACTACGCGAGCTTCGCGGGCGCGCCGGCGAAGGCGTTCACGCTGCACCTGCGCGCGACCGGCGATCCGCTCGCTCTCGTGCCGGCGGTGCGGCGTGCATTCGCGGACGTGGCGCCGGGCCTGCCTCTGCTGCGCCCCGAGACGCTCGCCGAGCATGCGACCGGCGCGTTCTTCCTGCAGCGCATTGGCGCCATGGTGTTGGGCGCGCTGGGTGGCGTCGTCGTGCTGCTCGCGGCACTCGGGTTGTACGGCGTGACGGCGCACGCGGTCACGGAGCGCACGCGCGAGGCCGGAGTTCGCGTCGCGCTCGGCGCCACCTCGCGTCAGGTGATGCAGACCTTCCTCGCCGAATCCCTCCGGCTCGCCGGGTTCGGGCTCGTGATCGGCGCGCTCGGCGCGCTCGCCGTCGGCGGGCTGCTCGCGAGCCAGTTGTACGGCGTCGGCGGGCGTGATCCGCTCACGCTCGTCGGCACGGCGCTGCTGCTCGCGCTCGTGGCCGCCGTCGCCACCTACCTTCCGGCGCGGCGAGCGACGCGCGTCGATCCCGTCATCGCCCTGCGGAGCGAATAACCGTGTCTCTTCTCACCAAACGGTCGCCCGACGTGCTTCGCGACGGTGAGCCTGGCGCCCCCCTCATCTCCCTCCGCGACATCGAGAAGGCGCACAAGGCGGGCGGCGGCGTGACGTACGTGCTGCGGCGCATCACGCTCGACATCGCCGCGGGCGAGTTCGTGACGATCATGGGACCGTCCGGCGCGGGCAAGAGCACGCTCCTCTCGATTCTCGGGATGCTCGACCCGGCGTTCACGGGTGAGTACTTCTTCCGCGGAGCTCCCGTCCATGCCATGGACGCCCGCCGGCGTCAGGCGTTCGCGCGCGAGCAGATCGGCTTCGTGTTCCAGCAGTATCACCTGCTCGACGACCTCACCGTCGCCGAGAACCTCAGCGTCCCGCTCGACTACCGGGGCGTGCCAAGAGGCGAGCGCGCCGCGCGCGTCGCCGACGCCCTCGATCGGTTCAACATCGTCGGCAAGAAGGATCTGTATCCGAGCCAGCTCTCCGGCGGCCAGCAACAGCTCGTCGGGATCGCGCGCGCCGTCGTCGCCGAACCGTCGCTCATCCTCGCGGACGAGCCCACCGGGAATCTGCACTCCGCGCAGGCGCGCGAGATCATGGAGCTGTTCGCGCGGCTGAACGCCGCGGGAACGACGATCGTGCAGGTCACGCACTCCGAGGAGAACGCGGCGTACGGCCGGCGCACGATCCGTCTCCGCGACGGATGGATGGAAGCATGATGGCCGATCTGCGGTACGCGTTGCGCGCGCTCGCGCGCACGCCCGGCTTCACGCTCGCCGTCGTCCTCACGCTCGCGCTGGGGATCGGTGTGAACTCGGCGATCTTCAGCGTGGTGTACGGCGTGCTTCTGCGTAAGCTGCCGTACGCGTCGCCCGAGCGACTCGTCGTACTGTACGGACGCTACCCGCAGTTCGGCCGGACCTCGACGTCGCTCCCCGACTTTCAGGACTGGCGCGCCGGTACGCAGTCGTTCGAGCAGCTCGCGGCGGTGCACGGAGCCGTGTTCATCCTCACGGGCGACGGCGAGCCCGAGCGCGTCGTCGCGGATCGCGTCACGTCGAACTTCTTCCCCACCTTCGGCGTGCGCCCCGAGCTCGGCCGCGCCTTCCTCCCCGACGAGGACAAGATGGGTGGCGACGACCGGGTCGTGGTGCTGAGCCATGGCTACTGGCAGCGCCGCTTCGGCGGCGACCGGCGCATCGTCGGCCGCGAGATCCAGTTGAGCGGCCGGCCGTGGACGGTCGTCGGCGTCGCGCCCGAGGGCTTCCGCTATGGTCGCGACGTCGACCTCTGGGCACCGACGCGTGCCGACACGACGCTGCCGCGCCGCGCCGAGTTCCTCGACGTGATCGGCCGGCTGAAGCCGGGCGTCACCGTGGCGCAGGCGAGCGCCGACGTCGCCGCGGTCGTGCGGCGGCTCGCGCAGGACTATCCCGCCACGAACGGCAGGATCACGAGTGAGGTGATCGGTCTCGAGGAGGACCTCGTGCGCGACGCGCGGCCGGCGCTGCTCGCCTTCGCCGGTGCCGTGCTTCTCGTCCTGCTCATCGCGTGCGCCAACGTCGCCAACCTCCTGCTCGCCCGCGCCGCCACGCGCGAGCGCGAAGTGGCCGTCCGCGTCGCGCTCGGCGCCGGTCGCGGCCGGCTCCTGCGCCAGCTTCTCACCGAGAGCATCGTGCTCGCGCTCGTCGGCGGCGCGGCCGGCATCGCGCTCGCGAGCTGGGGTGTGGCGGCGATCGGCGCGACGCACGTGCAGTTCCTGCCGCGCCAGCACGAGATCGACATGAACCCGACGGTGATCGCATTCTCGCTGGCGTTGTCGATCGGGACGGGCCTGCTCTTCGGCCTCGCGCCGGCGTTGCGCCTCACGCGCGGCGCGCGGCACGAGTCGCTGCGCGAAGGAGCGCGCGGCTCGACGGGTAGCTCGCTCGCGCGCACCCGGAACGCGTTGGTGCTCGCCGAGGTGGCCGTGGCGCTCGTGTTGTCGATGGGCGCCGGCCTGCTGATCCGCAGCTTCGACAAGCTCACGCGCGTCGACCTCGGCTTCCAGCCGGCGGGAGTGCTCACCTACAGCGTCACCTTCCCGTCGGCGAAGTTCCGCGAGACGGCGCAGCTCCCCGCGATCTACCAATCGCTCGTCGACCGCTCCCGCGCGCTGCCCGGGGTGAAGGCGGTCGCGGTCAGCGCCGACCTGCCGATGAGCGAGTCGAACTACCTCTCGTACAGCATCGAAGGCGAGCCGCCGCCCACGCCGGACGCCGACGGGCCGCCGGTGGACGTGCAACCGTTCAATGTCTCGCCCGGCTACTTCGACGTGCTGCGCATCCCGCTGCGGCGCGGCCGGCTGCTGCAGGCGAGCGACGGCGCCTCCGCGCCGCGTGTCGCGGTGATCAACGAGGAGATGGCCCGCCGCGTGTTCGGCGACCGGGATCCGATCGGGCACCGCGTCACCTTCGGCAGTCCCACCGACAGCACGACGGCCTGGACGACGATCGTCGGCGTGGTGGGGAACGTGGCGCAGGAAGGCGTGACGGCAGGCGCTTATCCCCAGCTCTACCAATCCATCGAGCAGAACGCGTTTCGCAACGTGTTCGTGTCGCTGCGCACCGTGCGGGATCCGCTCTCGCTCGCACCGGCCGCGCGGAACGCCGTGCGTGAAGTCGATCGCGACCTCGTCGTCAACGAGATCCAGCCGCTCGACGCACGCGTGGCGCAGAGCATCGCGCGTCCGCGCCTGAGCGTGTGGCTCCTCGGCAGCTTTGCCGCCGTGGCGCTCGTCCTCGCGGCGATCGGCATCTACGGGGTGATGGCGTACACCGTGGCCCAGCGCACGAGAGAGATCGGCGTGCGCATGGCGCTCGGCGCCGACCCCGTCAGCGTCGAGCGACTCGTCGTGTGGCAGGGGATGCGGCCGGCGCTGATCGGTGTCGCGGTCGGCCTCCTTGGCGCATTCCAGGCTTCGCGACTCATCGCGAGCCTTCTCTATGGAGTGAGCGCGCTCGATCCCGTGACGTTCGCGCTCGTCCCGATCTTTCTCGCCACGATCGCGCTGCTGGCGACGTACCTGCCGGCGCGGCGTGCGACGCGCGTCTCGCCGACGGTCGCGCTGCAGAGCGAATGAACCGTTGATGCCGATGCACATCCCGTCGTTCGTTTCGCGTCTGCTCCTCGCCGCGCTCTGTGTCGCCCCGATCCCCACCGTCGGCGGCGCGCAGAATGCGACGAGCCCCGATTCCGGCGCGGCTCGCCCGGCCGCCGCGCGATCGGTCGTCGTCCTGACGCTCGACGAGGCCATCGCGCTCGCCGAGCGCAACAACCCGCAGCACCTCTCGACGGTCGACCGGCGCACGGTCGCGAACTGGCAACGCCGCGGGGCGTACGGTGCTCTCCTGCCGAACGTGACGGCGCAGTTCGGAACGCAGTACCGCGAGGGTCTGCAGCAGCTCATCGCCGGCCAGCGGTTCGGTGCGGCGTCCGATCAGATCTCGTCGAGCTACGACATCGGCGTGCAGGCGCAGTACAGCGGCGCTACGCTCCTCACCCCGAAGATGCAGAGCGCCAACGTGCACGCCGCCGAGGCGGCCGTCGTCGGCTCCGTGCAGCGGCTGCGCACGGCGGTCACGCAGCAGTATCTCAACGTGCTCCAGCAGCGTGCGCGTGCGGCAATGCAGGATACGCTGCTCGCCGCGGCGCAGGCACAGCTCACGCTCGCGCGCGCGCGCGCCGAGGCCGGCGCCGTGACGCCGCTCGACGTGCGCCGGGCCGAGGTCGCCGTCGGCCAGCAGGAAGTGGCGCTCGTGCAGGCGACCAACCAGGCCGAGATCGAGACGCTGCGCCTGTTCCAGCAGATGGGGGTTCCCGCTCGCGCCGACAGCGTCGCGCTCACGTCGCAGTTCACGATGACCGAGCTCACCGCGTCGCTCGACGAGCTGCTGGCGCAGGGACGGCGCATCAATCCGTCGCTCGACGAGATGCGGTCGCGCGAGCAGGCGGCGCAGCTCGCGTATCGCGGCGCCCAGTCGGAATACATGCCGACGCTCACCCTGTTCAGCGGTCTCGGCGGCTACACCAACCAGTACACCGACCAGGGGTTCGTGCTCGGCCAGCGCACGCAATCGAAGCAGCAGCAGTGCCTCTCGCAGGCCGGGGACGACCCGGCCGCCGTGGACGCGTGCAACGGCGTCACGCTCACCCCGACCGAGTCGGCGCAGGCGCTGGCCGAGAACCGACAGTTCCCCTTCCGCTTCCAGCGCAATCCCTTCTCGGCCGGCGCGACGCTGAGCATCCCGGTGTTCAACGGCTTTCAGCGCGAGCAGCGCGTGCAGGAGGCGATCGCGGCACGCAACGACGCGCGGCACAACGAGCGCGCGCAGGAGCTGCTGCTCGAGATCGAGATCACGACCGCGTTCCGCAACCTGACCGCGGCCCGGCGCACGGTGGCGCTGCAGGAGCGCACCGCCGCGTCGGCGCGCGAGGCGATGCGCTTCGCGCAGGAGCGGTACCGCGTTGGTCTCAACACCTTCGTCGACGTCGCCCAGGCGCGCGCCGACCGTGAGCGCGCCGAGAACGACCGCATCGCGTCGATCTACGACTATCACCGCGCGTACTCGGCACTCGAGGCGGCGGTGGGCGGGAGAGTTCGGTGACGACAACCGTCAGGTGAGATCATGAGCGACATCCGCCAGAACCTGCGCGTCGGCGTGCGCAGCCTCATCAAGCAGCCGAGCTTCACCCTCGCCGTCGTGCTCACGCTCGCCCTTGGGATCGGTACGACGACGGCGATGTTCAGTGTCGTCTATGGCGTGGTGTTGCGGCCCCTCCCGTTCGCCGACCCGGATCGCGTGGTCAGACTGTGGACCGCGTTCAAGCCGGCGCTCGGACGTGGCGCGGTCAGCGCGGCGAATGGGCGTGATTGGCGTGCCCGCAATCATGTTCTCGAAGACCTCGCCGTCATCCACAACAATCGGAGCTTCAACTTCGTGGATCGGGGCGAGCCCGAGCGACTGCAGGGCGCGCGCGTCTCGGCGAGCTTCTTTCCCATCCTTCGCGTTTCGCCGCTGCTCGGGCGCACGTTCGTCGACTCGGAGAACGAGATCGGTCAGGACAACGTCGTCGTCCTCAGCCACACCCTTTGGGAACGCCGCTTCGATGCGGACCCGTCGATCGTCGGGCGAGCGATTCGGCTCAACGGCGTTCCGACGACCGTCGTCGGTGTCATGAAGCCCGATTTCCACTACCCGGGCCAGGAGATCGAGCTGTGGGTACCGCTCACGGTGCCGGCGGGGGAGTATCTCCAGCGCACCGCGGGCTCGTACAGTGTGATCGCGCGGCTGAAGCCGGGCGTCACGCTCGATCAGGCGCGGGCCGACTTGCATCGCGTGTCGGCGAGCCTGGCGCGGGAGTATCCGGAGAACGAGCGGATGGAGGTCGGCATCGCGCCGCTGCGCGATGACATGGTCGGCGGCGTGCGGCGACCGCTCTTCGTCCTGCTCGGTGCCGTCGGCGCGATGCTGCTCATCGGGTGCGCCAACCTGACCAACCTGCTGCTGGCTCGCGGCGTCGCGCGACGCCGCGAGCTCGCCATTCGTACCGCTCTCGGCGCGTCGCGTGGACACCTCGCCGAGACGTCTCTGACCGAGCTCGTGCCGCTGCTCGCTCTCGGCGGGGGGCTCGGGGTGCTCACGGCCACCGGCGTGGTGCGCGCCGTCGTGCCGCTGCTACCGGTCGGCCTTCCTCGCACCGAGGAAATCGGGATTCACCTTCCTGTGCTGGCCTTCTCGGCGACGGTCGTGATCGTCGTCGCGCTGCTCATCGGTGTGTGGCCGGCTCTCGCCGCGGCGACGACCGCGCCACGCGACAGCCTTGCCGAACTGTCGCGTGGCGCGACGAGCGCTCCGGGGCGAACTCGGGTGCGCGATCTCATCGTGATCGGGCAGATCGGAACGACGTTGGTCCTGCTCGTCGGCGCGACGCTCCTGATGCGCAGCTTCCTCGCCGTGCGGCAGGTGACGCCGGGGTTCGATCCTGCCCGAGTGCTGAGCACCTACGTCGCCATCCCCCGATCGCAGTACCCGCTCGATGCGCAAGTCATCGCGTTCTACGCGCGCGCGCTCGATCGCATTCAGTCCCTTCCCGGCGTCGATGCGGTCGGCATGGTGAATCGCCTCCCGCTTGGCAGCGGAAATCAGACCGGCGGCGTCCAGATCGACGGTGGCGCTCCGGACACGCCCTGGCCGGGCGTCGAGACGCGCACGGCGTCGCCCGACTACTTTCGCGCGCTCGGAATCCCGATCAAGGAAGGACGATCGTTCCTGTCGTCGGACGGTGCGAATGCGCCGATGGTCGCGATCGTCGACGAGCAATTGGCCCGCACGGTGTGGCCGGGCAGGAGCGCAATCGGCCGTCGCCTGCGGGAAGGCCAGGCTGACCCCTGGAGCACCGTCGTGGGAGTGGTCGGGCACGTTCGGCACACTGGGCTCGACGACACCTCGCAACCGCAGGTGTACTGGAACCATCCGCAGCGTCCGCAAGAGCGCATGGCGCTGGTGGTGAAGGCGCGGGGCGATCCCGCCGCGCTCTCGAACGCGGTCGCGGTGGCGATTCGTGAGGTCGATCCACAGCAACCCGTCTACGACACGCGAACGCTCGATGCAGTCGTCGACCGCTCGCTGGGCCACCGGCGGTTCCAGGTGGTGTTGCTCGGCATCTTCGCGGCGATCGCGCTCGTGCTCGCGGGCATCGGCGCGTACGGTGTGATCGCCTACGGTGTCACGCAACGCGTGCGCGAGTTCGGCGTGCGGATCGCACTTGGCGCGCAACGCCGAGACGTGATCGCGCT
>Ga0070664_100003866_pt1 | contig 12094 bp, 9 predicted proteins | sample KBSC73metaG_FD_65863 | JGI IMG/M metagenome (GOLD analysis project Ga0070664, IMG submission 65863) | Corn rhizosphere microbial communities from Kellogg Biological Station, Michigan, USA - KBS C7-3 metaG | ecosystem: Host-associated > Plants > Roots > Rhizosphere > Soil ... | reverse complement strand
CTGCACGCGTTCGAATTCGTCGGCATGCCCGAGGGCCGCATCCCGCTCGCCCACGCCACCGTCTACCTCGCCACCGCGCCGAAATCGAACCGCGCCTACGCCGCCCTCGGCAAGGCGATGGCCGACGTCGAACAGGGCCGCACGCTCGCCGTGCCGCCGCACCTGCGGACGAAAACGCGCAAGAAGCTCGCCGCCGCCTCCGGCGAAAGCGAGGACGCCCTGCGCTATTTCTACTCGCACGACTTCGAGGGCGCCTATGTGCCCCAGGCCTATCTGCCCGAGGGCCGGACCTACTACGAACCCGGCGAGGAAGGGCTCGAAAAACGCATCAAGGAGCGCCTCGACTACTGGCGGCGGCTGCGCGACGAACGCCCGGAAGCCTGAACCGGCTCACCGCGCGTATTCCGCCCACGAGGTCGCCGTTTCCCACACCCGCACCGCCGCCAGCCGGACCTGCGGTCGCAGCGGATAGGCCGCCGACGGATCCGCCGCGTATCGCGACAGCGCGCCGGTCGCGTGGTCGAAGATCGTTTTCGCCATCACCTCGGTCGTCGGATCGAGGTTTTCGAACCCGATCACCCGCTCGCCATAGCGCTCCTTGAACTCCGCGTAGGCCGGATCGGCCGTGTTCATGCACATCGCGTGGTCGAAGCGGTCCAGCCACTCGCCGAGCACCGCCTTGACGATTTTGAAGTCGCACACCATCTCGTTGGCATCGAGCTCGTCCGCCTCCAGCACGAATTCGACCGTGCGCGTGTGGCCGTGGGGGAACTGGCACTTGTCAGGATGCTTGCTGAGCATGTGCCCGCTCTCCACTTCGAGCGTCTTCAGATTCGGTAAGGCATGGCTTGCAGGGATGAAGGGACGCCCGCGCGGCCCCGGCCGCATTGAAACCGGAAACGACGCCCGTTTCAACCGGCGGAAAAAGAACGCGCCAGTGGTCTTCCGAATCCGCGCCCATGCCAAGTCCCCCCGGATCTTGGTACAAGCGACAGCCTCTTCGACCACTGGCGGCATTGAAAAACCGTCTCACGCCTGAGCGCCAACAGCATTCATTGCTCGGGAATCTTGCCTAGGATTCCTAATACCGGTCAATCCAGTTTTTGGCATCTGTCGCATTTTCGGACAAAAAAGCCAAAAAAACGCAATTGATTATAGATAAGACACTTGCGACGACGAAAACGCACCCAAACACCCGAAAACCCTCCCCGAGGAACCCAGAAAGCTCCATGCTTTGCCGAAAAACGGCCACCTCGAAAAGAGCCGGAATCGTTCCGCCAACAAGCCCCCTCCGGCGGACGCGCCAACGGGCCAAAGCGCCATCCTGACCGATTGCATAGTCCGCTGCGCAATTGGCCGGGTTTGCCCCGCCCTTCCACCCATCCGCTCGGGCCGATAACCATGACAAAGAGCGCGTACACGACCGAGCGCCCGCATCTCCAAAAGACGTAGTAGCAGGATGCGCCACTCGGATCCTTCCCGCTGGAAATTTTCAGCCCGCAATCCGGAGCGTGACCGCCCCCGGGGGAAAATGAAAAGGCCCTAATCCGTTCAGGATCAGGGCCTTTATTTGGCTCCGGCGGTAGGGCTCGAACCGACCGGACTTTAACTGAAAATCAGTCAGTTGCGGGGCCGGTGTCCTGCATAGTGTCACAAGGCGCACCGGTGCCGCCTTCCTTGTCGGAACCGGATCGGCGCTTGCTCGCCCGCGTGGTCGATGCCTGGCCGCGCCTCGGGAACCCGCTCAAGTTGGCAATTCTAGCCATTGCCGATGCAGCGCCGGGGAAAGGAGAAGCGCCGTGAGGAACTACACCCTCAAGCCGGAGCTTCGTTACAAGCAGAACGACACCGGCGCTCAAAAATATTCGCCTGAAGCACACCGAGCACCGGACGCGGCAGCGGTGGCGGATGCTCGCGCCAGCGAGCGCCGCCCCGCGCCGCCGTCGGCCCTCTTGTCTATGGGCCATATTGCCAGTCCTCCCGCTCCGACCATCAAGATTTGGAAAGACGGGGCACGGGCCGATTTCCCGGCAAGTCCGCTTCGGGGTGAACGTCGCAAACCGCGTCCGCCCGAACCCTCCAAACGCGGGGATGTCACGGTGTTCTCTTCCAAGTCCCGGCGGCGACTCCTGCGCGGGCTTTCCGTCCTGCGGGTCGATTCACCGTGCCACACGCTAGCGCTGACGTTGCCCGGGGAAACCGGACACCTCACCCATGAAATCGTGATCAAGGCATTCCGGCTGCTCATGCGCCGCCTTTCCGCAACGGGGCGTTTCAAAACGGTCAGCGGCTACTGGAAGCGGGAACTCCAGAAGCGCGGGGCACTGCATTATCACCTCCTGCTCTACGGTCTCGCAGACGACACGCTCCGGGCGGAATTCCAAACGTGGATGGTCGGGCAATGGAACCGCCTGATGTGCGTCGGCCTGTCCGACGAGGAAACGGAAAAGCACCGCTGGTGGCACGCCCGCGAGGAGAACATGCAGCCCGTTTCGAACATGGGCTATTTCGCCAAGTATGTTGGCAAGGACGCGGACGACGACGGGCAAACGCCACTCAAGGGTCGCTGGTGGGCGGCGTTCAACAAGTCGGCGTTGCCGGTCGCTCCAATGTCCGAGGCGAAGCTCGAAGAAAAAGCGGCTGCCATGCTGAACCGCCTTGCCCGCAAGATGCGGCAGAACCGAGCGAACGCGGGCAAACATGTCGCGACCTCCAAGGCGCTCGGTGGCGTCGGCCTTTTCGCCCGCCTGAGTCCGTGGGACGTTCAGCGGCTGCATTGCGGCTACGATCTCAACGGCTTACGCAATCCCGAAGCTGCCCGCTGGCTGCTCGCGGCCTACGAGGTCGTTTGCAAACAAGCCGAAGTCCGACCGGGCAAGGTCCGTTTCAGCCAAGAGAGGCGAAACTCTGCGGTTTCGCTCTGTGGCCGCTCGATGCCCGCCTTTGCCCTGCAAGCCGTCGCCTACGTCAAGCGCGAGCTGGGCATTTCCATTTCACTCCATGAAACGCCGCACCAATCCCGCGAAGCATTCACGCCCGATCCCCTCAAACCCGTTCCGTCAGAGCGAACACCCGTCAACGCCGAGCGGGTCCGCTGCCAATCCGATTTCCTCGGCAGGCTTGGCGCTCTCGGCGCTCTCGCCAAGCCTGCCGATTGCTCATTTTCCTGAGGATTTCATCTCGGTCTAGGCGGTGGAGGCGGCGGCGGATTTGGTGGAACCCCTGCAGTTTTGATAGGCATAATATTACTTATTGATGTATTTATCCAGAGCCTCCTGGATCTCATTTTCCGAATTACGAGTCAAAAAAACATCCACTGGATAAGCCTGCACAATATCGACATAGGCTTGATGCTGCTTATCGAAATCACCCGTCGTCTTTTGCAAATCGAATTCAGGATTAATTCGCATTTGATCCATTAGGCTTTGAAGAGCCTGAGTAAGACGCGTGAGACCACCCATCGACTGCGTATATCTTTTGATTTTTTCTTGTGAAGAAATAACTCCATCCACGATCGACGCGAACGCAGTCAAGCCAGAAGCTATCGCCCAGAATATCTTGCCTGCATCTGTCTTCCATGCTGCCCACCCTGATATGGCCGACGAGGTTGCGAATAACGCCAGAAGCAGCCTCGTCACCAAGTCAAATATAGTCCATTTGCGGACCATGAATTTAGCCACATCCAGCGCATACAGTGATTTGTAGTTCAGAGTCCAAACTATATCCCACAGAGCATCGCGCGCTTTGTCTGAATTGGCAGGCTGATTGTTCATGCGGCTCGACAGAGGATGAGGTGCAGGAGAAAATCAGCAAGGCGCAAAGAGAAGTATTAGACAGATTTAAGGCAAATCGTGTCGCCTTTACAGCCCAGCCCTTCATGGGCGGAGCGCCCGGCGTCGGCCGCCCTCTGCCGTGAACGTGGGATGACCGGCGCTCGCGCCAGCGTGAAAAAGCGGCCTTGTTGACCAATTGCTTACCTCGCTATACAATTGGTCATGCCCGCCACCCCTGCCCTTCCTCCGAAACCGGTGGCCCGCGTGGCCGCCGAAGTCGCCCGGCAGCGATTGAAGGGCTTTCCCGTGCTGTCGATCACCGGCCCCCGCCAATCGGGCAAAACCACGCTCTCGCGCCTACTTGCGCCGCAATTGCCTTATTTCTCGCTGGAAGACCCGGACACCCGCGCCTTCGCCACGGAAGATCCACGCGCCTTCCTGCGGCAGGCCGCCGACGGTGCCATCCTCGATGAAGTCCAGCGCGTGCCGCAATTGTTCTCCTACCTGCAAAGCATGGTGGACTCCGACCGGCGGATGGGGCGCTTCATCCTGACCGGTTCCAGCCAATTCGAACTGATCGAGTCGATCACCCAAAGCCTCGCGGGCCGCGCCTCGATGCTGACCCTGCTGCCGTTTTCCCTGCCTGAACTGCAAGCGGCCAAGCGCCCTCCGGCCTCGGTCGATGAGATGCTTTACGCGGGCTTTTTTCCGCCGATCCACGACCGCCCGGTCGAGCCGAGCGTCTGGTTGCAGGATTACATCGGCACCTACCTTGAGCGCGACGTGCGGCAGATTCTCAAAATCCACGATCTCGCCACGTTCCAGCGCTTCGTGCAGTTGTGCGCCGGCCGCATCGGCCAGTTGCTCAATGTTTCGTCGCTCGCCTCCGACACCGGCATCACCCGCGCCACCGCTGAGGCCTGGCTGTCGGTGCTGCAAGCCAGCCATCTCGTGTTTCTGGTGCAACCGTGGTTCACGAACCTGTCCAAGCGCCTCATCAAATCGCCGAAGCTCTATTTCTGCGATTCCGGTCTCGCCGCTTGGCTGCTCGGCGTGCGCAATCCGGGCCACATCGCGACCCACCCGCAGCGCGGCGCGCTCTTCGAAAACTGGGTGATGACCGAACTGCTGAAGGCGCAGACCAACCGCGGCCACAAGCCATCCCTCTATTTCCTGCGTGACAAGGAAGGGCATGAAATCGACGCCCTGATCGAAACCGGGCCGGACACGTTCCAAGCCGTCGAGGTGAAATCAGGCGAAACCATCGCCTCGGACTTTTTCGCGGGCCTCGACTACTGGCGGGAAAAACTCACCCGCCAGAAACTCACTCCGTGGCTGGTGCACGGCGGCACGGCACATCAGCAACGCGAACGGGCGACGGTGTTGCCATGGAACGGCCTCGATCCTCTGACGCAGCTGCTCTAGCGCGTCGGACAAGGCCATGCCGAGGGCACGGCTGCATTTTTCCTCAAGCGCTCTCCCACCGGTAACGAGACGCCAGCGCAGCCCTTCATGGGCGGAGCGCCCGGCGTCGGTCGTTCGCTGCCGTGAACGTGGGAAGAACGGCGATCGCGCCAGCGTGCAAGGCGGTTGAGCCGCCATTCCCGAAGGGAGGGAAAACACCTCAATTGTAGTCTTCAGGCGCGACCTAAATTTCACTTGTAAACCATCGTAAATCTTGGTGTCCATTCATCAACGAACGCGTCACCATGTTCCCAGACGACGAAAACGAACGTATCAGCTCCATCGGGTCGGATCTTCTCAACCACGCGGAGGAATTCGGCGAACCGATCCGGCTTTCCCTCACCACCCAGCTCTTCCCCTACCTCTTTTTGGCGTCGCGCAAGATGACGACGCGGGAAATGAGCGAGTGGCTGGAAAAGACCAAAGGCGTGAAACTCAGCTTCGTGGCGATTGCCAAAGGACTCAAACGCCCGGAGCTGCATCTGAAACGCATCGCCGAGTTCGTGCAGTTCCCGGCCACCTACCTTGCGGCCGTTTACAACCTGAGCGCGGAAGGTCTGCTCTTCGGCGACAATCCGCATACCGGACAAACGGCGATTCAGGAATTGAGCGAGGAGATTTTCCACTCACCCGACGGGGCTTCTTCAAGCGTCACCTCCGCCCTTGAGACGCTGGAAAGTGTGTGGGCCCCGATTCCGCAGGAAGTGAAATACATGTGCCGCCGTTTCTTCGATTTCACCGAAGACGCCGACACCGAACCCGAAGCCTAATTTTTCCCAATGAAGCGAGAACCACGACCCAAGACCGAAACCACCCATTGCCTTTGGCCGCTGCAAACCGTGGCGGCAAAGCTCTCCATCTCCCGCGAAACCCTTTACCGGCTGATTCGCCAAGGGCTGTTCCCTGAGCCGATCAAACAGGGGCGACGCTCTTTCTTCACCCCTTCCGACGTCGAAGGGTATCTCAGCAAACTCAAACGCCTCCACGGATGACACCGATCAAATGCCGACTGCATAAGCCGGAGCGTTCACCCTACTGGCAAATCCGCTACACGCTTCCCGGTGGAAAGGAACAGGCCAAGTCACTGCGCGTGCGTGATCGACGAACGGCCGAACGCTTGATGGGTGAATTCATCACCGAACATGAGCGGGAAGCCATCGGTTTACTTCCCTCGCGTCGCGTTCGTGAAACCGTCGCGGCGGACCTTCTCACGCTTGCTGAGGGCTATTTGAATGATCTGCGCGCCCAGCGTTGTGCTCCCAAGCATGTTGAGAACACCGGCAGGCACATCCGTCTTTTGGCCAAAGCATGCGGTTGGAAGCGTATCAGCGACATCACGCCAGAAAGCTTCACCGCTTGGCGTGCGCGTCAGGGGGAAACGAAAGCCCCCAAGACGCTCAACGAATATCGCAACAGCATCCGCGCCTTCCTCAAGTGGTTGGTCCAAACCGATCGTCTTCCCGAGAACCCTTTACAGCGAATCGCGCCGGTGAAGCAATTCGAACAACGGATCAATCGTCGGGCGATTACCGATGAGGAAGCTGCGCGCATGTTGGCAGTGGCACCTCCAGAACGACGGCTCATTTACCTCGTTGCGATGCATACAGCTCTGCGCCGCAGCGAGATGTTTTCCATGCAGTGGCGAGATCTTCACCTGGAATCCCATGCGCCCTTCATCAAGCTGCGCGCTCCAGAAACCAAAAACCGCAAAGGCGATACGGTCTGCATCCATCCTGAACTTTGGACGGCCCTGATCGAGGCCCGGCCAGAGCATTTCAAAGGCACCGAACTCGTGTTGAAGGGATTCAACAAGCTCACGGGATTCAAAAAGGATTTGGCAGCAGCGGGCATCCCCTACATCGACGAAAACGGCGACCGCTTCGATCTCCACGCTATGCGGAAAACATGCTGCACCCGCATGGCCAACGGCAACGTACCGACTCGCATTGCCATGCAGCAAATGCGGCATTCCGAAGAGCACCTGACCACCAAGGTTTACACCGACGTTTCCCGTCTCCCGGTCGCGGAGCACGTCAACAGCCTCCCCGCCCTGTTCAAGCGCTCAGAGGTGTCACGTATAGTGTCACAAAAAAGTGCACCGCAGGCGGACGGCGCGACACATGGAAACACAAAAGACCCGCAGGGCGGGCCTTTCGAAACCGTTCAAACTCAACCGCTTGAACACACTCTGACACATACTGCCACCTTCTCGTTTGACTGGGAAGTTGGCTCCGGCGGTAGGGCTCGAACCTACGACCTAGTGGTTAACAGCCACCCGCTCTACCGCTGAGCTACACCGGATTTGCCGTTCGCCTCGCCTATCGGCGGGGCGGGCGGAAGATGATCTTGGCGACGGCTTTCACGCAAGGCAAAAGTGAAACAAAAATGAAATTTCCCGGACGATTTCCGGGCGTGAAACGCATGCGTCAATCCGCGCTTCAGCGGGGCTTGGTCAACTCCTCGAAACGGCGCGCCGGATCGGCGTCTTCCGCCGCCGGTTCGGCAGGGCGAGCGGGTGATTCCAGCAAGGCCTGCTGGAAGTCGTCGCGCGGTTTGGACGCCGTGCCGGAGAGCTTCACCGTCACCCAGCGATAGCCGTCGTGCGCGGGCCCGAAGGCGCGGTGCAGCCGCCCGCTGTCGTCCGCCAGGGCGAGCGCCGGCGTCAGACCGAGTTGCAGTTCGCCCGACAGGGTCTGGTCCGCGGCGATCGCCATCGAACCGCGCAGCATCAGCCGCCCTTTCGCTTCCAGCTGGAGATTATCGAGGTGGACGCCGCCGGCGTCCATCCGCAGCGTTAGGACGGATTCTCCGTCGATCAAGGGGGTGGCGAAGCGCTCGTCGGAAAACAACCGCGCCAGCACGTTCAAACAAGGCAGCCCGGAGACTTTCAGCGGCGAGTTCGCCGCGCCGCGCAGCAGGGCGGTGAAGCGGTAGGAATTCGCCTGCCCCGGCACGAACGTGAGGAGGTTCTCCGCCGCCGCCTCGCGGGTATCGACCGGGCCGGAGAGAAAGCGGCCGAACGGGGCCGCGGCCAGATTCTGAATCGGGAAGGAAGTGAGTTTCACATCCAACGTGGACGGCCGGGCCGTGCTGACCGGAGGGACCGTGCCGGCCAGTTCCATAACACCGCGCGGGTCACCCGGCGGGTTGAGCCGCAGGCCGACCACGTCGATTTGCCCGCCATTGAACACAAGCAACGAGCGGTCGATTTGAAACGGCGGCAGACCGTTGCCAAAGGTGACGCTGCCGCGGTTCAGGCGGATCTCCGCATGATCGTTCGCGCCTTTCGGATAGAACGAAACCTCCGCGTCCCGCACCGCGATGGCCGGCTTCGCGCCGTCGCCGATCGTGATGGCCATCTTCGGGCAACGGATACGGCTGAACTTGAAGAAGCTCCCGGCCTTTTGTTCGCCCTGTCCGGCACCGCCGCGTGACGCGCCCGGGACGCCGACCCGCAGCTCCGCCTGTTGCGCGACGACTTCTTCTCCCGACCAGAAGCCGCCGAAGAAGCTGGGCAGCTGGAGATCAGCCTCCACCGCGCGGAGTTTCAAGCTATCGAGCGCCTCTCCTTCCGGCCATTGGAGATCGAGGCTCTGCGCACCGGCACCGGAGGGCGTCACGCGGAGTTGCGCGATCTCGGCCTCCGCGCCCGTGGCGGCCCGGAGCTCGGACACGATGCGCGCGCGGAACGGCGAGGTGTTGTAGTAAACGAGCGCGCCACCCGCCGCGAGCAGCGAGACGAACACGAGCGCGAGCACGACCGTGATCTGCACGGCACGCAGGCGGCGCCGGCGCTGCGCCTGCTCTTTCACCGGCTGCTTCGAGCGCCGCTTGCGCCGCTTCACGCGCATCGCGGTCGACCCGTCCGCCCGGGTGACCAGTTTGCCGCCTTCCGGCGCCTCCTCTTCATCCCGCCCTTGCAGGCGAGCCATCATTTCATCCACGGAATAATGTTCCGGCTCTCGCGGGTCGGACGGCATGGCACTGCTTGATGTTGAAAGCTAACCCGTTCAGCGGGCGTTGATCGGATGGCCGCTGGGGTCCTGGAGCTGGACGTTGACCAGGAACAAGACGGCCTTTTTGACGGGCGAAACCGCCTTGGATTGGAACAGGCGGCCGACCACCGGCAGGTTGCCCAGCACCGGGGTCTGGTCTTCCACGTTCTGCACATGTTCCTCGATCATGCCGCCGATCACGATGGTCGAGCCGTCGGCCACCGTCAAATTGGTCTTGGTGCGCTGGGTGCTGAAGACCGGCATCAGGATCGCGTTCTTGGTCACCTCGACCGTCGAAGGTTTTCCCAACGCGCTGGTCGCCGATGCGTTGATCGGGCTGCCGTAGTTCACGAATCCGTCGAAGTCGGTGATCGAAGGGTTGAGATCGATTTCCACGAATCGCTTGTCCGCCGACACCGTCGGGAGAACTTCGAGCACAATGCCCACGTCGCGCTTCTGGAACGCGGTGGGAGTCGCGGGCGTGACGGGGGTGCGGCCAACGGTATTTCCCACGCTGTTGGGCAGTTCCGGGGGCTCGTATTCCGTCGGGTAAATGAACTCGCGGACGATGTGGACCGAAGCGGCCTGCCCGCTGCGGGTCACGACGCTCGGGTTGGCCATCAGATCGACGCCCTTTTTCTGGTCCAAACCGCGCATCAACATTTGGAAATCGCTGCCGTTCACCATGCCGTTGAGCCACAGCGCGCCGGGGGCGCGGCTGGTCGCGGTGCCCTTACCGGTGCTCTGCGAGGCGATGAGCGAGTCGATCGAGTCCTGCGCGATGGCCTCGGTGCCGCTGCGGTTGCCCGCGGTGATCGGACGGCGGTTGCTGCTTCCCGGCGCCAGCGGGATATCGCCGAGATCGCCGCCGTTCCCCCGGGTGCCGCCGGAAAGCGTCAAGGCGTCCACACCCGGCGCAAAGCCCGTTCCGCCGAGGCCGAAGTCATTGAGAAGCCAATCGAAGCCGAGTTCCTGGAGCCGGTGCTCCTCGGTTTTGATGACCGTCACGCGCACCACCACTTGGACCGGCTCGGTTTTCGCCGCCGCCTCGATGATCTGGGCGATCATGTCGACGTTGGCCTCGCTGTTGCGGACCATCAGCGTGTTCGTCGCGACGTTCAGCGTGGCGAAGGCCCCTTCGGGAAAGGTCACGCCCTGGTCCTTGAGCACCTCCTCGGCCCCGCGCCGCTTCGACAGCAGCCCTTCGGCGGGCTTTTCCGCGAACGGGTCGGCTGCGGGCGCGGCGGCCGCCGAGCTGCTGGCGGTGGACAGGAAATCCGGCGGCACGCGGAACGTGCGCGAGACCATCTCGGTCGCGCTCGCCCCGGCCGGCCGCAGAACCACGGCGAAATCGTCGGTTGAAACGGTCGTGTGCGTGAGCTCCGCGATGTAGCGCAGCGCCTGGGACACCGGCACGTTGCGCAGGCGCAGGTTGAACCGGAACGCCTGCACTTTTTTGTCCATCTCCGCCTCGCCGCCGCCACGGAACTGAACGGTGATGTTCACCCCCTTGCGCTGCGGGTCGGTTTCGAGCGTGTCGTACTGCCTCGACTGCGCGCGCAGAAAATCCACCGCGTCTTCGAGCGAAATTTGTTCGAGATCGATCTGCGGGATGATGATCCGGTCGATCTTGGCCGAAACCGAAATGGCCGCACCGGTCGTGGCGGCGCCCCCGTCAAGCGCGGGCACCACCGGCGCGGCGGGCGGCACGGCCAGTTCCCAGGCCTTATCCACCTGCATCAGCCTCTCCGCCCGGGCGTGGTCGGACGCCGCTTGGTAATGGTCGCTCTTGGCCGTGGCGATCCGCTCCATCCAGCGGCGCGCCGCCGTGTTCGTCGGATCGATCCGGAGCACCTTTTCGCACTCCGCCTTCGCCTGGTCGTATTTGCCGAGATTGAACGCGCCTTCCGCGGTGTAGAGCGCGCGGCGCACCGCATCCACGTTCTTCCCGTGCTCGGCGGTCAGCGCCGGATTGGTGCGGATCGGATCGTCGAGCTGCTCGCGGAAGCAACGCGCGTCGACGTTCCCCGGCGCGACACCATCGGCGAGCACCTTGTCGACCACCTTGCGCGCGCCTTCGATGTCCCCCTTTCGGGCGAGTTCGCGTCCGCGCTGGACCGAGGCCGTGGCGAAGCGCTCGGTGGCCGCGGCGCGCAGTTCGGCGGTCGCGCCCTCGTCCGGCAGCAATTCGCGGGCGCCGCCGAACGCTTCGGCCGCCTCGGCGTATCGTCCGGCTTCATAGGCTTCGTCGCCCTTCAGCAACAACTCGCGGGCTTCCTCGATGCTCGCCCGGTTCCGGGAAGCTTGGTTGCCAGCCATTTTCGCCGGTTCACCCGCATGCAACGGGGCCAAGAGGCAAGCGGTCGCAAGCAAGGCGGCGCGACCGCAGATCGGGATCAATCGGCTTACGGAATCCATGGGTGGGTTTCCGCGGGCTTATAGAGAGCCGGCGGCGGAAGCGTAAGCGGAAAATCCGGGAAAAACGCACGCATTCAATGGAGCGGCAGCTCCATCTGGACTTCTCTACGCGGCGCATCGACGGCGCGCCACTTCCGCTGCCAGCGCTCCAGCTTGCCGTTCCACACCCGCAGTTCCCGTTTGAGCAAGATCCTCAATTTGTTCACTTAAGCAGTGTTCAAAACAACTGTTCACCCGTCAAGAGCGGAGTCTTCGCCGCGCCCGACCACCCGGAGCTGGATCTCGATCAGATCGTTCACCAGGTGGCCGGCCAGGCGCTGGAAATGTTTACCCGAGCCGTAGAGCACACCCCACAACGTGCGGTCGAAGGCCAGCGTCGCCTGGGCCGCCGGCAGGCAGCCCGGCGTCCAGCCCGCCGCCGCGTCGAAGGCGATGGCATGCACC
>Ga0070664_100003864_pt1 | contig 12097 bp, 7 predicted proteins | sample KBSC73metaG_FD_65863 | JGI IMG/M metagenome (GOLD analysis project Ga0070664, IMG submission 65863) | Corn rhizosphere microbial communities from Kellogg Biological Station, Michigan, USA - KBS C7-3 metaG | ecosystem: Host-associated > Plants > Roots > Rhizosphere > Soil ... | reverse complement strand
TGAGTGGCTTAACGGATAGATATGTTTTCATCTCAAGCATCTCCGTGTACGCGGACTTTAAAGAGAGTGGTAAAGATGAGACGGGTCCAGTAGCAACCCTTACCGAGGAGCAATTAGCAGAGGCGAACGCGATTGATTCGTCAGGGAAGGCATCGGGAGCTTCTTACGGAAAGATGTATGGACCATTGAAGGCGTTATGTGAGCAAGCGCTTCAGGATGTTATGCCCGAGCAATGTTTAGTAATCAGGTCCGGTTTGATCGTTGGTCCCTACGACTACACGGATCGTTTTACTTACTGGGTCTGGCGAGTTTCGCTCGGAGGTGAAGTATTGGCTCCAGCAGAACCAGACAAGTGCCTGCAGTTCATCGATGCCCGTGACCTGGCTGAATGGACCATCAAGATGGTGGAAGATTGGGGAGTGGGAATCTACAACGCTTCGGGTGTTCCAAGCACAGTGACAATGAAACTTATGCTGGATGAGTGTAAAGTAGCCACCGGCTCTGATGCCACGTTTACCTGGGTGGACGAACCATTTCTGCTTGCCGAGAACGTTGGCGCATGGAGCGAGATGCCGCTCTGGATGCCGGAAGAAGCTGCGCCTGACTACAAAGGCTTTATGTTTGTAAGTTGTCAGAAGGCCTTCGAAGCTGGTCTAAGAACTAGACCGTTAAGCGAGACGATAGCCGACACTTTTGGTTGGTGGAGCTCTGAACGAGCGAACGATCGGCCCATCGCTGGGATTGATCGAGAGAAAGAGAAGGCAGTGTTGGAGAGGTGGAACGGAGGTCGGTGAAGAGATTTATTGGTCCATTCGCCATTGATCATTGGCCATTGATCATTTCTCATTTGTTTCTGGCGCCGGGCTGAATAGAGTACCGCTTCTCGCTTTTTCTTGACAGCTATCCTGGCATTAGGATAATTGCATCGCATTCCCCCGCTCTTAGTTCGTTTTGCAGGGCACTTACTGATACCCGATGCTCAATCTCTTTTATGAAACTGAAAAATCTAATTCTCATTAGCACTCTGCTTCTGACAGGCCTTCTCACCACGACGGCGCAGGAAACCCATAAGCACAAACATGAAATGGGTGAGCAGGTCGGTCAAGTCAATTTCAAAGTTTCATGTAGTCCGAAAGTCCAAAGTCAATTTAATCGGGCCGTTGCCTGGCTGCACTCCTTTGAGTATGAAGAAGCAGAAAAAGAGTTCGAGTTAATTGCTGTTGCCGATCCCCAATGTGGCATGGCGTACTGGGGTGTCGCGATGAGTAACTATCACCCGCTCTGGACGCCACCAACTCCCGACGAATTGAAAAAGGGCGTTACCGCCGTAGAAAAGGCTAATGCCGCAGGTGCGAAGACCGAGCGTGAGCGAGCATTCATTGCATCCATCACACTCTTCTTCAAAGATGCGGACAAAGTCGATCATAGTACGCGCGCGACTGCGTATTACGAATCGATGAAAAAACTCTACGAACGCGACCCATCTGATAACGAGACCGCTGTCTTTTACTCTTTATCGCTAATTTCCGTGGGAATGATGGCGAACGACAAAACCTATGCGAAGGAAAAAGAAGCTGCACAGATTTTGAATCGCGTGCTGAAGCGCGAGCCTCAACATCCTGGTGTTACGCACTACCTGATACATAGTTACGACTATCCGGCGCTCGCAGAGTTGGCGTTGCCGGCGGCGCGAAGTTACGCAAAAATCGCCCCGGCCTCAGCTCACGCTCAGCATATGCCCTCACACATCTTTACTCGACTTGGTTTATGGCAAGAAGCGATCAAGTCTAATCTTGATGCCAGAGCATCTGCCAAGGCGTTCGCCGCTAGACACAAGATGCCCGGGGCTTGGGACGAACAATTACACGCCATGGACTATCTCGCCTATGCTTATTTGCAAGGTGCGCAGGACAAGGAAGCTTGGGGAGTTTTTCAGGAGCTGAACAAGATTCGTCGGGTTGATCCGCCCAGTTTTAAGGTTGCCTATGCATTTGCCGCAATTCCTGCTCGTTATGCGCTCGAGCGACGACAATGGGCCGAGGCCGCCAAACTCTCTTTACAGCCAGGCACAGTAACAAACTTGTCGTGGGATAACTTCCGTTGGGCCGAAGCTTATCTTCACCTCGCAAGAGCAGTTGGTGCTGCTCGGACAGGCGATAAGACTCTTGCGCGTGCAGAGGTCGATGAGCTGAAAGCGATTCATCAGCAGTTGGGTGAGATTAAGAGTGGCTACGATTGGGCCAGACAAGTCGAAATACAAAGCAAGATTGCTGAAGCATGGCTGTCATTTGCACAAGGTAACTCAGAGGCTGCACTCTCAGAGATGAAAGCCGCCGCTGATGCGGACGATGCAACTGAAAAGCATCCCGTCACTCCCGGTTCGATTCTGCCCGCGCGCGAACAACTTGGCGAACTATTGCTCGAGCAAAAAAAGCCTGTTGAAGCTCTGCACGAGTTCGAGGTTTCACTGCGCGTAGCACCTAATCGCTTTAATGGATTGTATGGTGCTGCACGCGCAGCGCGGCTGGCAAGCGACGAGAAAACTGCGAGACTCTACTTTTCTAAGTTGGTTGAATTATGCAGGCATGCTGACGCGGCCCGACCAGAGCTTGAAGAAGCTAAGGAGTTTGTTGCCAGAAAGTAAGTGGAATTTACGTGACCGGTCAACGTTATCGATGCAGCGACTACATCCAGACCCTAAAAAGGAAACAATCTGTGACTAATGGTTCACTACCCTCGAAAACTCTCGTCCTCTTCCTCGCACTTATCATGGTTTCGTCTTTTTCAGTGCGTACTCGGGGTCAGCAGCCTCAAGCTCCACCATTACTGACCTTCAATGAACTGGTGGCTCTCTACGAAAACGACACGCCAGCACCTGATCTAGCTAACAAGTTGAACAGGCTATTGACGACGCCTTTTGTCAGCAACTCTGCAGGTACTCGCGCGACGCGGGCGGTCAAGACCACTTCCGGTTCGACCGGGCCCTATATTCGGCTTGCGACCTGGAACATTGAACGAGGACTCGAATTTGAAGCCGTGAGAGCTGCGCTGACGGGCGACCATAGATTCTTTCGGCGCTTAACGCCAACGCTCCGTGCGTCCAAGTTCAACTTAACTGCTGTCAATCAGCAAGCGACTGAGTTGAGTCGTGCTGATGTTATCGTGCTCAATGAAGTTGACTGGGGACTTAAGCGCACTGACTATCGAAATGTCGCACGTGAATTGGCCGCTGCTCTCCAAATGAACTATGCGTTTGGAGTTGAGTTTGTCGAAGTAGATCCGCTGACACTCGGAACTGAAACGCTCGAAGGCGAGACGAGTACTGATAAGCCGAAGATGGTCCAAAACCTCGCAGTTGATAAAGGGCGAACGTTAGGTTTGCACGGCACCGCCATCCTGAGCCGCTTCCCACTCCGCAACGTCCGAATCATGCGTTATGTGAATCAAGGACATGACTGGTACGAGGACGAAAAAAAAGGAGTTTCAAAGCTGGAAAAAGGGAAGCAGAAAGGCGCCGGCCTGGTATTCAGTGAAAAGATTATGCGTGAGGTCCGGCGTGGCGGTCGTATGATGCTGGTCGCCGATATTTCAAACCCCCTCATCCCGGGCGATCAAATGACAGTTGTTGCCACCCATCTCGAAGCTAAATCGAAGCCAGTGGAGCGCGCCAAGCAGCTCACCGAGTTACTGGACCAGATCCAAAGCATTCAGAATCCGGTAATTGTTGCCGGCGACATGAATACCTCAGGGACGGATGCGACTCCTACATCGTTTCAACGGGAAGTAAAAAAACGGTTGGGTAGCAGTTCGTTTTGGACCACGCAGGGAATCAAGTACGCGACAGGTGTTGGTCTTATTTACGACGTAACGCTTGGTCTGTTTAAGATGCAACGAGTGAAGAACGACCCAACCGTGAGGAGCGTGAAATTTGTTTCGGAAAACCCGGAAGAGAAGTTCTTCAACATGCTCAAGGATTTTAGATTCACTGATGGCGGCGCCTTTGATTTTCGCGGTGCAAAAGAGTATTCGACCGGAGCTAGCGGAGAAACTCTGTCCGACTCTAACGAACGTGGTGGCAAAGGTTTTGTGAGTACGCTTGAGTTAAAAGGAAAGATTACGGTCGAGTTGAAACTGGATTGGTTTTTCGTTAAGCCAATTGGACTCACAGATCCGGATGATCGCAAGCAGCCATATCGTTTTGCCCCACAGTTTGGCAAGACGCTCAAGACCTTGAACTATAGTTTGAAAGATCGCATTTCAGATCACAATCCAATGATCGTGGACCTCCCGATTACGCCTTAAGCGATATTTTATTACGGTACCGCGAGCGAAGCGACCGGATGATACCTTCAACTGCCACGATCATTCAGGATCTGGCACAACGTTGGATGTATCATCCGGTCGCTTCGCTCGCGGTACTGTACTGTTGGCTGTTACCTTTTGTGCAAGGCCGAGCCGGAAACATCCATCCGCGGCTGTTGTGTTAGCGAACTCCCAAGCACTTAAGAACTGAGCTCATCGTAGTATTTCCGCGAACTCAATCAGGTTGTTCCAGGGGTCAGTAATAAACGCAAGACGCCTGCTGATCTCCACCAGGTCAAATGGTTCAGCAACAATCTGAACCTCGCGTCGGCGCAACTCGGCAACTGTTTTATCTACGCTCTCAACCATAAAACATAGGTGATGATACCCGGCGATTCGCAGACTATCTGTTAGATCAGTGAAGTCGTGGCGTGGAACGGGGTCAGAGCCGCCAATAATTTCCAGAAGGAAGTTTTCGTCAGTTGCCGCCGCCAGGTACGCCAGCTTCAAGTCGCCAAACAGCCAATGATGGACAAATCGGAAATCAAGTTTCTCAATGTACCATCGTTTTGCGGCCTCATAATCTGGTACGCGAACTGCGACGTGATTTCCCTTCATGGATGCGAAGGGGCTAGCGAAATTTGTTGCCGGCAGTGGTGATAGTGGCACTTAAGACGTCTCCTTTTAATTGTTCAAAACATGCCGAACAGTTCAACTGACACTGAGCTCTGTTCCACGTACTGATTCAGTTTGAGATTTTGGATGTCTCATCGAACACCGAGCTGAAGAGTTCGTTTGAAGAGTCGGGCGTCGCCAAGTCATTATCAGCTCGAGTCTCACCCGACCCTACGCGAATCGGTACTGACCCTTGCTACCACACGGATGAATTCGGGTTGGATAAGACTACTTTGTAACACTTCTGTACTCGGCATTGTATTGACTCCAAAAGAAGATAACGGGCCTTTCAGATCTTCGGTTAATTGCACTGACTGGTTATGGGCAGGAATAGGGGTTTCTCTGTGCGACCTTTGTGCTCTCGGTGCCTCTGTGGTGGAATCTTGGGCCACATTTCTAACCACAGAGTCTCAGAGTCCACAAAGTTGCACAGAGCTACTTGCTACACATGGGCTCATATCCTTTGAGGAGCATAGCTCTGCGGGGCTTGTGATTCAACCAAGTAGTTCTGGATGGGATCGAAAAGATGCAGAGAGACGCAAAGATAAGCCTGAATCAGACCTCATTATTCTTCAGGGCGGCTTCGTCCGTCAGCGTAGTCAGCCATGAAGGCGACCAGAAAGACGTGCTGTCCTTTCCTTTCGCTGAAGAAGTCGTCGCGCTACTCTCAGGCAGCACGAAGTCGTTAACCAGACTCAAAAGGCCGGCAGTAAATTCCGGAAACAAAGTATCACTTAGCACGGCAATCTTCGCCGGAAGCGAGATTGTAAGCGCCGCGCGTCCTTCTTTCGTTGCCTCGATAATTTGATAAGCCGCTCGTTCCGCATTTATCGAAATGAAAGGTAGAGAATCGCTGATGCTGAACCAGGCGTATTCTTCTCGATGTTTTCCCTTGAACTCGGCGTTGCGCGGACTACCGGTGCGCATTAAGCCGGGACAAACGGTCGTAACAAGTATTCCGTCCTTGCGGAGTTCTGATCGCAGACCTTTTGACAGCCCCACCAGCGCGAACTTGCTGGCGCTATAAGGGAGAAGATGCGGGACGCTCACTTTTCCTCCAACTGAAGAAATATTTACGATCCGTCCCGCCTTTCTCATTCGCATTTGAGGCAAAACTGCCAGGATGGTATTGAGTGGGCCCCAGAAGTGCGTTTTCAAGGAACGCCGAAAATCCTCCGCCGTCATTGTGTCGAGCGGTCCAACCTGGATGATACCGGCGTTGTTTACGAGGACATCTATTTGGCCAATCTCGTCGACCATCTTTTGCACAGCTTCAGGATCCGTCACATCGCATGGAAATGATCGGACCTCAGCCCCTTGTTGCTGAAGGTCAACTCGAGCGCGATCCAGCTCGATTTGATCCCGAGCGCAGATCACCACCCGTGCTTTCTCGTCAGCAAACTGCCTGGCGAGAACCAGGCCAAGTCCACGTGATCCGCCGGTTATCAGAACAACCTTGCCTTCAAGGTCAAATCTGGATCGACGCTTCAATAGAGTGCCCGCCAGCGCCAACCCGGCGATACCAGCAACAAGCGTTAAAGCCTTAGTCACGTTTTTTTCGGTCATAAGGTTAACCATCAATGAGCGATCGCTGACGCACTTCTTGATCCGTTAGTGGTCATCACTACTTTAAAGCAGTCATCAGGATTGTTTTTGAAAGTCTCGTATCCTTCAGCCGCCTCTGAAAGGTCCAAACGATGAGTGATGATGAAAGAAGGATCGATCTGATCATTCTCGATGAGACCGAGCAAAGGACGTAGATATCGATGAACGTGTGTTTGGCCCATCTTGAAAGTTAAGCCCTTCGAAAAAGCAGCGCCAAACGGAAACTTGTCGAGGAAGCCGCCATATACGCCTGAAACTGAAACAGTTCCACCCTTTCGACAAGCGTAGATCGCCTGGCGTAAAGCGTGTAGTCGATCTGTTGCGAGATTCACAGAAGCCTTTGCCCGGTCGTACAATGCGTCGATGGTTGTGCCGTGGGCCTCCAATCCAACGGCGTCGATACAAGAGTCCGGACCTATTCCCGCTGTCAGATCGAGAAGTGTTTCGTAGACTTCCTTTTCATCGAAGTTGATTGTTTCCGCTTTACCTTCTTCGCGAGCGAGACGCAGCCTTTCGGGAACGTGGTCAATGGCAATAACGTGTTCCGCCCCAAGTAGGTATGCGCTCTTAATGGCGAACTGTCCGACTGGTCCGCAGCCCCACACCGCGACAGTGTCACCGGGTTGTATGTTGCAATTTTCGGCCGCCATATAACCGGTTGGAAAAATGTCGGAAAGGAACAGCACTTTTTCGTCGGGCATACCATCTGGAATTTTGATTGGCCCAATGTCGGCGAAAGGAACGCGGACATATTCGGCCTGACCACCAGCGTAGCCTCCCATCATGTGCGAGTAGCCAAATAGTCCGGAGCCGGAAAATCCGTAGAGCGCCTCGGCCGTGCTGGCATTGGGATTAGTGTTATCACAAAGCGACCACAATTCACGGTTGCAGAAAAAGCAACGGCCACAGGCGATGGTGAAGGGAACAACCACGCGGTCACCGATATTGAGATTCTTGACCTCACTTCCGAGTTCAACCACTTCACCCATGAACTCGTGCCCGAGAATGTCACCCTTTTGCATAGTCGGGATGTAGCCGTCATACAAATGCAGGTCCGAACCACAGATCGCCGTGGTCGTAATTCGTAGAATGGCATCGTGCGGATTAATAATGGTTGGGTCGGGAACGTCCGACACCTCAACACTCTTCTTACCGTACCAACAAAGTGCTTTCATTTTTTTTACCTCGAAAAATCTGTAGCGCCATGCGCTGTTGCTGACCGACTAAGACTCTCAGAATCTTCTGACTGTCCTACTCGAGCTGCTTTGACTTTAGGTGCGGTTGGGAACTCCGCAATACCTGAAGATTGGCCTTCGATTGTGGCTACTTCACCCGTTTCCATTAGTTGTTTGAAGCGTCTCAGATCGTCTTTGATTGCACTTTCGATCTTGTTGCCAAACAATTCAGTGACGGTTGCACCCACGACACCACCCGGCGGGTTGTAGTTCAGCGTGATACGAACGTTAGTTCCACGTTCGCCTGCCTCTTCAAACCTTACAGTTCCCGCATTAACGACATCAGCGTTTTCGGTTGATCTCCATGAGATCAATTGACCCGGGATCTCGTTATAAATCTCGGCGTCCCATTCGAAACTGGTTCCGGAAATTCCTTTGACGGTCCAATGAGACCTCTGTTCATCAATGACGGTTACCGATTCCAGGTTTTTCATGAAGCGCGGAAGATTCTTGAAGTCGCGCCAGAACGAATAGAGATCTGACGGAGATCTGTTTATCAGAATCGAAGTCTCGACATGAGCATCTCGAGCTACAGTCGAGGACCGCCCACTCTTCAGTAACATGTAAGCGACTCCAGCGCCTGCGATTACTCCTCCAGCGATTAATGAACCGGTAAGAGATCGTTTGTGTTGGGTCGATCCATTGCCGATTTGGGCGCCGCCTGGTTCCGCCATTTTGCGATGTTGCTCAGCCAGCATCTCAGCTGGAGTCACAGCTGCAACTGTCGACATCAACTTGTTCCGCCAGCTGCTTACAACATCTGCATCTCCGCGGATCATCGCCGCGAAGCCGGCCTTAGCAACGTCTGCAGGCTCGTCTTTTTCTGACTGCCCAATGCGCGTGTTCATCATTCCAGCGCGTTCAAAAAATTCAGTCTCTGTTGCCCCCGGCATCAGACAGGTAACTGTCACACCGCTATCCTTCAGTTCGGCTCGAAGAGCAAACGAGAACGAGTCGATGAATGCTTTTGTACCGTTATAAACGGCAGTAAATGTTCCTGGCGTGAACCCTGCAATCGATCCTGTAATCAGGATCCGGCCGCGTCCCTGTTCCTTCATCTGCCGGGCAATCTGTTGGACGAGGTAGATTGTGCCGGTGACATTTGTATCGATAACATGCCGAACCTCGGCGAAGTTTTGCTCAACGAAACTACCGCCCAGTCCATGCCCGGCATTTGCGAGCAACGCTTCCACGGGTCGCTCTCCTATCGCGGCGATAAACTTATCAACTCCTGCTGTTGTGGCGAGATCGGTTTGAACGAAATCGACATTCACGCCCAGCTTGCGAAGTTCCATTGCTGCCTGATCTATCCACGGTTCATCTGCGACGATCAGCAGGTCATACCCGCTCTTGGCGCAACAAATTGCCAGCTCTCGGCCGATTCCGGACGACGCGCCGGTAACAAGTGCCAGCGGACGTTGCACGTTCTCTCGATCGCTTCGGCTGTTGCGATTATCTTTTTTTGAACTCATAAAATTATTACTCCTACCTTGATTAGTTTCTCCAAAAGAAAAAGACCGGGCGACACAAACCTATAGCCTGTTTGTCGCCTTCATTTTTCTAATTGAACAGGGGATGAAGCAGATAGTAGCGAGGGAACTCGTCCAATTGGTTACATGATTGTCATACGAGTATGTTTTTGGCTTGTGAGGTTGACAGTTCGTCTACTTTCGGTAGGCTTCCAATTTTTCAATCAAAACATCCAGATCCAGCGGCTTGGTGAGATGCGCTGCGAAACCTTCTTTCTCTGAACGCTCAACATCCTCTGAACGTCCGAACCCCGTCAACGCAAACACGGGAACATCCTGTTGTCCAGGGATTGTTCTCAGTTGTCGCAGAAATTCAAAACCATCCATTAGCGGCATTGAAATATCCGAAAGAACAATATCGAACTCTTCCGCCGCCGCCTTCTTGAGTGCTTCTGCACCGCCCCTGGCAGTGGTGACGGCTGCGTCGTTGCTTTCTAAGAACATCGCTAGCATATCCAGAGTGTCCTCTGAATCGTCGACAATGAGTATTCGCATACCCTTTAAACCTTCAGCTTTATCGGTTTCGGGCACAATGATCTCCGCTTTGTGATCCCAGCTCAAAGGCAGCCGTACTTCAAAGCAAGCTCCCTGTCCCGTTCCTTCTGAACGGGCCTCAACGGTTCCACCATGTAGTCGAACTAGTTGGTTGACTAGTGCTAGTCCGATTCCCATGCCGGAATGTTGACGGTTTGTGCCGGCGTCAGCCTGGCGAAACATTTCGAACACGTGAGGCAGAAAGTCCGGTTCTATGCCTTTTCCGGAGTCCTTTACGCTAATCACGCCGACATCTCCCTCTTGATTCAAAGAAACCGAGATGTTTCCTCCCGGCGGCGTAAACTTAACTGCGTTATTTAGAAGGTTCCACGTTACTTGTTGCAGTCTGAGAGTGTCGCCGGAGACGAAAAGTTTTTTGTCTTCCAGGTCCAACACGACTGAAATTCCTTTTGCAGCAGCTTCGGTTTTTATCGTGTCGACGGCATTCTCAATCATCGTTGCCAGCCAAACCGTTTCGAAATTGAGGGAAATTTTGCCCATCTGCAAGCGCGACAAGTCGAGTAGGTCATTAATCAGTTGCGCTTGCGCCTGCGCATTTTTCCTCAAGATATTGCTGATTTGCCTTAGCTGTGCGGAACCAGAGACCTCGGGAAGCCGCAGCAGCAACTCCGAGTAACCCAGAACGACGTTGAGTGGATTGCGCAACTCGTGCGAGAGAGTGGCCAGAAACTCATCCTTCAGCTTATTTGCAGTTTCAGCCGCGTCGCGGGCTTTGTGTTCGCTAACTAAGAGTCTCTTCAACTCTTCGTCAGCCCATTTGCGATCGGTGATATCAATCGAGACTCCAACGTGACCCAGGAAGGATCCGTTATCCGCGAACAGTGGTTGAGCGAAGGATTCAACCCAGCGCCAAAGGCCACTTTCATTCTTAGCACGCACTACCTGGTGAAAGGCTTCTCTGCGGCGACCTGCTTCGAGAAAGTCAGCGACGTATTTTTCGACATCGTCTTTGTGCAAGATAAGCTGCCAACCAGTTCCTTCGAGTTGCTCAACAGACTTACCTGAAAATTCGACAAATTGCTGATTGACGTAGCGACAATTGCCGTCATGATCGACGAACCAGATCAACGCTGGCGCAGTTTGACTAAGTATTCGGAATTTACCTTCTGATTCGCTAAGCGCGACCTCGATTCGGAGTCGCTCCATTGCGGTCCAGGTGCGTTCGGCGATTGTTTCCAGCAGCGACACTTCGTCATCCGACCAAACACGTGGACGATTGTCGCTTACCCAGAGCGAAGCGACCCAGCGTCCCTCTCGCATCAAGGGAACAGCGACGTAAGACCTTTCGCCGTTGGGTTCGTAAACCCTTTCGTAATCGGCTGATGTTCGGGGATCAGTCGCAGAATCATAATTCACTACGGTTTTCCCGTATTGCATCTCAGCGGACGTTGAGCTGCTGTAGTCTGAGACCCGGTGGATGCCTGCCACGGAAGGAACACCATCAAAATAATCATTAACGACTGTTTCCAAATCATGGTCCAAATCGGTTTGATTGAACAAACAACGACGCACCTTGAGGTGTTGGCCAACGGCCCTGGCAACTGCCGCCGAGAGCTCATTCGCATTGAGATTTGTTCTGATAAGTTCACTAACTTCGCTAAGTAAGTGAAGGCGTGCCTCAGCTTGTTTGCGTGCGGTGATGTCCTGACCAAATACGGCGACGCCACCGTCGGGACTCGGCAAATATCGCATCGAGTACCAACGATTGAAATTCGTGTAATGCTCCTCAAACTCGAGGGGAACACGGTCCGTCAGGCACTGCATTAATGCGCGACCCAATGTCGTTTCGCGCGCCTCTGGAAAGACCTCAAAGACGTGCCGCCCGATAACATTCGAGTCATGGTTTTCCTCCAACCAGCTTGCTTTGGCCCGAGGATTTACATAGGTGAAACGACCGGCAGAGTCGATAGCCATGAACGCGTCGTTGAGTGAGTCAAGTAGATCGATGACTCGTTGTTCGCCTTCGCGACGCAGCTGTGCAAGGGCCAACTGAGATTGCACTCGCACCAATAGCTCGCGTGCGCTAAATGGCTTCATCAGGTAGTCGTCTGCACCGGCAGTGAGACCTTCTACGCGAGCTTCCTCCCCGGCTCGAGCTGAAAGCATGATTACCGGCAAGGTTCGGCTCCTGAGATCCGCTCGTATCTTATTGAGCAACTCGAAGCCATTCAACATAGGCATCATTACATCCGTGAG
>Ga0070664_100003862_pt1 | contig 12099 bp, 8 predicted proteins | sample KBSC73metaG_FD_65863 | JGI IMG/M metagenome (GOLD analysis project Ga0070664, IMG submission 65863) | Corn rhizosphere microbial communities from Kellogg Biological Station, Michigan, USA - KBS C7-3 metaG | ecosystem: Host-associated > Plants > Roots > Rhizosphere > Soil ... | reverse complement strand
ATCTGGATGAGGCCGACGACGAACATCGTCCCGAGGGCGAGCACGATGTAGATGACGAACACGAGCCCCATCGTGAAGATGATGTGCCACTTGCGCCCTCTCGAGAGCGCGGTGGACCGTGCGAATGCGGCCCGCAATCCGGCTCCTTCGAGAACGATCGCCGGCGTGACGGCGAAGAATCGCGCCGCTGGGTAGAGCGCCCCGAAGAAGAAGAAGAACAGCCCGAGGATGACGAGCACGAACCGCAGCGCGGCGCCGACGAGCAGCTGCGGTGCGCGTGAGATCGTGCGGCGCACCGCGCCCCCGACGTCGACCGTTTCCCCGAGGAACGCCTGGGAGGCGCACACGAGCAGCACGGCGCTCATGAACGCGAACTCGAGCCACCAGCCGAGCGCGAGCAGCAGGTTCCCCGTGATGCTGACCGAGTCGAGCTGCAGCGGGTCGCCGACGCGCAGGAGGTCGACGACCAGCCACGGCAGATACGCCAGCGCGGAGCACATGAGGAACTGCGGGTAATGCGCGCGGAGAATCTGAAATGCGACGTCCACGAGCTCGGTCGGCGAGCGCGGCCGGAGTACGGGAGTGGCCATTGAGTGGGATCGGGTGCGAGCAGGCGGGACGCGCTCAAGATGGCGTGGCTGCACCGTGCGAGCCAGAGCCGCGATGGCGCAGCGACGCGGAGGCACGTCGTTTGTACGATTCGCCGCCGAGAGCGCCCGTCACCACCAGCCCATCGAGCACATGGATGCACGCCGCAAAGTCGAGCTGTTTCTGGAGCGCCCGCTGCGACCTGGGCGCGCGGGCGCGACGCGCAAAGGCACGCTGGTCATCATCGGCGGCCACGAAGACCGCAGCGGGGACAAGACGATCCTGCGCGCCGTCGCCGACCGCCTCGGCGACGACGGGAAGATCGTCGTCTGCACCGTGGCGAGCGCGGAGCCCGACTCGCTCTGGGAGGAGTACGAATCGGCGTTCCGGTCGCTCGGCGTGCCGCACGTCTTCCGCCTGGACGTCGAGAGCCGCGAGGCAGCGTCCTCGCCGCGCGCCATGCGCATCCTCGAAGGGGCGACGGGCGTGTTCTTCACCGGCGGCGATCAGCTGAAGATCACGAGCCAGATCGGCGACACGCCGATCTACTCCCGCATTCAGGAGATCTTCGAGGAGGGTGGCGTCGTCGCCGGCACGTCGGCCGGCGCCTCGGCGATGAGTGAGACGATGCTCGTGGCGAATAACGGGGAAGCCTCGTATCGCATCAAATCGTCGCTGCTCATGGCACCGGGTCTCGCGCTCGCCCAGGACATGCTCATCGACCAGCACTTCGCTGAACGCGGCCGGATGGCGCGGTTGATCGGCGCCGTGACCCAGAACCCGCGCGTGCTCGGCGTCGGCATCGACGAGGACACGGCGATCATCGTCGCGCAGCAGCGGTCGTTCCGCGTCCTCGGCGCCGGCGCGGTGTACGTCGTGGACGGATCGACGACCACCTACTCGAACATCGCCGAGGAGGACTCGGACCGTACGCTGTCGTCGTTCGGCATCACCGTCCACATGTTGAGCCAGGGGGACGAGTTCGACCTGTCGACTCGAACACCGTCCGCGCATCCGGCGGATTCAATGGAGGAGACCGAGGAGAAGGAGCGGGGAACGGGGACGGAATGAGCGGTGAATGGGGAGTGGGAGTGAGTTCGACCGCCGTCACCCGCCACCCCCACGTCCTCGTTCAGTCGCTCGCCTGCGCTACCGTGAATGGCGGTGTCCGCCGATGCGGACTCGCCTCGCCCTGCACCAGCACCTCGAGCTCACGGTCGCGCAGATTCAGGAGGTAGTGCGTGCCGACGATCCCGACGCGGAGGTGGCTCAGGGTGAGCTGGCGCCCCTTCTCGAGATCGTCGGCGTTGTCGAACCGCACGCTGTCGCGCCCGTCGACGAACGTCACGCCCCCCGCGCCGACGACTTCGCCGATGTGGCCGCGCACGATCAGCGCGGTGTCCTCGTCGATGCCGAGCCCCAGCAGCTCGGGATTGCCCGCGATGACGACGAACAGCCGCTGCAGCCGGCGGCGTTTCGAGAAGTGCGTATCGACGATCGTCTCGAAGTTCAGCAGGCCGAAGCCCGGACCGAGATACTGCTCGACCAGGTTGCCCTCTTCGTCGATCTCGCCGCCCGCCATCGTGAGCGAGGTGAGTGCCGCCGCGCCGGCGCTCGTGCCGCAGATCACGCCGCCGCGCGCCGCGAGTGCTTTGATCGACGCTTCGGCCTGCGTGCCGCTGAGCTCCGCGACGAGCTTCACCTGGTTGCCCCCACCCATGAAGAGCGCGCCTGCATCGTCGATACGCGCCGCGAGCTCGCGGTCCGCCTTGTCGCTGTCACGCCGGACGCGCGGAAAGTCGATGTTCTGCACGCCGGCTTTCCGGAAATCGGCACGCCAGAGTCGCGCGCTCTTCATCGGGTTCTCAGACGCGGCGGTGATGCCGACGATCGGACCGCCGGCGACGCGCGCGAGGTCGATGAAGGCGCGCAGCGCATCGCCGTCGGGCGTGCACGCGCCGCCGATCAGCACGAGTGGGCCGCTCGTCTCACGGTCGTGGTGCGATTCCGTTGGAGCATCGACGCGCGGCGGTGACCCGTCGGGCTTTGGACTCACTGGCTGCACTCGCTCCGGAGCATCGCATGCGCGAGCGCCGCCGCCACTTGCGACGTGGCCGGCAGCGCCGGATCGAGCGAACCGCACTCCCCGTCGTCGCCGCAGCCCTCGACGATGATGCGGCCGTCGCGCACGAGCCCGACCGCACGCGCGCGGCGGCTGTCGCGCGACGTCACGTCGTCGTCCGTCGCGAACACGGCGATGCGGCACCCCGACTCGCGTGCGTAGTCCTGGATCTCCCACGCCTTCGCCGGGCAGACGACCATTCCGTCCCGGTCCACCGCGTCGGCGAGCACGTTCACGAGCTGCGTCGCACGCTCTTCCTCCTGATATCGCGGCGGCACGTCGGTGAGCGCCGCGTCGAGAATGATCGCCGCCTGCGAGCGAGCGTACGGCAGGCCGGCCTGCAGGAGGAATGCCGGCGAGACGTCGATCACGAGCGCGCTCTCGTCGGCGAGCCGCTCGCGGAGGAGCCGTTGCGCTTCGGCGCGACCAGCCCCGCCGGTGACGCCACACAGCACCCGGTGATGCAGTCGCGGCGTGTCCGGTGTCTCGGCGATCGCCTTCAGCTCGGCCACCGCGGCGTCGACCGTCTCCAGGGCGCCGTCGAACGCCTGCTGCACCGTCTGCAGTGCGAGCGCGGCCGCCCGCAATCCGACCTGTTCGTGCTCGTGCTCGAACACGAGCGTGTATTCACCCTCCACGTCGCCACCGCGCGTCTTTCCGAAGCCGACGTCGTGGCCCATCATCGTCTGCAGCTCGAGGGCGACGTGCTCGATGATGTGCGGCGCGTATGTGCCGCGGCGCAGCCGGAGCACGAATCCACCCCGTTCTCCGATCGAGCAGCGGTGCTCGACGAGCCCCGGCATCGCGCCGAGGAGCCGCGTCGTGAAATCCGGCACGTCGGCGGAGGAAATCTGATCGTATGCGCCGACCGCGAGATCCATTCGCGTGACCGGCCGGAGCGACCAGAAGTTCTTGCCGCGCGTGGCGTGGAGCGTCGTCATGCGGATCTCCGTCGCCGCGGCGGGAGGTGTCACGCTCGTCGTCACGCGCCCTGCACCGCGCGCTCGCGCACGATCGCCAGCGTCCCCGGCACCTTGTCGGCGTGGATCACGAGCAGGTCCTCCTCGCCGAGCAGATCCAGTCCGCGATTGACCGCCTCGCCCTCTTCATAGAGAACCTCGATGCGCGACGAATCGAGTCCGCCGTCGATCAGCCCTTCGGTGAGCAGCTCGGCGATCTCGCCGCGCCGGCGGCCGCGCCGGTCGACGTCCTCCTTGATGATCACGCGATCGAACCGCGCGCACAGCCGGCCCGCCGCCCGGATGTCGTCGTCGCGGCGGTCGCCCGGCACGGTGAGCACGCAATACCGCTTCGACGCCGGCGTGTGCCATACGAAGTCGACGAGCCCTTCGATCGCCGCGGCGTTGTGCGCGTAGTCCACGAGCACCCGTCCGCCGCCGCGCACGCGAATGAGGTTGAGGCGCCCCGGCGTCGTGGACGGCGACGGGAAGAACGAGAGCAGCCCCGCCCGAATGCCGTCGTACCGCATCCCCTGCACGTACGCCGCGGCGATCGCGGCGAGCACGTTCTGGCGCTGGAACCGCGCCGCGCCGCCGAGGCTGAGCGGCACGTCGTGCTCGGCGGCGATCGGGATGCGCAACCGGCCGCGCCGAATGACGAACGCGCCCTGCTCCACCACCACGGCGATCCCGCCGCGCGACACGTGATCGGGCACGACCTCGTTCTCGCCGTACTCGCTCGCCGAGAACAGGACGATGTCCGCGCCGGTGCGCTCGCGCATCGCGTAGACGAGCGGATCGTCGGCGTTGAGCACGGCGTGCCCCTCACGCTTCGTCACCGCCGGGATGACGCTCTTCACGTCCGCGAGCTGCTCGATCGTGTGGATGCCCCGCAGCCCGAGGTGATCGGGCGAGACGTTGAGCACGACCCCGACGTCCGCTTCGTCGAAGCCGAGACCCGCACGGAGGATTCCGCCGCGCGCCGTTTCCAGCACGGCGACGTCCACCGTCGGGTTGGTGAGGATGATGTTCGCCGCGAACGGGCCCGTCATGTCCCCTTCCATGACGAGACGGTTCTGCAGGTACACGCCGTCCGTCGTCGTGAAGCCCACCGTCTGTCCCGTGTTTCGGAACAGGTGCGCGATCAGCCGCGTCGTCGTCGTCTTGCCGTTCGTCCCCGTGACCGCGATCACCGGGATCGTCGACTCGACGCCGGGCGGGTACAACATGTCGACGATCGGCGCGCCGACGTTGCGCGACACTCCCTCGGTCGCGTGCGTGTGCATCCGGATGCCCGGGCCGGCGTTCACCTCGATGATCACCGCGCCGTTCTCGCGGAACGCGACCGAGATGTCCTCCGTCATCACGTCGATGCCGGCGATGTCCAGGCCGACCGCGGCGGCGGCCATCTCGCACGCCGTCTTGTTGTCGGGGTGCATCTCGTCCGTGCGGTCGATCGACGTGCCGCCGGTCGAGAGATTCGCTGTCTGCCGGAGAAACACCTCCTGCTCCGCCGCCGGGACCGAATCGAGCGTCAGACCGGCAGCGGCGAGATAGCGCTCCGTCTGCTCGTCCATCGGCAGATGGGTGAGGATCTTCGTGTGACCGATCCCGCGGCGCGGATCGCGGTTGGCGGCCTCGATCAGCTGGCGCACCGAGCGCGTCCCGTCGCCGATCACGCGCGCCGGCACACGCTCGGCGCACGCCACGACCCGGCCGTTCACGACGAGCACCCGGTGATCGTTCCCGGTGGCGAAGTGCTCGATCACGACGCGACGGCTGAATCCCTGCGCGTCTTCGAACGCGTGCCGCAGCCCATCCACGTCGTCGATGCGCCGCGAGATCCCTCGGCCATGGCTCGCGTCGAGCGGCTTCACGATCACCGGGAAGCCGATGTCCTCGACGACCTCCATCGCGTCCTCGATCGTCCGCACGACGTCGCCGCGCGGCACCGGCAGGCCGATGTTCCCGAGCACTCGCTTCGTCTCGTCCTTGTCCTGCGCGATCTCGACGGCGATCGAGCTCGTGCGGTCGGTGACCGTCGCCTGGATGCGCCTGAGATTCCGCCCGAGACCGAGCTGCACGAGCGAGCGGTTGTTCAAGCGGCGGACTGGGATGCCGCGGCGTCGCGCCTCCTCGACGATGGCGCCCGTCGACGGCCCGAGCCTCACCGACTCGTACAGGCGCTGCAGGTCGTGAATCATCTCATCCATCTGCACCGGCGTCCCCTCGACGCAGGCGCGCACGAGCCTCGCCGCCTCGTGCATGCTGTCGACGCCCACCACCTCCTCCTCGTAGGCGACGATCACCCACCACACCCCCTCGTCCCCCGACGCCACGACGCGACCGAAGCTGACGTCGCTCCCGGCGAGCGTCTGGAGCTCGAGCGAGACGTGCTCGAGGACGTGCGGCAGGTGCGTCCCCTCGTACAACCGCTCGACGAATCCGCCCGCCGTGCCGCGGCTGCAGGGATGCTCCCGGAGCGTCGGAAGCGCTTCGAGCAGCCGGTCGCTGAATCCGGCGAGCTCCGCCGTCGAGCGGGACTCGAGTGAGCCGAGCCGGACGTCGCAGGCGATCACGGGCGCCAGGCGCCAGTAGTTCGGGCCGCGCAGCGGTCGAACGCGGGTGACACGAAGATCGTTCGCGTCCACGCCTGCGGCCGCGGGGGCCGCGGGAAGAGTCGTCGTCATGACCAGAAATCTACCAGAAATCTAAAGGTTCTTCGGCTTCCCCTTCCGTGCGTTCACCGCGTCCACGAAACGGCGCGCTTCGTCAGGAGGGAACGAGGCGAGGAGCGGCTTTCCGTCGACCTTCGCGTTGTCGAAGATCTTCCGTGGCGCACCGTCCCATTCGAACACGATCTTCTCGCCGTCGTACCGCGCTTCGCGCACGGCCGAGACCGGGAACGACACCCGCGTGCCGACCGCTCCCTGCACGGTACCCTTGACCATCTTCTCGATCGATGCGCCGAATCCGGTGCCGGTGACCTTCGCCGTGTCCGTCTCGTCGCGGACCTTCTGCAGCGCGGAGCGCGAGAGTCCGCTGCTGATCGAGTCACCGATGAGAGCGAGATCGATGCCGCCGTTCGTCGCGACGATCCGGACGTCGCCGGCGCCCAGCGAGTCGGCCGACACCGGAACAGTCGTCTTGGACAGCGTCACGCCGCCGTCGGGTGCCTCGTCCTTCGCACGGTCGGCCGGCTTGCTGGAGCAGGCTGCGGCCACCAGGGCCGCCGCAACGACGATCGACTTCGTGACCACGTGGCGCATCTCGGCTCTCCTGGAGGGTGAGGAGCTAGAAGCATGCGCCGGGTGCGGTCGTCGTGCCAGCGGACCGCGTGCTCGACGTTCGACGGCCTAGTCGGCGAGCAGCGAAAGCAGAGAGAGCGCGTTTCCCGTCGCCGCGCCGAGCGTGGTGTTGTCGAAGATGCACCAGCGCTGGACACCCGGCGCGGCGGCGTCGCGCAACCGTCTGGCGAGCGCGATGATGCGCGGCGGATCGTAGTCCGACCGGTACATCGTCGGCGAGCCGTGCAGGCGATGGTACACGAGCCCCGGATCGCCTCCGGGCTCCGCAGCGGCTGGCACTCTGGCCGGATCGGCCGCCACGCGCGCGATTCGATGCCGTCGCAACAGCTGCTCGCCGTTCGGCCCGAACCAGCTCTCGTGCCGCGGCTCGCAGGCGACCGGGCCGGCATACATCCCGCGCAGCGTCGTGAAGAACTCTTCGCCGTGGTCCACGTCGAGCACGAGCGAGGGCGGAAGCTGCACGAGGAGGGGCCCGAGCCGCGCGCCAAGCCCCGCAACCTCCTCGAGGAAGACTTCCAGCAGCACGTCGGTGGCGACGAGCGCCTGCTCATGCGTGATCGCTCGCGGGAGCTTGACGGCGAAGCGAAAGTCCGGCGGCACCGCGGCCGCCCAGCGCTCGTAGACGCCGCGCCGGTGCTGGCGGTAAAACGACGAGTTGATCTCCACCGCCGGGAACCGCGCCGCGTATCGCGCGAGATAGCTGCCCTCCGGCGGGAATTCCGCGCGCCAGAGGCGCGGCAGCCCCCATCCCGCGGTGCCGATGCGCAACCCTGTGCTAGCTCCCGTCGTACTAATCATTGAGTGTCGTGTGCCGGCGAATGGCCTCGTCCGTTCGCCGGCCGCTCCGGTGCGGAATGCGTGCCCGCTTGCCATCGGCCGCCGCACGCGCTGATTTCCTGGGCCACCGAACCCCTCCTCAACGCCTCCCCCCGATCCGTGTCGCTGCGCTCCTCACTACTCGTCGCCCTCACCTTGGCCGTCCCCGCGCTCGCGCCGCAGGCCGGCGCACAGGCCGCCGACGCACCCCTCCCCTTCGACAGCACGGTGCTGCGCGGCCGGCTGCCAAACGGGCTGCGCTATCTCGTCCGCCGCAACACGCTGCCCGAGAAGCGCGCCGAGCTCCGGCTCGTCGTCGACGCCGGCTCGATCCTCGAGAACGACGACCAGCTCGGCGTCGCCCACTTCGTCGAGCACATGGCGTTCAACGGGACGCGACGCTTTCCCAAAGCCGACCTCGTGAACTTCCTCGAACGGTCGGGGGTGCGGTTCGGACCCGACCTCAACGCGTACACGTCGTTCGACGAGACGGTGTACATGCTCCAGATCCCGACCGACACGGCGGCGATCGTGAGCAAGGCGCTCGACATCCTCGAGGACTGGGCGCACGGCCTGACGCTCGACACGACGGAGATTCGCAAGGAGCGCGGCGTCGTCGTCGAGGAGTGGCGCTCCGGCCGCGGTGCACAGATGCGGATGACCTATAAGCAGTTCCCCGTCATCCTCCATGGCTCGAAGTACGCGACGCGACTGCCGATCGGCACGCGCGAGAATCTGGAGACGTTCCCCGACAGTCTTGCCCGCGCGTTCTACCGCGACTGGTACCGGCCCGACCTCATGACCGTCGTCGCCGTGGGCGACTTCGAGCCGAAGCGGATGGAGGCCGACATCCGCCGGCGGTTCGCGCGCATCCCTGCCGCGACGAAGCCGAGGAAGCGCGAGTATGCGCCAGTGCCCGGTCACGAGGACACCTACGTCTCCATTGAGTCGGACAAGGAGTATCCGAACGCCAGCGTGTCGCTCGTCTGGTTCGGTGAGCCGCGGCGCGTCCGCACGACGTCCGCGTTCCGGCGCGCGCTCGTCAACGGGTTCTACGACCGCATGGTGAACGCGCGCTTGAACGAGATCGGCCAGCGGCCCGACGCCCCATTCGCGTACGCCGGCACCGGCCGCGGCTCGTTCACGCGGACGCGCGACCTCCACCAGCTCTACGCCGCCGTAAAGGGAAGCGATTTCGTGAAGGCGGCCGACGCGCTGCTCGTCGAGGCGGAGCGCGTGCGCAAGTTCGGGTTCACGAACACCGAGCTCGATCGGGCGCGCACGAACTATCTGCGCGGGCTCGAGCTGCGTTACGCCGAGCGCGACAAGACCAACTCGAGCAATTTTGCCGGCCAGTTCGTGTCGAGCGCGCTCAACGACACGCCGATCCTCAACATCGCCGACGAGCAGGCACTCGGGCAGCGATTCGCCCCGACGATCACCCTCGAGGAGCTGAACACCCTCGCGCGCGAGTCCTTCCCGAAACAGGACCGCGTCGTCATCGTCGCCGCGCCCGACAAGCCCGAGATCACGCTGCCCGACCGCGCTTCGATGCTCGCCGTGTTCGACCGGCCGGCCGACGCGGGGCTCACGGCCTACGTGGACTCCACCTCCGACGCGCCGCTCATCGCGTCGCCGCCGGCGCCGGGCAAGATCGTCTCGGAGACGAAGCTGCCCGAGACGGGGATCCTCGAGTGGCGGCTCTCCAACGGCGCGAAGGTCCTCCTCAAGCCGAGCGACTTCAAGCGCGACGAGGTGCTGTTCGCCGCGCAGAGCCCGGGCGGGATCTCGCTCCTTCCCGATACGTCCGTCACCCAGGCGGAGCTGGCGAGCATGGCGCTCTCCGTCGGCGGGCTCGGCACCTTGAACAATACGGCACTCACGAAGCGCCTCACGGGGAAGCGTGCCAACGTCAGCGCCTACATCAGCGATACCGAGCAGGGGCTGCAGGGAAGCGCGTCGGCGAAGGACATCGAGACGATGTTCCAGCTGGCGTGGCTCAACATGACGCAGCCTCGGGCCGATTCGAGCGCCTACGGCGCGCTGCGCAACCAGGCGCGCTCCGTCCTCGCCAATCAGCGCAACGATCCGGGCGCGATCTTCCGCGATACGGTGACGATGGTGATGTCCGGCTATCACCCCCGCACGCGGCTCTTCACTCCCGAGCTGTTCGATTCGGTGGACGTCCAGCGGTCGCTCGCCATTCATCGCGACCGCTTCGCCGACGCGAGCGCCTTCACCTTCTTCCTCGTCGGCAGCTTCAATCCCGACTCGGTCCGTCCACTCGTCGAGCGCTACGTCGCATCGCTGCCGTCGGTGAAGCGCGAAGAGAAGGCGAAGGACGTCGGCATCCGCCCGCCGAGCGGCGTCGTCAACAAGACGGTGCACGCCGGTATCGAGCCGAAGGCGCAGAACATGATCGTGTTCACGGGCCCGTGCGAGTACGGCATCGAAAACCGGACCGTCATGAGCGCGATGCGCGAGCTGCTCAACATCCGCCTGCGCGAGGTGCTGCGCGAGGACAAGAGCGGCACCTACGGCGCGGGCGTCAGCGCGAACTGCAGCCACATCCCGTACGCGAACTATCGCGTCACCGTGTCGTTCGGCAGTGCGCCGGAGCGCACCGAGGAGCTGACGAAGGAGGTGTTCTCGGTGATCGAGAGCATCAAGCGTGGCGAGGTGAGCGACTCGAACATGACGAAGATCCGCGAGCTCACCATCCGCGGCCACGAGACGGCGCTCAAGCAGAACAACCGGTGGCTCGACGCGATGATGGACGCCGACGAGGACGGCCGCGACCAGCGCGACTTCCTTCGCACGCCCGCGCGGATGCTCAAGGTGACGAAGGAACAGATCCGCGACGCGGCGCGGCTCTACCTGCGCACGGACAACTACGCGCGGTTCACGCTGTTGCCGGCGGAGGGGACGAAGGCGGCGGAGAGCAAGCCGGTACCTTGACGGCCGTCCGTTGGCTCACCGCCATCTGCCTACTCACGAGTACGTCCCGGCGTCACAGGCCGTAGGCCAGCCAGGAACAGCTCGACGCCGGAATCGATCAGCCGATCGACGTCGGCGGCCACGGCGGTGACGCCCGGTGCGTGCGGCTGCCACATGAGCTGCAGCATCAGCCCTGACACGAGGATCCGCGCCCCGATCTCGCCGTCGGCGTCGGCGCGGAACTCGCCCCGCGCCTTCCCCTCCTCGACCAATCCGGCGATGAGGGTCCACAGCCGCGCCGGCCCGTCGCGCAGCCAGCGATCGTGCACGCGCGGCACCTCTTGCGCGGCGTTGCGGATGAGGAGCGCGAGAAGCGAGTTGCCGACCTCGTCCGAGCGCCGGCCGAACACCTTGCGCACGAGCGAGCGGATTCGCGTCGACGCCGGAAGCCTCGTGTCGCGCAGCGCCTCCTCGGCGCGGAGAAACGCGCGCGCCTGGTAGTGCTCGATGACGCGCAGCAGCAGCGCTTCCTTGGTGTCGAAGTAATGATAGATCGCCCCCTTCGTCACGCCGGCTTCGTCGGCGACGTCGTCGATCCGCGCTGCCCGGTAGCCGCGCCGCGCGAACACGCGCAGCGCCGCGTCGAGCAGCGACGCCATGCGCGCATCGGCGCGATCCTCGGGGTGCGGCACTCGCGACCGGCTCACAGCACCGCGCTCGCTCTCGGAGGTTGTCCGTTCGACATACTCGCGAGTATGTTAGGACGTGCCTCGACGTCGGTCAAGCAAAGCCGCGCCATCCGCCCCGCGAACTCGCGACGCGGCCCGCACCTCGTTGGCGAGCGAGGCGCCCCGCTCGTGACATCGATCTCGCTCGCCGAGCACGACGAGGCCTCCGCCCAGGCGACCGAAGGGCCGGCCACGACGCGGCGCGGCGCGGAGCACAAGTACCTCATCGCCGTCGCCGTCGTCCTCGCGTCGCTGATGCAGGTCATCGATTCCTCCATCGTCAACGTCGCGCTCCCCGACATGATGGGGAATCTCGGCGCCAACCTCGATGAGATCGCCTGGGTCTCCACCGGCTACATCCTCGCCAGCGTCATCGTCATCCCGCTCACGGGATTCCTCGGCGACCTGTTCGGCCGGAAGCGCTACTTCGTCGGATCGATCGTCGTGTTCACCGCATCGAGCTTCTTCTGCGGCGCAGCGCACTCGCTCGGCGCGCTCATCTTCTGGCGAATCGTCCAGGGCGTGGGCGGCGGCGCACTGATGACCGTGTCTCAGGCCGTCCTGTTCGAGTCGTTCCCGACCGAGGAAGCCGGCATGGCCATGGCGCTGTTCGGGCTCGGCGTCATGGTCGGCCCGACGAT
>Ga0070664_100003861_pt1 | contig 12099 bp, 10 predicted proteins | sample KBSC73metaG_FD_65863 | JGI IMG/M metagenome (GOLD analysis project Ga0070664, IMG submission 65863) | Corn rhizosphere microbial communities from Kellogg Biological Station, Michigan, USA - KBS C7-3 metaG | ecosystem: Host-associated > Plants > Roots > Rhizosphere > Soil ... | reverse complement strand
AGTTCCGGCCCCGCCGTTCAGCGGTCAAAAATGGACATCAGGGCGGACACCCCGCTATTTCTTCTTCTCCTGCTCCCTGGCGCCCGCCAGGATGCCCGGCAGCGCGTAGTTGCCCTCGTGGCAGGCATCTCCGATTGCGTGAGGTGCCTGCCGGGGGCGCTGGCCAGATCACGGCCAGATGGCCAGATCGCAAAGGAGCGGAAACGATGAGCGACACGACCGATCCGAACCGCTTTGAGTTCACGAACGACAGACTGGCTGCACAGCTCCTGTTTGTCAGTAATACGGCGGCCCAAGCGACGGCTCGCTGCGCATCGCCGGATTACTGACCGCGTCCGCCCTCAGACGGATACAAGCCCATACGAGCGCCGCGACCCAGCCGAGCAGCGTCCAGCCAAGGAACAGAGTCAGGAGAAAGATCGCGCCGCAGTTCGGATGCTCGCGCCAGCTCGCGATGAAGGCCGGCAGGAAGGTCAGCCACAACACGACAGCGGCGAGCGCTGCCAGCGCAGGCCAGACCGCCGCGTCGTTGTGCCCGTGCCGATACAGGTCGAGGGCGTACACGCCAGCGGCCAGCAATGCGATCAGCAACAGAGTCGAGAGGACAGAGAGGAAGCTACGCATACCAGCTCACTTGTGAGGGCGGGGCTCAGTCAGCATGACCGGACTACCCCCGTCTTTGTGTAAAGGATTCGGCCACCAGCTTTACACAAGCGGCTTCGCGTATCACAGGCTTTACTCGAAGGGCGGTGGCTAGATAGCGGCCAGATGGTACATCCACGGTGCGCTCGAACTCCGCCGCTTCCGCGTCGCTCAGCGTGGCTTTGCTTTTGAACATATCGTGGCGCTCGACCGAGGTCAGCGACGAGTTGGTCCACGTGCCCTGCAGATCCGGCGTGCCCACGGGACATCACCCCCGGATCGATGAGCTTGCGCCAAGCCTACTCCATCGACGCCGCCGGCGCGGCTGTTGCGCGGCCCGCTTTGCGTAACAGCAGCACGAGCGGTGCCATGAAGAAGTAGCTCACCGTGATGAGCTTGAACGTATCCAGCATCGCGATCATCTGCGATTGCATGCCGACCTCGCGCGCGATCACGGCCAGGCCCCGCGGATCGCGCGGCGACAGACCCAGTCGGCCGAGATAGTCGAACACTTCCTGCTGATACATCGTGATGTGCGCGCCCAGCTCGTTCCAGATGATCTGCGCCTGGTGCGACATCACCGTCGTCACGATCGAAATGCCGATGGACGCGCCGATCGTGCGAACCAGGCTGTAGATGCCCGCCGCCTCCGCCATGCGCGAGCGATCGAGCGTTGCGTACGCGACCGTCGACAACGGCACGAAGATCAGGCCCAGGCCGATGCCCTGCAGAAATGCCGGCAGCACGATGTTGATCGTGGTCACGTCGAACGAATAGAACGTCATCATGTACGAGCCGACGGCGCTGAACGCGACGCCGAGGCCCACCAGCAGACGCGCGTCGACTTTCGAGACCAGCCGGCCGACGATCAGCATCGTGATCGCCGTCGCGATGCCGCGCGGGGCCATCACGATGCCCGTCAGCACGATCGGGTAACCGAGCAATCCTTCCAGCAGGATCGGCTGCAACACGATGCCGCCGAACATGCCAAGGCCCACTGACAGCATGATCAGGCACGAGACGCCGAAGTTGCGGTCGTTGAACAGGCGCACGTTGAAGATCGCGCGCTCGCCGTAACGCAGGCTGTAAGCGACGAACGCGGCGAGCCCGAGCACGGTTAGAACTGCAGTGATCCGGATGTCGTTCGCTTCGAACCAGTCCTGGTGGTTGCCGCGATCGAGCAGGTACTGGAGCGACGCGATGCCGAGCGCCATCAGCGCGAAGCCCGTCCAATCGAACTGGCGCAGACGACGCACGGTGTCGGGCACGAAGCTCATCGCGAGAAACAGCGAGAGCGCGCCGACCGGCACGTTGATGTAGAACGTCCAGCGCCAGCTCGCCACGTCCGTCAACCAGCCACCAAGCGTCGGACCGGCGACCGGGCCGACCATCACGCCGAGCCCCCAGATCGCCATCGCCTTGCCGCGGTCCTCGGGCGGATATGCGTCGGCCATGATCGCCTGCGACAGCGGCACCAGCGCCGCGCCGAACACACCTTGCAGCATGCGGAACAGAACGATCTGCGTGAGGCTCCGTGACAAGCCGCAAAGCGCGGACGAGATCACGAAACCGGTTATGCAGATCAGCAGGAAGCGCTTGCGACCGAGCGCGTCCGCCATGTAGCCGGTGAGCGGCATGCAGATCGCAGACGACACCAGGTAGCTCGTCAAAACCCAGCTGACCTGGTCCGAGGTGGTGCCGAGCTCGCCGGACATGTGCGGCAACGCGACGTTGACGATGGTCGTGTCGAGCACCTGCATGAGCGTCGACGACATCACTGCGAAGGTGATCATCAATCGTTCGGCGGGTGCGATCGAGCGCGGATCGACCGGCGCGACAGGTGCGGCGGCGCTCATTCGAGCCTCAGGTCTGCGGCGGAGCCGCCGCGACCAGGATGCTGCAGGAGATGCGGTCGAGCAGCCTGGTCTCCTCCGACTCGCTCCACCACTTCGCGAAGCGGCTGCGATAGCGGTAGCCGACGACGATCAGATCTGCGCCGACTTTTTCCGCGACTTTCGGGATGTGCACGAGCGGATCGCCGTACACGAGCGTGCCTTCCGCGGGTACGTTGTGCTCGCGCAGCCATTGCACGCCTTCGTTGAGCAGCGCCTGCGCAGTGCTCTGCTCGCAGCTCACCAGCTCGGGGGTGACGCCTTCCGGAACAGTGCTCGACACCAAGTCGCGACAGATGGCTAGCAGATATGCATGCGAGTTCATCGCGATCGCGACATCGGCGCCCTGCCGCAACGCACGGCGACCTTCGATCGTGCCGTCATAGCAGAGCAGGATTTTCTGGTACATGGTCGTCAGTCCACTGCGATGCGCACCGTGGCAGTCGTACCAACGCGCAGCGGGTGCTTGGGATCCGGATCGAGCACGCGGATGCGCACCGGCACGCGCTGTGTGACTTTGACCCAGTTGCCGGTCGCGTTCTGCGCCGGCAACAGCGAGAACGCCGCGCCGCTGCCGACGCTCAGACTCTCGACGACGCCGTGGAATTCGTGATCGCGATACATGTCGACACGAATCGTCGCCTTCTGGCTGGCGCGGATGCGTTCGAGCTCGGTCTCCTTGAAGTTGGCGTCGACCCACCACTCCTCGTCGCTGATGATCGCGAACAGCACGAAGCCGACCTGCACGGTGCTGCCCGGCCGCAGGCCGAAGTTCGCAAGCGTGCCGCTGGCGGGCGCGAAGATGCGCGTGTGTTCCAGATCGAGCTTGGCCTGATCGAGCTTCGCGGTTGCGGCGCGTATGGTGGCGTTGCGTTTGCCGACTTCGCCGAGCGCGCTCTGCGCCTGCTCCAGGTTCGCCTCGGCGGCGCGCACGGCGGCCTGCGACGTTTCCGCCTGGGTGATCATCGCATCCGCACTCTGTTGCGAGATCAGCTTGCGCTCGATGAGGTCGCGCACGCGGCGCTCGTTCGATTGCGCGTTGCGTAGCTCAGCTTGCCGTTGCGACACCTGCGCTTGCGCAGCTGCCACGGCGGCGGATTCCGACGACTTCGTCTGATAGGCCATCTCCAGCTGCGCCTGCGCGGCGTCGACCGCGATTTTGTATTGACGCGGATCGATCTCGACCAGCAGGTCGCCCTTGTCGACGTGCTGCTGATCGCGCACCTGCACCGCGACGATCGGACCTGCCACCTGCGGCGCGATGTCGATCCGATTGGCATTGACGTACGCATTCTCCGTCGACACGGCACGCTTGGATTCGCTCCAGTAGATGACGCCGCCGACGATCGCGCCCACCAGAACGATGGCCGCGATGCCCCACTTCACGAGCTTGCGTGCCGCGGGCCGCGCGGGCGCCCGCGGCCGTGCCGAGTCGACCTCGGCAGGTGTCGTCGTCTCGTCCATCGTTCCAAGGCTACTACGCCGTGACGCGGCGTTGCTTGCGTGCGCGGGCAATAATCCCGCGATCGGGCGAAGGTCAGTGCGACTGACGGAACATGAGCGCGGACTCGACGACGTGGCCGGACCGGTCGCAATACCGCATCACTGCATCAATACCGCAGCCCGAAGCCGTACGGGAACAGCGCATCGTAGTTCGGGTCGTTGCGGTTGAGCGAGGTCTGCGCCACCGTGCGCGGCCAGGAGAACGACAGCTTGCCGACGAAGTTGTGATTCACGCTGCCATCGGCCTTGCGGAACAGCACGTCGGCGATGCCGCCGCCCTCCGTTCCCGGCAGCCAGGCAACGACGAAGGCGTCGCACGCGGCGAGCTCCGGCTCGACCACCAACGGCCGGCCGGTAAGGAACACGCAGGCGCGTGGCACGGATGCCTGGCGCAGTTGCTGCAGCAAAGCTAGCCCGGCGCCGCGATAGTCGATCGACTTCAGGTCGCCGAACCATTCGGCATAGGGGTCTTCGCCGAATACCACAATGGCATAGTCCGGACGCGCCTGAAGACGATCGAGTTCCAACCCGGCTGCGAAGCTCGCGGTGCCGCCGGCCTCGCCGACCGTGCGCGCGATTCCCTGGAAAATGGAAGTCGCACCGGGAAACTCCGCGCTGGTGTTCTCGGTACCCTGCCAGGTGACGGTCCAGCCGCCGCTCTGCTTCGCAACGTTGTCGGCACCGTCGCCGACGACCAGCACCTTGGCGTTGCGCCGCAACGGCAGCAGGCCGCCCTCGTTCTTGAGCAGCACCAGCGATTCGCGCACCGCTTGGCGCGCGACCTCGCGATGCTCCGCCGAACCGAGCAGCTCGCGCTTGTTGGCGAGCGGCCGCGACGAAGGCCGGCCCTTGTCGAAGAGGCCCGCACGGAATTTCACGCGCAGGATGCGCGTCACCGCATCGTCGATGCGGGACAGGGGAATCTTCTCCGCACGAACCTGTTCGAGCGTGTTGCCGATGAAGCTCTTCCAGTCATTCGGCACCATGAAGATGTCGATGCCGGCATTCACCGCCTGCGCGCACTTGTCCTTCGAGCAGCTCTGCACTTCGTCGACGCCGTCCCAGTCGCTGACGACGAGGCCGTCGAAGCCCATGCGCTGCTTCAGCACGTCGGTGATCAGGTACGACGAGCCGTGGATCTTCCATCCATCCCAGGTGTTGTACGACGCCATGATCGTCTGCACGCCGGCGTTGATGGCCGAGATGTAGCCCTGCCCGTGAATCTTCAGCAGGTCTGCCTCCGAGCTGCGGTTGTCGCCGCGATCGACGCCGTTGGCCGTGCCGCCGTCGCCGATGAAATGCTTCGCCGTCGCGAGCACGTGCGCGGTGTCGAGAAATGACTTCGATCCCGGCGTGCCCTGCAGCCCGCGCACGAAGCGCTCTGCATAGGCGCGCACGATCTCGGGATCCTCGGAATAGCTTTCGTACGTGCGACCCCAGCGATCGTCGCGCACGACCGCCACGACGGGAGCGAACGTCCAGTCGAGTCCCGTAACCGCCACTTCGCTCGCGGTGACCGCAGCGATGCGCTCCATCAAGTCGGGATTGTGCGCGGCGCCGAGCCCGATGTTGTGCGGAAACACAGTCGCGCCGACGATATTGTTGTGGCCGTGCACCGCGTCCGTGCCCCACATGATGGGGACGGCGAGCTGGCCGTTCGCGGTATCCATCGAAGCGTCGTAGAAGCGATCGGCGAGCGCGACCCAGTCGCCGATGCTCGCGTGCTTGTTCTCGCCGGGAAATCCGCCGCCGCCGTTCAATACCGAACCGAGCCGGAATTTGCGCACGTCATCCGGCGTGACGCTGCGGATGTCCGGTTGCACCATCTGGCCGATCTTCTGTTCGAGCGTCATGCGCGCCAGCAGCGCGGCGACTTTCGCTTCGATCTGCTGATCCTTCGGCACGGTGCTCGCGACTTGCGGCCACGAGCCCGGTTGATGGGGAGCGGGATGTGCGGACGCCGCGCTCCACAGCAGGGCGCCCGCGACCCACAGCAACAGTCTGCCCGGCTGTCCGCTGCGCATCAGAAGTTCACCCGCATCCGCAGGCCATGCGTCCGCGGCGGATTGAAGACGAACTCCTGAGCCGATCTCGAACATGATGTTCTTCTCCGGACCGACCGGCGGCGTAAACAGCTCTTCGGCCGGGTCGAGGTCGATCGTGTCGTTGAAGCTCGGTGCCTTATTGCCGGTCGCGACCAGCAGGTACTGCAGATTGTTGTCGGCGAGATCGTAGCCGACGCGCAAGCGCCAGTCGACATAATTGTCTGAGTTTTCGCCGTGCTGCACGGTCGCGTCGCCGAAGCCGAATCACAGGCCGGGATAGTTGGCGCAGCTGCCCTGGAACTGGCTCGACTGCACGCACTGGTTGTTCGAGGAATTCGTCCAGCGTGTCGTTGACGCCGTCGCCGTCGGCATCCGGATGCGCGCTATTGTCGGCGAAAAAAAACGGCGCGGCGCCAATTCAGCGCCGCGCCGTCTTCATTGAAACCTCGTTATTGGATCAATCGCCGCCGCAAGCGCCCGCGCCCGAGCAGATCATCTTCTTCTGATCCATCTCGCCGCGCATCGATCCCTTCTGCGCCTCGAGGTCGCGCAGCTGCGCTTCGGTACGGCAGTCTTCCTTCGGGAAGCGCGAACCGAGCACGACGACCTTCGTGCAATAAACCTCCATGCCATTCACGCGCTTCGCGCGGTAGCCGCTCGGCGGCTTGAACGGCTTCTCTTCCTCTACTGCAGCCTTCGCCGTCGCTTCCGTCGTGGTCGCGGTCGCTTCGGTCGAGTTCGCATGAGCTGGCGCTGCCGGTTGATCGGCCGCCGCCTCTGCCGCAGTTTCGCTCTTCGCCTCGGGAGTGCTGGGCTCATCCGCCCAGGCCATCGTCGCAGCCATCATCAACACCGTCGATAAGACCATTCGCATGATGTTCACCAAATATCCCAGATAGGACCTGCGCACCCAGAACGCGCGATTCCACACACTCGGCGCTGGCTTTGCAAGCGCTCAGCGCACGATTGGCCTGTGTCGTCCGGCGGCCCCGAGTCCCGATTTATGTAGAGAAACGTCAGCGCGGCCGCCAAACCGGCCGTCCGGGGTACTTACCCGGGTACTGCACGGCCCTTGGGGAGAAGCAATGCATGCGACTGAACGCAAGGATCTGCCGTGGACGGACATCGAGCCGTACTTCGACCGCGCCTTGCAGATGGATGACTGCTCCTGCACGACGTGGCTCGGCGAGCTGGATCAGCATCAACCGGACGTGGCCAAGGCCGTTCGTGCGCTGCTGGAGCAGCGCGCCGCGCTGAACGCGGCCGGCTTCCTCGAAGGCTCGGCGTTCGCCGGCGTCGAAAATCTCGCGCCCGCGTTCCGCGACATCGTCGCGAGGCACTCCGTGCGCCTGACCGGTTCCGGCGGCGCGGAGGGAAAATCCCCACACGGCTGGAGCGACGGCGCACTCGTCGGCCCCTACCGGCTGATCCGCGAGATCGGCGTCGGCGGCATGAGCAGCGTCTGGCTCGCCGAGCGCAACGACGGCCAGCTCAAACGCGCAGTCGCGCTCAAGCTGCCGTTGACCGGACCGCGCATGCAGGTCGAGCGCTTCCGCCGCGAACGGGACATTCTCGCGGCGCTCACGCATCCAAACATTGCGCGCCTGTACGACGCCGGCTTCTGCGAATCCGGCCAGCCGTATCTCGCGATGGAGTACATCGCGGGCACGCAACTGCTCGACACTTGCGACGAACGCCTGCTCGGCATTCGCGAGCGGCTCCGGCTGTTCGTGCAGGTGATGGCAGCGGTGCAGTTCGCGCATGCCGAGCTGGTGATTCATCGCGATCTGAAACCATCGAACATTCTGGTCACGCCCGAAGGGCGGGTCGTGCTGCTGGACTTCGGCATCGGCAAGCTGCTGACCGAGGAGACCGCGGAGGAGACCGAGCTCACGCAGATGTCCGGCCGGCTGTTCACGCCCGGTTATGCGTCGCCCGAGCAGATTGGCGGACAGCCGCTGACCACTGCGTCGGATATCTATTCGCTTGGCGTGGTGCTGTACGAGTTGCTGACCGGTGCTCGTCCGTATCGACTCAAGTACGAATCGCGCGCCGCGCTCGAGGAAGCGATCCTCAAAGTGGATCCGCGCCGCCCGAGCCAGAACAAATTCTCGCCGCAAGTCGCGCAGGCTCGCGGTACGTCGGAGCGCGCACTCGTGCGTACGCTGACCGGCGATCTCGACACGATTGTGCTCAAGGCGCTCAAGCGCAATCCGCTCGAGCGCTACGCGTCCGTGAGCGCGTTTGCGCAGGACATCCTCAACCACCTGAACAACCTGCCGGTGAGCGCGCGCCCGGACAGTCTCTGGTATCGCATCGGACGCTTCAGCGCGCGCTACAAAGTCCCGGTCGTCGCGGCGAGCTTCGCGACGCTGGCGCTGATCGGCGGCTCCGGCGTCGCGCTCTGGCAAGCACGATCCGCCGCGGCCGAACGCGATCGGGCCGTCGCCTTCGCGTCGCGCAACGAAGCGGTCACCGAATTCCTCGGCAGAATGATCACGGACGCGGCGGCGTCGCAGCAGCCGATCACGGTGAACGAGTTGCTCGCACGCAGCGAAAAGATGGCGCTGAACGACGCAAGCGGCAGTCCCGAGAATCGAGCAGCAGTGCTCGAGATGATTGCCGATCGCTACGTCTCGGCCGACAACGCCGAGCGCGCGAATCCCCTGCTCGAACACGCTCTGCAGCTGGTCGAGAAGTCTCCCGACGCGACGTTGCGTGCGCGGATCACCTGCAAGTATGCAGCGGCCTCGGCTGACGTCGGCAGAAGCGCGCAAGGGCTGCGCACTATCTACAGCGAAGCCGCTCGTCGCGATATCGACCCGCAGACAGTAGCGTCATGCATGTTCAATGCGGCCACGATTCAACTTGCCGAGCTGCGACCGATGGAGGCACTGCGCGATGCTCAACGCGGCCTCGACATGAGCCGCAAAGACAGCAACGGCGGGGCCACCGAAGCAGCGCTGCTGGGTGCCGCGGGACTCGCCTACAACCTGAACGGACGCGGCGCCGAGGCCGAGCGATATTTCGAGCAGGCGCTCGGCAAGTACCACGAGCTCGGGCGCGAACAGAGCGACGGCGCGCTCGTGATATTGAATGACTGGGGCGTGGCGCTGCTGCGTGCAGGCGTGCCGCGACGCGCGCTGGAATTGTTGGACGAGAGCGTGCGCATCGAAGGACAGCGCGGACCCGACATCGAGCTGACTGCAACCATGGTCGGTAATCGCGGGCTCGCGTTACTGGGACTGGGACGATTGCAGCAGGCGCGCGCGTCGTTCGACGAGGAGTGTCGGCTGGCCATCGACCACAGCGACGACTTCACCGAGATGCATTGCCTGGTCGGCGAATCCTCCGTCTCGATCCAGAGCGGCGAGCTCGACGGTGCGCAGCGTTACCTGGATCGACTCGAAGGGCTGCTCAACAAAGCCGGTGCGCCGGCAGACAGCCCGCCCGCCCGGGTTTATGCATTGACCAGGGCGCGCTTGGACCTGGCACGCGGCAAACTGCCGGAGGCCCACGCCAGCTTCGAGCGTGCGATTCTCGAAGGCACTGCGCCCGATCCGACGAACATGCACGCGTACGTGGGCAGCTCGATGGCAGCTCTGGCGGCGAACGATGCGACCAATGCAGTCGAGCTCGCGCGCCGTGCCCTGCGCATCGCGGCCGTGCTGCAGGGAGACGTGCCGCATTCGAGTCAAACCGGGATCGCTTCGCTCTGGCTCGGCCGCGCGCTGCTGCGGGCCGGCGACCGTGCTGAAGGGCGCGAGGCGCTCGAAGCAGCGGTTTCGCATCTCTCCAACACGATCGATTCGAATCATCCCAACCTGGTGCAAGCTCGCGCGGAACTACGCGACGCCCGGCTGATCACGGTGCGAACGACGCGCGGCGAGCAGGATCAGCAGTACGCCGAGCGCTGACGGTCCGAAGCCTCCGCCACCGCCGGTACGAACACCGCCGCTCTCACGCTTGGCGACGCGGATGTTGGCCTTGCCCGCGCGCACATCTGCTTCGAACTTCGTCAGCGCCATGTCGAAGTTGTCGATCATCTGCGTCGTCGCGTTCGCAAAGCTCGCAGCACTGGACTCGCGCGCTTCGCGTTCCTGATCGACGAGCGTCGTATTGCGATTGCGGCTGTCCGTGCCGCCGGCGCGCAGGATCAACGACTGGGTCACCGGGTCGATGACTGCCAGGTCGACCAGCGTCGCGACATCGTGGTGGCTGCCCTTGAGCACGTACGCACCGACGATCGTCAGGTAGCCGAGCGACCAGTCGTTATCGTCGCGGTGCTGCACCTGGTCGTACGAAACCAGTGCCATCACATCGATGGAATACAGCCGCTGCACGCCCTGCAGCCCTTCGCAGCCTCGACTGTTGCGCAAGTAGTAATCCGGGATCATCACGATCTCGGTGACGAACTTGCGGTCGGCGAAGCGCTGGCGAATGCGCTCGAGCAGCTCGTCGCGCTGCGCCGCTGTCGGACCGGCGCCGTCCTGGGTCGGCAGGAACGCCAGTCCCACCCGCAGCGGCACGCGCAGCTCCGGGATCTGATTCTCCGTCGGCGGAATGCGGCCGTCCGGGTACAGGAATTCGACCAGGCTGGATGAGTTGTGCGACTGGCGAGGCCCTTGCGACCCACCCATCAACGCCTCAAGCGCAGTGCATCCGGACAGCAGGAGCGCAGCGACGCCGCTCAGCACGAAGATAGGGCCGGCGCGTAGGACTCGGGACTTCATGACGACTCTCCCTGGATCGACACGCATCGGATCGATGCAGGGCGCACTGTCGAGCCGGGTTGCTTCAGGCGCAACCAAAGCTGTCCAGGTAGTGCGACGAGAGCCGAAAAGTATCGTGCTGTGATACTTTGTCCGCAGCCTTCCAGGAGCGGACCGTGGCGCAGCGAACCCAGATCGTCGCCGAGCTCAAGCGTGCATTGCGGGCGCGCGGGCTCACCTACGCGCACGTGGCGAAGCATCTGCAGTTGAGCGAAGCGAGCGTCAAACGCCTGTTCGCGGCGGGCGACCTTTCGCTCGAGCGCCTCGATTCGATCTGCGAGCTGGCCGGGCTGGAGATGTCCGAGCTGGTCGAACAGATGCAGCAGCAGGCGACCCCGGTCAACCAGCTGACGCTGGCGCAGGAGCAGGAAGTCGTCGCGGACTCGAAGCTGTTCCTGATGACGTGGCTGGTGCTCAATCGCTGGCAGCTCGATGACATCGTCCGGGTGTACGAACTCACGCGGCGCGAGGCCTTGCGCTACCTGATCAAGCTCGATCGGCTGCGGATCATCGAGCTGCAGCCGGACAACCGCACGCGCGTGCTCGTCAGCCGTCACTTCGCGTGGCGGCCGGGCGGTCCCGTGCACAACTACATCCACCAGAAGCTCATCAAGGAATTTCTGGCGACGCACTTTCAGGGCAGCCGCAGCGAGCTGATCTTCTACGGCGGCGTCGTGTCCGCCGGCGCGTTCACGCAGCTCAGGCGGGTATTGCAGAATGCGGTGCGCGAGTGCACCGAGATCATGGATCGCGATCGCGCGGTGCCGCTGGAGGAACGCGCGGGGACGGCGTTTCTGGTCGCGCTGCGACCTTGGCAGTACAGTGGCTTCAGTCAGTTCTTGAAAAAGCAATGAGAACAAACATGCTGCGAAAAATTCTGATCGCCTCCGCTTGTGTTCTGCTCATCGTTGGTTGCTCCAAGCCGCCGGCGCCAGCTGCCGCGAAGGCTGGCACGGTTGCGGTAGTCAACGCGCGTGTCTGGACCGGCGACGACGCGCAACCTTGGGCCCAAGCATTGGTCATCGACGGCGCGACGCTCGCGATGGTCGGCACGAACGAGGACGCTCGCAAAGCGAACGCAGAACAGGTCATCGATGCCGGCGGCCGATTGATCGTGCCGGGCTTCACGGATGCGCACGTGCATTTCAGGGAAGGCGGCTTCGGCCTCGCCTCCGTGCAATTGCGCGACGCGGCCACGCGCGACGAGTTCGTTGCACGGATCAAGGCATTCGCGGCAACCGTGCC
>Ga0070664_100003859_pt1 | contig 12101 bp, 10 predicted proteins | sample KBSC73metaG_FD_65863 | JGI IMG/M metagenome (GOLD analysis project Ga0070664, IMG submission 65863) | Corn rhizosphere microbial communities from Kellogg Biological Station, Michigan, USA - KBS C7-3 metaG | ecosystem: Host-associated > Plants > Roots > Rhizosphere > Soil ... | reverse complement strand
TTGCCGCGCACAGTGCCCGTGCCTTGCGCGGCGAGCGCGCCCGGCAGGGCAACGCTCCCCGCCAGCAGCAGGGCGGCGATCCGACCTAACGAGAATCTCACGGACGACGATGACACGAAGGCCTCCTTGGACTGATGGGGGTACGTACGGTGGACTCATGACACGACATCCCGCGCACCCGCGCCGGCCGACGACCGTTGGCTCGAGGATTCGCGGATTGGCGGAAGGAGGAACCCGGGGTGGCTGTCCTACTCCATCGACACCTCGTTAGGCAGGGGGTGAGCGCCAGTCGTCACGGAACGGCCGATCACACGTACGATCGTCAGAGCACCATTCCGGCGCGTGTCATCCTTTCGCGGACTCGTTTCAACATGCAACGGTGCTGGTGTTGAAGCGAGAGAAACGTAGGACGTAACGCGATGCCCCGTGACGAAGCGAGAACTATCCGTGGCGGAATAGTGCACGGACGGACGAGACGTGCCAATCGAACTGGGCAATATATCCAGTGCGCGACCGAACTACGGATGATCGACAGTTGTGTGGGATCCGTCAGGCGCGCGTGCTCAGCGCATCGACGCACCCGAACCGCCGCGCGGCGTCACGACGGACAGCGGCCGAGTCTCGAGATCCCGATGCGGGCAGGGATCGTTAGGTTGGCCCAATCTTGCCCTAGTGGTCGACCCCTACGGTATACCATCCCAGACGCGAGATCAGCCTCTCGCCGCTGCCTGCACGAAGTCCGTGAACAGGACCCCGGAGCTCGGGTCGGAGAGCTCGAAGACCTCCGGATGCCACTGAACGCCAACGATGTAGGACTCGCCGGTCGATTCCGCCGCCTCGATGAGCCCATCCGGGGCAACCGCCGAAGGCGACAGCCGGCTCGCCAGCGCCTTGATTCCCTGGTGGTGCATGCTGTTCACCGGAACGGCCGCGTCCACGAGGGCATGGCGCATCCGCGACCCCGCCTCGACAGCCACGTCATGGGCGAGATGGTCTCGCGAATACCCGTACGTCGGGAAGTAGTCGTGCTTGATCGCGTTCGGGTACTCGGCCTCGAGATCCTGATAGAGTGTCCCGCCAAGCGCCACGTTGATCACCTGCAACCCTCGACACAGCCCCAGCAGCGGCTTGTCGTCCTCGACCGCCCACTTTACGAGCTGGATCTCGACACGGTCGCGAGCCGGATCGATCCGGCCAAGGCGCTCGTGCGGCTTCTCGCCGAACGCCTCGGGATCGACATCGACCCCACCCGGGATCAGGATGCCGTCCGTCCGATCGTAGATAGCACGCAGGGTCTCGAGGTCATCGAGTAGCGGCACCAGGACCGGCGCTCCGCCAGCGGACGCGACGGCGTGGTAGTAGCGCTGGTTCATCACCACCGAGTGGGGCAATCCCTCAGGGATACCATCAATCGCCTGAAGGGTTTGCGTCGTGACACCGATCAGCGGACGAGGCATGAATGCATTTGTTGTAATAGAAACGCGGTTAGGGCCGGAGCTCCGGCCAAGTGCTGTGACGGGTGAACTGTAACCGACGTCACCAATCCCGTCATGAGGCAGTTGCCATGCCGGCGGGCGCGTCATCCGTGACCACGCCTTCGCGCGACTCCGCGATCAGGTGATCGACGACGGCCTTGATGTCACCCGTTTTGTCGTACACCGCGATCTGCCGGTCCGCGCTCGAGCCCTCCTCCAGAATCTTGTAGGCGTACTCGACATCCTTCCGGCTCCCGAGTTCATCCACGACGTCCGCGATGAACCAGTCGATGAGCTCTCGAATGAGCTCGCGGGCCGGGAGCTCCTGCTGCTTGCCGAAGTCGATCAACTTCCCGTCGAGCCCATAGCGGACGGCTCGCCATTTGTTTTCGTCGATCAGCTCGGACGGGTAGACCCGGAACGTGATGTTGTCGCGCCGCATCTTCCACAGCTTCGCGACGATCGCCTGAAGAATCGCCGCAACACTCACCGCTTCGTCCACCCTCGTGAAAACGTCGCAGCAGCGGAACTCGAGCGTCGGGTACTTCCAGTGCGGGCGAACATCCCACCACACCTTGGACCCGTCCGGGATGGAGTTCGTCGCAATCAGCGTCTCGAGGTAGGTCTGGTAATCGCTCCAGCCACGAAGCACGGGCGTGACGCCCGACCGAGGGAACGCCCTGAACACCACGCTCCGATACGACTTGAGACCGGTGTTTCGGCCGATCCAGAACGGTGAGCTCGTGGACAGGCAGAGGATGTGTGGCAGGAAATAGCGGCTGACGTTGGCGGCATCGATGAGGAAGTCGCGATCCTCGATCCCGATGTGGACGTGCGTGCCGAAGATGAGAAGCTGCCGCGCGAGGTCCTGCATCGCGTCCTGCGTGCCGATGTAGCGCTCGAGCGGCGTGATCTCCTGGGTCGCCCAGTGCGAGAACGGATGGGTTCCCGCCGCCGCGATAGAGAGGTTCTTGAGCGCCGCAAGCTCCATGACGCCGCGCCGAAGCCGCACGAGCTCCTCGCGAACCTCCTGCGGCGTGCGGCACACCGTCGTTCCAACTTCGACAATGGACTGATGAAGCTCCGGCTTCACCTGCCCGAGGAAGCGATGGTCGTATTCGAGGAGCTGGGTGATGTACGACTGCAGCTCCCGAGTCTGTGGGTCGATGATCTGGTACTCTTCCTCGACGCCAATCGTCAGGGACGGCGGCTTCATAGTCGGCACTCGTTGGAGATGATCATCCGGACTATCGAGGTTCCACGAGAAAGGTCGGCACCGTCGACCCGCCGCCGGCCGTCACGTTCAGCAGCGCGGCGGTCGAGAGCCGGGTCAGGTAGCCTTCCATGTACTCACCGTAGCTCACGAACGGTGCCGTGTCGAGCATGCGATCCACGATCTGCACGGTGCCGTCCACCAGGCTCGGGTAGGGCTCGTACGGAATCCGAACACGCTCCTGGACGATGTGCGGCGCCGCGACCGCGCGCGCAATCGCCTCCCCCCACGCCGCGTCATCCACCGTCCAGCCGAGCGTGATGCCGGCCCCGCCGTAGTCATCGTTCGGCTTGAGTACGAGGCGCTCGCGATGCGTCTGGATGAATGGCACCAGGTCGACGTCCCTGCCCTCGAACTCTGTTTTCCGCTCCACGACCGTTCGCGTCCACGGCACATGCGCCCTGATCGCGGAATGCTCGGCGTCTGTGAACAGGTGAGCATTGCGCTCGTCGCTCAGCACCGCGAGGCTGGCCTTCTTGTGCAGCATCTTGCAGCGGAACCCATTCGCCATGCAGACGGCCCGGTCGCGAACGGCGCGCACCATCGGGCTCTCGATCCCGCATTGTTCGACGAGCTCGTGGATCAGTACACGCTTGTAGATGAGGTCCACCGGGCCGCTATCGCCGAACGACAGGCGGCCGTTGTGGTACTCCGCCTCGCGCGGGTCCGCGATCACGCACGCGATGCCGCGAGAGTGGAAGTAATCGCGGTACATCTCGAACTCGGTGACCGTCGGCACGTCGGGCCAGTCGACGATCGCGATGCGCGGGAGCTCCCGTCGCCCGAGGAATTCCTCGTAGGTGGCGAGAAGGACGTGAAGCACGCCCTGGCGAGACGGAAGCGGCGTGATCGCGTAGCGGCGCGCGAACGCGCGCATGATCGGCAGGTCGATGAACGCGTCCGTGAGCGCATCGCCGTACGCCGCGCCCGCGGGCGTCTCGGCGTTGTACTCGGTGAGCTTCATCTCGCCGTCGGCGTCGATGATGAACGTGTCGAGCCGCGACGTGGGACTCGGATTGCGAACGCCCGGCTCGTCCTGGACGAGCACCTCCTCCCAGTCGGCGAGCATGAATTGGCGGCGGAACTCGGGACTCGCCACCGCCGCAGCGTAGGTTTTCGCGAACACCCGCATGAGGAGGCGGACTCGCTGCTCGAGCCACGCGTGCCGCTCGTGGTTCGTTAGGCGTGGCCGCAGCACGGTGCAGAGGGCCCGACCGCCGAAGACCAGCCCGTGCCGGCCGAGCTGGTCGGTGAGCATCGCCTGCGAGTCGGCGGCGAGCTGCTCATTGTTCAGGAGATCGTGATACGCGGAGATTGCGTCCAGCATCCTTTCCCTCTCCCGATTCGCTTCGAGAACTCTGACGGCGGACTAAGGAGAATCGATCAGACGGCCGGCTTCAGTGCGCTGCCCGCTGTCGTCTCACCCAGTCGTTCACGCGCGGCCAGCGGTGAACGCCGTGCTCCACTTCAGCTCCTTCGCCTGCTTCCTCGGCTTCCTGGCCAACGCAATGGCCATGTCCGCCATGTGCGTCACCACCCACTGGAAATAGTCCGGCGTGAGCGAGTTGACGTCCATGTCGGGCGCCGGATTCATGAAGTCGATCGCGTAGGGGACGCCGCCGCGGACCGCGAACTCGATCGAGTTCATGTCGTAGCCTAACGCCTTCACGATCGTGGTCGCGTCCTTCACGATCCGCGCGCCGAGCGCCGGCGACAGGTGCTCGTGCTCCACGATGTACGTTCGTGCCCGTGGGTCGTACTTCATGGGCAGGATCTCTTCCTGACCGAGGCACATGCAGCGCACGAAGTGCTCCCACTCGATGAACTCCTGCACGATCATCGTGAGGAGGCCCGACGTGTCGTAATGGTGGATCAGCTCATCGAGCGACCGGCAGACGTAGACGTCGCGCCAGCCACCGCCGTGGGCATCCTTCAGAATGCACGGCAGTCCGATGGACTCGACGATGCCCTGCCAGTCGAGCGGGAACTCGAGGTTGCGCAGGCTCTCGTCGTGCTTGATGCCGGGCACGTACTGCTTGTTAGGCAGCACGATGGTCTTCGGGCTCGCCACCCCGAGCTTCGCGATCAGTGACGCGCCGAAGAACTTGTCATCGGCCGTCCACATGAACGGGTTGTTCACCACCGTCGTGCCGGCCAGCACGGCGTGCTTGAGGAACGACCGGTACATCGGCACCTCGTGCGAGATGCGATCGATGATCACGTCGTAGCGCACGGGGTCGTCGTGATGCGGCGCGCCGATCTTCACAAAGTCGACCGTAACGCCGGCGTCGCGCTTGTGCACTTCCTCGATGAGTGCCGGCGGGAACGACCACTCACGGCCGACCATCAGGCCGACTCGATATGTCCGGGTTGCTTTCGTGCTCTTCGCCATGGATGCCTAACGTTAGTTGAAGGCGCACCAGAACTGGTAATTGGTTACTGGAATTGGTAACTGGTTATTTGACCCCTCGGGACGCTTCGTGCAGCGAGATGAGCATCCCGTGGGTTTGCGTAACCAATAACCCGTACCAGTAACCAATTACCAGTTCTGGCGCGCCGTTTAGTCGTGGCCACCGATGTACGTCCGAATCATGCTTTCCCAGTACGGCCAGTCGTGCGCCCAGCCGTTCCACACCCGCAGCGCGTTGCCGATCCCCTTGCCCCACAGGATCGCGGAGAACGCACGATTGTTCTCGTACATCGGGTCACCGTCGCCGATCGCGAAGATGAGGTCCTGCGCGCGGAACGCGGCCAGGCGTCTCGGTTCGTGCTCGTGCTGCATGAAGTCGAACGGGTTGCAGGCATACACGGTGTCGTCCGAGTAGCCGCCCGTAAACCGCTTGATGTCGTAATTGCCGCTCATCCCGATGATGCGATTCACGCGCTCGGGATATCGGAAGCCGAAGCTGGCGGCGTGGTACGCCCCGAAGCTCGCCCCGGTGGTGATGACAAACGGGTTGTCGTTCTTGCTGCGGGAGAACGGCAGCACTTCCTCGGCAACGTAGTTGAGGTACTGCAGATGGCGCCACGCCATCGCGCCGGGATGGAGGTGCTTCGAGTACCAGCTCTCGTCGTGCACCTGATCGAGGCAGTACAGCTGAATCCAGCCGTTGTCGAGATGCTCGCGCAGCACCTCGTGCATACGCCGGTCGGGCCACTCACTGTGCGTGCCCATGGTCGTCGGGAACGCGAGCACGCGCGCGCCCGCGTGACCGAACACCTGCAGGTGCATGTACCTGTTGAGCGACGGGCTGTGCCAACCGGCATGTTCGTGATGCATGCGATGTCGGGAATCGGGAATCGGGAATCGGGAATCGGAACCAGCACCACCAGGTCACGACCATCGCACGTTCACTTCAACAGGAACATCACCGCCTCGGTCAATCTGCGGCCCCAGTCGACCTCGTTATGCTGGCCACGAGGATCCTCGACCCACCGCAGCTCGGAGCCCGGCACGTAACCCTTCTCGATCAGCGCATCTCGCATTCGCCTCGCATCATCGAGCGCGCCCCGACCTTCGCGTCCACCGATGTCGAGGTAGACCCTGCCCGGAACGTGAGGAGACGCCGCGAGCGTGGAGAAAATGGAGCGGCCGGCGAACCAGAGCGAGGGGCTCATGATTCCGGCGAAACCGAACACCGATGGATCGCGCAGGTAGGCATAGAGCGTAATGAGCCCGCCCATCGACGAACCAACCATGCCGGTGTGCGTCCGTTCCGGACGGGTCCGGAGCCGGTCGTCCATAAGCGGCTTCACGGTCCCGATCACCCAGTCCAGATAGCGGTCGCCCTTGCCGCCCCCGGCCCTGGCGTCCACGAACGGCGAATATTCGTCGATCCGCTCGATCCCGCGATTCGGGATGGCAACGACGATCGCGTCCATCGACCGCTGGCTGGCGCGCTCCATCGCCCTGTCGACCCGCCACGGCTCGGCGTAGCTGGTCCTCGGATCGAAGAGGTTCTGGCCGTCGTGCATGTAGATGACGGGGTACCGCCGCTCGGAGCGAGCGTACCCGGGCGGTAGCCAGATGACGAGATCGCGACTGTTACCGAGCTCGGTGCTCTCCACGTTGGGCAGAGTCACCAGCGTTCCTTGCGCGCGGCGACCGCGGATTCGCGGCCAGAGGGCAATGCGTCGTGGTGTCACGCCGCGCAATCTAGTCGAGCACGGCACGGAGGAGATGCGGGTGGAGTTCTGCACGGGGAGGCGCCCGTCGGGAGGGCATCCGTGCTCCACACCGCACCTCCCCGTTATGCCATTCGAGCGTCGAGGAAGGTGACGCGCCCACGGGAAAGGCACGGAGCGTTCCGACGGCCGGAACCAGGCCAGTGGGACGTTAGGCGCCTGAATTCGCCATCAACCCTGCACTTGACAGCGCCGAGTCGGCGCGCGAAGGCGACAGACGTAGACGCCACGCAACAAACGCCGGCGCGGCAGGCCGCTCCCGTTCGTCGCCCGGACACTGCCGATGCGTCTATCGCGCGGGCGCCCGGGGATTACGTTTGGCGAGTCTCGCCCGTATTCTCTGGAGCCCTTTTCTTTATGGACGCCAGCACGACCGATTGTCCCCTTGCTGTCGCGCTCGCCGAACGGCTCCGCGACCACCGCGACGCGCTCACGGGCCGCTGGCTGCTGCGCATCGCAGACCGGGTCTCGCTCACCCCCAACCGGATCTTCCCCTCCGACGATCTCATCGACCACGTCCCGCTCCTGCTCCTCGGGATCGCGGACTACATCGCAGACCCGGCCCGACCCGTGCTCGCCGACACGCCCGTGATCGCCAAGGCGATGGAACTGGGCGCGCTCCGTCACACGCAGGGATTCGACGAGCACCAGCTCCTCAAGGAGTACGAGATCCTCGGCGGGATCCTGTTCCAGTTCCTCTCGGAATCCGTGAGCGAGATCGACACCGAATGCACGCGCGCCGAGTTGGTGGCGTGCGCCACGCGGCTGTTCCAGGCGATTGCCGTCATTCAGCAGGCGACCACGACGCAGTTCCTCATGCTCGCGCGCGCGCAGGTCGCAGAGCGCGAGGAACGGCTTCGGACGTTCAACCGCGCGCTCACCCACGAGCTCCGCAACCGGATCGGTGCCGCCCTTGGTGCGGCGCAGATCATGGAAATGTCGGAGATCGATCCGAACGAGCGGCATGGGCTCAACGGCGTCGTGCTCCGCAACATCGAGAGCATGCGCGTCGTGCTGGACAACCTGCTCGTGCTCACGGGCGTAACGCTCGACAGCCGGCAGCACCGCCACGTGCAGCTCCCGGAAGCAGCCCAGGAAGCCGCTCGTCAGGTCCGCTCCGCGGCCAAGGCCCGCTCGGTGACGGTGCGGATCGATCCCGACCTGCCCGCCGTCGAGGTGAGCGCGGCGGCCGTCGAGCTGTGCCTAACGAACCTGATCGCCAACGCGATCAAGTACTCCGACCCGAGCTCGGACGATCGATGGGTCGAGATTCGCGGTCATGTCATCACGAGATCCGAGGGCAACTGTGAGGTCGTCGTCGAAGTCGCGGACAACGGCATCGGCGTGCCTGCCGAAGCGCGCTCACGCCTCTTCCAGCGGTTCTTCCGTGCGCACGAAGCGGTGATGCCGCACGTCGAGGGCACAGGCCTTGGGCTGAGTATCATCCGCGACACCGTAGGTGGCCTCGGCGGACACGCGTGGGCGGAGTTTCCTGCGAAGGGTTCGGTGTTCGCGTTCTCGCTGCCCTCGCGTCGCGAAGCGGACGCCGACGTAGCGCGTTAGGGATTCGGCGTCGTCACGCGACCGCGCTCGGCCGGTACGCGATCGTCGCGCCGCACTCGCCACTCGTCTGCCGGCGCGGACGCTTCGGGCAACGCACCCGGAGCGGTCGCGCCACCGGCAACCGACCGGCGTTCACGGTCCGGGCGCTCGCGCACGATGAGCCATACGAGCCAGAGCAGTAGCGGCGGCCCGACGACCCAGAGCAGCGCCGTGGTGATGGAGGTCGTGCCAACCCAGGTCTTCACGCCGTCCTCAATGACCGAATAGCTGAGGTTCGCGTTGTCGAAACTCGCGGACACGCTGCCGTGTCCCTCCGGCAAGTGCGTCGCGCGCCACGTGGCAGCGATCGCCGGCGAGAGCGTGGCGCCAACGAGACCTGCCCAGTACGCGGCCCAGCCGAGCAAGAGCTGACCGGGTTTCCACCGACGGAGTGAGAGTTCCATTCAGCCTCCCGACCGCCCGCCCGCGCGGGCTGTCACATCACGATGCCCACCGTACCTCGCGCTCCTTCGCGTCCGGCTCCACGAAGGCGAGGAGCGACTCGCCTTCCTCTTCGAGCGCGGCCTTCGCGCGCTTCGTGATGCTGCCGAACGGCTCGATCACCAATACCGCCGCTGTCCGCTTTCGTTCCGACTTCCACGTGCCGGCAACCATGCCGTCCACGAGAAACGTTGCGCGCACCTGCAGGTTCTTGAGCGTGACACGGCTGCGGTGCGCATCCTCCATGATACGCGAGCGGTCGTCGTGCGAGAGGACGAGGTTGTCGAAGTCAGGAATGAAACGAACTGGCGCCTCAGCGTCCTCGTCCGGCCTGGTAGCGTGAGGCAGGTCGAACAGTTCGCGCTTTCGCTCGTCGCGAAACGTCACGAGCGACGGCCTCAGCGACTCGAACACCTCACGAAGCGCCGGCAATCCCGACCATGCCTGCGCGTCGGCGGGAGTCGCGGGGCCAAACGCGGCGAGATAACGGAGCACGAGTGCTTCTGGACTCGTGGCCGAGGTCGAGACCTTCTTCGAAAGCCATCGGTCGGCGAGCGCGAAGTCCGCGGCTGCCGGGAACGCCCACGACGCGTCGGTCGGAACCTGCACGAGCGGGACATGGGTTCTGATCGCGTACGCCATCGCGCGTTCATCGGCGCCTGGGAATTTCGCCTTGAGGTGATCGCGCAGCACCTCGAATGTCGCGGCTGCCTTTCCGAAGAACTTCCGCGCCTCGGACTCGAGCGCTTCGATCTCCAGCAGCGCGCCACGCCCGCGGAGGGTCGCCTGCATGCCGCGCGTAAGCATTGGCTGCATGGCGCCGCGCATCGCGATGTAATCGCCGGTGGTCATCACGTGCAGCGTGCCGCGCATGGCGGTGACACGAACCGCGCGTCGGTCGTGAAGCGCCGTTGCCAGCTCGCTCTTGTCGAAGCCGTGCAGTCGCGTCCACAGTCCGACGAATGGAGGACGCGCGACCTGCGCCTGCAGTCCAACGAGTCGCTCGATCGCATCGAGCGCCGATAGCTTGTGCCGTTCGAGGAGCATCTGACGGCCAAGCAGCGCGCGGTTGAGTGCCCGAGTGGAAATCGTCGCGCCCGATGTCGCCCGCTTTCCCGCAGGCCTTACCATCGGTGAACCAGTCCCGCCCCAAAGAAGTAGTCGGGACTGGCGCCGTTGAATCCCATCCCGCCGCGCAGGTCGAGCTGATAGTCAGGCGTTAGGCTGAACGTCAGCCCCGTGTTCCCGTAGCGCGAGTGTCCGACCTTGCTCAGCTGCGGCGCGAACCCGAACACCTCGGTGTACACGCCGAGTCGGGATGTAAGATCGAAGCTGAACGACACGCTACCCTCGAATACCGTATACCGCCCGTTCTCGTTGTCCCGCGGCCTTGCCACGTTGATGTTCGTCGCGAGTCCAACGCGATCGCTGAGCGTCCACTCGCTCGCGAGCTTGGCTTCGGGCTGCACCTTGGTCTGCCGGAACTCGGCGCTCCCTGTCGGCACGCTCGTCAAGACGAGCAACGAGACGGCCGGCACGATCGAAGGCTTTTCGTCGCGCGGTTCGTAGAGACGTAGCTTCGTTCCCAGGGCAGCGTCTACCCAGCCCCTGGCGTCGCCGTCCGGCGACCTGACCGTCGTGTACGACCCCGGCTCGATCCGAAGCTCCGCCCGAGACCCGAGGCCTACGCGAAACAGCAGCTCGCCGGTGGTGTTCGTCTTCACCGACGCAACGTGCTCGAATGTGTCTCCACCTTCGAGTTGTACCTCGCCCCCCTTCATCGTCGCGGTCGACTCCGTGAAATCCGGGCGATCGGACGTGAGCGGCTGGCGCGACGGGTTGGCCGTCGCGCAGCCCATGATTCCAGCGGTGACGAACCCGCCGACTGAACGTGCGAGGGTCGACCCCGCGCGTGAAGCCGAGCGTATACTTGGCAAGGACGGCAGCACGATGGCGTGAAAGCGATGACGGATAAGTTGGTCGAGACCCACATGGTCGGGGAATCCCTATGACCGAGAGCGACAATCCCGCGGGCACCTCTACCGTCGACGTCACGATCGCTGACCATTTTCATCCAGAGCGGACTATCGCTCGGGCCTCGAGCGCTCGAAGGGCTTGGCCTCATGGTGGATCCCCGTAGCAACCGGCTGGTCGACCGAGGGGCCCAAGCTGGCGATGGCACTGTCCTCGTGACCTAGCCGTGCTCCGGCTTCGCAAACCCCAGGCGTGTCGCGAGCGCCGTGAGCTCATTATCCAGCTGGGGCCGCCCATCAGCGAGAAACGCGTCGTAGAACCGCGTCTGCGCATCGAACGGCACGTGAAGCCGCTCGATCTCGAGCAGGGCGAGCAGGGCGTTCAAACTCGTTAGGGTCCGTGAGCGATCGTGACCGAGTTTGGCGACCGCGTCGACGACGGCGCTCGATAGCAGTTCGGCGGTTTTCCGCGGCTCGAGGAGCGGCGCGTCGTCGCCGAATGCCGTCACGATGAGGCGTCGCCGAATTGCATGGTCGACCACCGCACGCTGGCGCTCCGTCATCTCTGCGAGGGCGACATCGACGGGCGGGTCGTTGAGCTGAGCCGAGATCAGGGACGGTGACCACTCTTCCGCATTTCCATTCGCAGTCGCAACGGTGCCGTTCGGGAGGCCACTCACGGTCACGGCATAGGTCTTCTGCTCGCCGCTGCGGTGCTGGTGAATCGTGACCGAGCCGTCGATCGCCCGAATGTCGAGTGCGCGGCTGGCTTCTCGCGCGCGCGGGTCGTCGCCGTCGATCGTCCGCGCCATCGCAACCGACGCCGCCAGGCGGGCGAACGGATCGAGCGTCGGCTTGGCGATCTTCAGATACACATCCCGGCCTGTCCCGATGCTCGGGTCGTTGCTCCTCGCGTCCGCGAGGCGCGCGACGAACGCCTCCTCGAGCGGCACGCCCGCAGGACCCGCTAGCTCGATCGCGCGTGCGGCGTAGCGGAGGACCTCGATGGGCTCGAGGCCGCCGATGTCGTCGAAGAACCAGGCGCACGAGGTGAAGATCCGAAGCGCGCCGCGTTCCATTTCCAGCAGGGACTCCGGACTGGGCGGAACGCGGGGGCCGGAAACAGGGAGCCGTGCGTCCGTCGCGAGGGCC
>Ga0070664_100003850_pt1 | contig 12110 bp, 11 predicted proteins | sample KBSC73metaG_FD_65863 | JGI IMG/M metagenome (GOLD analysis project Ga0070664, IMG submission 65863) | Corn rhizosphere microbial communities from Kellogg Biological Station, Michigan, USA - KBS C7-3 metaG | ecosystem: Host-associated > Plants > Roots > Rhizosphere > Soil ... | reverse complement strand
ATATGCTTTTTTCAATGGATGAGACGGATCTTACCATTCTTTCTCTTTTACAACCTAATTCATTTTTAACCAATTCTGAATTGTCCAAGAAAATAGGCATGGCGCCGTCAGCAGTTCTTGAAAGAATTAAGAAACTTGAACAAAAAGGAATTATTGAGGGTTATCCCACGCGAATAAAACCTGAGGCGGTTGATCTGACACTGCTTGCTTTCATTTTTGTAAAAACAAGCGAAGGTCCTGGAAACGCTTCGGTGGCAAAACAACTGGCAAAACTCCCGGAAGTATTGGAGCTGCATCACATTGCAGGCGAAGACTGCTATATAGTTAAAGTAAGAACTAAAAATCCACAATCTCTTATTCATTTAATGAGAGAAAAGTTTAAAATTCCTAATCTCTTATCTACAAAAACCACGATTGTACTCGAAACTTTGAAAGAAACGAATCAATTACCAATTCCAAAAACGTAGTGTCATGGTAAAGAGTTTGGCGAAACACCCAAAAGCATTAGTGTTGGCTGCCTTTGCAGCTGTATATATCATCTGGGGATCTACTTACCTGGCAATCCTTCTTGCAATTAAATCCATTCCTCCTTTCTTTATGGCAGGCACACGATTTTTTATTGCTGGCTTGTTATTATTGATTTGGGGCTTGATTAAAGGAGAACAAATACCCGACAAAAAATCGTTGCTCAAAATTTCTTTAGCAGGAATATTAATGTTAGCTCTTGGCAATGCATTACTTGCCTGGGTTGAACAATATATAGCAACTGGTGTGGCGGCCATTTTGGTGGCAACCGTACCATTGTGGTTTGTGCTCCTCGATAAGAAACATTGGAAATATCATTTTTCCAATAAACAGATTATTATTGGACTGCTTGTGGGATTTGCAGGTGTAATTCTTTTATTTGCCGGGAAAGGGTCGGCTGATCTTGTTAACAGCAAAATGAAAATAATTAGTCTGGTGGTATTGTTTGTTGGAACGATTGGGTGGACGGTGGGCTCTCTTTATTCCAAGTATCAGAAAATTAAAGGGTCAACATTAATGAAAGTTGCCATCCAGATGCTGGCTGCCAGCATTGTAATTTTTATTGGTGGATTTGCTTTTAATGAACAAAAAGGATTCGTTGTTAGAAATATAACATGGCAGTCAATTGGTGCATTGGCATACCTGGTTATCATGGGCTCTTTAGTAGCATATATGGCTTATATATGGCTGTTAAGTATTCGCCCGGCTTCATTGGTGGGCACATATGCATATGTAAACCCGGTAGTAGCAGTATTTCTCGGTTGGTTGTTTGCACACGAACATATAAATGTCCAAAAGCTAATCGGGCTATTCATCATCATTGCAGGATTGGTTTTTGTCAACATGTCAAAAGAAAAAGATGTTGCAGCTATTGCAAAACCTTCCGATAAAATAAGCAAGGTTGATGATGAACACAATTCTGGTTTAAGGGAAAGAGAAGCTTCTTAGCAGCTATGCTTATGAGGTAAGGCTGGTCAAATAAAAAAACCGGACTTGAAAAAATCCGGTTTACACCCTTGCTATGAAAATAGAACGTTATTCTATTAATATGATACAAATCTAAAAACAGCACAAGTGATGCGATATGACAAACGTCATTCTGTAAGCTGATTTTATTCAGAAAAAGCTAATTCCAAAAAAAACGGCGCAGCCATTTTCGGCACAATGTGTTTACTGGATGAATAAGGGTTATCAACAACTCTAAACTTATAAACCCCTTATCTTTATTCACTTTAAAAAATAACTTGTCTATGCAAACAGCCTGGAAAGAATATCAGGAAAAAAATCAACAGCGCTTTTTGGACGAAATGCTGGAGCTGCTTCGAATACCGTCAATCAGTGCAAAAAGTGAGAAAAAAGAAGACATGCGCAAATGCGCCGAACTGGTAAAACAGCGTTTGTTGGATTCCGGTGCAGATAGGGCTGAGGTCATGAATACGGACGGTCATCCAGTAGTGTTCGCAGAAAAAATAATTGATCCTAAGAAACCGACTGTTTTGGTATACGGCCACTATGATGTGCAACCACCGGAACCATTAGAGTTGTGGCATAGCGGGCCTTTTGACCCTGTTATTAAAGAAGGAAAGGTTTATGCAAGAGGAAGCGCCGACGATAAAGGACAGTTTTATATGCATGTGAAAGCAATGGAAACCATGGTGAACACAAACAGCATGGAAACAAATATTAAATTTTTAATTGAAGGCGAAGAGGAAATAGGATCGCCTAACCTGGGAAAGTTTGTGGCTGCAAATAAAGATTTATTAAAGGCTGATGTCATTTTGATTTCAGACAGTGCTATGATCAGCATGGAAAATCCTTCACTTGATATTGGTGTTCGTGGATTGTCCTACATCGAAGTGGAAGTTACTGGTGCTAATCGTGATTTGCATAGTGGAACTTATGGAGGTGCAGTTGCAAACCCAATCACAATCTTGTCTAAAATGATCGCGTCACTACATGATGAAAATAATCATGTAACCATTCCCGGTTTTTATGATGATGTAATTGAAGCAACAAAAGAAGAAAGAGAGTTAATGGCAAGAGCTCCCTATAATGAAGATGAGTATAAAAAAGATCTTGGTGTAAAAGAACTGTGGGGAGAAAAAGGATTTACCTCCAACGAAAGGACGGGCATTCGTCCAACAATTGAGGTCAATGGAATTTGGGGAGGTTATACCGGAGAAGGTGCAAAAACAGTTTTGCCTTCAAAAGCGACCGCGAAAATTTCCGCACGACTGGTTCCAAATCAAAACTCGCGAAAGATTACGGACATGTTACTGGCGCATTTTAAAAAAATTGCACCTTCTTATGTAACAGTACATGCATTTGAACATCATGGAGGGGAAGCTTACATGACCCCAATTGACAGCAAAGGCTACCAGGCAGCCGCTAAAGCAGTGCAAACAACATTTGGCAAAACACCCATCCCGGTCAGAGGTGGTGGAAGCATTCCTATTTGTTCTATTTTGGAAAAAGAATTAGGAATTAAAATTGTTTTCATGGGTTTTGGTTTAGACAATGACAATTTGCATTCACCCAATGAAAAATATAACCTGGAGAACTATTATAAAGGAATAGAAACCATTCCTTATTTCCATAAATTCTTTACACAAGGTTAAAACCAAGTGCTTAATTTAAAAAGTCAAAAGCTTCACTTTTGACTTTTTTATTTTGTTGAAGGCCCAAAGCTATTATCAGGAGCATTGTATTTGAAAGATTGTGGTGGCAGCGCAGGATTAGGAATAGAATTATATGGTGAATGATAAGGACTGGTTATTCCGCCCCAGGCATTAGGCATTGGTACAATTGCATTTGTATCAGGAACCAGGCAAGGCATATGATCCTGTGGCAGAAGGGCAACATTTGCACTCTTATTTGTTCGTTTCGTTGCAAGTAGTGCTGAAGTGATGCTGCAACACCTTATTGTGTCGCCTTTAAATTTCTTAAATAAAGTATTCGGGAAGGCATTGTCCATGGATTTTTTGTCGGGGCCTGATTAAAAACGCAAAAAGAAAAAAACAAAAAACGGAAATAAGTAACAGCTTCATGGCATGATCTTTCTTCTTAAATAAAAAAAATAATTTTGCCTGATGTCAGAAAAGGATAAACTGCGTATAGATAAATATCTGTGGTCAATACGCTTGTTTAAAACAAGAACTGTGGCCGCTTCTGCCTGCGACACAGGCAAGGTGCGCCATAATGGAACGTTGGTGAAGGCGTCTAAAAATGTTGTTGTTGGTGACGAATATGAAATAAAGACAGAAGCAAAAAAATGGAGCATAAAAGTCACTGCGCTATTGCATAGTCGGGTGGCCTATTCTGAAGCAATCAAATATTATATTGATCTAACTCCGCAGGAAGAGACCGAAAGAATGCAATTCCAGGCGGCTTCATTTCACACAGGCAAGCGTAAAAGTAAAATTGGAAGACCTACAAAAAAGCAAAGAAGGGAGTTGGACGGTTTTTTTGAAGAAGAGTGATTATTTGAATCGTTTAATAATTTTATTTTTTACTTCGTCACTGCAATGATCAATAAATAACTCCGTAATTATTTGCATTTGTGAAACGTCAAGTGGCTTTGTAATAAAACCTGCATTGTATTTTTTCGCAAACTCTTTATCTAGTGAAGACGACGAGGTGGTAAATAAAACTACAGGAACAGACGCAAGAGGGGGAATATCTTTAATTTTTCTCAATACATCTTTGCCATTAAGAAGCGGCATATTGATGTCCAGTATGATGAGACAGGGTACAGAAGCATATTCGTCCATCGATTGTAAGTAAGATAATGCCTGCACGCCATCCCTTGCTGTAACTACCTCAACATTATTGGTATATCTTCCAAATGCCTCCTGCACCAATTCAAGATCGTCAGTGTCATCGTCAGCATAAAATACAATATTCTTATGAGTTGCAGGTTTTACCATGGCGGCCGAGGCAAATTTATTGTAAAGCCTGTTACGTCACCAAATATTCCACTTGTATTTGCTCGAGATACGGTTCCAAAATTGAAGTGGATTCGGTATAATGTATTTTGTAAATAGATGAGCGATACGAGGTGTAGGTTATCTCTATATAAAAATATTCCAATTGAAACAACAAGAGGGTCAATCCTCCTTTTTTGCACTTACCAACATATATTGCCTGCTGATAAAGAACAGCCAGTTGTTTCTCCAGTGGCAGGTCTTCAAAATCTGACATCCTCATAATCCGATCCTCCGCCAAAAGAGTTCTCAAATTCTATGCAAATAATAAATTTTCAAATAAAATCAACCCACAAAATCAATAGAAGCATGAAATGTTTTCAAAGAGCCTGCATTAAATTTCCAGTATCGTCTTAATTGACAGGCCTTAAATTAGTATTCGACGTCTCTAATGTACGGCCTGCCTAATGATATGTTTTTAGGCAATTCGGTATTTTATCTTTACCATCAATGATTGAGTGTGGCTAAGGAATAGCCTTTTCACTAAATGAAAACTATGTCAAGAAACACCATTTTATGGGCAGATGACGATTATGATGACCTGCAGCTAATGCAGGAAGTGCTCGGAAACAAGCATAGTGATTTTAAAATTATTGAGGTGCACAATGGTAAGGAGGCCCTTGATTTTCTGGAACAGACCCAAGACTTGCCTTGCCTGATCATTCTTGATATCAATATGCCCGTACTTGACGGGAAAGAAACGCTTTCGATTTTAAAAAACACAGAAAAATATAGAAATATTCCTGTTGTGATGTTCACCACTTCAGAAAGCGAACTGGATAAAATTTATTGCAGCAGATTTAATACAGAAATGGTTACCAAACCACCCACATTTAATACATTAAGCACGGTACTGGACAAGCTTTTGGCTTTTTGTAGATAGAAGATTATCTACTGATCCTTTTCTCACTTCGATCCGTTGACTCAGCAGGGTTGCCTGAAGTATTCATTTTTTTATGAAGCGCAATGGCCAATTCTGTCACTTTCTTTCTTTGATCTTTCATTTCATCCCAGGAAGAACCACCTAAAAGAAGCGCCTTTAAATTTGCCAGCTCTTTTTCGTAATTATTTTTTAGTGAACCCAAATCCATTTCACTCCCATTCATTTCCATAAATTACTTTTCATTAGCTTTATTACCACAAAGACCGTTCCTCTGCATTAAAAAGGATTTAATTCCCAATATGTTTTTATAAAAACTTTAGAAGTTTGGCGATACAACCGCTTTCAGCGATCACTCGTATTAACTATAACTATGAAACGATTTGTCATCCTCATTGTATTATTTATTACAGCCTGTACCAAAAAGGATGAGGTTGCTCCATTGATTACAATCCAATCTCCAGTTGAAAACCAGGTTTTTTCGGCCGGGCAAACCATAACCATTAGGGCTACAGTAACTGATAATGAAAGCCTTCACATGATACATGTGATTGCTATTGATAATACCGGGGGGCACTGGGTCCATTCTGAAGATCATGTAGATGGAAAATCGTTTGAAATTGTTAAGACCTTCGTCACAAATGCAGGAAAAAATTACACAATTTCAATCGACGCTACCGATCATGATGAAAATACCGCCACAAAACAGATTAATGTTTCTTCCAATTGAGAGATTTTTACTGCTTATTTTAAAAGCTGCCCTAACGCTCTGGCAGCTTTTTTATTGACGGCTATCTTTGCGATATGCAAATTGATGTGATCACTGTTTTGCCCGAATTACTCGAAAGTCCTTTATCTCATTCCATTATGAAGAGAGCCCAAAGCAAAGGTTTGCTTCAAGTGAACCTGCACAACCTGCGGCAATGGGCAGTAAATGAGTATGGACAGGTCGATGACTATCAATATGGAGGCGGGGCAGGGATGGTTATGATGTGTGAGCCTTTGGCCAACGCTATTGAGCAATTACAAAAAGAAAGAAATTATGAGGAGATCATTTATTTGACTCCTGATGGATCAACGCTTAATCAAAAATTAGCGAATCAACTTTCTTTGAAACAGAACTTACTATTGATTTGTGGCCATTACAAAGGCATCGACGAAAGAATTCGGGAACATTATATTACAAAAGAAATTTCCATAGGTGATTACGTGCTTAGTGGTGGCGAACTGGCTGCTGCAGTATTGATTGATGCCATTGGTAGATTAATTCCAGGAGTTTTGAATGATGAAACATCCGCATTAACTGATTCATTCCAGGATAACCTGTTGTCACCTCCTGTATATACCAGGCCGGCAGATTTTAAGGGCTGGAATGTACCCGACATTTTGCTGAGTGGTGATTTGAAAAAGATTGATGATTGGCGGTATGAGCAGGCTGTGCAAAGGACTGAAGAAAGACGACCGGATCTTTTAAATCAAAATAACACAACTCAATAATGGCATACAATAAAAAAGCCCCCTGTGGAAACAGGACGCTTTGATTAGGACATTGCTTCCTTCAAGTTATGGCTATACGGGAAGCAGCTTTATTGGAAATATTTTTTGTTTTAAAAAAAGTGCCCCGCTAAGACTAGCAGGGCTTCACCCTTAACCATACGAAACCAAGACGTTTATCTATATTAGAATATCTTACGATCTATACTATCAGAAGGCAATATAAAATTACACCTGTTAAGCTTGTCGCCCGTACTCGTTTCGATGAATGCCTAAAAATACTCGTTAAAGATGAAGCAATTAAGTCACCCTTTCAAACGCAATTTTGAAGCCTTTATTGCTGAACGTTCTGTTAAAGCAAACCTTTGTCCAGTAAGGATTTCACCGCCTCCAATGCAAAATCGCATTTAGATTTCACATGGTTGTAATTTGATTCGAAGCGACCTGCATCTTGCTCCACTGCGTGCTTTTCCATCTCCTCCAGGTAAGGATGGAGATCTTCAGCAAGACCAACATAACCAACTGTAGACTTTAAGCTGTGAGCAGTCCGGCGAATGTTTTCAAAATCATTTTCCTTAATTGATTTCTCCAACTGCGAAAGTTCAGAAGGAACCTGTTCTAAAAACTGATTCAATATATCCCGCTCAAAATCTTTGTCATTGCCTGAAAGCTGATGTAGATAATTGAGATCAACATGATTAACTCCATCGTTGTTTTCATGGATATTCTGTGCATGTCTTGCAATAATGTTATACAAAACTGTTTCCTTAATTGGCTTGGAAACATAATCATTCATGCCCAACTGCAGGCACTTTTCTTTTTCGCCTACCATAGCATGAGCGGTCATAGCAATAATTGGTACATCCAATTTTAGTTCATTACGAATAATAGAAGTTGCAGTATAACCATCCATATCAGGCATTTGAATATCCATTAAAACAATTGAGTAGGAATTTTTGGTTAACACTTCAACTGCTTCAGCACCGGTATTTACAATTAAGTGGTCCAGTGACCAACTTTTCATCAGGTGCCTCACCAATTGCTGGTTCATTTGGTTGTCTTCTGCAATAAGTACTTTTATTTGTTGCAGGGGCACTTGCTCTTCCTGCTCTGCCAGCGCTTCTGAATACATTTGTGCGAGGTTGGGCAATTTATAACGTAATTCAACAACGAACTCTGTCCCCTTTCCCAACTCGCTATTCAATCGAATAGAGCCTCCTTGCATTTCTATTAATTGTTTAACAATGGAAAGACCAAGGCCCGAACCACCAAACCTCCTTGTAGTTTCTAACTCTGCCTGGTGGAAGCGTTCAAATATAGTAGCTTGCTTTTCTGGCGCAATCCCAATTCCTGTGTCTTTGATACTGATGCTGAGGTCTGCATCCTTTTCCGTGATAGAAATGAGTTGAACTGCTACATTTATTTCACCTTCATCAGTAAATTTTACAGCGTTACTAATGAGATTTACTAAGACCTGCGTAAGTCTAACTGCATCGCCGGTTAATATATCGGGAACATCTTTATCTATATGAATTTTGAATTTGAGATCCTTCTCTCTTATTTTTTCAATAAACATTGCTCCAACAGAACTTACCATGCTCCTCAGGCTAAAACGACTCTCCTCGATATGCATCATGCCTGCTTCTATTTTAGACAGATCCAGGATATCATTCACCAATGTCAATAAATTTTCGCCTGCGGAATGAATATTTTGAACATATTCTCTTTGCATTGGATTTAAATCTGTTCGTTTCAAAAGGTTTGTAAAACCAAGCAAAGAATTCATAGGAGTGCGAATTTCATGGCTCATATTCGCTAAAAATTGTTCCTGTGTATTTGCAAGTTGTTTACTGCGTTTTTCCGATTCGTTTAAAACCTTTATCATTCGTTGTTGATTACGTCCCTGGGCGGTAACAAATAAAAACGCAATAATCAGGGCAACCAATGCTATTGTAGTAACAACAAAGCCCCAAATCCTTGCTCTTTCCCCTGTCAGCTCAATAGAGCCAACAATATTTTGAAGTTGTGTTTGACGATTTATTTCTATTTGTGAAATGACGGCAATGATGCTATCTCTTATGATAGTGCCATGGTTGGTACTAATTAAATTTTCGGCTGGAGTTTTACCGCCCAGGTAAAACGTATTTATAATGTTGGTGTTGAAATCAATTTTTTTTATAAGTAAATTTTCCAACCTATCAAATTCCGTTGGTGGAATTTTTGATTTTAGTTCCCCAAGCAGCTGGTAAATTTGTTGTTCAATTTTTTTATTGCTTTCACCGGTTTGAACTGCAATTTCTTTATTACCGGTAATTACTGCTCCTCTTACATTACTTTCAATTAAAAAAAGGTCTACTTCTATAGAGCGTAAATCATTTTGGACCTTAAGTTGTTCTCTTAAACTTTTATTACCGCCAATAAGACGATTGATATTATATCCGGAAATGACCTGGAGAAAAAGGACTACAACAATTCCAAATAAAAAAAGCCACAAAACAAGGTATCGCGGATCGGGTCTTCTCATTTTAAATAAGACTATAGCCGAAAATACAAAATTCGCTTATGGGGCTAAGAATGTTTAGCGGGTAGAAAGTATTTTTTAAAAAAACGAACAATGAAGAAGATGAAGACAACCGTGCTCAGCAAACTGAGTAACACAATTCCAACACGGATATTGTGTGAGAATAGCTCATTTAAGAGAAAATACTCCGAAAAAATGAGCAGAAGGAGGATTGATATGAATACAATTAGTCTCTTCATAAACAAAAAAGAAGGCTGCAATTCCAGCAGCCGTTCCCTTAACTATTTAGATAAGGAACACAATACTGGTTGGTGATCCATAGAAAGTTGGTTGCGACCGTGGCGATGTATTGTGACTCCTCTAAGGGTACCCGGATGTTTTCCTGGATATTGTGAATTACTGCTGTAAATGTATTGGCTGTTTACCCAACAATAGAAAGTGTTAGCTTAAATAAGAGAACGCTTCGGCGAAGAGGAAATAAGCAGCGATGAATTTTATAACAAATTCAATCGCTTATTTAGGTTGGATTTGTGAGTATCTGCCACGGGAATGGTTGTTTTTACAATACTGATAGTGCCTTCCTGTATATAATCAATTTTATTTATAGCGACGATAAAACTGCGATGCACCCGGAGGAACTTTGAAGACGGCAGTTTCTCTTCAATGGATTTTAATGTAGCATGCACAACGTGAAATTTTTGCGGCGTGTGAACCTTTACATAATCTCCCATGGCTTCAAGAAAAAGAATATCGTCAATGGCAATTCTTTTTAGGATGCCGTTATCCTTAACAAAAACGAATTCCTGTTCTTCTACCTTCACTTCCTGCTTGTTGCTATCCAATGCTTCCTGGGCTTTGTCAATTGCCTGTTTTAATCTTGGCAATGCAATTGGTTTAATCAAATAATCTATTACATTCAATTCAAAAGCCTCCACTGCATAATCTTTTTTTGCAGTAGTGAAAATGATTAATGGTTTGGTATTGCCCAATTTTTTTATCAGATCAAGGCCGGTCATCCCCGGCATTTCAATATCAAGTAAAAGAAGATCGACCTGGCTGGAGTTAAGTATATCAAGAGCTTCAACAGCATCATTGCATTCAGCTACCAGGTCAACATTAGATAGCAGAGATACCAATTGCTTTAAGGCCATACGCGCCATCTTGTTATCGTCAACAATTATACACTTCATAGTTAAGGGTTGGCAAATATACTGATACCTGTTTTTTAATTGGACCCAATTTTATCTAAAATTTGCGCCGGTTAAACTACACCCGGTATTGGTTAGGCAATTCTAAAATTTATAATAACAATGTGCCGCCCGAATGATGAGGGCGGCACACATTTTAATTTTCGTTTTTCACCAGTTTACAGAAGCATGCACTGTTTTTTCAATGAATTGACTTAGTATTATTCATAAACTACGTTGGTTTTACTCCTATCACAGGCAACGCTTTTTGCCTTATCAGTTCATTGAATGTTCGAATGTCTTTGTTTTTAATCTCATCCAATTTTTTTAACTGAACATCAATTTGTGAGGCAAGATCATTATACACATCTAATGCTTGTTTGCTTGGAGGAAAATTACCACTGTTCGCCACTTCAAATACGCCAGCCAGTTTATCATTCAACCTAATGGGGTAATTCAATACGTCCTGTCCGCTCTTTGACTTTGTTTGGTACAATGTCTCTTCAACAGAATTTAAGGATTTATTGATGCTGTCTGCCATTAGCTTTATCTCTTTTGGAACATCCTTCCCCTGCAAGCCAATAAAAGAATTGATTTGTGTACGTAGTGCACGAACATCTTTTATTGCTTTTTGTATTTCATTGAATTTATCTCTAACCTGTTTCAAAAAGGCAAATTGAGCATCATATTCCTGGGCAGTAATTTTATAATTGGGATCGGCTTTTATTGCCAATGGAACTTCAACCGAATCTTTCCCTACTTTGAACTTTGCAAAATAATTCCCGGGTGGCGCAACAATGGCCCCGGGCACTCCATTCCAAAGAATCATTCCTTCAATTCTTTCAGCTTCCGAATAACGCAGGTCCCAAAAAAACTGGTTCATTCCTTTTGTAAGATCAAACTTCGTGTTGTTTTCTTTTGAATCAGTTGACCAGGTTTTTATCTCTTTATGTTCCTTATCCAGAACAGTTATTACGCCTTTTGACGAATCATTAGCCTCTTTAATAAAATAATTGATCAATACTCCCGCAGGCGGATTGGCACCTGCATTACGTGGAGTGCTGAAGTTTTGTGTAAAGGCGCTGCCCGGCATGCGATAACCAGGCGTTACATCAAACACATGTAGATTTTTATTAAGGATAGTGGCATTCATTTGTTGCAACACATTTAAATCGTCAAGTACGTAAAATGCGCGTCCCTGAGTAGCTACGATTAAATCATTTTCTTTTATCGTTAAATCAGTAACTGGAACAATAGGTAAATTTAATTGGAAACGTTTCCAGCTTGTTCCATTGTCAAACGAAATGTACATGCCATATTCAGTTCCACAATATAAAAGGCCCTGTCTTTTTTGATCAGCCCGAACTACTCTTGCAAAATCCGTTTTTGCAATGCCATTTGTTATCAATGTCCAGGTCTTTCCATAATCCTCCGTTCTATAGATGTATGGCTGGAAATCATCGCTTTTATACATTGTTCCCACTGCATATAATGCGCCCTTTTTAAATGGATCAGCATCC
>Ga0070664_100003845_pt1 | contig 12114 bp, 8 predicted proteins | sample KBSC73metaG_FD_65863 | JGI IMG/M metagenome (GOLD analysis project Ga0070664, IMG submission 65863) | Corn rhizosphere microbial communities from Kellogg Biological Station, Michigan, USA - KBS C7-3 metaG | ecosystem: Host-associated > Plants > Roots > Rhizosphere > Soil ... | reverse complement strand
AACGAAAACCGAGCGCCGAAATTGCGCTAAACTAATCCGCGCGGGGGGGTAGCTCAGCTGGGAGAGCGTCGCGTTCGCAATGCGAAGGTCGGGAGTTCGATCCTCCTCCTCTCCACCACACTGCTAGGAAACACGGGCCTTCGCGGCCCGTTTTTTTGAACCCATCATCCAGCCCATCAATACCAAAGGCCGCTGCGATGGATACCCAAATTTTGCCCACGGCCTAAGCCTGCTGGCGCACAGTCGTGCAGGCGCGGAAATGAATTGCGGTCCGCGGCACCCACCAATCTAGTGTGCCACCGGCCCACTGTTGGGGATCCACATCTCCCCCAGCAGTCTTGAGCGAGCGTGCAAGTCCCTTCGTCGGACCACCACGGACGACAACATGCAGCGGTTGCGGCCGTTAGCGCCGCGTGACCTGCTCGCGCGGGCTTGACCGGCCACCGGCTCCGACGAACGGCAACTTCCTGCCACGCAGGAATCGGCGGGGGAGGTTTTGATTGCGGCGGAGGAAGTCAAGCAGATAAGAGAAGTAGACCGTTGTCCAAGCAGGAACCAACCTCGCGTTGAGATTGCGTATCCCTGAGGGCTTACTGCCCTCAGGCTATGGTCACGCGGGCGGCAACGCACCTACCGCGGCCCGACCTTCGTAGGCCTGCTGAATTAACGGCTTCACCAAGTCCAGGTCGGCGGCCGTTGTCAAACTCAGCTCCATGTCGCCGGTTCCCCAGTGCCCCTGCTGCCTCACGTCGCGGCCGATACCAGGTGGTGGCGGGATCAGGTCGACATCGAGGTGCAGGTAAAGCAACAGTCGGCCCTTCTGAGGCACCACCGTAGCGAAGTTCTTCAACCGCTTGAAGGCGATGTAGAGCTTGAGCTCCTTGCGCTGCACGTCGTCGCCGAGCGAGAGCACGTAGTCTTCCAACGAGGCCAGCAGCACGGCCAGCGGCTCCGGCATCGCGGCCAGATGCTCGGCCACCGTCTTGTCGGTGCTGGGGGCCTTAAGGGGCACTGCGGGTTCGTCAACCGCCTTGGCAGGCTTGGCGGCCTTGCTGCCCTTCATCGACTTGGCCGCGCCCGCGCTGGCCGAGTTGGCCAGCTCGAGCAACAACAGGTCGTCACCGAAGCGCCGGTAGCGGATGAGCTCGATGTTGCGGTTGATCTGCTGCACCGCATGGCCGTCGTACTTGGTGAAGTCCGCGGCAATGCACACCAGTCGCGGAGCGCTCCAATCGATCTGGTCGGCAGCGGCCTTGCCCAGCGTCTCCATCACCAGCAGCGTGAACTCGGCCTGGTGGTCCATCAGCCAATCGAGGTAAAACAGGCCCTGATTGATGACGTTCTCGCCCACCGAGCGCTTGTATTCCAGGATCACTGGGCAGTCGTTCTCGTCCAGGCCCAGCGAGTCGATGCGCCCGCCGTGCGTCTTGCCGGTGGCGTATTCGGTAGCAAGGAAGCGGATGCCCAGCAGCGTGTCGAGATTCTTCTCGATGAGCGTCTGCAGCGGCTTCTCCAGGTCGGACGCATCGCCTTGCAGCTCGTTAGCTTGGCCGGCTTGCAGGCGGAACAGTTTGATGTCGCTCACGGTTTCGCTCCCATCATGCTGTGGCGCGCTTGCGGCGCGGGCGGGCTGATGCGGTTTCGTGCTGCGTGGCCAGGCGCTTGAGCAGTTCGGCCGCGGGCTCGTCTTCTGGGTGTTGGGGCACCAGTTCACCCCGGAAGGCTTGGGCCAGCAACGACGGGGTCAGGCGGTCAACTGCGGTATGGGCCTGGGCGAGGCGGACTTCCAGTCGGTCGGCGAAAGCAAAGAGAACTTCGACGCGGCGGACGATTTCCGTTTGCTCGTCCAGTGGCGGCAACGGAACCTTTAGCGACTCAAGATCTGTCTGAGAGATCTTGTAGATGCCGGCGGTTGTTCGCGCACTCGTCTCGATCTGGCTGCGCACCTCTCTGCCGTCCCAAATCGCCCTAAGGTAGTGTGGATTCAGCGAAGTCAAGTCGGGACGGACTCGAATCATCGTATCGGGGAACGCCACCGGTTCCTCCGGCTCAGTGCTGACCAATGCGCCTCGCCCGACAAGTTCACGCGAGCCGCTGCCGCGAGCTACCAAAAAGTCCCCGGCATGTATGAAGTACCGACCGACATCGATGCCGCCCCAGTCTCCGCGCTTGCTCTCGTCGAGCTTCACCTCTTTCTCTCCAAGAGATGAAAGTCGCAACACGCGAACACCAGTACCGTCAACCACTGACTTCCCGTTGCGAAGCGGTTCCTGCAGAAGGCCGGACAGAGGAACGGCCCGATAGCCACCCGGCGCTACAGCGGTCAACCGCCCCGACGTAGCGGCGGCAAGGACGGATTGGCGGAAGCGTTTGAGCAGGGGGGCGACGCGGGCCAGCCGGTCGCGGCAGGCGTCCACGCGGGCGAGCACGGTGTCAAGTTTGTCGGCGATGCGTTGTTGCTCGTGGAGTGGCGCAAGAACCAACGGCGCCTTCAAGCCCGCTTCAGTCCCGAGCCGCGGCATGTTGACGCCATGGCTGATCTCAGTCACGTAACGCAAGAACTCAGGGTGTCGAAGCCAGTAGAACAGATAGCGTCCAGCCAGCGCCGAACCTGGTTTGATCGGAACGATCTCGGTCGTGCAGACACCAGGCGCATCCGCGTACACCACCTTGTTTAAGTAGGGCCGAAGCTTCCCGTAAAGAACGTCGCCGCGGGAGAACCGATTCTTGGTGCTCTTGGAGCGCCTCACTGAGAAAGGGATGCGCTGCAGCACGCGCGATGAATCACGTTCGATGTCTTCGAGTTCGAGTACCCACGTCTCAGGCGCAATTTCCTCTGGCTCAGCCTTCTCCGCGGCGCCGTAGTCGATGACTTGTCCGAGCGTGACGGCAACCCACGACGGCGGAAGATCAAGATCCGTGATGCTCACGCGAGCTCTCCCAGCTCGGCCAGGATAGCCTCAAGCTCTGCCAGGGCGCCATTCAATTCATCAGCCGCCAGTCGCGACAAGACCCCCGGCTCCGGCAAGTCCGCAGCATCCTCCGCGCTCTCGTCCTTCAGCCAGCTGATGTCCAGGCTGTCGCCGCGTGCGTTCACCGCCTCGCGGCTGAAGCTGCGGAAGCGGCCACCTTCGCCTTCATCGGTACGCGGGCTGAGCCCGTTGGCGTCCTCACCATACGCGGCCTCGAAGGCGCTGAAATGCTCACTCGTCAGCGGCGTACGCTTGCCGAACTTCGGCATGTTGGCCCGCAGGTCGTACACCCACACCGCCTTCGTGCTGCCCGTGGCTGCGGAACTGACCTTCTGGAAGAACAGCACATTGGTCTTCACGCCCTGGGCGTAGAAAATGCCCGTGGGCAAACGCAGGATGGTGTGCAGGTTGCACTTGTCCATCAGGTCGCGGCGGATGTCGGCGCCCACGCCGGCCTCGAACAGCACGTTGTCGGGCAGCACCACCGCGGCGCGGCCACCGTCTTTGAGGTGGCGCACGATGTGCTGCAGAAAGGCAAGCTGCTTGTTGCTGGTGGCGTAGGTCAGGTCGTCGCGCGTGGGGCCGCCGCCGCCTTTGGCGGTGCCGAAGGGCGGGTTGCTGAGGATGATGTCGGCCTTGGGCAGAGCGCTGCCGGCGCTGCCCAGCGTGTTACCCAAATGCACCACGCCTTCGGCGTCGCCTTCCATGCCGTGCAACAGACAGTTCATCAGCGCCAGGCGGCGCGTGCTGGTGACCAGCTCCATGCCCAGGTAGGCGCGGGTGCGCTGGAAGGTCCGCTCCTTCTCGCTCAGATCGTAAAGCTGGTCGGTACGGGCCTTGATGTAGTTGTCGGCGGCGATCAAGAAGCCGGCGGTGCCGGCAGCCGGGTCTTGAATGGTTTCGCCGGGTTGCGGCCTCACCAGGGCGATGATGCTGTCGATCAAGGGGCGCGGCGTGAAGTACTGGCCGGCGCCGCTCTTGGTTTCGCTGGCGTTCTTCTCCAGTAGGCCCTCGTACAGGTCGCCCAGGCCGTCCTTGGTGGCGCTGAACCAATCGATGCCGTCCAGGCTCTTGATCAGCTGCTCGAGGTGGCGCGCTTCCTTCAGGCTGGTCTGCGCGTCGGCGTAGATGGCTGCGAGCAACGGGTCGTCGCTTTCACTTAGCTTCAGCAAGGCGGTGCGGTAGTGCTTGAGCAGGTTCAGCCCGCTCAACGCCGACAGCGTGGACCAGCGTGCGTACTCGGGCAGCTTGTGCTCGGCTAGGATGCCGCTGGCCTTGTTCTCGTGCTCCATCTTGATAAAGAGCAGCAACACGAGTTCGGTGACGTAGTCGCTGTAGTTGATGCCGTCGTCGCGCAGGACGTCACAGAGGTTCCAGAGTTTCTGGACGATGTCGGTTTGGGTCATGGAGTCAATGAAGTGTCTGAGTACGTCAGCGCTTGCGAGTCCTTGACGGCTGCAGGCCGACCTTGTTCTAGAGAGGTAGCCGAGTTCTCATGCCGACCGGGGCCACAGGTGGACTGAGAGTTCGGACATGACGTTCTGGAGTTCGCCGCCGATCATTTTGTCAAGTTGCTTAGCGCCGCCGTCTTGGGCAAACGCGCGGTTGACGAATGCGGGGTCGATGACCACCTCCAGCGCCAACTGCTTGGCCAGGCGATCCAGCCATCGGCGCTGCACGGGCGTCCACGGCTTGAGGGCGTAGACCCGTTGCATGGCATTGGCGACACGCTGTTCGAAGGGCAGCAAAGGCTCGCCCAGCGCGGCCTGGCGGATGTAGCCGAGGATGCTGGCGGCGATGTCGACGTTGCTGCGGTTGCGCCAAGCGGCCTTGAGGTTGGCTTCGCTGTAGCCGTTGGCGTCAAGCAGCAGGCGCACCTCGCGCAGTTGCTCGCGCGTCAGGTCCTTGGGTGCGTTGACCACGACGGCCAGCGCTGCGGATTGGTTGATCTGCTCGCGCACGAAACGGCCGAAGCTGTCCAGGTAGTCCTCGGGGCGCACGTAGCTGCCCCAGCTCTGTTCGCGGGCCACCAGCTCGTCGGCGTGCTGCGACAGGATGGGCATGTAGGCCGTGCCCATGAGCTCTTGCACCTCCGCCAGTTGCACCAGCAGCCTGGTACTGTGCTTCAGGTAGTCAGCAGCCCCGGCGGGACCCAGCTCGTGGAGGTGACGGTGCAGCTGCGCGGTAGGCACGCCCCATTGCCGTTCCAGCTCCTCCAGCCGCGCCTGCAACTTGGGGCGCTTGTCGGCTTGGTGGCCGGCGCGGCGCAGGATGCGCATCAACTTCTGGTTCAGCTGGTTAAGCACATCGTGCGCATGGCTCGTGCCGGGAAGGGTGCCCACTGCAGCCAAGCTTGCGGGGTCGTTCAACTCGTCGATCAGTTGTTCCAGTGTGACCTTCGGGTCCTTCACCAGCGGCTGCATGGTGTTCACCGCCTGCAGCGTGGCATAGATGTCCACCGGGTCGTAGATCTTGAACACCGTCTTGCCGATGTTGTCGCAACGCCGTGTGGCACGGCCGATCATTTGTTCGTAGAGGATGCGGCTCTTCACCCTGCGCAGAAACACCAGGTGGCAGATGGCGGGTACATCGATGCCTGTGGTCAGCAGGTCGACGGTGATGGCGATGCAGGGCAGGCGCTCATTCTTGTATCTGCGGATGAGTTGATCGACCTGGTCGGCAGTGCCAGTGATCTTGCGCACGGCGGCCTCGTTGTACTGCGCGTCGTACTTGGCCCTGAAGGCGTCGTCGAGCAGGCGCTTGACCATGTCGGCATGCGCGTCGGTGGCACAGAAGATCAGCGTCTTCTCTTCACCGAACGGATCCAGCTCCTCTGCCAGTTGCTGACAGATGACGCGGTTGAAGTCTTCGTTGATGACGCGTCGATTGAAGCTTTCCACCTGAAAGTCGAGGTCGTCTTCGAGCTCCGCGGTTTCGATCTCGCCGGTGGCGAGGTTCAGTGCGTCGACTTGATCGCCTCTAGCGAACTGGATGCCGTGGCGGCTGAGCAGGGTTTCGTAGCGGATGGGCGGTTCGTGGTCGATCAGCCAGTCATCGGCCACGGCTTCACGGTACGAGTAGGTGAAGATCGGTTTGCCGAAGATCTCCGACGTGTGACGAGCAGGCGTGGCCGTGAGGCCGATGCGCACTGCGTCGAAGTAGTCCAGCACTCGGCGATAGCTGGAGAGGTATTGCGCCTGGTCGCGCACTGCCAATTCGCCTTCGGTCATCTCCTGGTCGAGCGCATAGCCGCGGTGGGCCTCGTCGACGATGATGCAGTCGTAGGCGTCGACGGGCGGGGGCGTGTCGCTTCCGAACACGCGCTTGACCATCGCCTGGACGGTGGCCACCTGCACGCGGGTTTCAGCTTCTGCAGCCATGTCGCCAAGCTCGGCGATGTTGTAGATCTTAGACAGCGGCAGGTTCTGTTCGAGCGGTGCCTCGTTGAATGCATCCTGAGCCTGCGTACCCAGGGCGTTGCGGTCCACAAGGAAAAGCATGCGGCGGAAGCGCTCGGCCTTCAGGAGCCGATAGATCAGACCGATGATGGTGCGCGTCTTGCCCGTGCCGGTGGCCATGGCCAGCAGGCAGGTACTGCGGCCCTCGGCCAGGGCTTTCTCGACGGCGGCAATGGCGTTGATTTGGTAGTCGCGCAGCCGAAGGTAGGCGTAGCTGTCTTGTTGGAGCCGCTGCTCGGCCTCCTCTTTGCTGCGGGTCAACAGATCGAGCAGGCCCTGCGGCGAGTGAAAGCTGGCGAGCGGCCGCGCGGTGTGCGATGGCGACCGTGCGTCGCGGAACCAGGTGCCGCTGACTTCGGCGAGTTGCTTGACGAAGGGTCGCCCGTTGCTGGAGTAGACGAAGGGCAGCTGGAAGTGGCCGCCCTGCCCGTCGGCCCACGGGCCGGCTCGCCCCGCGTGCCGCCAAGCCGGTGTCATGCCGTCGTCCATGCCAAAGCCGCGGGCGTAGCGCTCAGCCTGGCCGATCTTGCCGGGCACGTTGACGTTCCTGCGCTTGGCCTCGACAGTGGCAAGGGGCATCAAGCCGGCGAACAAGACATAGTCAGCTGACTGCTTGCCTTGTGTGGGCCACTCGGCAATCGCCCTGTTCCTGCCCCGCTCAGGGCGGGCGCCCCCCGCGTGGCTAAGGTTAACTGTGTCTGCTTCCCAACCAGCTTCGATGAGCTGAAGGTCGATGATCCGGCGGGTGTCGGCTTCGTCCAGCAGCACGGACTTGGCGGCCTCGCTGGCGCGCCGAGACAGCTGCGCCATGTTATCGCCGCTGGGCGCTGACTTAGCCGCAGCCAACTGCGCATCGAATTGGGCCTGCAATGTCGCCGCCCGAGCACAAGCCTCTTCCGCGAGTTCCTGGTAGACCGCTGCGTCTTCCTCCGCCCTGCGAGACAGCTCGCGCTCCTGAGCAGCCTGCGCCTCCAGCAAGCGAGTCATCTCGGCCTGACCTTGCTGCGCCGACTGGGCGACCTGAAGCTGCGTGCTGAGCACGGTAATCTGCTGCTGCAGCTCTACGAGGTTCTGACTGGGATCGTCCGGCAACTGGAACGGACCCGGCGTGAACCCGGGATCGCGGCCGAAGCTGCGGTGGAACCAGACGGCAATCTGGCGAGCAACCTTCAGCGCTTCCAGGCCTTCGCGGTAGCCAATGCCGTGATTGGCCTCGTGGGCGGCCATGTTGCCAGTGCGGCGCAGCAGGTGGAAGAGCTGCCGGACTTGGGCATCCATGCCCAGCCGCGCGTCGACGGCGCGTAGCAGTTCGGCCTGGCTGGGTTGGGTCAGTGTGATTCCGAGCCGCGCTGCGATGTCCTGGGTGATGGCTTCTGCGAGCAGGCGAAGCTTGAGCACGCTGCTGGCAGGATCGTACGGAAACAGGCGCTCTGCCGTGGCACCCAAGTCAGCCAGCAGCGGCGAGTGCTCGCCCAGAAAATGGAAGTTGCCCCGCGAGCTCACCGGTGTGTTTGAATGTCCGAGTGTTTTTCCCATAGGCTTCGTGCGGCCGCCATCGTAACCGTGGCAAGCATCGACGACTGTGATCGCTCGACGAGGCGGGCCATATTGTCGACGTTTCTGGTGCCTGCGTGAAAAATGCGCAACGACTTCGGCTCGCATCGCCACTCTGCAGTGGAGGAAGCATGCAGCAGCCCATCAAGATGGGCGCAGTCCTATGCTAGCGGTTCAGGAGGGCTCTGCGGACCCGAATGTCATCAGATGGCCGGGAAGGGGTACTTCGCCCGACTAACTGAGCGCCGGCATCCGCAACGACACATTGCTAGCAAAGGGGGCCCTTCGGCTTCCTCCGCGAAAATTTGTCGCAAACCGGGCTCGGCGAGACCCCCGGCAGTGCTGCCCCTCAGGAGGGACCCGCAATGGTTGCGGCCCAATTCGGCATTGCCCGGCGTGTGCTTGTGCCGCTGATCGCTTTAGCGGTGGGACAAGTGGGACAGGTGGGACAGCGAGCATTGGCGCGGCTTCCCAGGGTCCCACGGCCGTCCCACCTGTCGGCCGTGGTGGGACAACTCATGCGCCGCTTTGTCCCACGTCAGGTTCTTGGTGGGACGACCGTGGGACGCGGCAAACCCGCCTGGATACTGGCTGCCCCCCTTGTCCCACGTGTCCCACCCACCTTTCATGGTGGCTGCACAACCGCAGGCCTGACCAGCGAATCGGTTGCCCATTAGTCCCATCGGCGGCGTCCGCAAGCGCCTGGCCGTCAACCACGTAGACGCGATAGGTGGCACTGCCCAGGTTCGGGATGCGCCGTTTTTGTGTCGATTTGCCAGCCTGCCCGATGAGGATGCCCCGCGCGCACAGTTCGCTCTCGATGGCCCGCTGGTTTGAGCCGTCGCACGCGTCGCGAGCAAACACGTCGGGCAGAACGAGCCAGTAGCGGGGCTGCGGATCGTCGAGCCCATCCGAGTCGTCCTCATAGAAGAATGCAGCACCGGGCGCATCCACGTAGAAACCTGCGCGATCTGTGACCACCGGGGTGCGACCACTGGGCCCAATCAACTCGAACCTGCGCCCCTCGCGTGTCACCAACCCGTGCAGCCGTTGAATCGCCCCCTTGAGCTCAGATGCGCCATCGCCGAAGGCTTCGTGCCAGCGAGTAAAGGCGACCAACGCGGCTTCGCTGGCTGCGCCAACCTTCCAGCCGGTCAGCCCGCGTCGTGGCCGCTTCGCCTGCGACTGCTGCCAGCGCGAACCGACGCGCCACTCGCAGGGCTTGGGGGTGCGTGTTTGCGTTGGTCGCGCTGTCGATCCATTGCCATGCCTGCTCCTGCCAGGTAATGTTCTGCGCCGGGTGCGCTTGGCCGACAAGTGCGCGATCCATGCGACGCCGACATGCCCGTGATGAGCCGCGAAGCCGTCAGCCAGCCTGCGGGCGAACTCGGCCGGCGTGGCCGACCCGTGCAGCGCCACGAACAACCCTTCAGGCGGGACCGCGACATCGGCTAGGCGCAGCTCCTGCCCGGCCTTGATCGACCGCCCCTGGCGCCTTTGGCGGCCTTGTTGGACGACCTCGACCAAAGGAGTCTCGCCGCTGCTCAGGTACAGCACTCGCCAGCGGTGCGCCGGCCGCGCGAGCCCGGAGCGCGCCGAGCGAGCCTTGCCGGTCTCGTTTGCCAGCAGATAGACGACCGAGCCGACCTCTTCGGGGTTGGCCTCGCCGATCTCATCCAGTGCAAGCAGCACGTCGGAGTGAACAGCGGCAATGCCTTCTAGGCCGTTGCCTGTCGCGCGCCAGGTGCGCACGTAGCGTCGGGATGCCCATAGACCGATGCAGCCGCGCGCAGCGTTGTCGTCTTGCCGGTGGTGCTGCCACCGTGCAGGTGCACGCCCCCTGACTGCTTGCCCACGATGTCGAGCATCGGCGCCGTGAAGGCGACTGACATGGCGAACATCAAGAGCGGGTTTCCATCGGCCAGCGTGCCGACGTGGTGCGCCAGCCGTGGAGCGAGCCAACCTTCGCATAGGCCGGCACGACAGGCTGCTCTGACTGCAACCTGATGCGCTCACCCTCGGGCTGGCCGATAACTTGATCCGGCAACACGAAGGCCGAGCCCTGCCAGCCGGTGCACGTCACGGCTCGCAGGCGCGCATCTGTGGGCCACGCGGCAAGCATTGCAAGCGCCCGTTGTCCATGCGGAGCGCGACCCGTGCGCGCGCTTGGCCGCAGACACAGCAGGTATACAGCGCCGAGCCGTAGGCGCGAACCATGAAAGTGTCATGTTCCGCCCCTTTCCGCTTGCGAGTTGAGCCAGGCTTCCACCTCAGCCCGATCGAAGAGAGTGATGCCTGTCGTTGGACGAATGGGAGTGAACGCGCCGCGGGCAACGAGTCTCCAAAACGTGGCCCGACTGATTCCCAACAGTCCGGGCCGCGCCTCGCGCACCGTTTGCGGATAGGTGCCGTTGCGACGGTTGCGCGCGGCCTCGGTAGGGGTGACTTCTGGCTGTCCGACCAAGTCGGAAACGCGCACGTAGCGCGATGGGGCGAGCTTTGCCGCTCGGGTTCGGCTTGATTGCATGATGCCTCGCTGAAACTTGAAGACGCGTGGCTTCGCCCGGAGGACCGGGCGAAGTTCCAGTTGTTTGCAAGCCGCGAGTGCGCACCAGCTGCATACGCCAGCATCGCGTGAGCGATGCTTGCGTTCCTTTTCCCGTCTCCTTCAGGCTTGCGGACCGGTGCAAAGAACTCAATAGCGCGTTGATGTCCCAGTAAGTGGTGTAAGTCCTTTGTCGCGGCAAGACGCGTTGGGCGTAGCCTGAAGCGGCTTGCCGCGCGACGGCGGCGATCCCGGTCGGGGTGGCCATCGTGGTCCCGGATATGGTTGAGGTGCGACCCAACCAACCAATCCAGGGAGATTTCCACGATGACCACCGCCACTATGGCATTGACTGAGCTGGCCGAAAAGGGAGCCGACATCGATGTACTGCGCCAAATGGTTCAGTTCATGGCCCAGCGGCTCATGGAACTTGATGTCGAAGCGCGCTGCGGCGCCGGCTATGACGAGAAGAACCCCGAGCGGCTGAACAGCCGCAACGGCTACCGCGAACGCACCTGGGACACACGTGCAGGCAGTGTCGAACTGAAGATCCCAAAGCTGCGCCAAGGCAGCTACTTCCCTGAGTTTCTGGAGCCCAGGCGCACCGCCGAGAAGGCCCTTACGGCCGTGATCCAGGAGGCCTACGTGCATGGCATCTCCACGCGCTCTGTGGATGACCTGGTCAAGGCGCTGGGAATGAGCGGAGTATCCAAGAGCCAGGTCAGCCGACTGTGCGGCGAGCTTGACGAGCGTGTCGGCGCCTTCCTCAACCGCCCGATCGAGGGCGACTGGCCGTACCTGTGGATCGACGCCACCTATGTCAAGACGCGCGAAGCTGGGCGGATCGTGAGCGTGGCCGTCATAGTCGCCGTCGGCGTGAACACCGACGGCCAACGCGAAGTGCTCGGTCTGAAGGTCGGCGCCAGCGAAGCCGAGCCGTTCTGGACGGAGTTCCTCAGAAGCCTGAACCGTCGGGGCCTACGCGGGGTGAAGCTGGTCATCAGCGACAGTCACGAAGGCCTCAAGGCCGCCGCGGCCAAGGTCCTCAAGGCCACTTGGCAGCGATGCCGAGTGCACTTCATGCGCAACGCCTTGGCGCATGCGGGCAAGACGCAGCGGCGCATGGTGTCGGCCGCCATCGGCACGGTGTTCGTGCAGGAGTCGGCTGACGCGGCCCGCGAGCAATGGCGCTCGGTGGCCGATCAACTGAGAGGCAAGTTCCCTAAGCTGGGCGCGCTTATGGACGAGGCCGAGCACGACGTGCTGGCCTTCATGACCTTCCCTCGAGCGCATTGGTCGCAGATCTACAGCACGAACCCTTTGGAGCGATTGAACGCGGAGATCAAGCGACGCACCAATGTCGTCGGAATCTTCCCCAACGACGCGTCCATCGTGCGACTCGTTGGCGCCATGATGCTCGAGCAGAACGACGAGTGGAGCCTGAACCGGCGCTACATGCAGCTTGAGGGGCTGCAGACGGTCAGCGATACTGCGCCGACTCGGCTGCCCGCGGTGGCTCGCTGAGTACCCGTGCACTTCAGCCTTCTCCGGGCTGTGGACCTACACCACGGGCTGGGACACGACC
>Ga0070664_100003844_pt1 | contig 12121 bp, 11 predicted proteins | sample KBSC73metaG_FD_65863 | JGI IMG/M metagenome (GOLD analysis project Ga0070664, IMG submission 65863) | Corn rhizosphere microbial communities from Kellogg Biological Station, Michigan, USA - KBS C7-3 metaG | ecosystem: Host-associated > Plants > Roots > Rhizosphere > Soil ... | reverse complement strand
CAAGCCGGAGGCTGGGTCGAGTTTAAAATTGAATCCGCCGGAGGATGTGCCGAACGGAACCGTCGCAATTTCCGTCGCGGTGGCCGCAGCAATGGCCGTACCCGCGACACCGCCTGTCGCCTGGTTTGCCATCTGTTCGAGAACCTGCTTACCGGTGAGATCCGGGACCGTCGTGACCTTTTGCGCAAACGCAGGAGACGCGCACGCAATGGTCAGGAGCGCGACCGCACTACGAACGTGGCTCCTCATACTCATTTTCATCAAGCGGCCTCGCAGGAGGGGTGAAAGCCCTCGGATTATTGAACGCGTGAAATGCCAAGTCAAGACCTCCGCCGCAGCAACCTGACTCACACGTGTGAACCAAAGTACTCAGTTCGCAATCTTCATTCGATAGAAGGCAAAACTCTGATCGCGCTCGCGATATTCCGTGACCAAATCCGCAGCGCCGATTGCGAGCGCCTTGCGGCAGATCTCCTGCTGCACCGGGTCCTGCACGTTGCACCAGAAGTTCCAATGCAGATAGAGACCACCCCGATATCGCTCGGCGAGAAAGCGCACGTATTCCGGGTTGGATGTGACGAGCGACGTCTGCCCGGCATTGACGCCCCACAGGTGGAACATCGACGGATTCTGCGTCAAGACGTACGAGTTGCGCGGAATCTCACGCGCGAACGACTGCGCGAACGTGACGTCGGCGCGCGCCGCCCACGCCTCCTCGGTTGTCGCCCGTACGACCGGCGAGTACCACAGGAATTGAAACAGCAGGATGGTGACTATCACTGCTCGGGCCGGCAGTCCGGACAATGACGGCGCTCCGAGCTGATTCCCTAGACGAGTGGCGAACCTGCCAAGGCTGCGTGCGAGCCACGCCGCGCCCAGCCCGCCAAGTACGGCGAGAGGGGGATAGGTCATCAACGAGTACCGCACGTCCGCGCCGTAGTTGTAACTGCCTGCGTAGAACACCAGGTCGATGGCGAAGAACAGGGCGAAGTAGATCGCCATCGCCCACGCTTCACGCCGTCGGCGGACCGAGAACAGTCCGGCGATGGCGAGCACCGTGAAGGCGGCTGGAAAGCGTTCGTCGTACAGATAGAACCAGCCATTCACGCGAAGGTTCGCCTCAATGTATCGGACAGAGAACCGCGGTCCGACAGCACCCCACTCGATGTTTCGGACGGCAAACAGGTGGGCCAGGTGGATCGATGTCAGCCAGACGAATCCGCAGACCGCCCACCAGCCGCGAGGATGGTCCAGTTCGGGCCGAAACCGCGGCCAAATAAGGAAACCGACGACCGGCAATATCAGCAGCGACTCGGGACGAAACTGAATGGCATACGCCGTCGACGCCAGCACGGCTGCCAGCGCTATCCATCCGCCGTCGCGGCGGTAGTAAGCGGCGCAGAGGACCGCGACGGCCAGGGCAAGCGAGGCCGAAGGCTCGACGGCGGCCGTGGCCGACCATAACAGCTGTTCAGGTGTCAGCGCGACTAGAAGCCCCGCGAACACTGCGGCGTCGCGGTCGCGAAACAGCACGCTGACCAACAGATATACCGCGCAAATCGTCAGCGCCATCGCGGCCGCATTCACCGCAAAGGCCGTCCAGACGTGAGCGCCCGAGATGCGATAGACCAGACTCAGCACATGCGGATAGGCGTAGGGCTGCTTGTTGTAGTCGCCGCTGGCGCAACGCAGCCGTCCGTATTCGACGCTGCCGTCGTGGCACACTTGCGCCAGCCGCACGTCGGCAAGGTTCTGCGCGATCCCCTGATAGATCTGCTCGTCGTAGAAGATCCGGTTGGTGCGAGGCGCCGCAAAGAGAGTCAAGGCCACACCGAGCGAGGCCAGCGCAGCCATACGTGGCAACTCGCTCTTGTACGTTTCTCTCGGCACTGACGCTGCCAGACATGCGCCGACGAGGACTCCGAAGAGTACGCATGCGTCCAAGGACCACGGCTGCAACGTCTTGAGCTGTTCCCGCAGCATTCCAGTGGGCGTGCTCAACAACCAGGCCGACAGCAGCGCCACCGTCCCGATCGTTACGACGCCGACGGCAATCCATTCGCGGCCAATCGACGCGCGGGAGACGACCGTGTCAGTCATGCGCGGCGTGTCGCCAGGAAAGGACCAATCGCCAGCGCATCCGCTCCGGAACGAACGAACACATCGACGGCCTCAGGGGGTGAACACACGAGCGGTTCGCCATGAATATTGAAGCTGGTGTTGAGCACGATCCCAAAGTCCCAGTTGCGCCGCGCGAGCCGCAGCAAGTCCGCGAAGGGCCCGGTCTCGTCGTCGCCGACGATCTGTGGACGGCAGGTGCCATCGATGCTCGTCACACCGGCGAGGTGACTGCGGAATTCGTCCGCTACCTGATACGCCATCGTCATCGAGCGATTGCGTCCGCCGGTCCAGTCCGCGAGTACGCGGGACGCCTCGCTTTCGAGCATGCTGGGGCAAAACGGCTGATACCACACACGCCGCTTGAGGACGAGATTGAGTCGGTCGCGAAGGTCAACGCGATCCGGTCGTGCGAGCACGCTGCGATGCCCGAGCGCGCGCGGGCCATACTCCATCGCCCCCTGGAACCACATGGCGATCTTGCCGTCCGCAAGCAGTTCCGCAACCCGACAGGGCAGGTTGGTGGCACGCTCACACGGAAGATCTGCCGCGCGAAGGCTCGACTCAATCGCGGAACAATCGTAGGCGGGACCAAGATCCAACCGGGTGCCCTCGATGCGAGGGCTGTCGCCCGATGCGACCGCCGCGCTGACGGCAGCGCCGAGAGCCAGCCCACCATCGCCCATGTGCGGGAACACGAACACGTCCTCGACTTCCGGAAGCAGTCGGACCTGGCGCGTGGCTTTCACATTCGAGACCACGCCGCCGGCCAATGCGAGACGATGCTGACCGGTCAGTCGAACGGCATCTCTTGCAAGCGCGACGGCCACGTGTTCAACCGTCCGCTGCGCGAGGTATGCGAACTGTTCGTTTGGAAACCGCCAGTGCACGCTTGCGAGCGGGCGGCGAAAAGCGTGCCCCGGCCACTCTGTTTCAATGATGCCGTCCCTGACCCGGAGCCACGGCAGAATCGGATTGTCCGCATCGGCAATCGGCGCCGCATAGTCTGCCAGCGCCATCACCTTGCCTTCGTCCTCGAGCTCGCGCATGTTGAGCAGGTTCGTCACCTGCTCGAAAAAGACGCCGACCGAGTTGCGCGCCGACGAGGCGGCGCGGCGCGTCAATCCGCCGTCGGCGAACGATGAGATCGTTGCGGATAGCCCGTCGCCGAGCCCGTCGATCGTCACGACGGCGCACTTCTCAAATCCGGAGGCCCAGGCGGCGGCCGCTGCGTGCGCCGTGTGATGATCGATGAGGTTGAGCTTCGCGCGTTTGAATCCGAGACGGTCGATCTGCCGCCGCAAGACCGCACCGCTAATCGCGGTCGAAATCGGCCCCGGCGACCATTCGGTCATTCGGTACTTGACCGTGCGCGTGAGCCCCGCGAGCGGCCCGGGCGGACTCTTTCTTCGTCGGACGGCGTAGTACCTTTCCTTGCTCCCGGGCCAGAGGCGGCCCAGCGTCTTCGCCGGATCGGACGTCGTCGCCGCAACGACGTCGATCTCGTCTGGACGCAGCGCAGAGTGAGCAAGACACGCGTCGATCGAACGGGCGGGAAACACGATCTCCAGCTTGCGCCGGCTCAGCCGCTCTTCGTTGACGGCGAACCGAAGCTGCCCCTCCTGCAGGAGCGCAGCTCCGGAGTCATGGCCGTCCCAGATGCCGAGAATGTTCAAGGCATTCTACCTGTCTCATACATCTGTCGGCGCTGAAAGCAGCGCCGCGAGCGAGCCACGCGGCCGGAGCGAGCCGTCGAAGCGGCGAGCGAGGGCGCGTGTCGGGGAGTCCGAGGGGCGAAGCCCCTCGGTTGCTAAAAGAACAAACACTTGATCAGCGAATAGCCGTAGCGCGGCGCGTCGCGCCAGACCCGGATGTGGGAGGCGCCGTGAGTTCGCGGATGCTCGTGGCTGGGCACCTCAGTAATCCGCCATCCGCGACGTAGGGTCTTGATCGTCATCTCCTGCTCGATCGTCGTCGTATTCTCCCGAAGATCGAGGTCGCGCAGCACCGACGTCCTGACCGCTCGAAATCCGTTCTGACTTTCGCTGAGGCGGCAGTTGAATCGCCGGTTGATGCACGCGGTAATGAACGAGCTGCCGGTGAGACGAAGAAACTCATCGAATCCACCATGCAATTCGCTCGACCCGCCACGCAGCCGCGACGCGACGACGTGGTCCGCATCCCCGGCGAGGATCGGCTCCACCAGCAGCGGGATGTCTTCGGGATCGTGCGATCCATCAGCGTCGAGAAAAACCGTCACCGGCGTGCGGATGTGCGGAATGGCTTGACGGATCGCGCGTCCCTTGCCGCGGCTGGCATCCGGCAGAACCGTCGCCCCGCCGCGCGACGCGACGTCGGCCGTGCCATCGGTCGAGTGTCCGACGACGACCACGATTTCGTGTGCATAGCGGCGCGTGCGATCGATGACGCCGCCGATGCTCGGCGCTTCCTGTTTCGCGGCAATCACGACCGACACATCCGCCGCGACATGATGGGCCGCAGCCTCATCCAGCCGCGATCGCGTCAACGCATCGGTGAAGCAGGCCACGTTCATCGCGCAAGTCCCGTCGATGCGGAGTGGCGGTCGCTGGTGTGTGGAACAACCGGCGTGGCACGCCGGAACGCAAGGCTGTTGCCGAGAATACTCTGATACGCCTCGCAGGCGGTCCAGCACTGCGGGCATTCTCCCTTCCAGATCTCTCCCTGGACCTTTACCGTCGCCGCGTCGTTCCAGATTGGATCGAGTCGCATGCCCGTATCGCGCAGGCGTCCCATCGGTCGCGAGTACGTGATGCAGGGATACACAACGCCCCACGGATCGATGAAGCAGCTCGCGCGGAGCGCGTGACAGGGCATCGGTGTCCGGCCAGTCTCCAGGAACCGATCCAGGTTTTTCAGGTACACGCTTTCGAGCAGCTGGTGAGGCGAGGCCGGCAGCCCCCTGAGGCTTCGATACCGTTGCATGTCGACGCGAGCAAGCGCCGGATCGGGAGCGACGCCGTCGGTGTCTGCGTTGCCGTAATAGTGGCCCGACCGCTGTGCGACATTCAGGTGGACATCAGCGACGGTGAGTCCGGGACACGCGCGCGCGCAGGCCGCGTAAGTCGCCTCGAACTGTCCAAGGTTGTGGGTGGACAGCGTCATCCCCAGCGCGGTCACGATTCCAGAAATGCGCCGGAGCGCGTTGAACGTTTCCATCTGCTGATGGAATCCACCCTTGATTCCGCGAATCGCATCGTTCAGCGCTTCGTCGCCATCGACGCTGACGGTGATGATCGTGCGTGCCGGTCCGCGCCCGGCGATCCGTTCGACGCTGCGGACGATGCGATCGGTCTGAAAGCCGTTGGTCGGGAAATGTAGGATCGCAAGGCGCGACCAGCCCGTGACGATCGCGTCAAACACGTCGTCGATATCGCGCCTGAGAAAGATCTCACCGCCGGTGAGATCCACCCAATTGACGTGCGGGTTCTCCCGCACGAGCGCAACGATCTCCTCCGTCGTCAGCTCGTCGGTCGGCTTGCGCTGCCAGATGTTGCAGGTCTTGCACTTGTACTGGCACCAGTAGGTGAGACACAGGTTGAGTTTGAGAGGAGCGGACGGCCGATGCAGGGTTGTCCTGAGGAGCGCTGCGCCGAGATGGGCGGAGCGCTTGATCACTTGGGCTTCTCTTCCGCGGTCAATCGGTCGATCCGCCACTCGCTCTGGAAGTCCTTCCTGGAGACAACCATCGTCAGGATCAAGTCCAGCGTCTGGGGCGCGCCCCCACTCGCCATCTTCACGATCTCCTTCATTCCGACCTTGAACTGCGCAGCACCTGACGCGCTCGCGTCGAGGCGATCGTACTCAGGAGGCGATGTCATGTTGCACTTGAGTGACTTGTATTCCTTGAGCCCTTCCTTCAGGCTCCGCTCGTTGTCGAGGTGAAAAAACGGCCGAATCTTGTCCGGCTTGAGCGTCTCCCGTGCCGTACAGTAGTTCTTCACCAACAGAAGTATTTCGTCTTTCGCGTGGTCCTCGGCGCTCTTCGCAGCTTTGGCGGGTCCGTCGGGACCACCGGGTGACGGCGGCACCACTGGAGGCAGAGGGGTTGCGTTTGGGTTGCCGGATGGATTCGGCTGGGTGTTAACTTGCTGCTGTTGCTGGGAATTCGTTGGCGCCGACGGCTGGCCCTGCACCTGATTATTGTTGGCCGACGGAATTTGTCGTGGCGATCGTGGAGTCGTAGGCGCAACAGCGGGAACGACGGGAACGCCGCGGTTGATCGGGGCTGCGGTCCTGATGAAGATCGCCCCGCACGTTTTCATCGACGTCATCGTCATCTTGCCAGTCGCGGGGCAGTCACCGTTGAACTGGTCGAACTGGTAACCATCATCGGCGTTGTAGACGAGATCGACGGGCACGCCGCTGGGCAGGTCGGCCGAGCAGGTCGAGCCGTTTGTCCCGCACATGATTCCTCCAGCCGCGACGACTGTTCCTCCCTCAGGTTTCGTGATCGTCAGCCTAAACGTCGTTGGTGCTGGCGAGGAGGACACAACCGGACCGAACGTCGCGCCGCACGTTTTTGGTCCAGTCATGGAAAGGCGCCCGGTTGGCGCGCAGTCGCCCGTGAACCCGTTCCACATGAATCCCTTGTCAGGGTCTGTTGCCAGCTCGATTGGCTCCCCGGTCTTGACAGTGGTCGAACAGCGGGTACCGTGGCTTCCGCATTCGATTCCCGCTCCCGTAATGGTCCCGCCGGTCGGCTTCGTGACCGTCAGCACCTGACCCGCCGGCCACATCCATCTGGCGGCAACGAACAGCCCCCAAACCAGAAGCGCACCAACGACCACCGTCGCGACAGCGAGAAGGGCGCCTCGGGCCGCGGGTTGGGACATTACCGAACCTGACGATCGCGGTCGCGATGGTGAAGCCGGCTGACGGGTCTTGGTTCGTTGCAGTCGCTCTCCGAGCGATTGCAGCGCCGCCCCGATGGACGACGGTTTCTGTTTCCCGGACGTGGGGCGCGGCTTCGCCTGGGCAATAAGGGTTGGCTCGGAAACGGGATGGGAGTTGGTGCGTGGCCGCCCGAGCGGAGGAATCGTAACCCTGGGATCCGTGTCGGTCGTTCGATAGCGAGGGTCGTCGCGCCGGACCATCACCGTCGGCTCAATCGGCTCCGACAGTGGTGCCGAGCCGGCAGCCCGACTGATGAGGACCGTTGGATCGGTCGATACGACCTCAGACGCGGCCGGCGCATGAAACGGGCTGGCGGCGTTCCGCGCCGCATCGAGCCGACCCAGCAGCGTCCTGGCACCGGTGTGCTGACGGTTGTGGGCCAGTGCCTCAACCACCCATCGGCGCGCAACCTCGAACGATTGCTCCTGGTACGCCGCGAGCGCTTTGTCGTAGGCTGCGTCCGCTCGAGAATTCGAAGGGTTATCCACGGGGCTCCAGGCGCCCTATCCTAACGGACCGGATTCGGGCTTTCAAAGCCTTTATTTCCTTAGGTATTCGACGAGTTCGCAGGTGCCAAAGTTTGACAAGGCCGGGAAGCGCCAGTAATCTGAGCCGGGTCTTCAGGTCCGGCTAACGGCCTTGTCGGCCAGTATTTTAGAAGGAGTCGCCTGCATGGACGGACGCGACAGCACGCAGTCGCTGCTGGTGCTCAGAAAGCTCACACGAGCAATCGCCGACGTTGTTCGCGTGCAGATGACCGAATATCTCGCCACCCTCGCGCCGCTGCTGCGGCCAAAGATGGTGCTGGGCGACCACGTCGAGGATGGCACAAAGGAATCAACGCGACGATCCGACAAGGCGTTCAAGGATTTACAGACGCTGTATGAATCGCTCGCCGGCACGAAACCGTTCAATCTTCCTCGTGAACTGACGCTTCCGCTTCGACTCATTGGATCCGGGCTCGAGATCACGCCGGTCGATACCGCCCTCGCGATCAAATCCGGTTCAGACACGCGGACGATCATGGTCCGGTCGCCGCTGACGTGGACGCTGACCTATTCGGGCTATCCCCCTACTCGACTTCCCGAACTGCTGAAGACGAAACTGCAAACGGGCGACGAACTCGGTCAGCTCGTCGTCAGCTACCTGCTGATGCACGTCGTGCTGTCGAACTCACCGGGACTCGTGAGCGTCTTCGACGCGCTGCACTTTCCAATCACCACGACGACCGTCCCGGAGTTTGGGCCGCTGCCCATCACTCGCGTCGGGGTTGCCGTCTCCACGACGCGGCCATCTGATGAAGTGATCCTGCAGAGCGCGGAGCTAACGGGCGTCGATGCGTTTGAAGAAGTCGTCAACGTGCAGGATCTGTCGAACCTTCGTGATCCGCTGAAGCAGCGCCTGCTCGCTATTGCCAAGCAGCACGCGCCGGAGCTGGTGTAGTCCTCGCGGATCGCGGTTCGCGCCTCGCGGTTCGCGGGGCCTCAGAAAATCCCGTGGCTTCCGCCTTTAGGCGGAAGAGACCTACCTGCTCTGCGGCCGATAGAACCAGAACGTTCCCTGCACACGAATCGTCGTCGTGCGGCGCCCGGCCGTTGTCGTGCCGCCAGTGAAGAACAGTTGCGAGCGGCGTACGGCGGAGCCGGGCGGTGCGTTCTGTTCGAGCACCGTCACCGCTCCGTTTCCGTCAACCGACTCGACAATCACCGTATGGTGCGGACGCTCCTGGAAATCCGTATCGGTCGATCCTGATCCATCGGGATTGTTCACCGAGACCTCGCGGTCGTATCGATAACCGCGCATTTGAATCACGTCGCCTGGCTGCAGATTGGCCAGTGAGACGGACGAACCCCAGACGTAGTCCGCATCGGGTGTCACGTCACCGTAGTCGCTGGCACTGCGGGCTCCGGAGCCTGAGAGCGCGCGGTCGGCGAACGTGTAACACTCGCCGTTGCCCACGCGACTGCCGCGCTGACGACGGGCGAAGCCGAGGATGCGGTCGGCGATGCCGGCGGAGGTCGTCGTCCCACTCGACGCGTCGAGGCCGATCGGTCCCGGCGGCGGCGTCTCAGTCCTCGCGCCGGTACCGTCGTCTATTTCGAACTCGCCGTCGATCTCGTCCGTCGTTCCGGGAATGCGTCCGTTGCCCATCGTCTTCCTTCACTGTGCAGGAATCGCGTCTGCGTAATCCTCTAACCTGCGCCGACGCACATGAACGTGTTGGCCAGCACCAGCCCGTCGCTCGATCGGACCTGGAAGCGTACACCCCATCCCCAGCGATCATCGCCGTCTTCGTGCCTGAGCGTGAGAGTGCAGATCGACACCGGTTCTCCTGCGGCCGAGCGGCCTGGCTCCACTTTCGTCTCAATCCAGTTCTTCCTGGACGGCGACGTCAGCTCGGCGAGAAATCCGGCGAGGTAGCGGCCAATCGTCGCGTCCGACGGCTCCGTGCCGACGTTTGCGCAGGTCGGTGACACGCTCAGGGGCGTCGAGCCGCTGGCGATGACGGCCTCGATCACATCCTTGGCCGAAGGTGGCTGGTGTGCGACGCGAACCGCTTGTGCTGGGACAGCCGGCGTCTCCGCCGCCGCGGGTTTCGCGTCACCGACGGCCGGCGTTCCTGGGGACGCGCTGCAGGCTGCGACGGCGAGCGTCAACGCCGTAAGCCACGCGCGGCTCATGGCATCGAACCGTAGAACATCGCGTTGTCTGGCGGCGCGTAGTGGAGCTTGAACTGGGACGGCGTCTCTTTGATGACTTTGTGCTGGCGGTTCGAGTAGTGCCAGATGAATCCATTCAGGAAGATGCCGATGTGCTTTCGCGGCACGTTCGCCATCACCTTTGTCGCGAGGTTGACGTTCGACGCGCGGGTGATAAAGACGAGGCAGGGTGACAGCGTCGTCGGTCGCAGCGACCACACGCCGACAGCCTTGCAGTTCGGGAACACCTCCTGCACGCGGAGGTTGGCGGCAGGCCCGTTGCCGTTACCCATCATCTGACAGGTCACGCCGAACTTGTAGCCAAGGACGTGGGAGACAAAGTGGGCGCAATGGTTGTCGTGGTTGCTGGCGTAGCCGTTCTGACAGATCGCGCCGATTGATTTCCCGAGATATCCGTCCAGCAGTTGCTGCGTAATCACGGCGGCGTCCCCTGTGCAGACCGCATTGCTCATACCTCTCTAGATACGTATCCGGGGCCGAGCCGGATCTTATCCGGGAACAGGCCTTTTGTAGGTACTAACGCCGGATTAGCCCTTGACGAACAGCCACGTGCTGACGATGCCAAAGATGGCGGCGATGAGGAGCCAGGTGCGGCCCTGGATGGTACGAGGGCCGCGGGTGAGGGCGGCGAGGAGGAAAGCTACGGCCAGGATGAGGAGGATGTATTTGGCGAGCATCGTCAAATCGCAAGAAGCGGGCCGACATGCCCGCGTTCCCACTCACCACTCGAATCTCGCCTTCCGATCCCGTTCGATGCTGAAGACGTAGGGTTTGCCGTCAAATCCCTCGGCCACCAACGACTCAGCCGAAGCGAGGAAAGGATTCGCGCGGAGCTCCACTGCGCCAAGAAAGCGATTGATGAGCGGCTCTGTCAGTTCGGCAGCAAACGGTTGCTGCGGATCAAGCGCCTCGCGTGGAACGACCTCACCGAGCGTCTCCTGCGGGTCTCGCGGGTAGAGAGTCTCCAATCGGTCCATCACTGCGTCGAGCCATGTTCGATACGCCGTTGGGTCCGTCATTACATAGGAAGCGAGCTTTGTGATCCAGGTGGCTCGCAGCTCAGGCGCCTCGTCGTCCTTTGCGACTTCCAACGCGAACTGGATTCGGTACATTGCCGTCCAGATAGGGCGAAGGACGGGACCAGCCCAGGAGTGTTCGTCGGCGTACTGGTCCCATGGCACTGCGCCGTATCGAAAGTCCACGATCTGCGCCCATCCCGCTTCGACATATTGCAACGGCAGCGTCTCGTCTACGAGAGTGGCGAACCGATGAAGAATCCATTCTGCCGTCGCGATGGTGAGCGCCGCATTCGCCCGCTGGGAGATTGCCTCCAGACGCTTGTAGAAGGCTTCGTCTATCGGTTCTTCCGCCTGTTCTACGTTCCAGTCGTCCCATCGATAGCGGATGACACGATCCTGGATGTTGGCGGCCTGCAGATATTGCGGTAATGGCAAAGCCAACTCGCTCCTCGCCTACGGGAGATGGTAAGGCGTGCCCTCGAACCCGAGGTCCTTCATTTCCTGTGGCGCGCGCAAGAACGGGTTACCGGCGGGATCGAGTTGGTTGATGAATTTCCTCAGCAGGTCGTTGGCCAATGCCGGTTCATAGGGATACTGCGGATCCAACGCCTCACGTGGAATTGGCGGCCCGATCGGGGAGTCCTTGTCGCGGGGATAGAGGTTCGTCAGCCGCTCGACGACTGCACGACGCCACTCCTTGAACATGTCGGCGGCGGGGAGCACATGGATCGCCAACTGCGACAAAACAGCGCAAGACGCGAGGGTTGACGCCGAGCGCTGAGCACGTCCAACGACGTCTGCAAGTGAATAAAAGGCATCCCGCACAGGGCCCGCCTCGGGGGTTTTCCACGCCTCTCCTTGCGGTGCGTTCGGCGCGGTCACCGGGGGTTTAAGAAAACGCCAGTCGACGACTCCAGCCCAAACGGCCTCCACCTCTGGCAGCAGAACTGGTTCGGCGAGTTTCGGCCATCGTGCCGCGACCCACTCGGCGCATGCCGCGCTGAGGGCCACGACACCACGATTGCAGATTGCTGCGAGGCGCTTCTCAAATCGAGGGTCCTCGCGGTAGTAGAACAGGCGATCGTTCGGATTCCAACTGTACTGGACCGGTTGATCGGCGATATCCGCCACTGGGATGTACGGGGCAAATGTCCAAGGCACGACCTACATCTCCTGATTCGAACTCATTCACTACACTGGGGGTGGTGGCGGGTTGTACCCAACGATCGCACCGTCCATACACATTGGCTCCCCGAGTCCGCAGATTAAAATTCTCAGGCCGCACGCCTGCGCTGTACAGATGCCGCACGAGCAACGCGGGCACGGATC
>Ga0070664_100003840_pt1 | contig 12132 bp, 12 predicted proteins | sample KBSC73metaG_FD_65863 | JGI IMG/M metagenome (GOLD analysis project Ga0070664, IMG submission 65863) | Corn rhizosphere microbial communities from Kellogg Biological Station, Michigan, USA - KBS C7-3 metaG | ecosystem: Host-associated > Plants > Roots > Rhizosphere > Soil ... | reverse complement strand
TATCTCGACGGACGGCTGCCGGCGAACGCCGCGGCCGCGCTGCCCTGAACCCGAGAACCTGAACCCGAGAAGGTGAAACCCATGGCCGGCAACGATCTGGAACTGCTCGACGGTCTCATCGCCGACCAGGAGAAGGTCTTCCTCGCGCGCACCGGTGAGTCGCAGCGCATCCGGCAGGAGTGCGCCGACGTGCTGCCCGGCGGCGTCGCCTCGAACTGGCAGGACGCGCCGCCCGGCGCGGTCTGGATCGACCACGGCGCCGGCTCGCACGTGTTCGACGTCGACGGCACCGACTACGTCGACATGCACGGCGGCTTCGGCGTCGGCATCGTCGGGCACGCGCATCCGGCCGTCGTCGCGGCCGTCTCCGACCGGGTGCGCAAGGGAACGCACTTCGCCCAGCCGACCACCGACTCGGTGGTGGTCGCCCGCGAACTGGCCCGCCGGTTCGGCCTGCCGATGTGGCGGTTCAACAACTCCGGCACCGAGTCCACAATGGACGCGATCCACCTGATGCGCACGGCCACCGGTCGACCGAGGATCATCAAGATCGAGGGCTCGTACCACGGCCACCACGACAGCGTGCAGGTGTCGGTGTACCCGAGCGCCGACGCGGCCGGACCCTTCGCGCGGCCGAACTCCGTCCCGGTCGGCACGGCGGTGCCGAAACCGTTGGTGGACCTGACCGTCGTGGTGCCCTTCGGCGACCTCGCCGCGGTGGAGCGGGTGCTCGTCGAGCAGCGGGACCAGATCGCCGGCATGATCATCGAGCCGATCATGATGAACATCGGCCTGATCCCGCCGCCGCCCGGCTACCTCGAAAGCCTGCGCGACCTGCTGCACCGCCACGGCGCCTACCTCGCCTTCGACGAGGTGAAGACCGGCCTCGGGGTCGCCCCGGGTGGCGCCATCGAGTGGTCGGGCGTGGTGCCGGACCTCGTATGCCTCGCCAAGGCGCTCGGCGGCGGCGTGCCGTGCGGCGCGATCGGCGGCACCCGTGAACTCATGGGGCTCATCGCCACCGGCGCCTACGAACAGGTCGGCACGTTCAACGGGAACCCGTTGACGATGGCCGCCGCCCGCGCCGTGCTCACCGAGATCCTGACCCCCGACGCCTACACGCATTTCACGACGCTGCGCACCACGATGGTCGACGGCGCGACCGACATCCTGCACCGCTACGATCTGCCCGGCCACGTGCGCGCGTTCGGCGCCAAGGGCGCTGTGATCTTCCACGACCGGCTCGCCCACTACCGGGACTTCCTCGACTACCCCGACCAGTGGGGCAACGCGCACTGGCTGTACCAGCACAACGGCGGCGTGTTCCTGCCGCCGTGGGGCAAGTGTGAACAGTGGACGGTGTCGGTGCAGCACAGCGTCGACGACGTGCGGGTGTTCCTCACCAACCTGGAGCGGCTCGCCCAGGACCTGGCCGCGGCGCGCGAGAAGCCGCGCTGATGGACCGGGTGGTGGACCGGATGGTCGACCGCGTGGTGGACCCGGCCACCGGCGAGACACTGGCGGAGGTGCCGCGGACCGACGCCGCCGGCGCCGGCGCCGCGATCGCCGCGGCCCGCGCGGCGTTCGAGGACTGGCGTCGCCGTCCACCCGCGGAGCGGGCCGCCGCGCTGCACGAGCTTGCGAATTTGCTGACGGCGGAAGCGGCGCCCCTGGCCGAGTTGGAGTCGCGCAACGTCGGCAAGCCCATCGCCGCCACCCCGGACGAGATCGACTTCTCCGTCGACAACCTGCGCTTCTTCGCCGGCGCCGCGCGCTGTCTCACCGGGCCGGCTGCCGGCGAGTACGTCGACGGCGCGACGTCGATGGTGCGCCGCGAGCCCGTCGGTGTCGTCGCGGCGATCGCGCCGTGGAACTACCCGCTGATGATGGCCGTGTGGAAGTTCGGGCCGGCGATCGCGGCCGGCTGCACGGTGGTACTCAAGCCGTCCGAGCTGACTCCGCTGTCCACGCTGCGGCTCGGCGAGCTTGCCGCGAAGGCGCTGCCGCCCGGTGTGCTCACCGTCGTCACCGGCGGCGGCGAACTCGGCGCCACGCTGTCCGCGCACCCGGGCGTCGACATGGTCTCGGTGACCGGGTCGGTGCGCACCGGGCGGGCGGTCGCGGCCGCCGCCGCGCCGACACTCAAGCGGCTGCACCTCGAACTGGGCGGCAAGGCACCGGTGGTGGTGTTCGACGACGCCGACGTCGACGCGGTGGCGGCCAGCGTGCGGACCGCCGGCTACGGCAACGCGGGCCAGGACTGCACCGCCGCGTGCCGGGTGATCGCCACCCCGCGCGTGTACGACGCGGTCGTCGACGCGGTGACGGCCGCCGCGTCGTCGCTGACCGTGGGCGACCCGCGCGATCCCGCCACCGAACTCGGTCCGCTGGTGAGCGACGCGCAGCGCGGGCGCGTCGCGGGCTTCGTCGCGCGGGCATTGAGTGACGGCGCCACCGCGACCACCGGTGGCCGCGCGCCCGACGGACCCGGCGCCTTCTTCGCACCGACCGTGCTTACCGGCGCCGGGCAGCGTGCCGAGATCGTGCAGACCGAGGTGTTCGGGCCGGTGGTCACCGTGCAACGCGCGGCCGGCGAGGACGACGCGCTCGCGCTGGCGTCCGATGTGGACTATGCGCTCGCGGCGAGCGTGTGGACCGCCGACGCGGGGCGTGCGATGCGCGCGGCGGCCCGGCTGCGCTTCGGCGCGGTGTGGGTGAACGACCACATCACCGCCGCGTCGGAGATGCCGCACGGCGGGTTCCGGATGTCCGGCTACGGGCGCGACATGTCGACGGCCGCGCTCGACCACTACAGCGAGCCGCGCCACGTCATGGTGCGGTGGTAGCCGTCAGAGCCGGAACCTGGACGCCGCCTGCCGCAGAACGCCTGCGGTGTCGTTCAACGCGCGCACGGCGTCGCTGACCTCGGCCAGGCCGGCGGCGCTGCGCTCGGTGCCCTCGGCGATCCCGCGCACGGCTGAAGCGATCGAGGTGGATCCGGAGGCGGCCTCCGCGACGTTGCGCGCCGTCTCCCGAGTGTTGGCGCTCTGCTGCTCGACCGCGGCCGCGATGGAGTTCTGGAACCCGTCGATCCGGGAGATCACGCTGGCGATGTTCCGGATCGCCTCGATCGCCGCGGCGGAGTCGGCCCGGATGGCACCGATCCGCCCGGTGATGTCGCCGGTGGCCTTCGCGGTCTCCTGGGCCAGGTCCTTGACCTCGCCGGCGACGACGGCGAACCCCTTGCCGTGCTCGCCGGCGCGGGCGGACTCGATCGTCGCGTTCAGGGCGAGCAGGTTGGTCTGCTCGGCGATCGTCGTGATGACCTTGACGACGTTTCCGATCTCGGTGGAGGAGACACCGAGTCGGCTGACCGTCTCGGCCGCCGCCGACGCGGATTCGACCGCCTCCGCCGCCACGCTCACCGCCGCGGCGGCGCTGCCCGCGACCTCCCGCGCCGCGGCCTCGGTCTCGTCGGACGCCGCCGCCACCGTGCCCACGTTGCGGGAGACCGCGTCGGCCGCGGTGGCCACGGCGCCGGCCCGGGCCGCCGTCTCGTCATTGCCGTGCATGAGCCGGTCGGCGGTGTGCACGAGCTTGCCGGTGCGGACCCCGACGCTGTCGGCCGCGCCGACCAGGGCCGCGACGGCGTCGCGGGTGTTGGCGATCGCGGCGTGCATGGCCCGGTCGAGGTCGGCGATCTCGTCCCGGCCGGAGACCGCCGGCACGCGGCTCGGGTCCGCGCGACTCGGGTCCGCGCCGCTCAGCTCCGTGCTGCTCAGGTCGCCGTCGGCCAGCCTGGCCAGCGCCGCCGCGCTGCGCCGCAACGGGCGCACGATGCTCAGCGTGACCAGCACGACGAGGATCGCGGCGACGAGGGCGGAGCCCACCGTGCCGCTCCACGCCTGGGCCGGGACGCCGCGCAGGAAGGTGATCATTTCGCCGTGGATGGACCCGATGCGGCCGTCCAGCGAACCGGTGAGCGCGTCCAGGCCGGCGGCGATGTCGCGGAAGGCCGCCGCGACCGGTCCGGCCACCAGCCCGGCGGCCACCGCCGGGCGGCCCTCGGTGACGGCGGCGATCACCGCGGCACCCGTCTGACCGAGCGCGCCCGCCGTGCTCGTCACCCGGTCGACCGCCGTCCGCTCGTCCGCGGTGAGCAGCGGCGCCGGGAGGTCCCGCAGGGCCTGGCCGAAGGCGTCCATCTCGGTGCGGAAGCCCGCCGCGGCCCGCGCCGTCGCAGCCGCTCGGTCGACATCCGGCGCCAGCGCCGCAACCTGCCACGCCTGCGCCGCCTCGGCCGCGGTGCGGGCGGCTGCGACGTTGCTCCGCGCCTGCGCCAGTTCGGCTGCGGTCGTGAGCCTGTCGATCTGCCAGCTCACGCCCGCCATGCCGAAGGCCACCGAGACGGCCGTGATCCCGATGACGGCGGCGAACGTCACCGTCAGCCGTGGACCGACCCGCAACCGCCTGAGCAACTGGAGCATCACCAGCACCTTCCCGCGACGGACTCCACCCCTCCATCGGCGGGAACTCGGCCGACCTGAGTGCCCGAGGCGCACCGCTCGCGGCGCGCCCGGGTGCGGCGTGCGCTCGCCGCGTGCCGCTACCGCGCCCGGGTGCGGCCGTCGTCGTCGAGGTAGTCGCGCCACGACCGGGTCGGGCGCCAGCCCAGCATGCGCTGCGCCTTCGCCGACGAGATGCCGGAGGCGTCCACTCTGGACACCGGGCGCAGCTCGATCCGGTCGCCGAAGTGGCGGCGCAGAGCCTCGGCGAAGTCGCGGCCGCCCACGTTGTCGGGCGAGGCGATGTAGAACACCTCGTGCCCGGGCAGGTCCGACTCGACGGCGAGCACTATCGCGTCGGCGAGGTCGAAGACGTCGATGTAGCTCCACAGGCCCGCGCCGGCATTCGACTCGTCGCGCACCTGCGGCCCGAGGTTCTGTTCGTAGTTGCCCGGGTGCTGCACCCAGCTGGGCCGGATCGAGATGCACCGGATGTCGGAGCGGCGCACCGCCGCGTCCATCAACTGCTCGCCGAAATGCTTCGACAGGGCGTACGGGTCCTGGGGGCGGATCGGGTGCTGCTCGTCCACCGGCGCGTAGTCGGGCAGGAACTCCCGCTCCGGGAAGAAGAACCCGGGCACGGTCTCGCTCGAGATGTTCACGAACCGGGCGACACCGAACCGCACCGCCGCCTCGAGCACGTTGAACGTGGCCATGAGGTTCGTGTGGAAGACCGTGTACGGCGAGTTCTGCGTCGGCTCGGGGATGGCCGCCGCGTGCACCACGGCGTCGGCGCCGCGGACCGCGGCGAACGCGTCGCCCGCGTCGGTGAGGTCGACCTGCATGTAGCGCGCGGCGACGGGGTCGGGGCGTTCGAACGTCGGGCGGCCCAGGTCGACGGCGAGCACCTCGTGGCCCGCCTCCTGCAACGCCGAAGTGGTGTAGCGGCCGACCTTACCCAGCGCGCCGGTGACAACAACCTTCATCGCTCCACCCCTTCCCGCGATCTTGGACGCCTACTCCTCCCCCAGCGATAGTAGACGTCCAAGATCGCCGATGAGGGGTCGCCCAGCGCGGTGAACCCATGGAACGGCGGCGTTCCGAATGCGCGCCTCGGGGTACGGTGAGGCGGCCGTCGCACCATCACGGAGGAACGGGTGGACCAGCCGCGGGCAGTACCCGTCACCTCGGTGCGGGGCGAGACGTACGGCGGGCAGTCGCGCGAGCAGCGGGCCGCCGGCCGGCGCGACCGCATCGTCACCTCCGCCGCCCGGCTGTTCGCCGCTCGCGACTACGACGACGTCACGGTGGCCGAGGTGTGCACGCTGGCCAAGGTCTCCAAGCGCTACTTCTACGACTTCTTCACCGACCGCGAGGACCTGCTGGTCTCGGTTCACCGGGAGCACCACGACTGGCTGATGGCCGGCATCGGCAACGCCATCCCCAAGCAGGCCGACGGCCTGGAGCGCCTCGTCCGGCCGATGATGGCCGCACTCGTCCGGTTGCTGGCGGAAAATCCGGAACGCGCGCGTGTCATCTACATCAACGCTCCGCGGATGGAGCGGCGCCGGCGCGGCCTGCTGCGCAAGGACGCCGAGTTGTTCGGCCGGCTCGTGCGCCCGCACGTCACGCGCCCACGGGACCGCTCCTACTACGACCGCGCCCTGCTGACACTGGTCGCGGGCATCGTCGAAATCATGATCGACTGGGTCAACCGGGGCATGACCGACCCGCCCGAGCCGCTCGTCGACCACCTGACCGCGCTCGCGCTCTCGATCCTCCAAGGCGTGCGCTGACGTTCCGGCCGCCCGGGACTCCCATTACCGCGTGGTAACCTCATGCGCGTTTGGGAACGCCGACGTTCCCGATCATGCACCGCCGGCCGCCCGCGAAGCGCGCTCCGAGTGTCCGACCTGGGACTTCGGCAGCCCCGGCTGGCACAAGGAGGATTTCGATGGCACCGCCGCCCGCCCGCCGCAACCGCTCCTGGTACTGGTTGCTGATCGTGCCGACGGTCGCACCGTTGCTCACGCCGCTGTACAACCGCACCACGCCGGTGCTGTGGGGGATGCCCTTCTTCTACTGGTACCAGCTCGGCTGCGCCGTCCTCGCGATCGTGGTCATCGCCGTGGTCCACCTCGCCACCCGGCCGCGCCGCGAAACGTCGGTCGCGACGTCGTACGGGATGTCGAACGGGACGTCGTACGGGATTCGGGGCGGGATGCCCCGATGAACGTCGAGACAATCGTCTTCGGCGTGCTCATGTGCATCATGCTGCTGGTCGGCTTCGGCGCGGCGCGCTGGCGCCGGCCGGCCGACATCCACTCGCTCGAGGAGTGGGGCGTCGGCGGCCGCGCGTTCGGCAACTGGACCACCTGGTTCCTGCTCGGCGGCAGCATGTTCAGCGCCTACACGTTCGTCGCCGTGCCCGCGCTGACCTACGGCATCGGCGCGATGGGCTTCTTCGCGGTCCCGTTCTCGATCATCACGACGCCGCTGTTCTTCATCCTCGCCACCCGGTCCTGGTCGGTGTCGCACCGCAACGGCTTCGTCTCACCCGGCGAGTTCGCGGCCGCGCGGTTCGGCTCCCGCGGCCTCGGTGCGGCGGTCGCCGTCACCGGCATCGTCGCCACGATGCCGTACGTCGCGGTCCAACTCGCGTCGCTGCAGGCGGTCCTGCGCACCGCCGGCATCTCCGGCGAGTGGCCGCTGCTGATCGGGGTCACCGTCCTGTCGCTGACCACGTTCCGGTCCGGCCTGCGGGCGCCGGCGCTGCTGTCCATCGCGAAGGACGTGCTGCTGCTGTGGGTGGTGCTGGCCGCGCTGCTCATGGTCGCGATGTCGGGTGGCTGGGCCGAGACGTTCCGCCTCGCCGGCGAGCGGTTCAAGGCGACGCCGTCGCCGGCCGACGGGCTCCTCCTCCCCCACGACGCGCAGTTCGCCTACCTCACCCTCGTGATCGGGTCGGCGCTGGCGATCTTCGCCTACCCGCACGCGTTGACCACGATGCTCGCGGCAAAGGACCGGGCCACGGTGCGCCGCAACGCCGCCGCGCTGCCCATCTACTGCCTTGCGCTCGGCCTCATGGCGATGCTGGGCTTCTTCGCCGTCGCCGAGGGAGTCCGGCCGAACGGCGGCGACCTCAACACCGTCGTCCCGCAGATGTTCCACGAGCTGTTCCCGCCGTGGTCGGCGGGAATCGCGTTCGCCGGCCTCGGTGTCGCCGCCCTCATCCCGGCGGCCGTGATGTCGATCGCCGCCGCGAACGCGTTCACCCGCTCCATCTACCGCGCGTACCTGCGTCCGGACGCGTCGCCCGCCGCGGAGGCCCGGGTGAGCCGGTGGATGTCGCTGGGCGTGAAGTTCGGTGCGGTGGCCTTCGTGCTGCTGCTCGACCCGGAGTTCTCCGTCGACCTCCAGCTGATCGGCGGCGTCATCATCCTGCAGACGATCCCGGCGGGCTTCATCGGCCTCATGACCAACTGGTTCCACCGCTGGGCGCTGGCCGCCGGCCTCGGCGCCGGCCTGGCCGTCGGCGTCGTGATGCTCTACCGCATCCCGCAGCTCGGCCCGACCGGCGCCGTGGTGCGGCAGCACTTCGGCGGGGCGATCGACGACGTCGGCGGCGTCTCCGTGTACGTGGGGCTGGTGGCGCTCGCGGTCAACCTGGTCGTTGCCGTGATCGGCACCGTCGCGCTGAAGATCGTGCGCGCGCCGGCCGGCATCGACTCGACGCGCCCGCGCGACTACACCGCCGACGTCGACGACCCGTTCGTCAAGCGCCTCGACGACCTGCTCGACGGGCTGCCCCGCAGCCACCCCGGCGCGCACGCCCGCCACGAACGGGCCCGCCTGCCCGGCTGAGCCGCTGCGTTCCGGCGGTGCCTACCGCACCGGGCGGTAGGACGCGATGATCACGCCGCTGCTCGTCGGCTGCGCCTCGATCAGTTCGAGCCTGGTGAGCGCGGCGTCGTCGGTGAACAGCTTCTTGCGCCTCCCGCCGGCTACCACCGGGTGGATCAGCAGCGTCAACTCGTCGACGAGCCCGAGGTCGAGCAGCGACCGCACCAGCGTCGGGCTGCCGGCCGTGCCGATCGTGCCGCCCTGCTGCCGGCGCAGGTCCGCGACGAAGTCACCGATCGAGCCCGTGACGAGTGTGCTGTTCGACCAGTCGTCGACGGAGTCCAGGGTGGTCGACGCGACGTACTTCGGCGTCCGGTTGATCCAGGACGCGAACGGCTCGTCGGTCGACGTCGGCCAGTAGCCGGCCCACTCGGCGTACGTGACCCGGCCGAGCAGCACGGCGTCCTGCTGCTCGAGCATGCGCGACATCGCCGCGCCCATCTCGTCGTCGAAGGCGAACTGCCATTCGTTGGGCGCCTCGACCACGCCGTCGAGGGACATGAACAAGCCGGCGGTCACCTTGCGCATCGGATCACCCTCCAGTCGTCGGTGCGGCCGCGCCGCGGTCCCACGATGCCAGCCGCACCACCGCAACCGGACCGCGCCCCGGCTACACCGCCGCCGCACCCCGGCAGCAACGAGCGGGACGCACTGTGAACTGCGAACCACCCGGCACTTCCCCCGCCGGATGGCGCGGCTCCCCCCGCTGTGCGAAAGGACCTCATCATGCGAATGCGTCTGCTCTCGTTGCTCATCGTTGTCGGAGCGCTGGCCGTCGGACCCGCGACCGCGGCCAACGCGGACACGTCGAGCTCGACCCGCACCACCGGCACGGTCAGCGTGCCCATCCAGGCCCAGCAGCTCGGCCGCTACTGGTCCTGACCGCGTTACGCTGCTCCCCCGACGTCCAGACGGGGGAGCAATGACGCAGGCCGAAGAGGACGCCGCCGCCAACCGGGCGGCGTGGACCCGCACCAACGCCGAGTACACCGACGAGCACGCCACGCGCGCCTGGGCGGCCGACGAGATCACCTGGGGCCTGTTCAACGTCGCGGAGTCGGCGCTCGGTGTGCTCGGCGACGTCGCCGGGCTCGACGTGGTCGAGTTGGGCTGCGGCACGGCGTACTTCTCGTCGTGGCTGGCGCGCCGCGGTGCGCGTCCGGTCGGGGTCGACCTGACGCCCGCCCAACTCGCCACCGCGCGCCGCTGCCAGCAGCAGTTCGGGGTGTCGTTCCCGCTCGTCGAGGCCGACGCCCGCGACGTGCCGTTACCCTCGGCGAGCTTCGATCTGGCCTTCTCCGAGTACGGCGCCTGCCTCTGGTGCGACCCGGAGGGCTGGCTCCCGGAGGCGGCCCGGCTCCTGCGGCCGGGCGGGCGGCTGGTGTTCCTCACCAACAGCGTCCTGGTGATGCTGTGCGTCCCGGACGAGCCGGGCGTGGCCGGCGAGTCGCTGCGGCGTCCGCAGGGCGACCTGTACCGGATCCGCTGGCCCGGCGACGACGGCGTCGAGTTCCACCCCGGGCACGGCGAGTGGATCCGCGTGCTGACGGCCAACGGCTTCACCGTCGACGCGCTGCACGAGCTGTACGCCCCGGACGGCACTCCCGACCACGAGTACTACGACGTCGCGACCGCCGACTGGGCGCGCCGCTGGCCGGTCGAGGACCTGTCTGTGGGTGGCCACCAAGGCCACTACACGCTGACGACGAGGTGCCGGGCCTGCGGCCGGTGCTGCCACGGCCCGGCGGGCGCCCGGCGCAGGAACTCGGCGCGCACCGCGTCGAAGAACGGCGCGTCGGCGAGCGGCCGGTGCGGTCCGCTGCGGGTGTAGGCGTCCAGGAACGTGGCCGGGTCCCTATGAGCCATCGGGTGCGCCACCGATCCATCGCGGTGGACCACGCCACCGTGCGCGGTGACGGCTGCCGCGATCCGACGTTCCCACGCGCGGTCCGGCGGCGGCACGTGCGCCCGCAGGACGTCGAACAGCAGCGCGAAGGGCCCGTCCGTCTCGGTGTCTCCGGTCCAGAAGACCACGGACAGCAGCCCGCCCGGGCGCAGCGCCGCCACCCACGATCCGATCGCGACGTCGGGCTCGGGGAGCTGCTGCAGCCCGAACACCGACACGAGTGCCGCGCAGCTGCCGGCGTCCACTGTGGACGCATCGCCTTGTACGGCGCGTGCCCGCGGGTGCCGGGCGGCTCGCTCACGGGCCAGCCGGACCATCCCGGCGGACAGGTCGATGCCGACGATCTCGCGGCCGGGCAGGGCCGCGGTCAGCGGCTCGAGTTCCGGGAAGGAGCCGCAGCACGGCACGAGGACCGGCCCGTCGGGCAAGGTAGCGCCCGCGACCGCCAGCACGGCGGTGTCCACCCAGGGAGCGAACCGGGGAACCCAGTACGCCTCGTACCCGTCGGCGGCCTCGTCCCAGCCGCGGGCCAGCCGGTCGCTCATCGATGCCTGATCCGGAACGTGACCCCGGCGAGGTCGAACTCCCGCTCGTCGACGCCGTCGGCGGCCCACAGGTCGATGCCGGTCAGCCCGCTAAGCCTGCCGGCGGCGCCAACCTGGACGTAGGTGGCGTCGGCCAGCACCAACGTGTCCCCGGCCGGTTCGACGGCGAGCGCCGCGCCCCATCGCGCGAGCGTCGCCAAGGGGTCCAGAGTGGACAGCCGGATCCCGGCCAGCCCGGTCACCACGCCGGTGCGCCGCTCGCGCGGCCAGGACGGGCCGGCCCACCGCCACGACGACTCGGGCGTCGCCTGGTCGAACGACACGATCGCGGCGCCGATGTCGGCCGGATGCACGTGGCTGCACCGGATGTCGTCGAGGTCGACGTCGAACACGGTGCGCAGGCCGAGCCGGCTCAGGTGGGCGCGCGCGAGATCCATGTCGGCAACCTGGAAGATGGCCATGTACCCGCAGTCGCCCCCGTGCCGCTCCATGTGCCGCTCGGCCGCCGATCCCGCGCCCGGCACGGCCGGCGCCACCACCTCCAGGAACGTGTCGCCGACCGGCATGACACCGTTGCACAGCCCGAACCGCGCCACACCGGGGTCGTGGAACGCCGCGCCCAGACCGAGTTCGCGGGCCCAGGCGGCGACCACCGCGTCGCGGTCCGACGCCGCGACCACCGCCTGCCGCAGCCGCAGCGTCCTCACGCCGGCTCCTTGCGGGCGATCCGGTACAGCTGAACGAGTTCGTCGGTGGTCGTCGCGTCCTCGGGTGCCTTGTCGTCGCGCCACCGGCCGGTGAAGCGCGGGAAGCGCAGCGCCAGCCCGCTGTCGCCGAGGGTGCCGCGCCCGGCGGTGTAGTTCGGCGACGGGGTGATCTCGGCGGCGAGCACCTCGATGACCAGGCCGGGCTCGAACCACACGTCCGGCGTCTGCGGCGAGTCGACCCGCGCCGGCCGCTCCGGACGCACCAGCGGCGCCATTCGGGCCGGCAGCCCGGCCAGGTCGGCGTCGCTGAAGCCGGCGCCGCACTTGGTGACCGTCTGGAAAGTGTCGGTGGCCGCGTCGTACGCGGCGAGCAGCAGGGCGCCGTAGACGCCGACGCGGCGCCCGCGCCCGTACAGCGCGCCGACCACGACCAGATCCATGGTGTCGCTGAGCTCCGTGCGGTAGTCGCGCTTCAGCTTGATCCACAGCCAGCCGCGCGCGCCGGCCCGGTACCCGGCATCCGGCGCCAACGACTTGCAGACCAACCCCTCGCAGCCGTCGGCGAC
>Ga0070664_100003838_pt1 | contig 12137 bp, 12 predicted proteins | sample KBSC73metaG_FD_65863 | JGI IMG/M metagenome (GOLD analysis project Ga0070664, IMG submission 65863) | Corn rhizosphere microbial communities from Kellogg Biological Station, Michigan, USA - KBS C7-3 metaG | ecosystem: Host-associated > Plants > Roots > Rhizosphere > Soil ... | reverse complement strand
CCGTCGGCCTTCAGGGCCACGGCGCCGCCCAACTCCTCGACGGCGGCAATGGCCTGCTCAGGGGTCTCGGCGACGCGATAGCGCGCGGTCGGCACCCCGGCCAGCCCCATCAGGTGCTTGGCGAACGCCTTGCTGGTCTCCAGCCGGGCCGCCTGGCGGGTCGGGCCGAACAGCACAAGTCCTTCGGACGCAAAGGCATCCGCAAGCCCCCGCTCGAGCGGCGCCTCGGGTCCGACGATCGTCAGGTCGATGGACTCCGAGCGGGCCAGATCGACCAGCCCGTCGATGTCCGTCACCGACACCGGATAAGCGGGACCCAGCTGGGCCGTTCCCGGGTTCCCCGGGACGGCCATCACCAGCGACACGGCGGATTCCTGCCGGAGTTTCCACGCGAGTGCGTGCTCGCGCGCACCTCCGCCCACCACCATGACCTTCATAGGCGAGCGATTGTATGTTGCTTTTGCCCCTGGACAGGCCCCCTGGACAGCAGAAGGACGCGGCGCGGCCGGCCGGCGGCCGCACGTCCGGGCGGACGCGGCCTTCGGCGCTATTGACGCGCCTAGCCCATGCTCTCTATAGTGCTTGTTTGCCTCTCAGGCCGTTTCCTGGGAGGGGATCCCGGTGCGCTCACCGCCGCCGGGAAAAAATTCAGCCGGGAGGGGGTGCTCGTTAGTGGCTGAAGTGAAAGTACAGGACGGCGAATCGATCGAAAGCGCCCTCCGCCGTTTCAAGCGTAAGGTTCAGCAGGAAGATATCATCAAGGATATCAAGAAGCATTCGTTCTATCTGAAGCCGGGAGACAAGCGTCGCGCAAAGCAGGCGCTGGCCCGGAAGCGGAGCAGAAAGAAGCAACGCCGGGATTTGGACTAGGGGTCGGTTCGGACCCTCCCTCCATGGCCACGGTGCCGCAGGCACGGGCCCGAGAGCACGCCGATCGGGCCCGTGTCCGCCCCCCCGCCGCCTTGGCGTCAGGCGCCTGAAGTTGTCCCCTGAAGCAGGCCGCCTGCTCCTGCCGAGCATGGGCGACTTGGGAGCGGGCCAATGGAGTTCCAGGACAAGACTCTGCAGTGCATCGACTGCGGGAGCAGCTTCATCTGGACGGCGGGAGAGCAGGCGTTTTTCGCCGACAAGGGTTTTCGCAACGAGCCGAAACGGTGCCGCGCGTGCAAAGCCAAGCGCGCGGCCCAGGGACCAGCACCGGGAGCCCCACGCGAACGGGTCGAGACGACGGCGACCTGCGCGTCGTGCGGACGGGAGACGACGGTGCCGTTCAAGCCTACGCAAGGGCGGCCGGTCCTCTGCCGCTCGTGCTTCCAGCAGAAGAAGGCCCCAGGGGCCGGGCTGTAAATTCAAGGACCGCGGTCGTCGCGGCCACACCGGGCGCGGTTCGTTGACGCGTGTGGGTACTCGTGTTAGTGTCCGCTGCGTCTAGGACTTCCGCGCCACAGGAGTATCGGGAATGCAGATCGAAGAACGGGTCGTCGACGACGTCACGATCCTGGATCTCAAGGGCAAGATGACGTTGGGCGAAGGCGACGAGCTGCTCAAGGACAAGATCGCCAGCATGGTCAGCCAGGGCAAGAAGAAGATCCTCCTGAACCTGGAAGCAGTGCCCTACATCGACAGCGCGGGTCTCGGCGAGATCGTGCGCACCTACACGAGCATCAGCCGCCAGGGCGGCCGCCTGAAGCTCCTGAACGTGTCGAAGCGCATTCAGGATCTGCTGGTGATCACGAAGCTCATCACCATCTTCGACAGCTACGACGGCGAAGCCGAGGCAGTCAAGAGCTTCGCGGCCTGAGCGGCCCGTGGTGGAACACCACGCCGCCCTCGACGTCGGTCACACCCCCTCCCACCGCGGCCGCGCGCACGCACGGTCGCCGGAAGACCATGTCTGATTTCTCCGTCCGCGCTGATCACGTTGACGTCGAGCAGATCATGCGCCAGATTCGGGCGCGGATCCGTGACAAACGCGGCGCCGACTACACCGAGGCGGAGGTCCGCGAGCTGGCCAGCGTCAAGCTCGATCGCTTCCTCGATCCTCGCGCCGTCCGCTCCGATCTGCTCGGCCACTTCAAGCGCCAGCACCAGCCGGCGCCGCTGTTCCTCGCCGGCGAGGAATTCCCGCCCGAGTACACGTTCGATCCGGATCTGACGCTCGGATCGGCGCGCGATCTGCCGCGCCGCATCCTGCGCGCCATCCGCCAGCTCCTGAGCCCGGTGCTCAAGCTGTTCGTGAACATGGGGGCGATCACGCACCCGCTGCACCTGCAGCCGGCCATCAACGCCAAGCACCGGGAGCTGTTCGCCCGGGTCAGCCAGCGGCTGCAGACGCGCGACGAGCTCGACGCGCTGAACTTCGAGATGTTCAACAACCTCGTCGTCGAAACGACGCGGCTGGGCATCGAAGTGAAGAACCTGCGGATGCTGGTCGAGTCGTTGAGCACGCGGCTCGACTTCGACGAGCGCCGCGCCCGTGCCCTCGAGGGCGTCGTGCAGTACCGGCCAGGGACGCCGCTGGCGCCTCCGCCGGCGCCGGCGCCCGCTCCTGTCGCCGTGCCGGCCGGCGCGGAGGACACCGAGCACGCGGCACCCGCCGCGGCGGGCAGCGCGCCCGGCGCGGATCCGGGCGACGGCCGCGGTCCACGCCGGCGTCGACGCCGGCGAGGGCGCAGACGCGGCGGCCTCGAGGGCGGCCAGCCCGCCGTGCCCGGCGCCCCGGCGGCTGCCGGTGAGGGCGCGGCCGACGACGCGCTCGGCGACGATGGCGATGACGGCGGACCGGAATCCGGCGATGGTGCCGGCTACGACGATGGTCCGGACGACGCCGCCGACATCCCGACCGCGCCGATCGAAGCGCTGCCCGTGGCGTCGATCGCGGCTCCGCCCGACCCGACGGTGTCGGCTGATCGCTTTGGAGATCGGCCTGACGATCGGCCGGGCAATGGCGGCGACACCGCCAGTTCCCGTCCCGCCGGCGACGACTCGGGCGAGCCGTGAAGCTCGCGGTCGTCGTCCAGCGCTACGGCGCCGACATCAGCGGCGGCGCGGAGCTGCACGCGCGCTACGTCGCCGAGATGCTGGCGCGGCGGCACCGCGTCGAGGTGCTGACCACCTGCGCGCACGATTACGTCTCCTGGAAGGCGCACTACAAGGAAGGCACCGAGACCGTCAACGGCGTCCCGGTGCGCCGCTTTCCGCTCGCGCGTGAACGCGATCCGCAGGACTTCGGCCAGCGATCGACGCAGGTGTTCGAGCGGCGGCACTCGGTCGCCGACGAGATCGCGTGGCTCGACAGCGAAGGGCCGGCCAGCCCGGCGCTGATCGACTACGTCGGCCAGCAGGCCGAGGCCTTCGACTTCTTCCTGTTCTTCAGCTATCGCTACTACCACGCGTGGCACGGCATCCGCCGCGTGCCGCACAAGGCGATCCTGGTGCCGACCGCCGAGCGCGACGCCGCGCTCGGCCTGTCGATCTTCGCGCCGGTGTTCCGCGCCGCGCGGGCGCTGATGTACAACTCGCCCGAGGAGCGGGCCATCATCCAGGCCGTCTCCGGCAACACGTCGGTGCCCGGCGTCGTCGTGGGCATCGGCTCCGACCTGCCGCGCGAAACCGCGCCGGAGCGCTTCCGCCGCAAGTACGACGTCTCCGGCCCGTTCGTGATCTACGTCGGGCGCATCGACGCGAACAAGGGCTGCGCCGAGCTGTTCGACTACTTCAGCAACTATCGGCCCCGCCTCGGCCAGCAGCTCTCGCTGGTCCTCGCCGGCACCTCGATCCTGCCGATCCCGGCGCATCCGCGCATCCGGCATCTCGGCTTCATCCCCGATCGCGACAAGTTCGACGCCATCGCCGCCTCGGAGGCGCTGATCATGCCGTCGCGCTTCGAGAGCCTGTCGATGGTCGCGCTCGAAGCGTGGGGCCTGGGGCGTCCGGTGCTGGCCAACGGCCGCTGCGACGTGCTGCGCGGGCAGACGATCCGCAGCCGCGCCGGTCTCTACTACGACGACTTCCCGGAGTTCGCCGAGGCGCTGTTCACGCTGACGTCGAACCGGCCGCTGCACCAGGCCTTCGGCGAGAACGGCCGCCGCTTCTACGATCGCCACTACGCGTGGCCGGTCATCCAGCGCAAGTACGAGGACATGCTCGGCCAGCTGTCGCGCGCCACCGCGGCGACGGCCGCGATCGAGCCGCTCCCCGGCTGGCTGGCGCGCCGGCGGCGGACGCTGGCCCCCTCTCAGGAGATCGTGGACGGGATCCCGAAGGGCCCGGTCGCCTACGACGAACCGGCCGTCGCCGCGGACGCGCCGTCGCGCGGCCAGCCGGCCAGCGCGTCCGGGCCGACGCCGCGTCCATCCCCGGTCGCCGGGCGGCAAGCCGTCCGCAGCGGCGCGCATGGCCGCGGGCGCCGTCCGCAGGGCCACCGTCCGGATCGCCCGCAAGGCGGCCGCCCGGGCCCGCCCGGCGCGCAGGCGGGTGGCACCGGCAAGCCGGGCACGGGTCCGGCGGGAGCGCCGGCCAAGACCGGCGGCGGACAGAAAGGCTCGCGCGATCGCCAGGACGGCCGCCGGGGACAGAACCGGCCGGGGCGTCAACGGCGGCCGCCGCGGAGGAACGGGTGATGTCGGTCGCGGCGCCCGGCGGCACGACCGCAGCAGGCGCCCCCGGCGCCGGCGCCCCGGCCGTCCATCAGGTGCTGGCGACGCTCGGCTACGGCGACGCCATCGGCCACGAGGTGCTCGGCATCCAGAAGGTGCTGCGCGCGGCCGGCTACCGCTCGGACATCTTCGTCGAGACCGCCGACTCGCGGCTCGAGGACCTCACCCGCGACTACCGCGATTTGATCGACGAGGCGACGCCCGAGACCGTCCTCATCCACCACTTCTCGATCGGATCGCGCGCCTCGCGGGTCGCCTACGCGCTGCCCGGGCGCATGATCCTCGTCTACCACAACATCACGCCGCCGGTGTACTTCGCCGGCATCCATCCGCTGCTGGTGGAGCTGTGCTACCTCGGACGCCGCGAGCTCGGCGCCTACGCCTCGCGCTGCGCGCTCGCGCTCGGCGACTCCGAGTTCAATCGCCAGGAGCTGGTCGATCTCGGCTTCCCGCGCACCGACGTCCTGCCCGTGGTCCCGAGCTTCGAGCACCTCGACGTGGTGCCCGATCGCACGATGGCCCAGGCGTTCGACGACGGCTGGACCAACCTGCTGTTCGTCGGCCGGGTCATCCCGAACAAGAAGATCGAGAACGTCATCCGGCACTTCCACGCCTACAAGCAGCGGCACAATCCGCGGTCGCGGCTGCTGCTGGTCGGCTCGTCGGGCGGCTTCGAGCGTTACTTCGCGATGCTGCAGAAGCTGATCGCGGATCTCGGCGCGCACGACGTCCACTTCCTCGGCCACGTCTCGGACGCCGAGCTCGCCGCCTACTACGAGGTCGCCGACCTGTTCCTGTGCGCGAGCGAGCACGAGGGGTTCTGCGTGCCGCTGATGGAGGCGTTCCACGTCGGCCTGCCGGTCGTCGCCTACGCGGCGACCGCGATTCCGGCGACGATGGACGGCGGCGGCGTCCTCTACACCGACACGGATCCCGCGCACGTCGCGGCGATCGTCGACGCGGTGGTCAGCGATCCCGATCTCGAGGCGCACATCGTCGAGGCGCAGGACGCGGCGCTGGCGCGGCTGCTGGCCCGCGACTTCGCCGGCCTGGTGCGCGGTTTCGTCGAGCAGGTCCGGGCGATGCCGCCGCAGCCGGCGCCGCCGGTCGCCTTCGATTTCTGGGATCGCTTCGCCTTCACCCAGCAGCTGGAGGAGCTGCACCAGTACCGCCCGGGCGCCTACGGCGCGCTGCCCCCTCCGGTCGACGCCGCAAAGGGCAGCACCGCCACGGCGGCGCCATGATCATCAACCAGTGGGTGCCGGCCGCCCACCGGGGCGACGCCATCGGCGACAGCGCCCGCCGCGTCCGCGATCTGCTGCGCGCCAAGGGCCACACCTCCGACCTGTTCGCGCTGACCATCGACGACGACCTGCGCGGCGACGTCCGGCCGTTCGCCGACGACGCGGCGCGCAAGGGCGAGGTGACGATCTTCCATTTCGCGCTGCCGTCGCCGATGACGGCCGCGTTCGCGACCCTGCCCGGCGCCCGCGTCCTGCAGTACCACAACATCACGCCGGCGCATTTCTTCGCCGGCTACGACGCCAACATGTTCCGGCTGGCGTCGATCGGCCGGCGCGAGCTGGCGACGCTGGTCGGCCACGTCGATCTCGCCCTCGGCGACTCCGACTTCAACCGGCGCGAGCTCGAGTCGATGGGGTTCGCCCCGACCGGCGTCATGCCGATCGCCATCGACCTGTCGCGGATCACCGACGCGCCGCCCCGGCCCGCCCTGTCCCGGCTGCTCGACGACGGCTTGGTAAACTTCCTGTTCGTCGGCCGCATCGCGCCCAACAAGCGCATCGAGGATCACATCCGGCTGGCGGAGCACTACAAGCGGTATGTCGACGCCTACTATCGCTTCATCTTCGTCGGCCGCACCGACGCCGTGCCCGGCTACTTCAAGACGGTGCTGGCGCTGATGCGGGAGTACGACATGCCGCACGATCGCTTCTTCTTCACCGGCCCGGTGCCCGACGCCGACCTGGCGGCGTTCTACCGCCATGCCGACGTCTACATCTCGCTGAGCGAGCACGAAGGCTTCTGCGTGCCGCTGGTCGAGTCGATGGCCGCCGGCGTGCCGGTGCTCGCCTACGGCGAGGCGGCGGTGCCCGAGACGATGGGCGGCGCCGGCGTCGTCTTCACCCCCAAGGACCTCGAGTACGCGGCCGAGTGGCTCGGCGTGCTCGCCTACGACCAGGACGTCCGGCGCCGCGTCGTCACCGGCCAGCGCGAGCGGCTCGCCGATTTCGGCGACCATCGCACCGCGCGCGAGCTGGACGCCCTCGTCGCGGAGTTCGCCTGATGCAGCAGCCCACGCCGGTGTCCCCGGCGAGTCGCGGAGTCCACGCGTGAAGATCGCGCTCATCGTCCAGCGCTACGGCACCGACATCCTCGGCGGCTCGGAGTACCACTGCCGCCTGATCGCCGAGCGCCTCGCGGCGCGGCACCAGGTCGAGGTGCTGACCACCTGCGCCCGCGACTACATCACCTGGAAGAACGAGTACCCCGAGGGCGTCGATCGCGTCCGCGGCGTCGCCGTGCGCCGCTTCTGCACCACCGAGACGCGCGACATCGAGGAGTTCAACCGCTTCTCGGACTGGATCTTCAACTATCCGCACACCGACGCCGACGAGCAGGACTGGCTGCGGCGCCAGGGCCCGGTGGCGCCGGGCCTGCTCGAGCACCTGCAGCGCACGCATCGCAGCTACGACGTCCTGATCTTCTTCACCTACCTGTACGCGCCGACCGCGCTCGGCCTGCAGGTCGATCCATCGCGCAGCATCCTGGTGCCGACCGCGCACGACGAGCCGGCGATCAAGCTGCGGCTCTATCGCGACCTGTTCCGCAAGGCGAAGGCCATCGCCTACAACACCGACGTCGAGCGCCGGTTCCTGAACTCGACGTTCGACATCCGCGCCACCGCCGAGGCGACCGTCGGCTGCGGCGTCGACCTGCCGCAGAATCGCCCGCATCCCGGCACGCCCGAAGCTGCGGAGGCGGCCGCCGGCGACGACGAGAACTCGCCCGACAAGGGCTACGGCAACCGCCGCCGCATGCGCGGCCGCGGCGAGGCGTTCCGCCGCCGTCATCGCCTGCACGGGCCGGTCGCGCTGTACGGCGGGCGCATCGATCCGGGCAAGGGCTGCGAGGAGCTGCTGCAGTACTTCAACGGCTACCAGCGCGCGGGCGGCGACGCGATGCTGGTGCTGATGGGCGCCAAGCTGATGCCGCTGCCCGAGGATCCGTCGGTGCGCTTCGCCGGCATGCTGTCCGAGGCCGAGCGCGCCGAAGCGCTCGAGGCGGCCACCGTGGTGGTGGTGCCGTCGCCGCACGAGAGCCTGTCGCTGCTGGCGCTGGAAGCGATGGCCGTGGGCACCCCGATCCTCGTCAACGGCCGCAGCGACGTGCTGGTCGAGCACTGCCGCAAGAGCCAGGCCGGCCTCTACTACTCGTCCGAGGACGAGTTCACCGAGGCGCTGAAGATGCTGCTCGCCGACGATCGGCTGCGGGCGCAGATGGGCCGTAACGGCCGGCAGTACGTCAAGACCAACTACCGCTGGGACGTCATCATGCAGAAGTACGAAGGGTTGATGGCGGCGCTGAAGGGCTGACACCGTGACGCCGCCTGAGCTCGAATATCGGCTCCGGCCGGCCGAGCAGGTGCTCTGGTGGGGCCGTCCGGCCAGCGTGGCCCGGGCCGGACGGAACGACCTGGCGTTGCTCCCGATCCTGGCGATCGTCACGGCGACGTCCGCGTCGGCCCTCTTCGTGCCGCGGGGCTGGCATCCGGTGGTCGCGACCATCTTCCGTCTCGCCATCACGGCCTCGGCGATCTCGCTGATCGTCACCTACCTGACCATCATCGTGCGCCAGCGGCGGCAACGCTGCCACGCGATCACGCGCGATCGCGTCCTGGTGCTCGGCGGCTTCCGGGCGGGCGGCTTCCGCGCCGTTCCACTCGACACGGTGCGCGACGTGCAGCTGGAGGCGGACGCGACGGGCAGGGGCACCATCACCCTCGTCGTCGACGGCGGGCGGCACGCGGAGCTCGCGGACGTCGCCGACGCGCCGGCGGTCCACGACCTCCTGATCGCGGCAATCGAGGCCGCCAGCGGCCGTGCTACCCTACGCGCGATCCCGCCACTGCCATGACCCCCGACGGGCTTCCGCCCGACGCGGCCCGCGATTCGCTGCGACCTGGTCGCCGAACCTGGCGGCGCGAGGTGATCCAGGGGGTGACCCGGCGCATCGCCTTCGCCACTGTCCCGGCGCTGCTGCTGGCGCTCGTCGCCCGCAGCCTCCGTCATGAATGGGACATGGTCGCCGTGCAGACGGTGATGCTGGTGGCCCTCGCGGTGGCATTGTCGCCTCGGCTGCCGCCCCGCGCCCGCGTCGGCCTCCTCGTCGGGCTCATGCTGTGGGCGAACAGCTTCTTCATGGTCTACGCGCGGGCCATCCCCTTCCATGGGCTGCTGATGCCTGCGGCCGCCAGCTTCGCCGCGCTGATGGGCGGCACTCGCTGGGGTTGGTGGACACTGGCCATCGCGAGCGCGACGTGGCTGGCGCCGTGGGCGATGGCGGTCGCCGGGCTGCAGCCGCCGGTGGACGTCGTCTGGCCCAGCCAGTACTTCCGGATCTGGTTCTTCCACACGTCGCTGACGGCCGGCCTCGTCGCGACGATCGGACACGTGACGCGGCACCTCGAGGCGGCCCTGGAGCACAGCGACACGCTGATCGATCGGGTGCAGACCGAGGCGCGCGCGGTGCAGGCACTGGCCGGGCGGGTGCGCGAAGCCGAGGAGGACGAGCGGCGCCGGCTGGCGCGCGAGCTGCACGACGACTTCGGCCAGCGCCTGACCGCGCTGCGGATGAAGCTCCAGCTGTCGCGGCTCCGCCCCGACCAGCGCAGCACCGCAATCGACGACTGCATCTCCCTCTCCGAGGAGCTGCTGCACGACGTGCGATCGTTCGCGCGCGGCCTGCGGCCGCCGCTGCTCGACGAGGTCGGGCTGGGGCCGGCGCTGCAGGCGCTGATCGACGGCACCGTCGATCGCTCGGCGCTGGTGGTGACGCTCGACGTGCCGGAGCGGCTGCCACGCCTGCCGCCCTCGATCGAGCTGGCCGTCTATCGCGTCGTCCAGGAGGCGCTGGCCAACGTGCTGCGTCACGCGGGCGCGAGCCGGCTGTCGCTGGCGGCGCGCAACGACGGCGGTGAGCTGGCGGTGTGGCTGATCGACGACGGCTGCGGCTTCGATCCCGGACAGGCGGGCGGCGCGATACCCGGCCAGCATCTGGGGCTGGTCAGCATGCGCGAACGCGCGGCGTTCGCCGGCGGCAGCCTCGACGTCGACTCGGCACCCGGGCGGGGCACGGCGGTCTGCCTGCGCATTCCGCTGGCGTCCTCGGCACGGGCATCGCCGGGGCCGGAACCGGCGGTGGCGTCGTGAGCCACACGGTGCTCCTCGCCGACGATCACACGCTCGTGCGCGCCGGGCTGCGGGCGCTGCTCGAAGGGCTGCCGGAGGTCTCGACGGTGCTCGAGGCCAGCGACGGACGCGAGGCCCTCGAGACGATCGCGGCGCACCACCCGGCGGTCGTGCTGATGGACATCGCCATGCCCGGCCTCAACGGGCTCGAGGCGGCGGCGCTCGTGTCACGCGAACATCCCGGCACGCGCACGATCGTCCTCTCGATGCACGGCACTGACGCCTACGTGCTGCAGGCGCTGCGGGCCGGCGCCGCCGGCTATCTGCTGAAGGACGCCGCCGTCGCCGAGCTGCCGCTGGCGCTGCGGGCGGTGCTCCGCGGCGAGATTTACATCAGCAGCGCCGTCTCACGGGTGGTCGTCAACGGCTTCCTGGCCGTGATGGCCTCGGCCGATGCGCCAGGGCGGAGCCCCGTCGACGCGCTCAGCGGACGGCAGCGGGAGATCCTGCAGCTCATCGCCGAAGGGCGGTCGATCAAGGAAATCGCGTTCACGCTCAAGCTGAGCGTCAAGACCGTCGAGACCCATCGCCGCCAGGTGATGGAGCGGCTGCAGATCTTCGACGTGCCCGGTCTCGTCCGCTTCGCGCTCCGGCACGGGATCGTCCAGGAGTAGCGCTGGCGCAGCCGCCCCTCAGGCATTGGCGCATTGCGGCCTGACCCCCGCGCCGCCGCATCATCCGCAGGTGGATCCCAGCGACTCTTCCTGCCTGCCGCGGGTGCGGCCATGACCGTCCTCGAGTGCGTCGACGCCGGACTCTCGCGGCAGAACACCGACAAGCCCAGGCCGACGGACACCAGGGTCGCGGCGATCGCGTCGGTGCCCGCCGCTCGCTCCCGTTTCCGCGCTTCGCTCGACCGGCTGGCCGCCCTCATGCGGCCGCTGATGGGCGGTTCCGGCGACACGGGACGCCCCACGCAGCCGTTGGGTCCGGACGCTGACCCGCAGCTGCGCCGCGCCCAGACGCTGGCGCTCGCCGGCCGTCTGGCGACCGGGCTCGTGCACGACTTCAACAACGCGCTGCTGGTGGCCGTTGCCAGCCTCGACCTGATCGCCGAGGCGGCCCACGACGCGGCGCTCGTCCAGGAACAGGCGCAGGCGGCGTCGGACGCCCTGCGGCGCGCGTCCGACGTGGCCCGGCAGCTGATGATCGTGGGCCGGCCCGACGAGGGATCGCGGCGGGAAGTCGACCTGGGCGACATCGTGCGGGCCACCACGATGCTCGCCGAACCACTGACCCGCCCCGGCATCGAGCTCTCGGTGTGCCGCCCGCCGCACGCGCTGCCCGTCCAGGTCAATCCAGGCCAGATCGAGCGGGCGATCCTGAACCTGTGTCTCAACGCGCGCGACGCCATGCCGGACGGCGGCACGCTGCACATCACGACGCGGACGGCGATCCGCTGGGTCGCCCGCGACGATGGCGGCCGCGGGCGCTTTCCCGTGACCTATGCGGTGGTGGACGTGTCGGATACGGGGCCCGGCATCCCGCAGCGCCTGCACGACAAGGTTTTCGAGCCGTTCTTCACCACCAAGCCGGCCGGCCAGGGCAGCGGCCTCGGGCTGGCGATGGTGCGCGAGACCGTCGTGGCGCACGGCGGGCTCGTCGAGTTGACGAGCGATCCGCTGGGCACGACCGTCCGCATCCTGCTGCCGCTGTGCTGATGGCGCGCCGCGGCCGGCGGCGCGGTCAGCGCTGCGGCCAGCCCGGCCGCACGACGCCCAGCACGATGAGGGCCGGGACCGGCATGACGAACACCGCGGCGGCCCACGTCGCGCGGGCGCGGCGGGTGAGCGCCCGGTGCCAGAGCCAGTAGAGCCCGCTGCCGGCCATCGCGGTGTAGATCACGAGCACGGTCACGAGCTCGGTCACGGAAATCTGCATGCCTCCTCCTGCGCTGAAGCGTTACTTACTTAGATGAACGTCTACGCACCGAAGTTCCGAACACGGTGATCCTCCGGGACCGGTTTGGGACCAACCGGCCGGCGGCGCG
>Ga0070664_100003837_pt1 | contig 12137 bp, 13 predicted proteins | sample KBSC73metaG_FD_65863 | JGI IMG/M metagenome (GOLD analysis project Ga0070664, IMG submission 65863) | Corn rhizosphere microbial communities from Kellogg Biological Station, Michigan, USA - KBS C7-3 metaG | ecosystem: Host-associated > Plants > Roots > Rhizosphere > Soil ... | reverse complement strand
CCCTCTTCTCTGACCAGTGTTAGCTGATACGTCATATTGAGGTATTGCATCAACCGTTCTGCTGTCTCCGGACTTTGGCATCGAAACAAAACAATTGCGCCATTAATCGCCATCGCACGCTCCAGATAACGGCGTGCGGTATTCGGAAATGAATCGCTGTCTGAGATAATCGCCGTAGCCAAGCCTTCGCGACCAGTAATTTCTATGGTGCGGTCGATGGACTTTTCGACGGCGGGTGTGATGCGCGGCTTTTTGTCCGTATCGTAGAGCAGCAATGAAACGATAAACGGCACAGTGCGTCCGTCTGCGGTGGTAGCGTAGTAAGCTGGTACAGCTTCCAGGTAATGTCGTTCGCGCATGGTTATTTCATATAGATTGGCATCTGGAATTAGCTGTGTTCGCTCTGGTCAGGTTATTCAGTTTTTCCGTCATGGTTTCCCCTCAAACCTTACTTCCGTTCTTCGAATTCAAAATCGACCTTTCCAGTCGCAGCGTTGAGCTTGAGCTTCGCAGAAAACCTGCGGCCGGACTTGTTTACGAAGCCTGTGAGCAAACCCGTATGGCCCTTTCCAATCAGATTCTCAGCCTCAGAAGGTGATAATTTTCGGCTGGCGATCTCAGACCAGACCTTAAATTCACAAGCAGTGCATGCATATGCTTTACCCCGCATTTCAATTGGAGAACCGCATGCCGTTCTCGGACAGACTGCCGTGATGCGCTTAGTTTCACTGTCGGCTGAGGTGTGATCGTCGTACTCAAACTCAACCTTACTGTTCTCAGCATTGAAACGCAGCTTTGCAGAGAATTTCTTTCCCAAACGGCTGGTAAAGCCAGAAAGGACAGAAGTTTTACCATCCTTCAGCAAGGTTTCGACCTCGGCGTCAGAGAGTCGCCTACCAGCAACCTCATTCCACAACTTGAAATCACAGCCGGCGCACTCGTAGAAACGTCCATTAACGGTGATGGTTGCTGAACATTTCCGACATGGCGTCGCCAGTTGCTTGGCGAGCGGAGCGGGAAGTGCATCGGCCTTCGCCCGAATAATGTCAACGATGCTGGTCGAGAGATCCGCTATTTCACTCATGAACATGCTACGTGTGTACTCCCCTCTCTCCATCTGCAACAGTTTTTGCTCCCACTCCCCTGTCATTTTCGGCGATACCAGAAACTCAATCCCGCTCTCTTCGAGAAAGGAAATCAACTCCATTGCCTTCGGCGTCGGCACTAACTCCCCTTCGTTGCGCACCAGGTAGGGCTCTTTGTGGTTTCCCTTCTTATCACGGTCCTCAAGCAGTCCCTCTATGATTGAGGCGCGAATGGCCGGCCTGCCAAGCCCTGTTGCCTTCATAATGTCGCGGATGTCCTTATCGTCAACCTGGCGCCCAGCGTGCTCCATCGCCGACAACAAGGTATCCTCGGTGTAGCGCTTCGGCGGCTTGGTCTTCAGTGCCTTCAGCTCGATCTTTTCGTTAGAGACAGCCTCGTTCGGTTCAACCTTGCAGAGCGTCAAAGCACCATTGTCATCGTCGGACTGGCTGCCGTAAACGGCAAGCCAACCAGCGTCGAGTAAAACCTTTCCAGACGTACGGAAAATCTCATCCGCGACCAATGTAGTTCGAATTGTCTTTTCATATTTTGCAGGTGGATAGAACACCGCGATAAATCGGCGCGATACCAGGTCATAGATCTTTTGCTCATCTGCGGACAATTCCATGGGCTGCTGCCCGGTGGGTACGATGGCAAAGTGGTCGCTGATGGCGGCATCATTAAAGATGCGCTTGTCGGGCCGCACCCATCCATGATCAATAACGCGTTGCGCTTCATCTGCAAGCGCTGTACCGGCGAAGCTGGCCAGCGTGGCAACTGCTGTCTCAAGATAGTCTTCTGGTAACGCGCTTGAATCCGTCCGTGGATAGGTAGTTGCCTTATGCTTTTCATAGAGGGCTTGCGCAATGTCTTGCGTCTTTTTCGCAGAGAACTTAAAGCGCTTGTTTGCTTCTCGCTGTAGCGTCGTCAAGTCGAACAAAGCCGGCGCTTCACGCTTTTCCGGCTTTGATTCGTCAATGACTGTGCTGGGAACAACTCCATTGCATTTGGCAACAATCTCTTGCGCCTTGCTTCTCTCGAAAAAACGTACACAATCCTGATCCTCGCTGCCTACATCCCCACTTTCCTTGATCCACTTGGCGGTGTAGGTGCCAGCTGCAGAGCGGAACGTACCATGTATTTCCCAATAATCCTGCGGCACAAATGCAGTGATTTCTCGCTCCCGCTTCACAGGCATCGCCAAAGTCGGGGTCTGGACACGTCCAACAGTCGATACTTCGAAGCGTTGTGTCTGTCGTTCACGTAGCGCACTGGTCGCGCGCGTGCCGTTGATGCCGACAATCCAGTCTGACTCTGCACGACACAAAGCTGCATCAGCCAAGTTGTCATACTCGGTGCCGGGGCGCATCGTGTCGTACGCCTTGCAAATTGCCGAGGAAACCATGGACTGAATCCACATGCGTTTGGTTGGTTTACTGGAGTTCACCTTTCTATAAATCAGACGGAAGATCAGCTCGCCCTCCCGTCCTGCATCGCAGGCATTCACCACGTCCTTGACGTCATCCCGGCTCATCAATTTTTTAAGAATGTCAAACTCCTTTGAGCAGCCATCGCCTACTTCAAGCGTGAAAAATTTGGGAATGATCGGCAACGCCGGTAGTTTCCATGCTTCTTTCGTGTCGGCTTCTGGAACGGTCAGTTTCACCAAATGTCCCCTTGCCGGCGCGACGATTGCATCATCACGCTCGTAATAGCCACTGCATTTAGTGAACCCCCCAAGGGCCTTGGCAATGTCAGCCGCAACAGACGGCTTTTCCGCAACAATCAATGACTTATCCATTTCATTCCTCATATCGGTGACACAGTTTCACTGAGCCAGGAGCGGCTCTATGCGAATGCACGTCGCTTGCTTTCGTTTCGTATTATAGCTACTATACGGAATAGAGAAAGCATTATGCAACATAGAAAAAAGGATGAATTCATGATTCCGATGCCTGCTGACGCGCCGCCTGTGCCAGCCTGCATGATCCAGGCAGCAATCGATTACTCACTACCACTGCGAGGATTGGTTGCGGTGTGGCTTACGGAAGGGGGGCGTCTTGGCACTGAGAGCAAAAACAAAAACGGCTCCACGGATTACGGGCCGATGCAAATAAACACTGTGTGGGCTGACCGGTTGCAGACCAAATTCGGCGTGACTAGGCAAATGCTGACATATGACTTTTGCTGGTCAGTACGCGCTGGTGCCTACATTCTCCGGCACGAAATCAATCAGGCTGGAGGCAGCTTTTGGGATGGCGTCGGCCACTACCATTCGCGCACGCCGCAATACAAGTATCAGTACATCCAACGCGTCTATCAAAACTCTTTGAAATTCTGAGGTGAAACATGAGCGGATTGCGAGAAAACAAGCATGACGATATGGGGTTAATCCACCTGGGAATGATCGGGTTGGCGGCTGGCTTCGTGTGGTTCCTCTGGTATTCGTCACATGAGGACATCACGTACTACGGTCTGAAATTGGCTTGGTATCAACTCGCCATTTTCGACTGGCCGGTCTTGCCCAATGCGATACACCATTGGCGACAAGATGCTGCCTATCTTGCATCGAATCCAGGTACGGTCACATTCGATCAGTTCTTAAGCGTAATGAACAAAACCGGCTACCTGTTTGTCTGGATACCATTTTTGTTGTCTCTGCGTGCCATCAAGATCGCGGTCCAGCACAAGGCGAATCTCACACGCCGTAAAGTCACGGTGCAAACTTTGCCGTGGATTATGTCAAAGCATTCTCCCGCGATTATCCCCACGCTTTATTACGGCGATAAGGAAACCTTATTGCTTAACGTAGACCCGGAAGAACACCGCAGCGCGATCAATCCAGAGGAATGGGTTGAAAAGCATGGTTTGCTCGTGAATGGCAATCTTGACCGCGTCCGCTGCCGTGAATTGTTCATCGCGGATCTCGGAAAGAAAGTCATTTCCCTTGATGAGTTAACTGCTCATGAAAAGGCACTATTTGCCGTGTTTGGTGCGCGTCTCTTCGCAGACGGGAAAGATCGAAAAAAGGCACAGGAACTACTCGACGATTTGAACCGGTCTTGTCACACGCACACATGGAACGGATTAAAGGGCTATCCAGACCTCTCGCTGGCAACCAAGGCTTTCGAAAAATATGCGCGGCATCCAGATGCCACGGGATGGCACGCCAAGCACCCGTACCCGCGTACATTGCTGCATTCGATGCACAAAGCTGCTTTGCTTTCTGGCAGGCTCTCTTCATCTCACTTCCGCTGGCTGAAAGGTATGGACCGCCCATTATGGTACGCGCTTAATACCACCGGACGAAAAACACCCTTTCTTGAATCAACCGCTGTATTCACTCAAGCGCTGTGGGAAGACTTCGCATTTGACAATGGCTATCGGCTGACCGAGCCCTGCCTCGATGAGGCAATCGACGCAGTGGAAAACTATCTCATCAAGATTGGCCTGATGGCCCCCCGTAAAAACAAGGAGTGATCCGTGAAAAGCAATGACATCATCAAGCCGTATGAGAACTCGTTATTCGTGCAGTTCTGCGCTACCGGCGAACTGAAAATTATGAACACAGTTCGACTCGATCATGGCGTGACGTTCAACCGCAAAGGTAATGGCATCGAAGCGCGATACCACGACAGCAAGGGCGAGTCGATTTTGATTGATTTGTTCGCCAATGATTCGTTGTCCGCCATGGCTTTTCAACGTCTGCAAAAAGCCGTAGCTCGCTATGCGCGCTATCGGCGTCTAGCATCCTTCTGCAAAGGCGTAGTCAAATGGGGGGTAGCGCCTCTTGTACTTTGCTTGCTTGCTTTGGCAGTCAATATGGCGGCGACCCGCTCTCTTGGCGGAAATTCGACGGGCGCTGCGCCGATGGTTCCGCTGCCATCCAATCTAGGGGCATTGCAGCAGCCTGGCATGCCGGCGCCGCGTACAGCAGTAACCAGTCCTGCCGAATTGGCCAAGGCGATGGCCGATGGCGTCAATGCTGGGAAATTCTCTGTTCAATTATCCAAGGGCAACAAAGGTACGTTCTATGTTTTCTCGGACCCTTCGTGCTCGCACTGCCGAGAGCTTGAGCCGGAGCTGACCAGGTTGGCAAAAGACTACACAATCCACATCTTCCCGGTGTCAGTCATCGGCGGCGATGTGTCGCTGCAGCGTGTCACGAAACTTTTGTGCGCGAAGCCTGATGCGCGCGCCACTCTCTGGAAAAAAATCGTTGGTGACGATGATCTGCAGTTGACACCGTGCGATGAAGGTTTATCTGCCGTTACCGCAAACAATCAAATATTCCGCGTGATGCGTTTTGCTGGCACGCCGACGATCATCAATGCAGCAGGCGTAGAACTTCCAGACTCCATCCAGAACACGGCGGATGCGATTGGTCAATGGATGATGACAACTGCCTCAGATAAAAAATAAGAAACCGCATGCATTGAGGACTGGAATGAGCATCAATCCACATCACGAGATAGATCAGTCAAAGCTGACGCGCGACACGCGCTCGATGGAAGAACGGTTTTTCAGTGCTTTTTTTCGTCCATCGAATTTTCGTAATTTTCTGTTCGCATTCATCGCCCTGCAGCTATATTTGCCAGCTCTATGGCCGGTGTGGGTTTTACTGCTGTGGATTCTGGGCATGTCGTTTCAGGACCAGAAGTTCAAGATGCCACTGCGCATGCCAAAGGATGTCGGCGGGCTCGATCGCTCCGACTACTACGAAGAGCTGGTCGAAGAGAACCTGTTTTGGGGTCTGGTGCGCAAGTCACGTGTTTTGCGCAAGCTGATCGTCGCCGGCGGCATTCTCTACCTCGGCTACCTCCGCTCGCCGAATCTGCACGATCAAGGCCGCGAACTATGGCTGACCAACTCTGATGCGCGGACTCATCTTTTCCTTGATGGCACGACAGGTAGCGGCAAATCAGAAAGCTTAATGGGGTTGTTCTTCAATGCGATCTGCTGGGGCTCAGGTGCGTGCTATGGCGATGGGAAGGCTGACTCGAACCTGGCGTTCTGCCTTTGGTCACTGTCGCGCCGGCATGGCCGCGAAGACGATTTTCTGATCCTGAATTACCTCACCGGTGGAATGGACCCGTTCCAGCGCATCGTCGACCACGAGGAAGGCCGCTTTGCCGGTAGCGTCGAACTCGCCCAGTCAAACTCGATGAATGCTTTCGCCGAGGGTGCGGCGGATTTCCTCTTGCAACTGATGGCATCACTGCTGCCTCGTGCATCCGGCGACGGCGCGCAGTGGCAACAGAAAGCACTGAACATGATTGATGCCTTGCTGCGCACGCTATGCTACAAGCGGGCCAAGGGTGAACTGGACATCTCGATTGGCGTCATTCGTCACTACCTCGCACTGCAAAACCTGGTGCAGTTCTACATAGAAGGCCGCGAAGGCAAGATTCCCGAGCTGGCATTTTTGCCAATCAAGGCGTATTTCGAGACAGGCTTGCCTGGTTTTAATCCTGCGCAGGCACACGATCCAACACAATGGGACCCGGAAGTCTTCAACCAGCACGGCTATCTGACCGGTCAGTTCGCGCGCACCTTGTCGATGATGATGGATACCTACGGCTTCATCTTTGCCGACAAGTACCCCGAAATAGATATGCTCGACGTGCTGCTGAACAACCGCCTTCTGGTCGTAATGATTCCATCATTGGAGAAGTCGGCATCGGAAGCGGCATCGCTCGGCAAGCTGTACATCTCGTCGATTCGGCTGATGATGGCGCAAAACCTGGGCTACCGGCTGGAAGGGACGAAAGATGAGGTTCTGGATTCCAAGGCCAGTAATTCGCCATATCCCTCCATCATCATCAGCGACGAACTTGCATATTACTTTGCCGAGGGTATCGCAGTGATGTTTGCGCAGGCCAGATCACTGAATTTTATGATGGTTGCTGCTGTGCAAGACGTGCAAGGTTTGAAGCGCGGCGAAGCGAGCGAGGAGTCCGCCTCGATGATCGCCAACACCAAGGTCAAATGGACACTTGCGCTGGAAGACCCGGAAGACACGTTCGAGCTCATTAAGAAAGCCGGTGGAGATGCTTATTACAGTGTGCTGTCTGGCCACGATGCGACGACAGGTACGTTCTCTACTTCCTACCAGGCGCAAAGCGTGGCAAACATCGAGCGCAAGGAGCGCATCACGCTTGGCGAACTGAAGAGCCTCAATTCCGGCGAGGGGCTGGTCATTTTCAAGGATGCGGTCATTCCCAGCGCGTCGTTCTATATCCCGGATGAGCACAAGAAAACGTCGAAGCTCAGGGCTCGCATCAATCGTTTTCTGCAAGTCGAACGGCCACAGTTCAAACGTCTTCCGCGAAGTGCGGAAAAGATCAACGGCCAGGATCTGCAGTCAGCCGATTACATATTTGCCCAGCTTCGTCGCGGGGAAAAGCCGTATTACCCGTCGCTCGATGATCCCATCTTGTCATCGGTCGTATCGGCTGCCGCCCACATGAACGACATTCAGCGCTTCTCGGTCACCCCGACCGAACGCGGAATTGTCCTGTTTGAAGCTGCACGCAAGGCGTTGAAACAGGCCGAAGCAGCCGGCCGCACCGGCTATATGCATGAACCGCGACACGACGATCCAGTCGAGCTAATGCCTGACGAATTGGACGACGACATTCCTGAATCCGCCTTTGATGACTGAGGAAAGAACAATGACACAAATTCTAATCGGTGACGATTTCTGGAAATTCCGCAATGAGAATGTTCGGCAGCCAGTATTTTGGCGAGAGTCCGTCGTGTCAAACCATCATGTCGGTGTTGCTGGAACCTCTGGCGCCGGCAAGACGCATTGGATTCGCCAATTTGTCGCTGGCATGCCTGAAGAGGTGGAAATTGACATTTTTGACTACCACGGCGATATCGAGATTGCCGGCGCAAAGACAGTCCTTTTCAGCGAATCTACGCGCTATGGCTACAATCCGCTCGTTCTTAACACCGATCCTCACTACGGGGGCGTCAGACGGGCAGTCAATGATGTAGTCGAGGCAATCAACAGCACCTCTCGCCAGCTTGGCGGCAATCAGGAGGGCGTGCTGCGTCACTTGCTGACTGATTCGTACATGATGAAGGGTGTCTTCGCTGATAACCCCCGTACATGGAACAAGCGTGAAGCGTCCGAGGCCGAGGTGCGAGAGATGATGGAAGCGCGTGATTGGGCCGCGCTGCGAGAAGTCTATCCTACCCTGGGAGATGTCATCAGCCTTGCCAAGAGGAAGCTGAAGGCGCTCTGGATGGGCATTGAAGACAAGGACAATGGGCGACAAGCATTGAGCGCATTCGACGAGTATTGCCGAACGATGGCTGCGTTAAATCAGCTTCGCATGAAGCTCAACAAGTCCGGAGCAAAAAGCGACGAGGATATCGAGCGCCTGCAGAAGCGTCTGGACTCCACGAGAGAAAAGGCATTCGAAACGCATGCGACGTTCCTCAATAGCCTCGAAAGCGGGCGCGAGTTCGAAGAGGCGATGAAGTACAACAGCAAGGACGTTCTGCTGAGTGTGATCACCAGGCTGGAGAATCTCAACGCGACTGGCATCTTCAATCCTAATCCCCCGCCATTCGGTAATGCACGTATCCGGCGCTACATCCTCAAGCCGCTCGCACAGTCTGAGGACGAACTGAAGATGTTCGTTCGCTTCCGCATGCGGGCAATCATCCGCGAAATGATGCAGCGTGGCGAGTCGGGAGGAAAGCTGCGTCGTGTAATTGTGCTCGACGAATCGAAGAAGTTCAATGACGAAAATGCCAGCAACCCAATCAATGTGGTGGTCAACGAGATGCGTAAATTCGGCCTAGCAATTCTTCTTGCCGGCCAGTCGCCTGCGCATTTCAGTTCCGACTTCATCAAAAATGCCGGTACGCTGCTGCTGCTGAACCTGGCCACGGCAGACTGGGACGAAGCAGCCCGCAAGCTGAAGATCGATGTGAAAGACCTGAAATATCTGAAACCGCAGGAAACCGGCGCAGTACGAATGCTTGAAAAAGGACAATCTGCAACGTTCAGGCAGGTGCGGTTTAGCTAACCAGCCTACTGCGAATAAGAAACCGGTAGTGACTCAATAGTTTAAGAGGAAAAAATGGAAAACACAGGTTATAGCACGTTCATTATTGATGGCCCCGGCATCACTGGAATGGGATTGAATTCGCGTATGGTGATGGAACAACATATGCAAGCAGGCGGATCATTTATCTATGAAGTAACCGGAGATGGTTTCCTAAAATTCCCGGAGCGGATGTGGCCAGGACGCGGACTTGAAGGGAAAAAGGTACGCTTGGACGGCACAATCGTCGATTAACCACCAAAGAAATGAAAACGTAAACAGACTTTTATATTCGACCGAATAACTATCAAGGTATCGAGATGAATAACGTTCCTATGCCTGTCAAAACGCCGCTGCTGGATACCGTGAAGTTAATGCTGCCTTATATGTTTGCTATGTCTCTTGCATTGAATGTGGTATTCGGCGTGGCTCTCTACAAAATCGGCTCAGCCATAAAGGCAATCGGATCGGTTGGTAAAAGCGCCGCATCCTTCGTTGACGATCACCCTGTAATAGAACGATCAACTGAACTGGAAAATTGCAAAATTACCGTCACAAAGTATCAGGCCGCGCAGCAGCAAGGAGGACGAATATATTGGGGTTCCAAAATCGATTCTTGTGGTCCGGCGACCCCTGCATCACCGTGAAGCATAAGCATGGAGCAATTCGATATATGGCAATGATATTCACCATTGGTAGCGAAACGATTCGCGCGCATGACGATTATTTCGAAAATAGATACCGTGATTATTCTGGAATTGGATTCGGAGATGCCCCTTTAGATGCCGTCAAATCCTTCATTGATGCTGACCTAGATGAATTGGAGGTAATGGGTACAAGTGACGTTGTTACGGAGTGGGAGCGCGACTTATCAAATGTTGGCTTCGCTCTTTATAAAGGCAGGAAGCGAGGCGTCGATACGGTTAACGTGTCGGCGTTTGGTTCGCAGTAACGTGGTGTGAGACTCTTGTGGCGGACTTTATTATTGAAAGATCCTACACATCATCAATTTATACGGCTGGCAGGATGCGTCGGTAGCAGCTCCAAGGCACAGAAATTTTCGAGAAAACCAGCTATTGCAAAAACTACTAGGGAAAAGAACCAGATGAAAATCGAAGAAGCCAAAAAGAGATTCGGAGAGAAATTGTCCGAAATTGAAGACATGCGCGAGCTTCTTAATGCGCACTATTTGCGACTTGAAGAGGCAGTTTCCCGCGCAACATTAGACGATATTCAGAACTATTACGCTATGTGTCACGGAATGTTACCAGAGGACGTAGTGGGCGACTCTCGGTTTCCGTGGCATCCTAAATATCAATACGGAGACGCCGCTAAATGTTGTGAAAACTGCCAAGAATTGGAAATGGCGATTACGGTAAATATCACTAGCATGGATTTACCGATAGCGAAGTGGTTTCCAGCGCTTGCGCGTGCGGGAATTCCGCAAGAAGACATTGAACCACCGACTCAGACGGAATTGGATGCTCAGGACAGAAAGGATCTTGCAACGGTCCTTGGAGTTACTGAAGAAGAGATTTCGGACGCCGCTCTAGCCGATTTGCGTCATGGTCCGCATGATCAGGCTGTGCGCGAACGTTGGGCGAAGAAATCATGGCTTAACTCGAATCAATCACTATGAGTGCAGCGCGGCCTGTTGCCGAAGCAATCAGCACTACGAACGGTGTCAGCTTTGACAGTCTTGAACAGCGTTTCATGCTGATCGCACTGCCTGGGGTTTTTGTCACCGGCGAAATGCTTGATTGGGAAACCCCTACCGGCGGGTATCTGTTCAACGCCTGCTTCGCTACAGGTTTATGCGCAGGACTAGGAGTTCGAGACTGGCTCCAACTCATTCAGGGTTCCGTATAACGTACAATATTTTGTACTATAGAAATGCAAAGCAGGAGTGAAAATGGGAATCTCTGCAAGCGATACCGTATCGCTCTCGCAAGCGTGTGACAATCTTTCCGAATTGGCTGAACAGGTCAAAGCCGGCGCGGAAAAAATCATTACCAAGAATGGCGAGAGTTATGTCGCGCTGATCGATGCGCAACGTCTCGACTACTATCACCAATTGGAGCGCGAACATATCCAACTGCTGCTGACCGATGAAGCCACCAAGGAGCTCGATGATGTGGCTGCCGGCCAGGTAAAGGATGCTCGAATGGTAATCAATGCATTGAGGCGTCGCCGTGGCGCTTGAAGCTGGTGCCGGTCCGACCATGGACCAAAATAGCACCGTCAAACTCACCGCACATTTCGAGCGGAACCTTGGCAACGTTGAGCAGTTCCTTAATCAGGCGATGGAACTATTGTTCGTTAACACACTAATGCATTGGCAGTTGCTACACCACCCGAAGACTTTTTTCTCGTGCCCTTGCTGATGGCGCTGTATCCACCTTCTTTTTCCGCAATTCTGGCGGATCGAGCGTAATCCGAATAGTAGGATTGAGCCGACAGGTCGCCTCCTGAATTGCGTTCCAATTCCTGAACGGCACAACGCCAATGGTCAAAGGTTTTTCACTAATGGTCACTTTAGCGGGATATGCAATGACCTTCATATGCTCCCAGCCTGGCTCATTCATCATTGCAGTGATGAGTTCCGGCCGCTGCATGATGAGTTGGACTGGTTTGGAAAGGTCGTTTTCGTCAAAATCAGCACCGTCCTGCTCAAGGCGCTTTTCCAGGATATTTTGCAGTTCATCCATCATTTTGCGCGATATGCGCTGGAACGTGATGAAATCATGCTGGCCAAGATCCTCCGGCTTCATCACTAACGGATTCTGCTTCTGGTCGAGTTTCACCAGAAAATCAATCACCGTGAACTGGAGGCGGTTTTTGTCGGCGTAGGCACGCGCAGCCATAAACCCATCCTGCTTGCTTTGAAAACCGTATAAAGCGGGAAAAGCACCTGGAATGGGGCCTTTTGTAGGCAAGCTACAATCTTTCAAGGCGATCACACGCGGCGCGGCATTCTCATAAAAATAC
>Ga0070664_100003835_pt1 | contig 12139 bp, 7 predicted proteins | sample KBSC73metaG_FD_65863 | JGI IMG/M metagenome (GOLD analysis project Ga0070664, IMG submission 65863) | Corn rhizosphere microbial communities from Kellogg Biological Station, Michigan, USA - KBS C7-3 metaG | ecosystem: Host-associated > Plants > Roots > Rhizosphere > Soil ... | reverse complement strand
TCGATGGACGAGCTGCTGGCGACGCTGTCGGACCTGCGCGCCGCGGGCTGCGACATCGCCACCGTCGGCCAGTACCTCCAGCCGTACGAGAGGCGCCTCCCGGTCGAGCGCTACTACACGCCGTCGGAGTTCGACTCGATCCGCGCGGCCGGCGAGGCGATGGGCTTCGCGCGCGTCGAGGCCGGACCGCTCGTCCGCTCGTCGTACCACGCGCGGCGCGCGCTCGGCGGCTCTCCGGCATGAGGACGACGAGCCTCGTCGCCGCGGCGGCCCTCGCCGCGGCCCTCGCCGGCGGTCTGCCCGCGACCCCGGCCGGCCAGAACCGCGAGGCGAAGCTCGTCGAGCAGAAGAAGCCCGTCTATCCGGAGACGATGACGAAGGCGCTCCGCCAAGGCAACGTCATCATCCTCGGGCGCGTGGACAAGGAGGGCCGCCCGGTCGGCCTGCAGGCGATCACCGCCTCGCACCAGGACTTCGTCCAGCCCGCGCTCGACGCGGTCTCGCAGTGGCGATTCCGTCCCGCTCTGCGCGACGGCGTTCCGATCGAGGTGTTCCTGAACGCCGGCGTCCGATTCCGCCTCGAGGGCGATCGGCGCGGCGAGATCGGGCTGCCGGTGCTCGGAGACCTCGCGGTTTCGCCGGCGGACGACCAGGGGAAGAAGACGGCGCCGGAGGGCTTCCCGATCCGGCGGGGCAAGGACCCGGCCGTGCGCGCGGAAGCCTCGCTCGACGTGCCGCCGAAGGACCAGCCGCGAACTCTCACGGTGAAGGTCGAGGCGGTGTCGCCGTCGCAGCGCCACATCCCCATCTTCCAGCCGCCGGTCGCGGTTCCCGCGAAGGCGTCCGAGGTGAAGTTCCCCGTGGTCGCCCGGATCGGCTCGGACTGGGAGGAGGGCGTCTGGCTGCTGCGCTTCATCATCGACGGCCAGGGCGCGGGCGGCGGACAATTCTGGCTCGCCGACGACCCGTCCAGGTTCGACTTCCGCATCCCGACTCTCGGCCCGTGACGCGCCGAGCCGCCGGGGCCGCCGCCGCGGCGCTCCTCTTCGTCGCCGGGCTCGGCGGCTGCGCGAGCGGCGCCTCGACCGCGGCGGCTCCGGCCGGACCGGCGTGTTCCGACTTCGCTCCGCCGCAGCGCCTCGGGATCGCCAACCCCCCGGTGCCCGACTCGTTCCTCGCGGCGCGGATCGGCGGCGAGGTCGTCGACGAGGTCGTCGTCGGCGCCGACGGCGCCGTCCGCGCGGTGCGCTCGGTGCGCGCGAGGTTTGCCGAGCTCGCGCCCTACGCGCAGGCGGCCCTCCAGAAGACGCGCTTCACGTCCGCGTCCATCCAGGGCAACAAGGTCGCGTCGCGCGTCCTGGTCTCGACGCTCGTGGGAGTGGTCCGGCCCGCGCGCAAGGAGCCGACCTTCGACACAGTCTGGGCGTTCGTCCCCGCCGGCCAGTCGCGCGAGGCGCAGTGGCAGTTGCGCGACGGCGTCTCGAGCCTGACCCTGGCCGTGCGCGTCGAGAATCCGATGCCGGGCGGCGGCGAGGTCGTGGCCAGGGCGCCCGACGGCGCGGAGCGGTCGCTCTGGAAGCTCGCCGTTCCGGCGCCGCCCGCCGACCTGCGCGAGACCGTGAGCACCGGCAGGTTCTTCCACAGGACCGGCGACTACCGCATCGAGCTGCGCTCCGGCGGCAAGACGATCGCGTTCACCACCCTGACGGTCGCGGATTCGTACGAGACGGCGATCGTCAACGCGTGCGAGCCGCTCAAGAAGTGACTGCGCGCTCCGGGACGTAGGGGCGGCCCCTGCGGCCGCCCCCCTCGATGCAGCTGACGCGGCCGATGCCTCGGCGTGAGGGGGCGGGGCCAGCCCCGCCGCTACCAACGGGGGAAGGGACCGTGCACAAACAGAAAGGCCGGGGTTACGGCCCCGGCCTGCACGCGATACCTCGTCTTCCCGGTGGCGTCAGTGTCGCACGGCGGCGGTCGTCGTGTCGAGCGGCTCGGCGGCGTCCTTCGAGAAATCCCGGACGTCCTTGAAGGGCGTCTCCCGGTCGGTGAAGTCCGGCCGGTAGTACTTATTCGACGTTTCCAGCTCCTGCTCGAAGCCGTTGGAAAAGCCCAGCTCCTCCATCGCCGCCCGCGCCTCGTCCCACTCCGCCGGCGTGATGGAGCGGTCGAGCGCGGCGTACCGCTCGTCTCTGGCCGCCCGGTGGATCGGGTAGTACTGGGCCATCAGCGAGATCGCCACGCGCGGCGAAAGCGTCTCGGCGATCCACGTCAGAGTTTCGCGCACTCCCGCGACTCCGTGGGGCAGCACGAGCAGCCGGACCACGAGACCGCTCTTGAGCAACCCGTCCTCCTCGTCGAGCTCCAATCGCGAGCCCTTCTGGCGGTACATCTCGAGCAGCGCGTCCCGGGCGCGAGCGGGATAGTCGGGCACCTTCGAGTAGAGCGAGCCCGCGGCGTCGTCGGCGTACTTGAGGTCCGGCAGGTAGACGTCGACGACGCCGTCGAGGAGCCGCAGCACCTCGACCGAGTCGTAGCAGTTCGTGTTGTAGACGATGGGCACCGTCAGACCGTTCTGCGCCGCGAGCAGCACGGCCTTCGCCATCTGCGGCGCGTAGTGCGTCGGCGAGACGAAGCCGACGTTGTGGCAGCCGCGCGCCTGGAGGGACAGCATCATCTCCGCCAGCCGCTCGACCGTGACCGTGTTCGGGAGCTGCGCGGCGTAGCTCTGGCTGATCTGCCAGTTCTGGCAGTAGACGCACCTCAGATTGCAGTTGCCGAAGAAGACATTGCCGGCGCCGCGGGTGCCGGAGAGGAACGGCTCCTCACCGAAGTGCGGCGCGTGGGCCGACACGACCGGGTCCGCCCCGGACGCGCACGACGCGAGCACCCCGGCGAGGCGATCGTTCCCGCAGTCGCGCGGGCAGACGGTGCACGCGCGCAGCAGCCCGTAGAGCTTCTCGACGCGCTCCTCGAGCTCGCCGGAGGCGAGCAGGCGCAGGTACCCAGGCTCGTACATGAGAGTGAAGAGGATAGCAGTCGGCCCCCCGGGGCGGGCGCCCGCAACGTATTAGCCGTGACTAATATGTTCCTCCCCGGGCTACGGACCGTACAGAGCGAGCGAGAATGTCTTCACCAGGAACGGCGCCATCTGGCCGCGCGTGGTCGAGGTCGTCGGGCAGAAGTTGCCGCCGCCGCAGCCGGCGCCGATGCCGCGGTTGAAGAGGTCCTCGATCCACGGAGCGAACGGGCTCGAGACCGGAACGTCGCCGAACAATCCGGCCGCAGCCGGCGGCGTGTAGCCGGAGCCGAGCAGAGTCTTCAGGAGGAAGATCGCCATCTGTTGCCGGAGCACGGGGTTGCTCGGACAGTACGTCGGTCCCGCGCCGCAGCCGGTGACGACACCGCGATGGAAGAGCTCCTCGATCCATGGAGCGAACGGGTCCCCGGCGGGCACGTCGGTGAAGACGCCGACCGCCGCCGGCGGCGCGTATGACGCTCCCTCCTTCGCCTTCAGCACGAAGACGGCCATCTGCTTGCGCAGCGTGACGTCGCCGGGACAGTAGTTCGGCGCCGACGAGCACCCGCCCGTGACGCCGTGGTGGAAGATGTTCTCGACGAACGGATAGAAGAGGCTCGCCGTCGCCACGTCCGGGAAGCTCTCTCCGATGTGGAGTTGACGGTCGAGCACCGTCTCGGGCGCACTCGGCCGCTCCGGCCCCTCCGGCCCGGAGATCTCGGCTGCGGCTTCCTGGAAGGTCGTGTCCCAGTGTTGCGCCGGGCGCGAGCCCGCGCCGATCGTCAGCTGGTAGCAGTCTCCCGTCGCGTCGAAGCAATTGACCGTCGCTCCAGGCGCGACGGAGGCGTAGTTTCCGATCGGGTCGTCGACCGTGTAGATCGGCCCCGGCGGGCCGTAGAACGTCGTGACATAGCCGCTCAGGTCGAACGGCGTCATTCCCGCGTTGTGCCACGAGGGCTCGACGAGCACGGTCTCGCCCGCCTCGAACACGCCGTTCAGGTTCGAGCCGCCGGACGAGGCGTGTGCGTCCACTCGCAGCGGAACGTCCTGCTGCGCAGCCGCGCACGTGCACGTCTTGACCTCGAGCGACCACGAGTCGAGCATGCCGGCGTCGCCGGCGGCGTCGTCGCTGATCGTCAGGGTCCAGGTCCCCCGCGGGTCTTCGCCGATGAAGGCGGCGAGCGCCTCCTCCGGAACGAGGCTGAGGACCGGCGTTCCGGACACGTAGGCCGTGTCGGTGACCAGGCCGTCGTTGGTCGAGTACGGCACCTGCCCGCCCGGGTTCACCCCGTCCTCCCAGGTCGTGCCGTTGAACGCGTCGTCGTTCGTTCCGGCGTTGTCGGTGGTCAGCGTCACGATGGTCCCCAGAGGAGACTCGACCGTCATGTCCAGATCGCCCGGGAACGTGTGCGTGATCGCGGTCGTGACCCTGAGTCTGCAGAGGAACGTCCCGTGGTGTGAGCTCGCGTCGATGTTCGAGATCACTCCGCCCAGATCCGGGATCGGCACCGGCGCGTCGTTCGGATGGAACGACGTCGTGGACGTCGTGATGCCGTTCTGGAGCGTCGTGATCTGGAGTCCCCACGCGGTCAGCGCGCCGAAATCGCCGCTGGCGTCGTCGGAGATCGTGATGGTCCACGTGCCGTTGGGGTTCTCCCCCATGAACGCCGACAGCGCCTCCTCGGGCGCGAGCGGAGAGGCGGCGAATCCGTTCACGTAGGCGTAGTCGCCGACGAGCCCCGGGTTGCTCGTGTAGGGCACCTGCACGCCGGGGTTCGCCTGGTCGTCCCAGACCGTCCCGTCGAAGACGTCGTCGTTCGAGCCGCCGTTGTCCGTCGTGAGCGTGACGACGGTTCCCGCGGGCGAGGTGATCGTCACGTCGAGGTCGCCGGAGAACGTGTGCCGGAGAAAGGTGACCGCGTTGACGTCCCAGACGGAGGAGCCGACGCCCGAGACGTCGATGGTCGACGTCGTCACGCCCTGATCAGCGATCGCCACCGGCGTGCCGTTCTCGAAGTACGCGGTCGAGGTCCCGCACTCCGGCGGCCCGGGAGGCGCGTCGCCGCCCGGCGTGCCGGCGATCCAGAACAGAAGATCCTTCGCGGTGCCCGGGAGGCATGAGGACACGGGAGAGAACCCGAGGCAGCCCGTGCTGTAACCGTTGGACGGGTTGCGCCACCGCGACTCGTTGCCGCTCTGGATCAGGCGCGTGTTCCGATACCACTGGCCCGAGGGGGCCAGGTCCTGCCGGGCCTGCGCGCTCAGCCAGTAGGTGCCCGCGCGCAGAACGCAGGCATGCGGAAACGTGATCAGGAAGGAGCCCGCGCTGTCGATCGGCGTCAGCAGAGGGTAGTTGCAGAGCACGTCGCCAGGAGTTCCTCCGGCATCCGAATAGATGTAGACGTTCAGAGCCGCGGCCGGACCGCCGCCCGGGTTGTATCCGCCGGAGACGAAGGCCTCCTCGACACTCCAGACGGACCCGGCCGGCACGACGAAGTCGTCCGCGGCCTCGTCGTCGAAGATGCTTACCAGCGGCTCGAAATCCTGAGAGCCGACGTTTCCGCCCGCCGGGTTGTCGGTCTGATCCCAGAGGAGGACCGGGAAGCTCGTCGGCGCCTGGACGGCCGGCGCGCTCGTGGCCGGGCCGACCCGGGTCGGAGGAGGATTCCCCGGACGAGTCCCGGTCCCGCGCGCGGGGGCGGACAGGACGGCGCAGGCCACGATCCCGATGCCGAGGTGCTTCATCATGGCCGTCTCCCTGCGAAGCCGGCAGCCGGTCCACGTCGTTGCGCTGTCGGTCCTCTACCCAGTCACGCGCAGGGGCGGGGAAAAGGGGCTCGCCGCGGCCGTGCCCATTACCAAAGAAAAAGGGCGGCTCTCGCGAGCCGCCCTCGAGTACACCGAAGTGGTCGGGCCTAGGGACCGTACAGATGCAGTCCGAAGGTCTTGACCAGGAACACGGCCATCTGCCCGCGGGTGTTCGGATTCAGCGGGCAGTAATTTCCGCCGCCGCAGCCTCCCGTGATTCCCTCCGCGGCGAGCCGCTCGATCCAATCCGCGAACAGGGACGGACACGCGACGTCCGAGAAGGTCCCGGTGCAGGCCGGCGGGGTGTAGGCGGAACTGTGCTCGGCCTTGAGGAGGAACGCCGCCATCTGCTGGCGCGTGACGGGATTGCCCGGGCAGTAGTTGCCGCCGCCGCACCCGCCGGTGATGCCCTCCGCCGCCAGTCGCTCGATCCAGTCCGCGAACAGCGACGGGCAGGCAACGTCCGAGAACGTGCCGGCGCACGCGGGCGGCGCATAGGCCGAGCCGTGCTCCGCCTTCAGCAGAAAGACCGCCATCTGGGCGCGGGTCACCGAAGCGGCGGGACAGTAACCGCCCCCGGCGCAGCCGCCGGTGATTCCGTTGTGGAAGATGTTCTCGATGAACGCGTAGAAGGTGTTGCTCGTCGGGACGTCCGGGAAGCTCTCACCGACGTGGAGCGTCCAGGTCTTCGACGCCGACGGCGCGTCGACGTGATTCGGCCCCGAGATCTCGTAATGCGCCTCGTCGATCGCGGCGTCCCAGTGCTGGGACGGACGCGACGCGGACGTGAGCGCGAGCTCATAGCAGTTCGCGGTCGCGTCGTAGCAGTTGGAGGTCGCGCCCGAGGCGATGACGCCGTAGTCGGAGCCGCCGTCGTTGATCGTGTAGGTCGCCCCCGCGGGTCCCGTGAAATTGCCCACGCCCGAAAGGAACAGCGTGAACGCCTGCGTTCCCGAGTTGTGCCACGCGGGCTCGAGAATCACGGTCTCGCCGGTCTCCAGGACGCCGTTCACGTTGGAGCTGCCCGACGACGCGTGCGCGTCCACGCGGACCGGGTTGCCCGGGACCGCGAGCGCGCAGGTGCACGTGATGATGTGGAGAGTCCAGGTGTCGATCGAGCCCCCGTCGCCGGCGAGGTCGTCGGAGACCGTCAGGGTCCAGATGCCGCGCGGATCCTGCCCGTTGAACGCGGACAGCGCTTCCTCGGGCACGAGCGGTGTCGCCGCGGTCAGGTTCACGTAGGCCTGGTCTGAGACGAGGCCGTCGTTCGTCGTGTAGGGAACCTGTCCGCCCGGGTTCGCCTTGTCGTACCAGGACGTTCCGTTGAAAACGTTGTCGTTGCCCGCACCGTTGTCGGTCGTCAGGGTCACGACCGTCCCGGCGGGCGACATCAGCGTGATATCGAGGTCCGCCGCGAAGGTGTGCGTGATGCTGGTGTCCACGCTGCCGCCGCAGATGAAAGTGCCCGGGGAGAAGCTCATGTCGATCGTCGAGGTGACGACCGCCGGCCCCGTCGGAATCGCAACCGGGGTGTTGTTGATGCTCGTCGCCATGATCTCGGGCCGGAGCGCCTGCGGCAGCGTCGTGATCTGGAGTCCCCACTTGTCGAGCGTGCCGTTGTCACCCGCGAGGTCGTCGCTGATCGTGATCGTCCACGTGCCGTTCGGATCCTCGCCGATGAACGCGCCCATCGCTTCCTCGGGGACGAGGGGCGACGCCAACACCAGGTTCGTATAGGTGTGGTCCGTGACGATGCTCGGGTTGCCGGCGTACGGCACTTGCGAGCCGGGGTCGGCCTGGTCGTCCCAGACGGTGCCGTTGAAGACGTCGTCGTTGCCCGCGCCGTTGTCGCTGGTCAGGGTCACGACCGTGCCGGCGGGCGAGGTGATCGTCATGTCGACGTCGGCGGCGAACGTGTGACGAAGGAATGTGGTGGCGTTGACGTCCCAGATGTAGGGATCCATGCCCGTGACGTTGATCGTCGAGGTCACCACGCCGACGTCCGTGGTCGGGACCGGCGTCGCGTTCTCGAAGTAGGCCGTCGTCTCGCCGCACTCCGGAGGCCCCGGAGGAACCACGCCCCCGAGGGTCCCGGAGAGGGAGAACGCGTTGTCCCCGCCGGAGGCGCCGGTGACGCACGCGGTCTTCACGCCCCAGTCCGGCGTGCAGCCAATGCCGAAGCCGCCGAGGGGATTGCGCCACGCTGCCGGACTGTTCGCCACGACGGTGCGATCCGTCCATCCCCACTCGCCGGCCGGCGTGAAGTCCATGTGCGCGACCACCGACACCCAGTACGTTCCGGGCGACAGCGAGCAGGGTGCAGGCAGCGCGAGGTCGAAGACGCCCGCCGTGTCCGTCGGGACCAGGTCGAGATAGCTGCAGACGGGAGCGCCGGGGAGACCGGCGGCGTCGGCGTAGAAGCGAACGTGGGCGCTCGGCGCGGGACCGGGGCCGTTGAAGTACACGCCCGTGACGTGGACTCCGGTCACCTGCCAGAACTGGCCGGCGGGAACGACGAAGTCGTCGGCGCCCTCGTTGTCGAACCCGTCATTCGCCGTCTCGAAGTCCTGGGACACGGTCGACGCGGAGCCCAGGTTGTCGTCCTGCGAGTAGAGCGTGACGGCCGTCGGAGACTCGAGAGGATGGTGAGCCGCGGCCGCACCGGGGCCGGACGTAACGGGTGTCTGGCCGAGGGAGGCGCCCGCGAACGCGACGATGCCGCCGAGAGCGAGAAACACTCGTGCCGTGACGCGATTCATGCTGCTCCTTACTTCGGCACGAACGAAGAGGCGGCCCGAAGGCCGCCGCCACGCCAGTCCCGATTTTGCTCCGGAAAATTAGGAGAATCTTAGGGGAAGCAGCCTCAAACCGCGTGTGACGGCACGCACGAAGCGACGACGCATTACGTCCGGTCTAATCCGAACATATTAGCAATCGCTAATATGTCGGCGGAGGAGCGGAGCTACTTCTTCGCCGGGCTCGCGGCGACGGGCATCCGCACGGACCTCGCCGCCTTGTCGTCGCGGATCCCGAGGAACACCGGCTGGCGCAGCTTGCCGTCCGCAGTGAGCTCCTGGTACGAGATCTGCGCGACGAGCGCCGGCTCGAGCCAGACCGCGCCCTTCTCGCGCGGCGGGTTCACGAACGCGGGCTTCGCGCGCACGAGCGGGGCCAGGGTGCGCGACAGCTCGGCGAGCGTCTTCTCGGAGAACCCCGTGCCCACCTTGCCGACGTAGAGCAGCTTACCCTTCGCGTGCGCGCCGAGGAGAAGCGCGCCGAGGTGAGAGCGCGCGCCGCGCGGCGGCGTGTAGCCGCCGATCACGAACTCGTCCTCCTGGTGCACCTTGACCTTGAGCCACTTCGTGCTGCGCCTCTCCTCGTAGGGCGAGGCGCCGTCCTTGGCCACGAGGCCTTCGAAGCCGCGCCGCTGCGCGTCGGCGTACGCCGCGAGTCCGTCCTTCGCCAGGAGTCGCGAGACGAACAGCGTCTTCCTGCTCCGGCGGCCGAGCGCCGCCGCGACCTCGGCCCGGCGCGCCTCGAGGGGCAGGCGTCGCAGGTCCTTCCCGTTTCGCCACAGGCAGTCGAAGACCGCGTATGCGTGAGCGCCGCCTCGCTGGAGGAGCTGGAAGCGCGACACTCCCTCCGCGTCGAAGACCACGACCTCGCCGTCGAGCAGCAGCGTCCGGTCCGGCAGGGCCGCGACCGCGGCGGCGACGCCGGGGAACGTCTCCGTCCGGTCGTTGTCGTTGCGCGACAGGAGGCGCACGCTCGAGCCCTCCTTGTACGCGAGGATCCGGTAGCCGTCGTACTTCTCCTCGTAGATCCAGCCCGGAGTGTCGACTGGCTCCGCGACGAGTGTTGCGAGCATCGGCTTCACGCGGATGGGGATTCGATTGCTGGCCACTCCCGACTCCTGAGTTCCGACGGCGGACTGCCGGCCGCCTGCTGCTTACTGCTTACCCCTCTGCAACTTCAAAGGTACACTGTGTTCTACATCGATGCGGGATCTCCTGGCATGGGCGCTGGCGACCGAGCTCGTCGGCCTCGCCGTTCTACCGATCCTGCGCGTCGTCTTCGCCAACCGCCGCGACGCCGCCCTGCTCTCCCGCCCGGTCGGCCTCGCCATCGTCGCCTGGGGAGGCTGGGCGCTCTCGCTCCTCACGTCGTTCGGCTTCTCGCGGCCCGCGCTGCTGCTCGTCCTGCTGCTCTGCGGGCTCGCGAGCTGGCTGCTGCTGCCCCGCCTGGCCCGGGGAAGCGAAGGCGCCGACGGCCGGGGACCGGTCTACGGCGACGCCGAGAAGCTCGGCGCGGCGCTCTTCTGGATCCCGGCCGCGGTTTTCTTCCTCATCCGCGCGGCCGGCCCGGCGATCGACGGGCAGGAGAAGTTCATGGACCTCGCGTTCCTGAACTCGCTGGCGCGTTTCGACGGGATGCCGCCCGCCGACCCGTGGATGGCCGGGGGCACGATCAACTACTACTACTGGGGGTACCTCCTGGCCGCCGTCCAGGCGAAGGTCTCCAACGTCGCGCCGATGGTCGCCTACAACCTCGCGATCGGTTCCTTCGCGGGCTTCTCGTTCTGCGCCGCCGCGTGCCTCGGTCTGCGGCTCTCGCGGGGCGACCTGCGCGCGGGGCTCGGCGGCGCGTTCGGCGCGGTCTTCGCGGGAAACCTGACCGGAGCGCTGGACGCGTGGAACGCGCCCTTCGCGCGCGAGTTCGACTACTTCCACGCGTCGCGCGTGATCGCCGCGGGCAACACGATCAACGAGTTCCCGTTCTTCACGTTCTTTCACGCCGACCTGCACCCGCACCTGCTCGCGTTCCCCTACTTCATCGCCGCGTTCGCGCTGGCGCACCGGTGGCTGGAGCGGGGCCGCGGCGAGTGGAAGTGGCGCCGCGCCGCGTGGCTCGTCCCGCTGGCCATCGTCGTCGGCACGGCGTACGCCGCCAGCCTCTGGAACTTCCCCGCGCTCGCGATCCTGCTCGTCGTGTGCGGCGCGCTCCGCTCGACCCGCGGCGAGCGGCTGCCCACGCTGGGCCGGGCGGTCGGGGGCGCGGCCTTCGGCGCGGCGCTGCTCCTCTTCTCGATGTCCCTCTTCTACGGCTACACGTCGTCTTTCCAGATGGCGCGGCGCGGCGTCGGGCCGGGCGAGTCGCTCGTGGGTCGCGCGACGATGTTCTCGGGCCTCCTGGAGTTCCTCGGCGTGTGGGGGCTGCTCTTCCTGGCGGCCGCCGCGGCGCTCTGGCCGCGCTCGGCCGGCGATTTAGCCCCGGCGGAGAGCCGCCCGGACCCCGAAGCCGCGCGCCGCCGACGGGACGCGCTCCTCGCCGCGTCGATCGCGATCGGAGTCTTCGCATCCCTCTTCTCCCACCGCCCCGCGCTGGCCGTCCTGCTCCCCCTCTTCGCGCTCGCCGCGGCGGCCGGATGGCGGAGCCTGCGCGGTCCGGAGCCGGACGGCGAAGGCGTGTTCGCCGCGTTCCTCGTGCTGCTCGGCCTTGCGATGGTCGCCGGCTGCGAGTTCGTCTACCTGAAGGACAACTACGCCGCCGAGCTGCAGCGCATGAACACGATCTTCAAGTTCTACCACCAGGCCTGGCCACTGCTCGCGATCGGGATCGCCGTCTTCGCGGTGCGCGCCTGGGACCGCGCGACGCTCCGCCCGTCGCCCGCGCGGATCGCGCTCGCCGCCGCGGGAGTGCTCGCGCTGCTCTGGCCGATCAACGCGGCCGTGTCGCGGCTGCGTCAACGGGAGGGGCCGTTCTCGCTCGACGCGCGCGGGCCGCTGCGCGCGCGCGACGAGAGCGACGCCAACGCGATCGAGTGGCTGATCGCGAAGGCGCCCGCCGGCTCCGTCCTGCTCGAGGCCTCCGGCGACCCGTACTCCGAATACGCGCGGATCTCGTCCCACACCGGGATCCCGACCGTCCTCGGCTGGGCGAACCACGAAGGGCTCTGGCGCGGCGACGACGCCGAGATCCAGCAGCGCTTGAACGCGATCCGGGAGATCTACGCCGGCCGGGACCCCCGGATCGCGTACGAGCTCCTGCGAAGGTACGGCGTGACGCACGTCGCCCTCGGCACGCTCGAGCGCCGCACGTATCCGAACGCCGACGCGATCGCGCGCTATCCGTTCCTCGCCCCCGTCCTGACCGGGAACACCGCCATCTTCGCCGTCGCCCCGCCGCAGGGCTCCGGAGGCAACCCCGGGGCGCCGCAGGCGTCGCCCGGCGCGGAGCGCAGATGACCACGCCGGGATCGCAGCCCGCTCCTCGATGAGGATCCTCATGGGGCTCGACTACTACCGGCCGAACGTG